>PVBE011472782.1_pt1 | contig 19011 bp, 18 predicted proteins | sample 1631181 | NCBI WGS metagenome assembly PVBE01 (sample SAMN08397723, study PRJNA350692) | Marine metagenome, whole genome shotgun sequencing project. | isolation source: water | place: Pacific Ocean | collected 2012-04 | reverse complement strand
TGGCTTCGATCACGCCCTCAGCGCGGTCATCGACGCCAACATCACGACTGCCATCGCGGGCGTGGTGCTCTACAGCTACGGCACGGGGTCCATCAAGGGGTTCGCGGTGACCCTGCTCGTCGGTATCGTCACGACGCTGTTCACGGCGATCTTCGTCTCCCGCACCTTCATGGACTTCGTCGTGCGCAAGTCCTCAGCCCGCCTGGTCTTCTGAGGGCGACATGAACTTCCTCAAGCCAAAGAAGAGAATTGATTTCGTCGGGTGGCGTCGCTTCTTCGCCGTCGTGTCCACGGTCCTGGTCAGCATCTCGCTTCTGCTCTTCGTCTTTGTCGAGCCGAACTGGGGAATCGACTTCACCGGTGGTACCGAGATCGTGCTGCAGTTCGACGAGAGCACGGAGATCGCTGAGGTCCGGGACTCGGTCACGAAACTGGGCCTGGCGGGCGACTCCGTTCAGCAGATCAACGCCAGTGAGCTGAACCAGTTCTCCATCCGCATCCAGGACGCGACCTTCGGCTCGGAAGGGGTGAAGGACGAGGTCGTAGCGGCGATCGAGGCCCAGTTCGGTAAGGACTTCATCACCACCAGCCGAATGGACGCCCAGGTCGGTGCCCGCATCATCATCGAGCACACGCCTCAGGAGCTGGACCTCGCCGAGATCTCCGCTGCGATCAGCGGCATTGGTGGGGTCCAGGCCGAGCCCTATGCCGAGGACAACACCTTCCAGGTCAAGCTCACCAACCTGAGCATCTTGATCGAGGCACAGCTCCACTCGAGCATGGGGGCGAAGACCTTCGAAGTGGTCAAGGTCGACAGTGTCGGGCCCAAGGTCGGTGGTGATCTCCGTCGCCAGGGCTTCCTGAGCATGGCGGCGACCCTGGGGCTGATTCTGCTCTACGTCGCCTTCCGCTTCGACATCGTCTTCGCGCCGGGCGCGATCCTGGCGCTCTTCCACGACGTCGCCATCACCGTCGGCATCTTCACGCTCATCCAGCGCGAGGTGAACCTGTCCATGGTCGGCGCGCTCCTCACGATCATCGGGTATTCGCTCAACGACACCATCGTCATCTATGACCGGATTCGCGAGAACATCACGCGCTACCGACGCAGCGACACCCCAGAGCTCATCAACGACAGCGTCAACGAGACGCTGGGCCGTACGCTCGCGACGTCGATCACGACCTTGATGGCGATCACTGCCTTCCTGATTCTGGGTGGGCCCGTCATCCAGAACTTCGCACTCGCGATGATGATTGGAATCATCGTGGGCACCTACTCCACGGTCTTCGTGGCCTCCCCGTCCATTCTGGTCATGGAGAGGGTGAAGCCCTGGTTGGTCAGAGCCCTGGCCCCCAGTTCGGGAGCCGCCGTTACAGCTGACGAGCAGCCCAGTGAATCCAAGTAGTTGGCTTGCGTTCCGGCCCCTGAGCCGGTAACTACCGGAAGCATCGCGACCTCCAGCGGTTTGGAGGTTTGGAGATACAGTGACCAAGTCCGAGCTCATCGACCAAGTTGCCGAGCGCCGCAAGCTGCCGCGGCGCACCGCAGAAGAGGTTGTGAACATCATCTTCGACCAGATGCGGGACGCGCTGTGCGAGGGTGCACGCATCGAAATCCGAGGCTTCGGCACCTTCAAGACGCGCCTCTATGAGGGCTACACCGGGCGGAACCCCAAGACCGCCGGAACCATCGAGGTCCAGCCCAAGGTCCTGCCGGTCTTCAAGGTCGGCAAGGAGCTCCGAATCCGGGTGAACGACGGGGTCGATGTTTGATGCTGATCAGCGTTCTCGCGGCGGCGTGGGCTGGAAGCATCTACATCAACGGAGTTCGGGCCGACGGCATCACGAACTTCGAGTTGGATGATGTCGATGTCGTCATCGACGGCAACGGAGACGTCTACATCGCTGCTCCGCGCTACTCCATCGAAGTGATCAGCCCGGGCGGCAGCACGACAACAGAACCGGTGGTGACGGACGACGGCTCGCTCACGGTAGACGCTGGTGACCCCAAGGTGGGTCTTCCGGCGGAGACCTGGTGGCTGGTTTCCGAGGACAACGGTAGCGTTGGTCACAGCATCGACATCATCATCGGCGGCCAGGTGGTGGGTCATTTCGAGAGCGGTGACGAACAGCTGATGATGGATGTCAGCCCCTTCCTCAGCCCCGGCAACAACGTCATCACCTTCACGGCGAAGCCCGGACCCCAACCCACGGGAGGGGTTCTGTTCCTGTACCTGGGCCGCGGTACCAACGCCGCGGGCAGTCTCCAACTCGATCCCCCCGAGATCGAGTTCAGCCGGCGCTCGACGGACACGTCGAACGGTGGCTCCACGCAGTACACGCTAGACATTCCTTAGTTCACTGACCCTACCGAGGTTCCAAAGTGGTCGATTCGCTCGAAAACGAAGGCGATCCGCGCATCTACGTGCTGGACACCAATGTCCTGCTCTACGATCCCCAGTGCCTGTTCGTCTTCGATGAACACGAGATCGTCATCCCCATCACGGTCATCGAGGAGGTCGATACCTTCAAGAAGGACCTGTCGGAGACGGGGCGCAATGCGCGCCAGGTCAGCCGCGCGCTGGACTCCCTGCGCCAACAGGGCTCGCTCTCTGAAGGCGTACCGATGCCGGATGGTGGCAGTCTGCGCGTGGCGCTGGCACCCGAGGCCGAACGCCTGCCTCGAGGCTTCGGCCCGAAGAAGACCAACGACAACCTGATCCTGACGACCGTGAAGGGACTTCACGACGAAGGGGAACGCCTGGTCGTCTTCGTTACCCGGGACACGAACATGCGGATCAAGGCGGATGCCCTGGGAATCCGTGCCGAGGACTACGAACACGCCCACGTCATGCGTGCCGACGAGGGCTACCAGGGTGTTCGAGAGCAGATCGTTCCCAAGCCCACCATCGACGCGATCTACGCCAAGGGGCAGATTCCCTGGGAGGTGGATGACCCCACTCTCAACCCCAACCAGTTCCTCATCCTGAGCGCTGACACGGCTCCCAACCAGACGGCGATGGTCCGCTATGACGGACGGAACAAGCGGCTGAAGCTCGTCGGTCGACACAAGGAAGGCGTCTGGGGGATCTTTGCCCGCAACAAGGAGCAGCTCTTTGCGCTGGACCTCTTGCTGGACGACAGCATCGACCTGGTCACCCTGGATGGCGTTGCTGGAACCGGGAAGACGCTGCTTGCCATCGCCTGTGGCCTGAAGAAGGTGGCGGACGAGCAGGCCTATCGGCGGCTCGTGGTCAGTCGACCCATCTTCCCGCTGGGTCGGGACATCGGCTTCCTCCCGGGTGACATCGAGGACAAGCTCAACCCGTGGATGAAGCCCATCTTCGACAACCTCGAGCTGCTGCTCGGTACCCAGGAGGAGCGCAGCAAGTCTCCCAGCTACCAGCCGCTCATCGACCAGGGAATCGTCGAGGTGGAGCCCCTCACCTACATTCGCGGCCGCTCCATGCCGAGGCAGTACTTCATCGTGGACGAGGCGCAGAACCTCACGCCCCACGAGGTGAAGACGGTCATCACCCGCGCGGGTGAGGGGACCAAGATCATCCTCACGGGGGACCCCAACCAGATCGACAATCCCTACGTGGATGCCACGAGCAACGGCTTGACCTACGTGGTCGAGCGCTTCAAGGGGAGCTCGATCGCAGGTCACATCACGCTGCGGAAAGGCGAGCGTAGCGAACTCGCCGAGAAAGCCGCTGCCTTGCTGTGACCCCTAAGGGCGCAGCGACCCTCGGAGGGCTCTAGTGGAACGCCTGGAGGGCCGAAACCCCGTTCTCGAAGCGTTGCTTCGGCGGCGACGCCGAATCCAGCGCATTCTCATGGACGAGCGTGCTCGTCCCGGGGGAAAGATCGACCACATCCTGAAGCTGGCGCGGCAGCAGGGCGTGCGGGTGGAACGAGTCTCCCGCGGGGAGCTGGACCGCATGGCTCGCGGCGACGTCCACAACGGTGTGATCGCCGAAGCCGAAGCCCTGCCTCGGTACACCACGAAGCAACTGATCGACGAGCTCTTCGAGCGCGGAGAGAGCCCATTTCTGGTGCTCGCGGACACGATCTCCTACGAGCACAACCTGGGCGCCATCCTACGGAGTGCCCTGGGTGCAGGGGTACACGGCGTGGTCGTGCCCACCCGTCGTGGAAAGGGGCTCAGCCCGGTCGTTCACCGGGTGAGCATGGGTGGAGCCGAGGTGGTCCCACTGGTGCGAGAGGGCTTGTCTTCGGCGCTCAAGGTGTGTCGCCGGGCCGGGCTTCGGGTCGTAGGGGCCGACATGAACGGCACACCGGTCTGGGACCTGGATCTGCGGGGCCCCCTGGCCCTGGTCCTGGGAGGAGAGTCGAAGGGCCTCAGCTCCACCCTTCGGAATCGCTGTGACCACATCGCGGCCGTACCGCTGGATGGGGGACTGGAGAGCCTCAACGTGTCGGTCACCGCCGCCGTGGTGATGTTCGAGCGGGTTCGGCAGCTCCGCTAGAAGAGACCGAAGAGCTTCTTGCGCGCCTTCTCCTGGGCGGCGACGCCACGGTCGAAGAGGCGCACCACAGCGCGCATGTCGTCGCAGATCCCGCTGTCGGCAGCATGCTCCACCAGGAGCTTGCCCGACTCGATCCCTGCGCTGGTGTTCTTGTAGTCATTGCGAATGGTCGCGTTGATGCCGTGCTGTACGAAGCTCTGGATGGACTCCCTGTCGTAGCTGTCGTCGTCGTGCCAGCGGTTGACCACCACCCGGATGTTCTCCTGCGTACCGCTGACCTGAGTGAGCATGCCGATTCGGCGACGCGTCGAGACGAGAGCAGGCAGTTCCTGAGTACAGATGAGGATGCACTGGTCCGCCACCGTCACCCCGGCGAGCGCGACCTCGCTCAGCTGTGCACCGGCGTCCAGGATGATGTGTGTGAAGTGACGCTTCAACAGACCGATGCCCTGGAGCAGGTCAGCCAACTGGATGGCATCGACATCGTCCCATTCGGCCGGTTGGCTGAGCACGTAGAAGCCTGTCCGGTGCCGTGGCACCTTCTCCTTGATCCAGGCGTCGTCCAGGCGACTCAGGTCACGGAGCAGCTCTCCCAGCGCATAGGGCGTCTTCATGTCCAGGTAGACGCCGACCTCGCCGATGTAGAGCGCCAGGTCGATCAGAGCGACGCGATTGGCGGGATCCTGCGCCAGCAGACCCGCCAGGTTGATGGCGAGCGAGGTGGTGCCCATTCCGCCCTTGGCGCCCAGCAGGGCGACCACCATTCCATCATCGTTGGCCGTGTGCGCCTCGATGGACAGCGCTTCGAACACTCTCTCCAGCTCGTGCTCATCACCCGGGAGCACCGCCATGGCCCGAGCACCCAGCCGGACAGCTTCGCGGGTGACCGTGACGTCCTCGATGCTGGTCAGGATCACCAGGTTGGCTTCGGGGGCATCGTGTCGAACCCGTCGGGCCAGCTTCAGGCTCATGGGGCTGTCGGGGTCTACCCACAGGATCGCGCACTGAGGCTGGGTAGCGACCAGCTGGGTGAGCCCTTCGCGTGCATCCGTGCGGTCCAAGACCACGTCCATCCACCGGGCGAGCCGTCGTCTCAGATCGAGTGAGCGTTCAGGGATGCATCCCAGCAGCGCCGTACGTACGCGATGAGGCTGCACTGCGGTCCCTGGGCAGGAGGTCCGATCGTCAGACATTGTCGCCCAGTGAGGAGCGACCGGCAACCAGCCTTAGTACAGCACACGCCGGAGGAAGGATTTTGGGGAGGTGGACTCCCTGAAGATGCGGAGCACAGCGATACCCGGGTGGTCCCCGTGTGTCGAGAGAGCCTCGAGGGGCTCCAGGATGGCTCTCTCTTTCGGTCTCGAGCGGCTGAGCCCCCGTCCCCCGATGGCGATCAGGTCCCGGGCCCAGGCGGTATAGCGGCGGCCAGCAGTGGCGTGGAGCCCCTCGTGGATGGCCTTGGCCATACGCTTGGGATGGGTACCCTTTGAGGAGAAGTCCCGGGCCAGGATCGTGGCCTCGTCCAGGGCGACCTCGTCGTAGAGAAGCCCCGTCCACAGAGCGATACCGGCCAGTGCAATGTGGAGCGGGCAGGCGTCGGCGCCTCGCACCTCGATGGTCTGCTTGATGCGGACCTCCGGGAAGACCGAGGTCTCGTGCAGAGCCCAGTCCTCCCAGGTGGGCAGAGCGCCGTCCATGCCCTGCTCCATCCATTGACGGAAACTCAGGCCCCGAGGGTCTGCCCAGCCCCCGCCTTGCTTGATGAACATCATCGGGACGTCCAGCAGGTAGTCGATCCAGCCCTCGTGGCTGTAGCCCTCGCGCAGCGCGGGGGGAATGCCGCAGCGCTGGGGGTCGCAGCGCGTCCAGCTGAGCGCGCGGGTGCTGGCGTGTCCGCTCGGAGAGCCCTCACAGATGGGCGAGTTGGCGAAGATCGCCGTGGTGAGGGGCGCCAGGGCGGTCAGCAGGTCCACCTTGCGCGCGCAGTCCGCCTCGTCCCGGTAGTCGAAGTTGGCCTGGAAGGAACTGGTCCCCTTCATCATGTGGTGGGCCATGTCCCCCTGGCGTGCCAGGAAGGGGGCCATCAGGTCGTAGCGACCCTTTGGGACCCAGGGGATGTCGGCGATCCGGGCGAAGGGTGTCATGCCCAGTGCGACCAGGTGAACATCTCGGCCCTCCAGCAGGGCCCTGAGCTCCCCGATGGAGGCCAGCGCCTCGTCGGCGACGTCCAGCAGGCTGGCGTGTGGCGCACCGGACAACTCCACCTGGCCGCCCGGCTCCAGCGTGGTGCTGGCGCCGTTTCGAGTCAGGGCGATGGGGCGGCCCCCCTCCAGCACGACCTGCCAGTCGTAGCGATCGGCCAGCTCTTCGAGGAGCCAACGAACGCCGCCGGCTTCGTCGAAGGCCAGCGGACGCCCGTCGCCACGGACGACCAGGCGTTCGAATTCGCCTCCGATCAGCTGCTTGTCGCTGCCGTAGCCGTAGTAGCGCTCGATGATTGCAGCGCGCGATAGCGGTTGCATGTGCCGATGCTCTAACCGGAAGCTACACTGCAGCCATGGTCCTTCTGGCGCTGGGTTGTGTATCGCACCTGTATAGCGATGCGACTCGGGACACGGGTGTGTTCGACAACGGATGGGAGCTCCCCGAGAACTCCTGGAGCCAATCCGCTCCGCCCTCCACCCTCCAGGGTGAGGGCTGTCGCGTTGGAGATGTGCTGGACGACCACCGCGGTCTGGATCAGCACGGGGACGAGGTCTCGCTGTGGCAGTTCTACGGGAGTTGCATGCTCGTGGACATCAGCACCATGTGGTGTGGACCCTGCCGCGAGCTGGCCGAGACCTTCCAGGAGACCGCTGACCACTATCCCGAGGTGCAGTTCGTCAACGTCCTGCCCGAGGACGATCTGGGTGATCCGGCTTCGGTCCCGAAGCTCGTGGAGTGGTCGGAGTTCTACGGGATCGAGGCCCCGGTCATCAACGATGACTCCGACTGGCACACCTGCTCGGTTCCAGAAGACGCCTACCCTGCGATTCTGATCGTGGGCCCGGACATGCGGGTGTTGGATGCGGGTGTGACCCCCGCCAACGAGGCGACGATCACGGGCCGCATCGAGGAACTCTGCTACTGAGCCTTTCGCCTGGGAAAGGGTCGCGTCGCAATCCCACCTTCAGCGAGCCGTACAGCCCTCGCAGTCGTTGCAGCTGACGTCGTTGTTCGTGTTGCTCTCCCACGTGACGTTGGTCTCCGTCATGTCGGAGCCATCACAGTAGAGACCTCCGCCGTCGGTGGCCTCGTTCACGCTCACCGTGTCGCCGGTCAGGGAGACCGTGTTCGAGTCGGTGAGGTAGTAGCCACCGCCCGCAGTGGCCTGGTTTCCCTCCAGGGTGTTGCCAACGGTGGTGAGCGTCTCCGTCGCCAACACCGCCACAGCCCCTCCCCAGGTTGCCGAGCCGTTCTGGATGGTGTTCCGCTCCAGCGTCGCCGAGCCGGACTCCTCGAACATCACGGCACCGCCGGTGTTCTCCGACGAATTCCCCTCCAAGACGTTCTTCACGTAGGTCGAGCTGTGCGTCTGACCGTCGTAGATGGCTCCAGCCCATGAACCCGAACCCGTAGGGCTCAGCGCGGTGTTTCCGGTGAGGGTGCTGTTGGAGACCGTGACCTTGTTGGTTTCCGTCACGTAGATCCCACCGCCGACCCTCTCTGCGGTGTTCTGGTAGACGCTGGCCTCGTCCAGGGTGAAGGTGTCCACCTCGATCAGGAAGACCCCAGCGCCGTACACCGCGGTGCAGCTCTCGACCTGGAGCCCGGTGACGCTCGAGTTGGTGCTCGTCCGAACGTGCAGCCCGCCGCCGTAGACCGCCTGGGAGCCTTCGATCTCCAGGGCATTGAGCATCAGGCCGTCGGTGTCGTGGACGTAGACGCCGCCGCCATGTTCCGCCGTACCGGACTCCACCTTGACGTTGGAGACGCTCGGGGCGTCGAGCTCGCCCAGATAGAGCGCCCCGCCGGAGAGGCCATCGTTGTCTTCGAAGACGTCGCCGTCGATGCTGAGATCGTTGGCTTGGAAGGCCAACATCCCTCCGCCGAAGGCCGCCTCGTTGTCGCTGAAGTCGTTGTCTACGGAGCTGAACACCAGGGAGTTGAGCACCGCGATTCCCCCTCCTGCGTAGGCACGGTTTCCCTCGAAGCGGCTGTCGTGGACGCTCACGCCATCGGAGCCCAGGACGTAGAGGCAGCCTCCCCATCCCTCGTCGTCATCGACCTCGTTGTCATCGCAGCGAAGGTCCGTGATGCTCAGGTCGTTGGAGTCCTCGAAGACCAGGACGCCTGCTCCGTTGTAGCTCTCGTTCCGTCGCACGGTGAGGTCTTGCATGGTGACGGATGTGGCGCGCTGCAGGAAGACTCCGCCCCCGCCCTCGCTGGCTTCGTTGTACTCGATCTCCAGCTCCCGGAGAACCACACCATCGACCTCCTGGAGGGTGATCCCGCCGCCGGCTCCGGATGCATCGCCGCCGGTGATCGTGAAGCCCTCGACGAGCACGTCGTCCGCCAGGATCACCAGCACCGTCCCCGACCCGGAGGCGTCGATCGCGGTCACAGCGGATCCGTCACCGATCAGGTCCACCGAGACATCGATGACCGCGGGCTCGTACACGCCAGCCGAGACACAGATCGTGTCCCCCTCGACGGCCACAGCGACCGCGTCCTGGATCTCGGTGTAGTCGGCGGGCACCTGCAGCCCATCGCTGAGGCAGCCTTCCAGGACGCCGTTGCAGGGTGGGTCCGAGGCACCGGGATGGATGTCTTCGTTGCTGTCGTTGCAGTCGGTGCACACCGCGTCCGAAGGGGCGTCGCAGCTCCGCGAAATCTGGTTCGCGTCGCCATAGCCGTCCCCGTCGGCGTCCGGGCAAGTGTCCAAGGCGTCCACGGTCCCTTCGTCCTCGTCGTCGGCCACCCCGTTGCAGTCCTCGTCCACATCCTCCGGATCGCAGATCTCGGAAGCATCCGGGTTCACGTTCGGGTCTCGATCGTCGCAGTCGATGCCGCGAGGGAAACCATCGCCGTCGGCGTCGATCCTGCCGCCTCCACCGCAGCCCGTCAGGACTGCGAGTGCGAGGAGATGGAGGAGATAGGCTCTCATCGCCTCGCAGTCTACTGCACCCTCGTTCTGGGGAAAGGACGGTCAGAAGGCAGTAATGGTGCCCGGAAAGTCCACGTCCACGGCGAAGAGGAGGCCCTTGGAGGGCAACCACACGCAGCGGAAGCCTGCTCCACCCGTCGCCAGGCGTCCGTAGGCCAGGGGAACGGGTGGGAAGAAGAGAGGGAGGATGTCGAGTTGCTCTCCATCCACGTTCACCTGCTCTCCGTTGAGCACTCCCACGCCGGCCCCGAGATCCAGGGTGGTCGACCAGCGGCCTCGGCCCAGCCGGCCCCTCACGCCGATGGTGAACTCCCCGCTGACCCACTCGGTCGACCCCCGATCGAAGGCCACCCAGTGCCCGCCAACAGGGAGGTAGGCCGCCCCGGTGAGGAGCAAGGTGTCCCGAAGGCTCAGCTGAGCGGAGACGCCCAGCGCGAGCGGTGCGTCGAGCCGGGGCAGGTAGGCGGGGACTCCGACGGACAGCTGTCCCCCAGTGGGCCGTGCGGGCTCCCGCAGCTCCATCAACTCCGCCAGCTCCGATGCGGGGACGACGAAGCCCACGTTGTCCGCGCGCAGCTTGCGGCTGGCGATCCCGGCCAGCATGCCGTGATCGTCCACCAGCGGGCCGCCCGAGTTGCCGGGGTTGAGGGCTGCATCCACCTGCACCAGCGAGGGTCCCACGGCACTGACCACCCCACGGCTGGCGCTCCAGCGCAGCATGCCTTCCATCGATCGGCTCGTGGACGCCTGGCTCCCGTAGGGATGACCCAAGGCCCAGACCGTCTCGCCCAGGGCGAGGGGTTCCGTTCTCAGTTCCATGTAGGCTCGCCCCGCGAGCTCCGGAACCTCTACCAGGGCCAGATCGTTCTCGGGGTCGGTCGCGATGGTCCGCCCGATGCCCTCGCTTCCGTCCCGGGTCGTGACCATGGGTCGCCTCCCGGAGGCGACACAGTGATAGGCGGTGGCCACCGTGCCGAGCTCATCCACGAGCACGCCGGCGCAGAGAGAGGGGCCGGTGGTGAGCAGCACGACGGGCTCCATCCACTGGTCCACGCTTGCAGCCCCTGCCTCCAGGGTGATTAGGATCGGCAACATGTTCAGAGCTTATGTCGCCCTGCTGATGCTGTTCGCGGGGTGCGACGCCAGGGAGCCGGTGACCGAGCCTGTCGCGGCGCCCGAGACCCCCTCGGAAGCTGCGCTTCCCGTGCCGGACACCATCGCCTTGCGCCACATCCTCCTGTCGGTGAGCGATGGACAGTCCGGGGGCAGGGAGCTGGAGGATGCCCTGCAGGTCGCCGAAACGCTCCGAGGTCGGATCCTGGGCGGAGAGGACATGGGTCTGCTGGCGCGTGAGTACAGCGACGATCCCTCCGGCAGGCGAGGGGGCTGGTTGGGCGCGGGGCAGCGCGAGACCTGGGTGCCGAAGTTCTCCGAGGCGGCGTGGAAGCTCCAGGTCGGGGAACTCAGCCCGCCCGTGGTCACCGAGTTTGGAGTCCACCTGATCCGTCGCGACGAGCTGGTGGAGGTGTACCTCAGTCACATCGTGGTGCAGCACGAGGGCTGCCGCATGCTCGAAGCGGAGAGCCCCGCAGCGAATCGAACGGAAGAGCAGGCCTGGGAGCGCGCTCGGGAGGCCCAGCTGCGCTTGGACGAGGGCGGGCCCTTCGAGGACGTCGCTCGCTCCTACAGCGATGGCCCCATGGGTCCTCGGGGAGGCTCCCTCGGACTCTTCCTGCGGGGGGAGCTGGGGCCCACCCTGGATGCTGCGGTCGCCGAGCTGGACGTTGGGGAGCGCAGCGAGATCATCCAGACTCCCTTTGGGCTGCACATCGTGCTGCGCGGCGAAGCACCGGAGGGCTAGCGCTCACCTTCCTTGAGTTCCCGCTGCATGAGGGCGTGCAAGGCCTCTGCGGGCTCGATCTGATGGCTGGCGACCGCCACCACGGCCTGGGTCAGGGGGAGATCCACGCCCAGCTTTCGACCGATGGCCAGGGCGGCGATGGCCGCCTGGATCGGTTCGGAGTCCTCCATCAGGCCAGCCAGCAAGGCGGGGTGCTCGGGATCGGAGATGGTCGCTACCAGGTCCCCGATGCCCGCCAGACCAATGAGACCCTCTCCACCCACTCCCATGGCTTCTCCCAGCCGCAGGGTCTCGGCCAGCCCCCGGCTGACCACGAGGCCCCGCCCTCCGGGTCCCATGTCCATCCGGTCGGACAGCCCCACGGCGACCGCCAGCACGCGCGCCATCACCGCCGCCAGCTCGATGCCGTGGGGATCGTCCGAGGTGTAGACCCGGCAACGGGAGGAATGAAGGGCCTGCTGGGTCAGCAGGCACAGGGCCCGATGGCGCGATGCGACGACGACAGCGCAGGGCTTCCCGGCGAGCACCTCGGTGCTGTAGGCGGGCCCGGCGAGCACACCGGCACGGATGGCAGGGGTGTGCTCACAGACCCGGGTGGTGGACCAGTGGTCCTGGTCCTGGTGGAGGCCGCGCGTACAGACCACCACGCGGTGTTCCGGTCCGAGTCTCAGCCCCTCCAGCGCTGGCGTGAGCTGTGCCGGTGTCGTCGCCATCAGCACCAGCTCAGCGAAGCTTGCGGCCTTGCGCAGGTCCTTGGTGCAGGGGATCTTCCGGCGAGGCTTTGCACCCAGCGCTGCGAGCAGCACCTCGTTGCCGGCGGCCTCGACCAGCCGCGCGAGCGCCTGCCCCCACAGGCCCGCTCCGATCACCGCGACCTTCACAGGCCGTATCCCAGGAGACGATTCCGATAGAAGAAGAGCAGCTCGGGATCGACCGACAGCTCCGCCCCCTGGATTGCCAGGGCCGGGCGGGTGTGAAAGCTCCCGAAGCGTGAAATGGCGGTCTGGAGGATCTCCTCCGCACTGTCTGGCAGTGCGCAGCGGACCTCGCCCCGATCCTGCAGCGCGAGCAGCCGAGCGTGCACCTGCTCCACGCGTTTCAACACCGCTCTCCGGTCCAGCCTGCGGTGGCTGTGGTCCACCCGCACCAGGCGCCAGGTGTCCAGTGAAGGGTGTTCCTCACGCAGCACCTCCCATCCGCTGAACGCTGCCACATGCGTGCTCAGAGCGACGTTGTCGCGCGAATAGGAGCGCGCGAGCGCACGCGCCAACCGCTCGGTGTAGATTCGATCGCGCTGCGGATCCCACTGGACCGCGCCCTGGGCGTCACACACGTAGCGTCGGCGATCGATCCGTCGCCCGTCGGGCCCCAGGGACGATCCGGACTCATCGACCGGATTGCCCAGCAGGTCCATGGGCTGCCCGAAGATCACGTGGATGGCCTCGTCCAGGTTGACGATGCGGTTGAGAAAGCTCGCCACCGTGGGGGGATGGCTGAACTCGTCATCGACGATGATGTACCGCTGCTTGCCCTCCCGGGAGAGTGCATCGCGCACCAGGGTCTCCGCCTCCAGCACCAAGGATGTCGACAGGGTGAGGGGGACCACGAAGACATCCGGGGACTCCTCTCCCTGATCCAGCTTCTCCTGCCAGGCGCGCAGTCCGGTTCCCAGCAGGCCCTTCTTGAGTTCGCGCTCCAGCCGGCCGCTTCGCGAGCGGGTACCTCCGGGAAAGAACAGGCTGTGGCAGCCCCGGCACAGGATCTCGGTGCTGTAGGCCTTGAGCACCGACTTGTAGAGCCGCCCCTGCTTTCGACGGTCCACGGTGTAGGCGCCCAGACGGCTCATCCAGAAGGCCATCACCGGGTTCGAGAAGAGGTTCAGCCCGGCGCCGTAGGCGAAGGGGGGAAGCCCCAGCAGGTGCAGGGCGTAGCCGATGAGCGGGCTGTCCAGGTTCGAGAGGTGCGTGGGCGCCAGGATGATGGTGCTCGTCTTCGACAGGGAGCGCAGCTCTTCGATGGCGCCCCCCACGACGATGCGCTCGGCCGGATCGACCACGCCGTTGAAGAGGCTCCGCGGATCATTGGCGTTGACGAGGTAGCTCAAGGCACGGGGCAGGACCCGGGTGGCCAGCGCATAGGCCCGTGTCGAGAAGGGGTTGTGGATCTCCCGGGCGTAGCTGCGAACGAGGGACAGGGTGGCCTCGTTCACGCCAGCCCGACTGCCGGAGGCGATGGCCCGTGCAGCGGCTTCGATGCCTCGCAGCTCAGCCTCGTCGGCGCCATCCTCTTCGAAGCGCAGCCGTTCCGTGTAGACGGTGTCCGCGAGCAGGTCCAGGGCCAGGGCATCGGACATCCCGTCCAGCTCGGATCGGAGGCGACCTACCAGTGCGTGAGCAACGTCCGGGATGGGCGGGCTCCGGTAGATGGCGGGGTACACGGCAGGACCCTAACGCCGCGAAGGAGGGGCGTGGAGGCCCCATTGTGCGACCCGGATGTCGCATCGAAGCCGGAATTTCGCCCCTCAATTGCTTCTGAAGCATGGATCGATTCTTGCTGAGGGTCCGATCAGAATGCGTATGGTTCGATCCATTCTCGGCGGTGCGGTCCTCGTAGCCATCTTGCTCTCCCAGGTGGGATGCCTGGGCACCTACGGCATCGATGACATGCACGAGGAGAGCCAGTTTGGGGCCCAGATGCTTCTGGAGCCGTCGATGGATCTCACCTTTCCCCAGATCCCCGAGGGCATGAGCAGCGAGACCGAGCTGGTCATCACGAGCACCGGCGACGCGTCGCTGGCACTGGAGTCGGTGGTGATCGGGGGACTGGACTCCGATGTCTTTGCTCTACCGGACCTGCCACTCCCGATGATGCTTCCGGCGGGCGCCAACATGCCCATTCGGATCTACTTCGAGCCCTCCACGGAGGGACAGTTCCGCGCCGAGCTCACGGTAAGCACGCGGAACCAGGAGAGTGTGACGGTGACCCGCGAGGTGGTGGGTCAAGCCTGTCGCGACTACGACGCGGACCACGTGTGCGACTACGGCGGCCCACCCGTAGATACCGGAGACACGGGCTGGTAGTAGACTTCGTCGCGTGAGCGACACCACGACGGACGGCATCCGGGTCGAGGTCATCAGCGCCTATGTACCCGAGCACAGCGATCCGGCTCAGGAGAGCTGGTTCTTCGTCTACAGGGTGTGCATCACCAACATGGGTGAGGACACGGTCCAGCTGCTCTCGCGTCACTGGATCATCACGGATGCCACCGGCTCCGAAGAGCACGTCCGGGGTCCAGGTGTCGTGGGGACCCAGCCCGTTCTCCGACCTGGGCAGAGGCATGAGTACACCAGCGCCTGCCCCCTGCGGACCAGCATGGGGACCATGCACGGGACCTACACGATGGAGCGGGAGACCGGAGACCGGTTCCAGGCGGTGATCGCGCCCTTCGTGTTGGCGGACCCCCTCACCGTCAACTGACGCGCAACGCTCATGATGGTCTTCCTGCTTCTGGCATGTACGACGGCGCTACCGCCTCGCGGTGACTGCAATCCTGTGGACGACGGGCACTGCCTGCTGCCCTTTCCGTCGAACTTCTTCGTCGACGACGAAGCTCTAGCTTTCGGGCCTGCCTCCCTTCCGATCAACCGTGACGGAGTGCTCCTGGGTCCGGATGCGTGGAACCGCTTGGATGGCTTTCCCACGCTCGGTGCGCTCTACGCCCATCTGCCCGGAGCCTCCCTGGAGGGAGCAGCGACACACCAGGACATCGAGCGTTCCCTTCAGGCCGACTCGCCGACCCTGATCATCGATGCCCAGACACGGGAGCTGGTGCCGCACTTCGCAGAACGTGAAGTGCAGGCCCCCGAGGATCGCCAGGCACTGGTCCTTCGACCCGTCCTGCCGCTGGAGCACGGGCGGCGCTACATCGTCGCGATTCGCGCGCTGCAGGGTGGGGTCGCCCCCGAGGGCTTCGCCGCGATCCGGGACGGGGACGGGGACCTGGAACCCGACCTGGAACGCCAGGTCGAGACCTATGAGGAGATCTTCGGAATCCTGGGGGAGCTCGGAGTAGAGCGGGAGGACCTGCTGCTGGCCTGGGACTTCCAGACGGTGAGCGAGGAGGTCTCGCTGCGCGACATGCGCCACATCCGAGACGAAGGCCTCGCGTGGGGAGACCCGGACTACTCCGTGGAGAGCGTGGTGGAAGGCGACTGCGGGTCGGGTGATCCGATCGCACGCACTCTGCGGGGGGAGATGACGGTGCCGCTGTACCTGGACTCCTGGGAGCCCGGCAGCCGCCTGGAGCGCGACGCTACGGGGCTTCCGGCGCAGAACGGGAGTGCCCAGGTTCCCTTCGTGGTGCACCTGCCCTGCAGCCTGGTGGAGGACCCCCACGCTGGGGCGCTGGTCCAGTTTGGTCACGGTGTGTTGGGGGACCACGACGAGAGTGCGTCCCTGGTGCAGCTTGCGAACGACTACGGATGGGTGCTCTTCGGCGTCAGCTGGACGGGGATGAAGAAGGCGGACATCTCGGCCATCACCCTGATGCTGGCCAACGACGCGACCGGCTTCTCGATCATCCCGGACCGCCTTCACCAGGGACACCTGGAGTTCATGCTCGCCGCTCGCATGATGCAGGGCCCCATGGTCGAGGACCCCCTCCTCCAGCAGGAGGGACAAGCCCTCATCGATCCGGACCGGCTGTACTTCTATGGCGTGTCTCAGGGAGGCATTCTGGGAGGTGCTCAGGTCGCGATGTCCCCCGACATCGACCGCGCGGTGCTCTGCGTCCCTGGAACCCCATTCGGCCTCATCCTCACCCGAAGCCAGAACTTCCAGCCCTTCCTCCGGCTCCTGGAGGCCAAGTACAGCGACTGGATGGACATCTCCCTGCTCATGGGCTTGATGCAGATGCTGTGGGATCCCACCGAGAGCGCGGGATGGGCGGGCCTCCAGGACAAGGACGTCCTCATCCAGTCCGCCATCGGCGATGCGTCGGTGACCACCCTCTCGGCGCAGGTCATGGCGCGCAGCTACGGCGCTCTGCTCATGGAACCGTCCGTCCGGCCGGTCTGGGGTCTGGACAGCATGGAGCCCCCCTTCGAAGGCTCCGCGCTCGTCGAGTTCGACTGGGGATCCGAGGAGCCCTTCGAGGCGGTTCCTGCCGACCTGGAGACAGACACCCACGGTGGTCCTGGGGGCAGCCCGGAAGCCCGGGCTCAGGTTGGGGGGTTCTTTCAAGACGGTCTGGTGTACAACCCCTGCGAAGGCAGCTGTGACCCGCGTTAGGAGATCCCGATGAACCCGCTCTTCCTGTTCTTCTCCCTGGGTGGAAGCCCCGAGCTTCCGCCCGCCATGGTGGGTGCGGCCTCAGAGCAGACGGTCCAGGCCCTGAAGCAGGTGCGTAAGCACTGGCTGAATCGGGACTGGGGCACCCACACCGATGACGCCATCGCCAGCCTGGAGGCGGCACGCGCAGCCGACCCGCAGAACTACAAGGTCCGCTACCACCTGGCTCGCTTCTACAACTGGAAAGCCATCCTGGAATCCGGAGACATGAAGGCCGAGTGGGCCAAGAAGGGCTGGGACGAGGCCGAGAAGGCCAAGGAGTTGCGTCCGGGGGGGATCGAGGGCTGGTACTGGGCGTCCGCGTGCATCGGCGAGTACAGCAAGGGGCGGGGCATCGGGACCGCGGTCAAGGAGGGGCTCGCCGAAGAGTTCAAGATCAACGCTCGGAAGGCCATAGAGATCGACCCCCGCCACGACGAGGGCGGGCCGCTCAGGGCCCTGGGTCGTTTCCACGCAATGCTGCCGTGGCCCCTCCAGGATCTGGACACCTCCCGCGATCTCCTTGAGAAGTCGGTCGTTGTCTCGAGGACCCCCATCAACGTCTACTTCCTCGGGGACACCGAGCGTATGGACGACAACAACGACAAGGCCCGGACGCTCTTCGAGGAGTGTGCTGCGGTAGACCCGGCCGAGACCAGGGACCCGCCGGGAGCTCGACGGAACACGAAACGCTGCAAGCAGGCGCTGGAGACCCTCTGAGCCTCTAGTCCCAGCTGAGCAGCGGGTCCTGAGGCAGCTCGGCGTCGAAACCGCGCTCTCGGCCCAGGAAAGCCAGGGTGGCCTGGTTGACCAGGGGATGGACCAGCTCGGTGGAGGTGAATCCTTCGCCGCATCCATTGAACGATGCGCTGATGGAGCACATCTCCGAGAAGCTGAAGTGTCCGGCTCCGGCGACGGTGCCCAGGTGTTTGGGGGTGCCGCCGACGCCCTCGAAGATCGGGAGGACCTGCACGTCCATGGACGTGCCGTCGTCCAGCTCGCCACCGAAGACGAGAATGGGCCGGTCCTGGCTCGCCAGCTCCGGGCCAAAGGTGAAGGCCCCCACGGGTGTCAGGGGAATGGAGGCCCATGCCCGCTCGTCGCTCAGGTCCGCCACGGGACCATCCAGGTGCTCCTCGAGTCCACACAGCCAGGCCCAGTCTTCGGCACACTGGGTGGCCAGGTAGTCGGTGTCCACCCGGGCTCCCGAGATCGCGAGCGCGGTCCATCCGCCGAAGCTGTGCCCCATGACCGCGTAGCCGTCCTCCGGGTTCACGCAGTCCCCAAGAGCCTGCGCGGCGAAGTCGAAGGCGGCCATCACGTCGCCAGGACGGCGCGCTGCCACCTCCTCCCGGGGAATCTCATCCAGGTCGAAGAGGGTGTTGCCGACGTGGTCGGGAGCGACGACGACGTAGCCGTGGGCCGCCAGCGCTTCGGTCAGGAAGAGGGACTGCCAGCGGACGCCACCGTTTCCATGGCTGAAGACCACCACGGGTCGCGGCTCGGAGCAGTCCGCTGTGCCTGTGGTGCGCGCCCTTCCGGTGAGCAGGTCGTCGTACTCGGCCTGGTCCCCGGTCGCGTCGCTGCTGGGAGACCAGAGCTGAAGGCTGACTTCACCGAAGGCGTGCTCCTGGGTGAGCACCTCGAAGCTGCCCTCCGTCGCGGGATCATCGAAGTGGGGCTCCGCGCAGGACAGGGCGAGCAACAGGGGGGTCATCACTCGCCCATCTAACGCCGGGTAGGAAGGCGCGACCTTCGCTCCTGGGGGGAGTGGCCCGGGGTAGCCTGGAGGGGTGATGCTGCTGATGCTGGCCTGCACCGGAAGCGGAGACACGGGCTTGCCCGTCGAGACCGCGACGGACAGCGACACGGGCGAGAGCTCCTGTGGCCGCGCGGTCTTCCAGGGGGAGGGGGAAGAGGTCGACTACACGGAGGCCTTCAGCTCGGGGCAGGCCGTGCAGATCGAAGAGGACGGCACGCTGGAGTTCTGCAAGGGCACCTGGTTCGTCCAGCTCGTGGTGAGCGCGCAGGTCACGGTTCGCGGTGAGGGGGCCGAAAACACGGTTCTCTCCGGTGGCGAGACCAACACCATCCTGCAGGTCGAGGGGGAGAGCAGCCACCTGGTCATCGAGGATCTGGCCTTGGACCGCGGTGCTGCGCGCAGTGAGGAGGGCAACTCGGGG
>PVBE010842827.1_pt1 | contig 19012 bp, 13 predicted proteins | sample 1631181 | NCBI WGS metagenome assembly PVBE01 (sample SAMN08397723, study PRJNA350692) | Marine metagenome, whole genome shotgun sequencing project. | isolation source: water | place: Pacific Ocean | collected 2012-04 | reverse complement strand
GTGGCCCTAGAGAGGCTTGAGTCGGGGAGGCTTGGGAGCAGGCGAGCCGCCATCGCCGGGCCATTCCTCCTCTGCAAGAGGCCCAACTGGCTCCCGGCCCCGTGGGGAAGGCCGAGAAGCGACTTCCTATCTGGGGCACCTTCGGCGTGGGGGCCCATGGTCCTTGAGAGGAACCAATGGGATATGCAGAATCCTCAGGTGGGGCCTAGCGCCTGGCTGCCAACGGTGCGCTCGACCCCAAACTCAGGCCAATGGTGACGGTATTGAGCCTTGTTCCCTGTCTGGGCTGGAGAGGACGAGGCATCCTATCAATAGGGTCCTACTAGATGAGTTTGCGGGGCACTGAGACCGGGGAACCATGGGAAGCAACAAGGACAAGAGACAGCTCCAGAGGATCTTGTGTGCCTCATCCGGCGGCGGGCACTGGGTAGAGTTGCGCAGGATTCTGCCGGCATTTGATGGGCATCTGTTGACCTTCCTCACGGTCCAACGGGCCCACAGATCTGAGGTGGCGGAATCTGACTTCCACGTGGCCTTGGACGGAACACGCTTAAAAAGGGGAGCCTTGTCATCATGCCGGCACAGGTGCCATGGGTGCTCCTCAAGACCAGGCCGGACATCGTCGTCTCAACAGGAGCGGCTCCCGGCTACTTCGCCGTGGTGTTTGGAAAACTCCTGGGGGCCCGGACTATCTGGCTAGATAGTCTGGCGAATCATGAGCGGCTCTCACTCACAGGTGCAAAGGTTGGCCGCTGGACAGATCTGTGGCTCACCCAATGGGAACATCTGGCGGCCACCGGCGGGCCTAGCTTCAAGGGACGTGTGTTGTGATCTTCGTAACGGTGGGCTCACAAATGCCCTTTGACCGCCTTGTTCGCGCTGTGGATGACTGGGCGGGGGAGCATACTGATTCCGAAGTCTTTGCACAGGTCGGTGATTCTGAATACCGGCCACTAAACGTGCGTTGGACAAGTCACCTGGACCCAGGTGCATTCCAGGCTCAGGTCCTGACGGCTGATGTAGTTGTTGGGCATGCGGGCACAGGGACCATTCTTGAAGCACTGCGACTTGGGAAACCAGTCGTAGTGTTGCCGAGGCGTGGGCATCTGATGGAAACCAGAGATGATCACCAACTTGCCACGGCTGGTGCATTTGCAAGCACGCAAGGGATCTACGTGGCAAACACACTTGAGGACCTGCGTGCACACTTGGACCTGGTTGGTGGCATGGCCCTCGAACAACCTGCACCCTCGCATGCCCCTGAGTGCCTACTAGCAGTTCTGCGGCAGTTTGTCTCCCGGGGGACATAGAGCCCACAGGTGGCGGGCGGGAGCTAGAGCCGCGCAATCGGGCGGGGCTCGATCCAGCGTTTGCGGTCGCGCCAGACTTCGTGCCAGATGGAGGGGGGGGAGTTGGGGCGGCGTAGGTGGGCTAGGACGGTGGCGGCCAGGTTGCGGTGGCCGGCGGCTGCCAGGTGCAGGGCCTTGCCGAGGGGGACCAGGGGGCGGGGCCAGTGGCGTTCGATGATCCAAGTGCGGGCCTTGTAGTTGCGGATGACCTTCTCGGCTTCGACGGTTTCTGAGAGGCCGCCGTAGTGGATGATGGTGGCGGTGGGGGTGATGCGGGGGCGGTAGCCCAGGGAGCGGGCGCGCAGGCACATGTCGGCTTCTTCGCCCCGTTGGAAGAAGATGGGGTCGAAGCCGTTGAGTTCGTTCCAGAGGGAGCGTGAGAGGAGGAACAGGCAGCCGGTGACGATGTCGACCTGGCGCTCGGTGTCGCGCGGCCAACGGCCGTAGGTCTCGGAGTCGAAGAGGCGGCTTTGTTTGAAGATGCGGCTGAGTCCGGTGGCGATGCAGAACTGGCTCCAGAGGGTGGGACGGGCCCAGCAGGACATGGGGTTGAGAGAACGATCGCCGTAGAGGGTGCGGCCGCCGACGATGCCGGCCTGGGGGCGGGAGCGGGCGAAGGCCAGGAGGTTTTGGAGGGCGGAATCGAGGACGACGGTGTCCGGGTTCAATAGCAGCAGATACTCTCCGCTGGCGTGTTTGGCGGCGAAGTTGTTGCCGGCGGCGAAGCCGAGATTCTCCTTGAGGGCGAAGAGGGTGGCTTGGGGAAAGTGCTCGGCTACGGCCTGGGGGGAGCCGTCAGCGGAGTCGTTGTCGACCAGGATTACCTCGAATTCGATGCCTTTGGTCTGCTCGTACACGGAGGCCAGGCACTCGAGGGTGACCTGGCGTGTGTTGTAGCTGACGATGATTACCGAGAGATCCATGGGGCCGGGTGTGAGACGGTCAGGGTAGGGGGGCGAGGAGTTCGGACAGGGCCTCACGGGCGAATACGGACAGGCGGGCATCGGCGGCTTCGATGGCTGCGGGGGGCGCTGGCGAGTCTGTGGGAAGAGTGCCGGGCTCGGAGGGCAAGGAGGCGATGGGGGTTGAGAGGCGCAGGGTGGAGCCTTCCGCCGGCGGCTTGCCGATGTGGCGCAGGAGGTTCAGCCACTGATGATCTGACCAGCTGGGGGTGTCCTCGCCTTCCAGGCGGTACCAGTAGTAGACGAGGAGCTTGGCGTTGTCGTGTTCGACGACCATGCGGTTGACGGTGATGGGGCCGGTGGCCGTGGTGATCTGGGTTCGTTGCTGGGCAGTTATCTCGTAGCCGTCGCCCTGGAAGCAGATCTCTGGGGCATGGGCTGCGGTGCGGCCCGAGCCCGTGTGGATGACGTAGAAGTCGACGGGGTGCGCCTGGTCGGGGCTTGTGAAAACCCGGTAGAGGGCGTCCTCGGTCTGGAGGATCTCGAAAGCGCGGGGGCCGAGGGGGACGTCCTCTCCGCTCCAGCCTCCAACGGAGCTCGGAATGGCACCGGTACGGTCGGTGGCCTGACCGGCGTGGCTGCGGCCGTGCATGCTCCAGGCGGTGGCGGCGGCCAGGAAGGTCAACGCGAGCAGCGTGCCAAGCTCCCACGCGGATGTGGGAGCACCGGGAGCCGCAGCGGGGCTGGTGGCCTTCCCGGGGGCGGAGGGCGAGGATGGTTTGCGTCCGACGCTGGAGATGGAGAAGAGCAGGGTCAAGGCAACCATGTAGGTGGCCAGGCCGGCGCCCTCGTGGAGCCAGGGATTCTCCAGGTCTCCCCAGCCTCCCACGTGCATCCAGGCCAGGAGCAGGATGCGGGCCACGTTGGCCAGGATGGCGATGGGACCGGCGGCCAGGCAGATCAGCACCTTGCGCCAGGGCTTGCGTTCAAGCCAGGCGAAGACGGCGGCGATGGCGACCAGGAATATCAAGGTGCGCAGGCCGCTGCACACGTCACCGACCAGAATCGAGGCGGAGTCGAAATGGATCCAGCTCCCTTCGAGGAGCGCGTCGATGCCGAGGAGGTGCAGACAGGTGATGGTCAGCTTGGCGGCCAGGAGCTTCATCTTAAAGGTGAAGCTGGTGATGAGGACGCTGGGCAGGGGCACCATGAAGACCAGGAAGCAGATGGGGAACCACAGGCGCGAGAAGATGCCGGAGCCGAAGAGCAGCAGGGAAGCGCCGAGTAGGAGCAGGATGCCGGCGCCCAACTGGAGGGAGGACACGCCGGCCAGGGCGGCGAGTATCAGTAGAGCTGTTCCGGCAAGGCAGGGCAGCAGGCCGAGGCGGCCTCGCTGGCGGGGCAGGCTGCGCAGAACTGCACGCTCGCGCCAGATGAGCCAGCCGCTCACGAGAGGGATCAGGGGGCCGTGTCCGTAATAGGTGCCAACTGCAAACCAGCGGGTCTGAACGACGGAGAGGGCCGGTATGAGGGCGGCCAGGAGCAGTAGTCCCGCGAGCCAGGCCAGGGTGCGCGCGCGCGCGTCCAGGCCTGGAATGCCCGTGGGGGAGCCGAGGTGGGCCGGGGAGTCCATTTGCAGATTCTACCCGAGGCTGCCCCGGGGTGGGGCGGCCTCGGGGAGTGCCAGGCTAGTAGGCGCCCCTGCGTGTCAGTACCGCGCCCACGGTGAGGGCCAGCAGGCGCAGGTCGGTGAGCAGGGAGCGTGTGCGTGCATAGCGCAGGTCCATGCGCATCCAGTCCTGGAAGCCGATCTCGCTGCGTCCGCTGACCTGCCAGATACAGGTCAGGCCACCGATGAGCTCCAGGCGTCGGGCCTGCCAGGGCTCGTAGGAGGGGACTTCATCGAGAGTCGGAGGGCGTGGGCCAACCAGGGACATCTCTCCCATGAGGACATTCCAGAGCTGGGGCAGCTCGTCAATGCTCGCGCGACGGATGATGCGGCCAACGCGCGTAATACGCGGGTCCTCGCGGATTTTGAAGGTTGGACCATCGACTTCGTTCTCGCCGCCAAGGGCCTGCTTGCGTGCCTCCGCGTCCATGTACATGGAGCGGAACTTGTAGAACGTGAAGGCCTTTCCGCCGTGGCCGGCGCGAGCCTGGTGGAAGAACACCTTGCCAGGGGAATCGAGCTTGATTGCCAAGGCCACGAGCAGGAGCAATGGGGAGAGCAGCATCAGCAAGAGCAGTGAGCCCAGAATGTCCATGGCTCGCTTCCAAGGCGGGAGTGGCTGCAGGAAAAACGGATTGAGGCTTTGGACCGTGGTCCGCCTGGGCGTGTCCTGGCCGGTCGGGGTTGGTGCGGGCAAGGGAGCCGGGGGTGCCTTCTGCGCGGACTCGCGGGGCGTGGCGGGACTTGTATCCCGACGACGATCGTCGGGAGGCAGGTCTTCATGGGTGGAGTCAGCATCCTGCCAGGGATGTGTCAGGATTTCCGTGGGGAACAGGGAGGCCTCGGCACCCAGGCTGTCCAGGACATCGGCCACGAAGCGCTCAGCGCCGGGAGCGGGCGTATCCGGCAGCAACGCCGCGATGCGCCGCGTGTCAAACCAGCCCAGGTCGTCGGTCAGGCGGCGGCGCGCATCGAGGCGTTGGGCCAGGCGACGCACCTCCAAGGGCGTGGCCAGGTACGTATCGAAGAGAGCCACCGACAATGGGCGGTTCGTGCGGTCGGCGCGGTAGCGTTCGCGGGTCACTGAGCGCCGCAGTACCTCGACAGGCTCAATGGCCTGCAGATCCCTCGCTCCTGACAGGCGTGCGAGTACTCCTCCGCCGCCTCTCACTGTTGTAAGAAACATTCTCTCGTTCCCCTCCTTTCTTGGGCCCGCTCTCCTAAAGCTGACCTCTGGGGATTCACTAGTTGTTGGGGCCGACAGGGGGCCCAAGTGCGTCATAAGGTAGCAAAACGCATTTGGCCTGTCAAACGCATTTTGCCTGTCGATGGGGTGAACACCCTCTAAAGCGCAATAGGTCAAGGGACTTGGACACCTAAAAGGCGACTTCAAAGGGAGGGGGCGCTAAGTCGTTACAAGCACACTAATTGGCGTGGTGGCTTGTGCCTAATATGCGGGCAAAAAGGAGGAGGGGGACAGCTTCCGGGTAGCCCCGGTTGCCGTCCCCCTCCTCGGGGTGACGCTCGGCCGCTCCTCTCTCAGGGTTCCTGGTGCTCCCCAGCGGTCAGTTTCCCTGTCAAGCCGAGCATCGTAGCTCCCTTCCCCGTTCCAGCCACTCCAGGAACTCGTCGGCGGGCATCGGGTAGCCGATGCAGTAGCCCTGGACTTCGTCGCAGCCCATCTCCCGTAGCAGTTGCCATGTCTCCTGGTTCTCCACGCCCTCAGCCACCACGCGCAATCCGAGGTTATGTCCGAGATCGATGGTGGCGCGCACTATGGCGCGCGCGTCGCCGCTCGTGATTGCCTCCATGGTGAAGGACTTGTCGACCTTGACCTCACTGAATGGTAGGCGCTGGAGCAGGCTCATGGACGAGAAGCCAGTGCCGAAATCGTCGATGGCCAGTTCGACGCCCTGCAGGCGCAGGCGGGTCAGCACCTCGGTGGTCGTTAAGGCGGTGGACATGGCCTGATTCTCAGTGACCTCGAGGATCACCCGCTCGGCGGGCACGCCGGCTCGGGCCATCAAGGCTCCCCATTCATCTGGGAAGGTCCCCCGGGCCAGGTCCTGGGCCGGGACATTTACTGCCATGCTCAGCTCTAGCCCGTCAACTGCCCAGGTGCTCAGTTGGGTGAATGCGCGCCTTCCCACCCAGCGCGTGATATCGCTAATGGTGCCCGAGCGCTCCGCCAGGGGCAGAAAGTATGCCGGTAGCAAGAGGCCGTACTTCGGGTGGTTCCAGCGCACCAGGGCCTCGACTCCGATGGGGCACCCGCTCTGGGTTTCCACCTTGGGCTGATAGTGCAAGACGAGCTCATCGTCGCGCAGGGCGCGCTCCAGGTCGTCCTCGGCGACTGAGCGATGGGTGGCCATGACCTCCTCCAGGGCTGCACGCAACTGGTCGGGCGTGAAGGGCTTTTCCATTCCGCCGCAGATGCGCAGGCCGTGCTCGCGGCCCAGGCGGCCGGCGGCACCGAGTGTACGCCCGTCCATGCCGCTCATCAGCAGGATGGGCACGGCGCAGTTGCGCATGGCCAGGCGTTTCAGGATTTCAACGCCATCGGTGCCAGGCATCACCAGGTCGAGCAGGACGGCGTGGGGCTCGAACTCCTGCAGTGTGGTTCCCAGGTTGTCCGGTCCCTCCAGAGCGCGCGTTTCGTAGCCCATCTCCCGGCCCACGTTCTCGATGTAGGAGCGGATCCTCTCATCATCATCCACCACGAGAAGTTTGTATTGGCTCATGTGTTTCTGCTTTCCTTCTTCTGTGGGCCGCGGTCGAAGGGCAGTCATCCGGTCGGGGCTAGGCGTTGGGTCAGGTGGCGGTGGGCCCGGGGAAGCAGGGGGTGAAGGCGTCCGTATGTCGGCTCTGAATATCGCCCAGCGGAGGCCCAGGGACATGGGGGCGAATCCCCCAATCCTGTTTCGGGCGGCCTGGCGCGGAAATGAAGGCGCCAACTGGCAGGGGGAACCTGAAGAGGCCGCAAACCGTCCTGATCCCCGGATACCAGGTGGAGACTTAGTCCCTCAACGCCTATTAGTAGATCTGAGCAGATCCAGATGCCCGACCCTTCTCCTGAACCCGGCCTCCTTGACCTAGGCGAACACCATCCTGCGGTGGAGATGGGGTTGACCAAGACCGCGTTTCGGGCTCTGCCGCGCATCAGGTTGCAGGATAGGACACTCTCGCGCATCGCCGGAGGCGCCTCCTTGACTGAGGTGCTGGACATGCTGTGCCTGTTCATTGAGGACCTGATCGAAGACACACACTGCGCTGTGCTTTTGCGCGCAGAAAACGGTGAGGGTTTCCATGTTGCCTCCGGCCCGAGTCTCTCGGAGGAGATTTTCGGTGGCCTGGCCAACATCTCCTTGGAGGATCACCTTGGCCTGATCGGGGGGGCGGCCGCCGGTGGCGGCGCTGGGGACCGCGAGCAACCCGCCAGGCCGCAGCAGGCCGCGACGAAGAGGACCGGCAGTGGCCCAGGCGGGCGACCGGCCATTGGGCCCGTGGAAGCGCCCGGAGCTCCTTACGGCGCAATCGGCCTCAACGAGCTGGCGGCTCTGTTCGGCGTGGCCTCCTGCTACTGCACCCTGATCCTCTCCGAGTCCGGAGACGTCCTGGGGCTCTTCGCGATCACCGGCGACGAGCCCGGGCCGCCGGACGCGGACCAGCTGCGCTGCCTGGAAACCGCTTCCTATCTGGCGGGGATCGCTGTGCGCCGGGACCAAGCCAGGGAGGCGCTCTTCGAGGAGCGGGACTTCAACAGCGCCATTCTCGAGACCACCACGGCCCTGGTTATTGTCTTGGATGCCGCTGGGCATGTCATCAGGCTCAACGCGGCGGCCGAGAATTGCACTGGCTACACAAAGGCGGAGGTCGCGGGCCGTGCCCTGGGCGAGCTGCTCTCCGCCGAGGAGTTCGCCACGCCGGAGCTCGATCTGTGCGCCGCTGGCGGTCCCACCGGGTTCTGGATGAACCAAGGTGAACATCTGCTCCGCACCCAGGCCGGCGCCAAGCGGCGTATCCTCGGTGGGGGGCGGGCCATTCGCGACGGGTCCGGGGATGTCAAGTTCATCGTGTGCACCGGCGTAGATGTCACTGACATCAGATCCACGGAAGAAGACAAGCGTCGCTTGGAGAAGGAGCTTATTCACTCACAGAAGATGGAAGCTGTGGGCACCCTGGCCAGCGGTATTGCCCACGACTTCAACAACTTTATCACGGCCATCTTTGGCTTCACGGACCTGGCCGGGCGTGAGTTGGCGGAAGACCACTCGGCGCGCACCTACCTGGACGAAATCGCCAAGGCGGCCCAGATGGGCGCGGACATGACGCGCTCCCTCCTGACCTTCAGCCGTAAGACCGAGAGCTACCGGGAGGATGCCGATCTGTGCGCCCTGGTTCGTGATGGTGTGCGCCTGCTCGGGCGTCTGATGCCGTCCTCTATTGATATGGAACTGGCCATCCCCGACGGCGAGGCCTGGATTTCTGCGGATGCGACGCAGATACAGCAGGTCCTGGTCAGTCTGGCGGTCAACGGTCGGGATGCCATGCCCCAGGGCGGCAAGTTGCTGGTGCGTGTGGAGGCGGGCCGGGACGAGCACAGTCTGATTGTCGAGGACTCGGGAGTTGGCATGGATGCCGATGTGCGCGCCCGCATCTTTGAGCCTTTCTTCACCACCAAGGCCCGGGGGCGGGGGACTGGGTTGGGGCTGTCTGTTGTGCACGGGATTGTCTCGAACCACGGAGGAAGCGTGGACGTGCAGTCTCGGCCTGGAATAGGTACGCGTTTTGTCGTGCGCCTGCCGGCCATTGGTGATCCGTTGGAGATCAACCAGGGCGAAGCTGACGAGGGTTCGGCCAAGCAACCGGCGGTGCCCCTCAAGCGTGTCGTGGTGGCGGCCTGCGATGAATTTATCAGGGCCATCATCACTTCCGGGCTGCGCAGCGAGAATTACGGCATTGAGATCGCCACTGAGATCGGCGCAATGCGCCTGTTGCTCGAGGCCGCTGAACCGCCGGCGCTGATCATCCTCGATGAAAGCATGACCTGTGACGCCTGCGAGCTCGCCGCCCAGGCCGGTGCCGAGCGCGTGCCCCTGCTGCGCACTGTCTCCGCCGACAAACGTGGACCCGGCCCGCGGCCCCAGAGTGGTGTCCTCATCAAACCCTTTCGTATGCTCGACCTCCTGCAGGCGGTCGAGGAACTCGTCTCCCCGTCACCAGCAGAAACGAAAGCCATCACATGAACTCCATTCGCATTCTTCTCGTCGACGACCACGAACTCGTGCGCAGCGCACTCAGTGGCCAGTTGTCAACACAACCAGAATTCGAGGTCGTCGCCGAAGCGGCGGACGCTCAGGCGGCTATCGCAGCGGCCTCCGAGCATCGGCCTGACGTGTTGCTGATGGACATCGACATGCCCGGCATGATCTGTTTCGACGCGGCACGCCGCATCGTCTCACGGTTTCCGGAGACCAGGATCATTTTTCTATCGGCCTTCTTCCACGACCATTACATCGATCAGGCCCTCAAAGTGCGTGCCCGGGGCTACCTGCGCAAGAGCGAACCCATCACCCAGCTGATGGCGGCCATCCGCGAGGTGGCCTCCGGAGGTGTGTGGTTCTCGGAGGAGGTCAGCGCGCGCATCGTGGTAGGCGAGGGCGGGGCGGCCTTGGATACGGCCACGCTGACTTGCGTCTCAACGCTCAGTGACCGCGAAGTGGAGGTGCTGCGTTACCTGGCCCGGGGCATGTCCAAGAAACAGGTGGCGGCTACCATGCATCTCAGTCCCAAGACCATCGACAACCACACCTGTCGCATCATGAACAAGCTCGACATCCATGACCGCGTGGAGTTGGCGCGCTTTGCGATCCGCGAAGGCCTGGCCGAGGCCTGAGCTCGTATTGCCGACCTACGAGATTGGGTTGTAGAGCGTGTCGCGCTCCACGGGGAGGCGCCCGGCGTCTTCGATCCAGCGCACGAGTTCGGCGCGTTTGACGGATTGGGGAGTGGTCGCGCCGGCGTCGTGGTAGATCTTCTCCTCGACCACAGTGCCATCGACGTCGTCGGCGCCGAAGGATAGGGCCAGTTGGGCGATGGGGATGTCGAGCATGATCCAATAGGCCTTGATGTGCGGGATGTTGTCGAGCATCAGGCGGCTAACGGCCAGCTCGCGCAGTTCCTCCAAGGCCGTGGGGCCGGGGATGCCGGCCATTTCGCTGCCGTCCGGGTGGAAGGAGAGCGGGATGTAGGCTTGAAACCCGCCGGTCTCGTCCTGTAGGCGGCGCAGAAGGTCCAGGTGCTCGAGACGTTCTTCGACGGTCTCAATGTGACCGTGGAGCATGGTGCAGTTCGACCGGAGGCCGGCAGCGTGAACGGCACGGGCCACCTCCAGCCAGCGCTCGCCATTCATCTTCTGCGGGTAGGTCAGCTGGCGCACGCGCTCGCTGAAAACCTCCGCTCCACCGCCGGGGACCGAGTCCAGGCCGGCCTCCATGAGTTGGGGCAGAACATCCTCCAAGGGGCGCTTGGCAACCCGGGCGATCTCGTCCAACTCGACCATTGTGAAGGCCTTGATGTGTACATCGGGGCGCACGGATTTCACGGCCCGCAGGATATCCAGATAGTAGTCGAAACCCAGTTTGGGATAGATGCCCGCCACCATGTGGATCTCGGTGACTGCTTCACCCAGGTGGGAGCGCACCTGTGTGGCGACCTCCTCAGGTGTCATCCAGTAGGCACCGTCCTGCTTGGGGAGGCGTTGGAAGGCACAAAAACGGCAGAACTTGTTGCAGATGTTCGTGTAGTTGATGTGCTGGTTGACATTGAAGTAGGCCCTGTCTCCGTGCAGGCGCTCGCGTACCGAGTTGGCCAGGGCGGCGATGGCGTAGATGTGCGGACTGTTGTAGAGGCGCAGCCCATCCTCCAAGGTCAAACGCTCGGAGGCCTGGACCTTGTCCGCCAGATCGGCGAGGTCAGACGCGGCGCAGAGGCTATGGAAATCCACGCTTGTGGCTGTGTCGGTGCTCATGGTTCCAACCGGCCACCTGTGGTTGAGTCGACATTCTCGGGTGTCGCGGAGGCGAGCGCAGCGTGTCCAGCCACCCCGAGAGCCGCTTCCTCCGGGCAGTTCGGGTGGCAGGGGCCGTCGTGGCGTTCGTCGACAATGCCGTACCATGAGTTGCGCTGGAGCGGCTGCAGGCCGGCGCGTTGGATGGCCTTCTCAATGGCCTGCACGGACTCCAGATGGAAGCAGCCCGCAGCGGAGACGACATTCTCCTCCAGCATGGTGCCCCCGAAGTCATTGCAGCCAAAGCGCAGGGAAACCTGGGCCAGCTTCAGGCCCTGGGTCACATAGCTGGTCTGGATGTTCTGGAAGTTGTCCAGGAAGATGCGTGAAACGGCCAGGACGCGCAGGTAAATGGTCGGCGTTGTCTTCTCCGGGTAGATGTGCTCCTCAGGTACCCCCGCCGGCTGCGTGTTCCAGCAGGCATAGGCGGTAAAGCCACCGGTCTCGTCCTGCAGGTCGCGCAGGCGCTGGAGATGTTCGATGCGCTCTGCGGAGGTCTCCACATTGCCGTACATCATGGTTGCCGAGGAACGCAGGCCGAGGCCGTGGGCTACGCGGTGAACCTCCAGCCAGCGGTCGGTGCTGGTCTTCTTGGGGGCGATGATCTTGCGCACACGTTCGACAAGCATCTCCGCCCCGCCACCGGGGAGGCTGCCCAGGCCGGCGGCGATCAGGTCGCGGAGGACTTCCTCCACAGAGCGCTTCTCGATGCGCGCCAGATGATCCACTTCCGGGGCCGAGAGGGCGTGCAGATTGATGGAGAAGTCAGCCTTGAGGGCGCGCAGCAGGGCGCACCACCAATCGGTCTTCAGCGTGGGATGGTGGCCCCCCTGCATGAGCAGTTGCTGGCCGCCAAGGGCCACGGTTTCGCGCACCTTGGCGAAGATCTCCTCGCGCTCCAGGACATAGGCCTCCGCGTGTCTGGGGCGCCTGTAGAAGGCGCAGAAGCCACAGTCAGTTACGCACACATTGGTGGGGTTGATGTTGCGGTCGACGATGTAGGTGACCCGTGGCTCGGGGTTCAAACGCCAGCGCACAGCGTCTGCGAGACGCCCGAGGGTCAATAGATCGGCCTCTTCGTGGAGGGTGAGGGCTTCGTCTGCAGAGATGCGTTCTCCAGCGAGGACCGTGGCCGAGATACGCGCAACCTCCAAGGACGCGGCGCCCCGCGAGGCCAGGGGAGGGCGCCAGCTCTCCACGGGCAGGGGAGCGCGCTGTGTGTTGGCTGTCACTGGGTGGGGCTAGTCGGCCAGGGCCTTGCTGACCTTCTCGAACACATTGGGTGAGAGCCCATCTGCGGCGGAGATGCGTTCCAGCTCCGCGCGCATGAGGGCCGAGCGCACAGGCTCGAAGCGCCTCCAGGAGAGCAACGAACTCACCAGGCGTGAGGCGATCTGGGGATTGATGGCGTTTAGTTCCAGTACGCGATCTGCCAGGAAGGCGTAGCCCTCCCCGGATGGTGCGTGGAAGTGCGCCGGGTTTCCCATGCAGAAAGCACCCACCAGGGAGCGCGCGCGGTTGGGGTTTTCAATGTCGAAGTCCCCGTGGGCGAGGAGCTCGTTCACTGACGTCAGCACGTCTTCCCGGTCGGCGCTGGCCTGAACGCTGAACCACATGTCGATCACCAGGGCATCGCCTTCCCAGCGCTTGTAGAAGGAGTCGATAGCCCGCACACGGGAGGCTTCTTCGCGACCGCAGAGGAAAGCCAGGGCACTTATCGAGTCCGTCATGTTGTCGGCCTTGGCAAACTGCTCTTCGAGCAACCCCAGGGTCTCCGCTCCGGGGACGCGAGAGAGGTACGCCAAGCAGGCGTTCTTGAGCGTGCGTCGGCCCACCTCCTCGCGCTCGAAGCGGTAGGGCGTGGTGGGCAGCAGGGATGTGTAGACGGCTTTGAACTCGGCTTCAAGCTCCCGCGCCAGGGAGTCGCGCAGGTGCTTGCGGGCCGCGTGGATGGCGCCGGGATCGGTGGGTAGGTACTGCTCGCTGAGATAGGCCTCCGAGGGCAGTGCCAGGGCCAGGGCCTTCAGGCGCGCATCGAGTTTCGTATCTGTCAGCGTGCTGCGAAAAGCCGCCAGGTACAGCGGATCAATGCGGAGCTCGGTGCCGGCAGTGGCCTGGCCCATGAGCTCCTCGACGATCTGCTGGGCGAGCTTCTGGCCCGCTTCCCAGCGGTTGAAGCTGTCGCTGTCGTGGGCCATCAGGAAGGCCAGTTCCTCCCGCGGCGTGTCGCGTGTCAGCTCAACCGGCGCGGAGAATCCGCGCAGCAGCGAAGGTACTGGCGGCTTGCCCCCGCTGGGCAGGTTGACAAATGAGAAGCTCTGTTCGGCGTCGGTCAGGCGCAGGACACGTGTCTCGGCCACGGCCGTGTGTTCTTCTCCGGCCAGCACCAGGGGTAGGTCCCGGCCGCCCTCATCCAAGAGGCCCACGGCCATGGGAATCAGGAAGGGCCGCTTGGAGTCCTGTCCGGGTGTCGGCGGGCAGGTCTGCTTGAAGTTCAGCGTGGCCGTGCCGTTTGCTGCGTCCCAGTCCAGCTCCACGGCGACCCGCGGGGTGCCGGCTTGCAGGTACCAGGTCTCCAACTGGTCCAAGTTGGTGTCGTTGGCGTCTGCCATGGCTGCCCGGAAATCGTCGCAGGTGACTGCCGTGCCGTCATGGCGCTCGAAGTACAAATCCATGCCCAGGCGGAAGCCATCACGGCCCAGAATAGTCTGGTACATGCGCACCACCTCGGCCCCCTTCGAGTAGACGGTGGCCGTGTAGAAATTGTCCATCTCGATGTATGAATCCGGGCGCACGGCGTGGGCCATGGGGCCGGCATCCTCCGGGAACTGAAAGCTGCGCAGTTTCTGCACATCATCGATGCGTTCGGCAGCCTGGGAGGTCATGTCGGCGCTGAACTCCTGATCGCGGAAGACGGTCAACCCTTCCTTCAGGCTGAGCTGGAACCAATCGCGGCAGGTGACACGGTTGCCGGTCCAGTTGTGGAAGTACTCGTGGGCGATAACGCCCTCGATGCCCTCGTAGTTCCCGTCCGTGGCGGTGTCCGGGCGCGCCAGGACGTAGATGGAGTTGAAGACGTTGAGGCCCTTGTTCTCCATGGCTCCCATGTTGAAACGCCCGGTGGCGACGATCATGTAGATGTCCAGGTCGTACTCGAGGCCGAAAACCAGCTCGTCCCACTCCATGGACTTCTTCAGGGCGCTCATGGCGTGGTCCGTGCGGTCGATGTTCTCGCGCTCCACGTAGACACGCAGGATGACCTCGCGGCCGGAGGCGGTGGTGAAGGTGTCCTCGTGGCAAGCCAGATCGCCGGCCACCAGGGCGAAGAGGTAGCTCGGCTTGGGGAAGGGGTCTTCCCAGCGCGCCCAGTGGCGGCCGCCCGCGGCCTCACCTGATTCCAGTAGGTTGCCGTTCGAGAGCAGGACCGGGCAGCTTGCGCGCTCGGCCTCCAGACGCACGGAGAAGCGCGCCATGACATCGGGCCGATCGAGGTAGTAGGTAATGCGCCGGAAGCCCTCGGCTTCGCACTGGGTCAGGAACATGGCCCCATCCCGGTAGAGGCCGCTGAGGGCCGTGTTCTCCTGGGGCTTGATGCGCACTTCGGTCTCCAGGATGCAATTCTCCGGCAGGTCGGCGATGGTCAGGTGCTCAGCGTCGACGGAGAAGCGTTCGGCCTCCAGGGCGCGGCCGTCCAGGCGAATGGCCAGGAGTTCGAGCTGCTCGCCGGCGAGCACCAGGGGCTGACCCCTTTCAATTGCCGGGTTGCGCACGAGGGTGATGCGCGCCGTGACCCGGGCGTGATCCTCGAAAAGGGCGAAATCGAGGTCGACTTCGGGGATCAGGAAGGAGCTGGGCTGGTAATCCTTGCGGCGCTTGACTTCGGGCGGAGCCGGGAGAGTGCTGGTTTCAGACATGGTGGCGGAGGGGTTGTGGTGCGGCGCTTTTCGGGAACCATTCTACACACCCGAAGCGGTGAGGGAGCCTCCGCCGCTGACTTTCGGCGGCCTCGGTCAGTAGAGGGCTGTGCCCGGCTGTTCTGGTGGCGCGGAGCCCATGGCGGGGGAGTGCCGCAGCCACTAGACTCCTCGCCTACGCATACCAGAGTTCCCGTGCCCGAACCGCGCCTGGCCGTGGTCAGCCGCGCCCAACACCAACCCCGTTACCATGGCCCGCCCCGCCCCCTCCTTCATGGACACCATTGTCTCCCTCTGCAAGCGCCGGGGATTCGTCTTCCCGGCCTCGGAGATCTACGGCGGAATCGGCAACACCTACGACTACGGCCCCCTGGGCGTCGAGCTCCTGCGTCGTGTGCGAGACTGCTGGTGGTCGGCGGTGGTTACCGGCCGCACGGATGTGGTCGGACTGGACTCCGCCATCATCCAAAATCCCAAGGTCTGGGAGACCTCCGGCCATGTGGGCGGCTTCAGCGATCCCATGGTGGACTGCAAGACCTGCAAGGGGCGCTTCAGAGCAGACAAGCTGGAGGATGCGCGCTGCCCGGAGAAACCCTCCAAGCAGCCCGGTGAGTGCCACGGGGAGCTGACCGAGCCGCGCTCATTCAACCTCATGTTCAAGACCCATGTGGGGCCGCTGGAGGGTTCGGCCGCGGCGGCCTATCTGCGGCCGGAGACTGCCCAGGGCATCTTCCTGAACTTCATGAATGTGATGAACAGTTCGCGTGTCAAGCCGCCCTTCGGCATCGCCCAGATTGGCAAGTCGTTCCGCAACGAGATCACCCCCGGCAACTTCGTCTTCCGTACGCGGGAGTTTGAGCAGGCGGAGATGGAGTTCTTCATCCCGCCGGAGGAAAACGACAAGTGGTTCGAATACTGGAAGAACGAGCGCTTCCAATGGTACGTGGACCTGGGGGTCAACCCGGACAAGCTGCGCCTGCGCGACCACGATGCGGACGAGTTGGCCCACTACTCCACGGGCTGTACGGATGTGGAATACGAGTACCCCTTCGGCTGGGGCGAGTTGGAGGGCATCGCCTGTCGCACGGACTTCGACCTCAAGCGCCACTCGGAGGCGACGGGGACAGATCTTCTGTACTTCGACCCGCAGACCAAGGAGAAGTACACGCCCTTCGTGATCGAGCCCGCCGGCGGCATCAATCGCATGGCCCTGACCTTCCTGATCGACGCCTACGAGGAACAGGAGCTCGAAAAAGACACGCGCACGGTGCTGCACTTCCACCCGCGCATCGCCCCGATCACCGTGGCTGTCTTCCCGCTGGTCAAGAAGGGCGGCATGCCAGAGCGAGCCCATGAGATCGATGCCGAGCTACGCCTGGCGGGCTTCTCGACCTTCTATGACCAGAAGGGCGCCATCGGTCGCCGCTACCGCCGACAGGATGAAGCGGGCACGCCCTTCTGTGTGACCGTGGATGGGGACACGCTGGAAGATGGCGTTGTAACTGTGCGACACAGGGACTCCATGGAGCAGGACAAGGTGCCCGCCGACGAGCTGCGCGCCTTCCTCGGAGAGGCCATGCACAACTGGACACGGCCCGCAAGCTGCTCGGCCTAGGGGGCTATCCCGATCTGGGATTCCGTATGGGCCGGGCTCGGAAGTCCGGCCTTGGCAACGCTGTTGCGGGCAGTGCTCCAGACCTGGCTGCCGATGCGCAGCTCTGAGCCCTCGAACCAGAGGAACTCCACGGTTTTCGACTGGCGCATATCCGGTCGCCGGAAGACGGTCAGACCGGGGGCGGCGGCGCTGGCGAGCCGCGTGGCCCGCTCACAGGCGGACTGATAGGCCGAAGCGTCGATGGCCAGGCTCCCGCCGTTCACCGCGCCTCCGACGCCTTCCGGCAAGAAGCGGTAGAGATGCCAGGCGTGCAGGCGGCCGCCGGAGGTGGCATAGTCCGCGAGCAGGCGTGCCAGGTGCGGGAGGCCGGCTGCGGTGGGGCGCGAGACAACGGTGGAGATGGTGACGGGATGGGCCGTGGAGCGCAGCTCGGCCAGGCGGCGCAGGATCAGGGCGTGGTGATCGTCCACGCCCCGGCGCAGGGCGTTGTGAATGTCGGCCTGGGCCGAGTCGAGGGGCAGCACATAACGATCCACGGGCTGGCCCGGCAGCGGGGCAAGAGGCATGCGAATGCCGTTCGTGCCCAGCTGCACGTGCAGGCCCCGCTGGCGGGCGGCGCGGGCCACGGAGAGCACATCGCCGGGCCAGGCGAAGGGCTCGCCGCCGCCGAGCACCAGGTGCGTGACGCGGCGCCGCACCAGCTCGTCGAGCACCTGGTCCACGCGCCCGGGGTCGAGGGGGCTGATGCTCGTTTCATTGATGCAGAAGTCGCACCACATGTCGCAGGTCCCGAGCAGAAAGAGGACCGCGATGGGGCGCTGGGCCGCGTGTTGGGGGGCGCTTGAGGAGGGGCCGGCGCAGGCGCGCTCAATCATCAGTAGCCCGCCGCCTGGCCGTCCTTGCGCGACTCCGAGGCACCGTAGTAGACGCCCTGTTCCCGGTCCAACCGGATGGCCTGGTAGCCGCCGAAGGCGCCGGGTGTGGCGCCAATACGATGACCGAGTTGCTCCAAAGCCGCACGCGTTTCGGCGCCGATGCCCGCCTCCATGGAGAGGTAGCCGCCGTCTGTCATGCGCGTCCCCGTGGGTTGGGAGGAGCCCGAGTGCAGGATGCGCGCCGCGTCTCCGGCCACCTGTAGGTTCATGCCGAAGTCGATCAGGTTGACGATGATCTGGGCGTGGGCCTGGGGCTGGGTGGCGCCGCCCATGACACCGAAGGAGAGATAGGGCTGGCCATCCTTGGTGACGAAGGCCGGGATGATCGTGTGGAAGGGGCGCTTCCCGGGGGCGTAGGCGTTGAGGGACTGGCCAGTCAGGTCGAAGAGCTCGCCGCGGTCCTGGAGAATGAAGCCCAGGCCCGGAGGAGTCATGCCGGACCCCATGCCGCGGTAGTTGCTCTGGATGAGCGAGACCAGCATCCCGCTCTCATCGGCGGTGGTCAGGTAGACCGTATCGCCCTCGTCGATGGCCAGTTCACAGGCGGGGTAGCGTGTGGCAGCCCGCTCCAGGTCGATGAGCTTGCGGCGTTCCTCCGCGTATTCCTTGGAGATCAGGCGTGTCACGGGTACCTCGGCAAAGTCAGGATCGGCATAGAGGCGCGCCCGGTCCTCGAAGGCGAGTTTTTTGGCCTCGGCGAAGACATGGATGTACTCGGCGCTGCCGAAGCCCATGGCGGCGATGTCAAAGCCCTCGAGTACATTGAGAATCTGCAGGGCGGCGATGCCCTGGCCGTTGGGGGGCAGCTCCCAGACATCGAAGCCGCGGTAGGAGGCGGATACCGGTGCGACCCATTCGGAGCGATGGCGGGCGAGGTCGTCCTCCGTCAGGAAGCCTCCCTGTTCCTTCATATAGGCGGCGATCGTCTTTGCCAGTTCGCCGCGGTAGAAGGCGTCGGCCCCGCCCTTGCCGATGGCTGTGAGGGTGTCAGCCAAATCGGGATTCTTGAAAAGCTGACCCTTCTGGGGCGCCTTGCCGTCGGGCATGAAGACCTCCGCGAAGCCCGGGAAGTCCTTCAAGACGCGGGCATTCCGCGCCCAGTAGTAGGCGATGACCTCACTGATGGGCGCGCCTTCTTTGGCATAGCGGATGGCCGGAGCCAGGACCTCGGCCAGGGGCAGCTTGCCGAAGCGTTCGTGCAGTTGCGCCCAGCCGTCAACGCAGCCGGGCACGGAGACCGGCAAGGGACCCGTGGCGGGAATGCTTGTCAGGCCGCGGCGGGTGAACTCATCCCGCGTCAAGCTGGCTGGAGAACGGCCGCTGGCGTTCAGGCCGTGGAGCTTTTTCGATTGCGGATCCCAGAGGATGGCGAACAGGTCGCCGCCCAGGCCGCAGCCAGTGGGCTCCACCAGGCAGAGCACCGCGTTGGCGGCGATGGCCGCGTCCACTGCGCTGCCTCCGGCCTGGAGCATGTCCACGGCCACCTGGGTCGCCAGGGGCTGGCTGGTGGCGGCCATACCATGGGGGGCGATCACCTCCGAGCGCGTGGCGATCTGGCT
>PVBE010633575.1_pt1 | contig 19013 bp, 12 predicted proteins | sample 1631181 | NCBI WGS metagenome assembly PVBE01 (sample SAMN08397723, study PRJNA350692) | Marine metagenome, whole genome shotgun sequencing project. | isolation source: water | place: Pacific Ocean | collected 2012-04 | reverse complement strand
CGATCCAACGCCTTACCTGCGGTCGACTCTCCCTTCGTCAGGTAGAGGAGAACACGTTGATTCTCCGCCTTTGCCTTCTCCCGCGGCAGCGCGAGAGCGTCGTGACTCTTCTCCTGCGCGGGTGCGAGCGCAGCTGCTGCCGCAAGCGCGACGGCGCACAGCATGCAGGGTATCTTTCTTCTCTTCATGACAAGGCTCCGTATCCGATTGCGATCGATCGCTCAGCAGGGTAGAGGCTGCCCCTGTCCCTGAACAGGGTTCCAGCAAATCCAGTGGGTAGACGCCAGTGCCGCGCTGCGCCCGATCGTCTCAGCGGACAGGAACCACTCTCACTTGTCTGGCAACCGCGCCTCGAGCTTTCCATACCTCGCGACCCTCCTCTCGAGCGCGCCGTACGTGCTGGGAATCGGCCACTTGCCATCCTTCGCGTCGGCAAGCCACGTGGTGTAGGTCTCGAGATACGCGTGGAGATCGGCGAACCGCTGACGACAGTCCTTTACGAGCCTGTCGTGCTCCTCGGTCTTGCCCCCCTCGTCGGCGATCTCCGCCTCGGCGAACAAGGTCCTGGCCCTCTGGAAGAGAGCGTCGGCGTTCTTGATCGTCGTACCCTTGAACTCCGGAGCAGGGCGGTCTGCAAACACCTCGGGATCCTTCTGAGCCGCTCCACCTTCCGGTGACCCGGCCTGCACTCCTTGAACCCCGCCATCTGGTCCGGCGGCGGGATCCTTCTCGTCGTTCATCCTGTTGAAGAGAATGAACGAGACGACGGCCAGTGCGCCAAAGACGACGGAGAATACAATCATCCCCGTCCAGTTCATTTGCTTGCTGTACCGCCGGTGGCGACCACCACCGCGATCACCCTCGTCTCGTCGCGAACTCCTGCGGGAAGCCACGCTACTTGAGGAAGTCGACGCGTCGCCGACTGTCAACAGCGCCATCGCAGACGACGTAGGCATGTTGATCGATCGTCATCCCCTTGAGCTGCATCCACGCTGCCAGAGGCATGGGAATCGATGCCGAGACAGATTTCTTCTCGAGACCGTTGAGCTTCACGGAGTTGCCCATCGTGAGAGCGAGCGGCCCTCCCTTGCCCACGTGTAGCAACCAGGCGACTTGCACGGTCACGGTCCGCCTGGTGAGGTTGGAAAGGTCCACGGACCATTGCACGCTGCGTCCCGACCACGATGGTGCCTGCGCGGCATCCATGGTCACGCGAGGCTCGCGGATGTGGAAGCGCTGATCGCCCGGCAAGCCGACGATCTCCTGATGGATCCCGGATGGCCAATCGATGACCAACCTCGGGATCTCCTTGCTCGAGCCGAGACCGAACTGCACGACTCTGGTGCCGCTCGACAGGTAGACCGGATCGCCGAGCACCTGGCGTCGCAGCACTCGCCCACCGACCTCGGCCATGAGCCGCGCGCCGAGCGCTTCGCGATTGCTCAGCCAGCCGAGGAGACGGATCTGCAACCAGTGGTTCCCCTTGCCGAGTTGTCCCTTGTTGACGAACAAACGACAGCGATCGTTCGCCTTCGTCACCGCGATGCCGCCATTGTTCATGACGTAGAAGTCCATCTGACCGTCGCTATTCACGTCCGAGAGGGCCAGACCGCGTCCCGCGCCGACATCCGCCATTCCGGATGTCGCCGGCACGACGCGCTTGAACGTGCCGTCGTGCTTGTTCAGCCAGAGGTGGTTCTCAGAGTTCGGATCATTGCGGTTGGAGGCAGCCCCGCGGACGAAGCCGTTGACGACCAGCAGGTCCTCCCACAGGTCGTTGTCGAAGTCCCAGAAGGCCATCCCCCAGGACGAGAGGATCAACGTCTTCGAGCTGTTCCATCCCTCGGTCGGGCCCGCCGCGGCAGCGACGTCGACGAAGTAGCCGTTGCGATTCTGGTGGAAGATGTTCGGGCCGAGATTCGCGTTGTAGAAGTCCCAGTCGCCGTCGAGGTCGTAGTCCGAACTGACCATCCCCATGTTGTAGTGGCCGTTGTTCGAGAACCCGGTGGCGGTCGACACGTCCGTGAACTTCAGGGCACCACCTCGCGGCGTATCGTTGCGATAGAGGCGGTTCGGAAGGATGAACTCGCCGAAATCGTTGCCGACCATCAGATCCTGATCGCCGTCGTTGTCGAAGTCCACGGTGTGGACCGACAACGTACAACCCCAGGCCTGCGCACCGGGGATGATGTTCGAGAATCGCTTGGGGTACGGGAAGTTCTTGACGGCTTTTCGGAACGCGCCCGTGTCATCGACTCCGAGTTGCTTCGCTCTCTCGACGAACTGCGGCTTGGTCGCGGTGCCTACGTTCACGTAGAGCTTGTTCGGCGTGCCGATGTGATACGGGAAGTTCATGGTCGAGACGTAATCCCCGACGTAGAGGTCGAGGTCGCCGTCACGATCGAAGTCCGCCCACGACGCGCTCACGCTCCACGAGTTACCCTGCACCTTCATCGCGGCGCTGTCTTCGCGGAACTTGCCGCCACCGAGATTGGTGAACAGCTGGTTCGGACCAAAGTTGGTCACGTAGAGGTCCGGTCTCCCGTCCTGATTGTAGTCGCCGACGATCACGCCCATCGTGTCCGGGAACTTGCGCGGCGTGAGTCCGGATCCCGCGGTCCGGTCCACGAACTTCTTGCCCGTGTGCTCGAACAGCCGGTGCAGACCATCGGAACTCGTCACGAGGAGGTCTTCGTCGCCGTCGCCGTCGTAGTCGAAGAACGCCACGCCACCACCCATCGTCTGCGTGTTGGCCGTGTCCTTGTGCTGGAACAGGACGCCCCACGCGAGGGATTCGTCGGCAAAAGCAGTCGTCTGAGCTGCCGAGGTGACTGCCGTCAGGGCAATGGCCAGGATGCCGACGCATGACGTAGCATTTTGCATTGGCAGATCATACAGGCCACGTGGACGGGGCACCGAGCGAAACCCGGCCAGAGTCCCTGTCCGGGCCACGGGTCCTCCCCCCCCCCAGTGCCAAGGGGGCGAGCGGTTCCGAACGATCGGTGCGATCAGCGGCGGCGTCGCCGCTTTTTGCCCTTGTTGCTCTTGGCACCGGGTGCGGGCACGCGCTGGATCTTGATGGTCCCCGAGAAGACCTCGTCGTGGAGTGCGCGGAGCTTCGCAGCCGGCAGATCCTTCGGCCTCGCGGTAACGGTCTCGACGATCGAATCCCACGCCTTCTCGGGGAAGGAGTACCTCGCCAGGCCCTCGACGTGGAACATCCACTTCGACCCCTTCTTCTCGATCGACCGACCGTCGCGCTCCTGGGAGACGAACTGCTCGATGTCGAGCTTGTACTTCAGCGTAAAACCCGAAGCCGAGGCCTTCGTCCACAGGCCGTCGACGCGTGTGTTCCGGTACCCGAGTTTGAGGTTCTGTGTCCCGTCCCGAATGATCCGCTTGCCGCCGATCACAGCTTCACCGACGAGGTCCATGGTACTGACCAGCGTGGCAATCCAACACGGCAAGGGATACGTCCAGATGACCGGGATCAGGTGATCGCCGAACTGTGTCCGCAGATCTTCCGGCTTCGTGCCCTTGCGCGTGGCCCGCGTGAACGTCTTGCCGAAGCGGCGCTCGATCGCCGCGAGCGGAACATCCATGCCGGTTTCGCCCTTGGCCGACGGCAACCCCCAAACCCAGCTGATCCGGTTGTTGCCGAGGTACGCCACGGCGGACGTCTCGGCAGTGGACGCATTCTTCACCGTACCCGGGGACTTCTTGGGCCGGCGCACTCGCATGCGAAGGGATTGCTTGCCGAGCTTCGTCTTGTAGGTACCGACGAACTTGTCCCCGTCGACCCGCAGCTGGATGTCCATCGACATCTCGATGCGCTGCCTGGGTGACCGGCTCGGGACGTAGAGCTTCGCAGCCTTGCGCGCGGCCTTCTCCGCTTTCTGGATGTCCTTCGGCAACTTCCGCTCCTTGGTGAACGTCGCCTTGTAGTGCAGTGTCTTCGACGCCGCGGGCGGCCAACGGAACGTGCCGACTTCCCCGGGAGCCGGACCGCCCCTGGGCCCAGGCTGCTGCAAAAGAGGAACGAGAAGGAGGAGGTATGTGAGACCCATGGTGATTCCGGCTCGGAACCTCAGGAGTGTAGGGCCGGAGACCTCGAACCGGGCACGAGAACTGGTTTCCGGGGTCCCAACACCAGCCTCGCGAACCTGCGAGCACGCAGGATGACTTAGGGAATCGGCTACTTGTTCTTGTTCAGGATGTCGGCGCCGGTCTGGCGTTCTCCGAGGAGGTGCTCGGCCCAGAACTCCCACGAGCGCTGCGTGAAGTAGCGGCCTGCGCGCCCGTATCCATGGCGAGCGCCCCGGGATGATGAGCATGTCGAAGCGCTTGTTGGCCTTGATGAGCGCATCGACGAGGCGCATCGTGTTGGCGGGGTGGACGTTGTTGTCGATCTCGCCGTGTACCAGGAGCAGATCGATCCGTCTTGACGATCCACTGCGGCGAGATGGATGTGACCAAGACGAATCCGAAATCACGATGGATCTCCGCTTCGGCGTCGCCCAGATCTTCCATTGTTCCCGGGCCCCGGTCGCTACTCACTCCGGGCGTCGCCGACCAAGGGGTTCAACTCCGCGCTCGAGTTCGAGGTGAAGCGAGCCGGACCAGGAAGGGTGCGGCCGTTTGCGTCGCCATCGGGTGCGGGAGGGGGAGCCACAAGACTGTCTGGATAAGGTGCTTAACCGCGAAGTTCAGAATACCGGACCGGATCGGGGCCAAATAGGCTACCTTCCACGCAGCAGTGAAGAGGTCGCCGCCTTCTGCGCGACCCCGCTGACCCCCTGGGCCACCGACCACGCTCGCCCCCAGGCGAACCCCGTCGAGCCCAGAAAATCCAAGGCCCCTGGCCAGAGCGCGCTCCCAGGAGCGGCCTAGCCGAGCCCCGACAAGAATGAAGAACATCACATTTGCAGACCTCCATCTGCTGGAGCCCATCCAACGCGCCGTCCGCGAACAGGGCTACGAAGTCCCGACGCCGATCCAGGCGCAGGCGATCCCACACCTCATCGAAGGACGCGACCTGCTCGGCATCGCCCAGACCGGCACCGGCAAGACCGCGGCATTCGCACTCCCGATCCTCGACTTCCTCGCCCACGACCCACGATCGCCGGCACCGGGCAAACCCAGCGTGCTCGTGATGACTCCGACGCGCGAACTCGCCGCCCAGATCGGCGAGAGCTTCCGCGTCTACGGCGAACACACCCCCATCAACCACACGGTCGTCTTCGGCGGAGTCGGCCAGAATCCACAGGTGCGCGCGATGCGGCGCGGGGTCGACGTTCTCGTCGCAACTCCGGGTCGCCTCATCGACCTCATGGAGCAGGGCCACATCGACCTGCGCGCGATCGAGGTCTTCGTCCTCGACGAGGCGGATCGGATGCTCGACATGGGGTTCTTCCCCGCGGTCCGCAAGGTCATCTCGAAGCTGCCGGACGACCGCCAGTCGCTGCTGTTCTCAGCGACGATGCCTGCCGACATCGTCAAGCTCGCGAACTCGATCCTTCGCGACCCCCTGCGCGTAGAGGTCACGCCGCCGGCGACGACCGTCGATCGCGTGACCCAGAGCGTGCTGCTCGTCGACAAGAGCGACAAGCGCGCGCTGCTCGGTGAGGTGCTGAATGACCGGGCGATCGAACGCACGCTGGTGTTCACCCGCACGAAGCACGGGGCCGATCGAGTCGTCAAGCACTTGCGCCGTCTCGGTGAGAAGGCCGACGCGATCCACGGCGACAAGTCCCAAGGCGCACGAGAGCGCGCGCTGGAGGGCTTCCGCAACGGCCGGGTCCGCGTGCTGGTCGCGACCGATATCGCCGCGCGCGGCATCGACGTCGAAGGCATCACGCACGTGATCAACTTCGATCTCCCGAACATCCCCGAGAGCTACGTCCACCGCATCGGTCGCACCGCCCGCGCCGGTCGCGACGGCGCAGCGATCTCGTTCTGTGACACGGATGAGCGGGCGTATCTCCTCGACATCGAGAAGACGATCCGGTGCACGGTACAGATCGTCGAGGACCACCCGTTCCGATCGAAGACGCCATTCAACCGCCAGGCGAGCAGGCCTTCGCCCAAACAGGGTGCAGGCAAGCGGTCCAACCGATCCCGCACCAAGCGCCGTGGCCGTTCGCGCGTCGTCGCGCGCTCGGCCTGAGGTCCAGGAAGAGTTCGACCGCGGCACGGATCGCGATATATGGCACAACCGGTATCCGCCAGCGACTACGCTGTCGTCATGAGGACGACAATCGTAGCGGCGCTGCTCTCGCTGCCTCTTCTCGCCCTGACCCTTCCCGCGCAGGACCTGGCGTTCAAACGAGCCGCGGACTACTCGAAAGAGAAGGACGGCCTCGCCGTTCTGGTCTCCCACAAGGGGAAGACCGTTTTCGAGAGGTACGCGAACGGACACGACGCGGACAAGGCCAAGCACATCTGGAGCGGGACGAAGTCGTTCGCCCCGATGATGGCGCTCGCCGCACAAGCCGAGGGGTTGTTGAAACTCGACGAGTTCGTCGCCGACACGATCACGGAGTGGGCGGACGATCCGCGGAAGAAGAAGATCACGATTCGACACCTGCTCTCCTTCACGAGCGGGATCAGTCAGAAGTCGTCGTATTCCAGGTCGGACATCTACAAGAGCGCCGTGATGGCCGAGACCAAGGCGGATCCGGGCAAGCGCTTCAAGTACGGTTCGAATCACCTGCGCGTATTCGGTGAGTTGATGAAGCGCAAGCTGGCCACGAGGCTCAACACCCAGCAAAAGAACGCGCCCAGGGACGCGCTCGCCTACCTGAGACAGCGCATCCTCGACCCGATCGGGTGCGAGTTCGGGAAGTGGACACGGGACAAGAGCAAGAACCCCAACCTGGCCTACGGCGCGTACGTCACCGCGCGAAACTGGGTCAAGTTCGGCCACCTCGTGCTGAACAAGGGCCGCTGCGGTGACCGGCAAGTCGTGCCATCCGATTATCTACACCAGTGCTTCGTCGGCACGAGGACCAACCCGACGTACGGCCTCAATTGGTGGCTGATCGGCGGCGGGCTCCACAGGCGCAACGCTGCCGTGCCCAAGGACACGGTCGCGGCCAAGGGTCTGTTCGGGCAGATGCTGTACGTGATCCCGTCGAGAGACCTGGTCATCGTCCGTTTCGGCAAGGACCGCTCGCGCAAGGGCTTCAGCGACGCGGCATTTCTCGGTCGCCTGTTCGGGCGGGGAGCGGCGCGCACTGGCGAGGCGTCGACGCGGCGCGAGAAGATCAGCCAAGAGCAACGTGCGGGAAGCTCCGACGTGAAGGCCGCTCTCGTGCCACCGGCACCGGGATCGACGACAATCACGGTCGGTGATGCGTCGACGACTCGACTCATTGAACGAGACCACGACGGTGCGGGTGCCTCAAGGAACGATCCGGAAGTAGAGTTGGCACAACTCCCCTGAGCCGCATTCCCGTCCTCCGTCAAATACCCCCGACGTCCCCGTCAGGTGCCCGCGGCGCTTGCGCGTCGTACCCCATCCCTTTAGCGTCCCGCCCCGACATGAAACCCCAGCTCACCCCAGACCCGAACCCGGAAGAGACCCGTCCGGAAGACCAAAGCCAGAGCCCCAGCGAGGATCTCAAAACCGCGCGGTCGGAGCCCGAGGCGACGGTCTCGTCGAATCCGGCGGCCCCGTTCGACCGGGTTCCGGAGGTGCTCCGCCCGGCGCTCGAGCGACGCGGGTTCACCACGTTGACGACAGTCCAAACGGCGACTCTCGAGGTCGGGACTGCGTGCTGTGATCTGCAGATTTCATCGCAGACCGGGTCTGGCAAGACCGTCGCGCTCGGGTTCGTGATGACACCCGCACTGATCGACTCGGTGCGCGACTGGAATCCCCGGGAACGTCGCGGCCCCGGCGCCGTCATTATCGTACCCACCCGGGAGCTGGCTGCGCAGGTTCACGCCGAGCTCGAGTGGCTCTTCGCCGACGTCACGGGCGTCGCCGTGGACAGCGTGACGGGCGGAACGAACATCGCCCAGGAACGCCGCCGACTGGCCCGCAGCCCACGCATCCTGGTTGGAACACCAGGTCGGCTCCTCGACCACATCCGCAACAAGGTGGTCGACTGCTCCGGCGTCTTCCAGCTCGTTCTCGACGAAGCCGATCAGATGCTCGACATGGGCTTTCGCGAGGAACTCGAGGCGATCCTCGCGGGGATGCCGGAGGAGCGCCGCACGCACCTCGTCTCGGCGACCTTCCCGCCGGCGGTTCACAAGTTGACCGAGCGGTATCAGACGGCGCCCATCCAGGTCGAAGGAACGACCCCGGGCGCAGCGCACGCGGACATCGAGCACGTCGCCCATCTCATCCACGCCAGCGACCGCTACGCGACCCTGACGAACCTCCTCCTTCTCGCGGACGGCGAACGCACGCTCGTGTTCGTGCCGACGCGCATCGAAGCCGCCCAGGTCTCCGAGCGACTGTCGGGCGATGGCTTCGCCGCTCTACCGCTGAGCGGCGACCTCCAGCAAGCACAGCGCACCCGAACCCTCGCCGCATTCAAGGCCGGCTCGATCACGACCCTGGTCGCCACCGACGTCGCGGCCCGCGGACTCGACGTCCCCGACGTCTCGCTGGTGATCCACTCCGATACCCCGCAGGACGCCTCAGCCTACACACACCGGAGCGGCCGAACCGGCCGCGCCGGCAACAAGGGCCACAGCGTCCTGCTCGTCCCGCTCCGCGCGGAACGTCGCGTCAAGCGTGTCGCCGCCGACGCCGGCATCGAGCTGCAGTGGCACGAGGTGCCGACGGCGTCCCGCGTGAAGAAGCGCCTCGCCAAGCGAGCTCGCAGACGCATCCAGGCGCGTCTCGCCAAATCGGGCACACCCACCCAATCCCAGCTGAACTACGCCCGCACCCTGTTGGAGAACCGCGAGCCGGAGGAGGTCATCGCCGCACTCGCCGCGATGATCCAGCCCGAGCTTCCGGTCGAGCCCGCCGAAATCTCGGCCCCGACGAGCAAGGGTGCGAGTCGCAGTGACGGCAAGCTCGACTCGCGACCCGAACGATTCCACCGGGGTCACGACTACGAGCGCTTCTCGATCAACTGGGGCGATCGCCGCGGCGCGAATCCAAAGCGACTGCTGGCACTGGTGTGCCGCCGCGGCGGGATCTCGAGCCGCATGGTCGGCGCGATCATCGTCGGGCCGTTCGCATCCTCGGTCGAAATCGCGTACGACGCCGCGAGAGCGTTCGAAGTCGCGGTGCGCAAACCCGACTCGCGCGATCCCGAGTTGCGGATCCGACCCGCTGGCCGCGCGAGCGGGCCGCCCCGTTCGAGATCGGCCCGCTCGCGCGGCTGAGACCGCGTCGTAGCCGCGACGATCTCCGCGACCGCGACGTCGTGTAGTGCGTCCCAGACGTTTCGATGCCTTCCGCGACGTACTTCTTCATGCCGTCGAGAGGTGCTGACTCCAACCCGTGCCGCTGCGACCGATTGTGCGAGAGAAGGCCACCGAACGCCTGCCCATTCCCCGTTGTTCGCGCACGTATGCCCAATCAGGGCGCGCGCACCTGTTCCCATGACCGCGGCTCGGGAGACGGGATGCTATCCGCGCGGCTTGAACTGCACCGCGTTGGTGATGCCCGCGCCGACTCCAGCCGGGCAGACGACGACCCATTGGGGGCAAACCGTGAACCCGCAGAGGGCAGCACGCTGACGCCACGCTTCGCTTCCGTTCGCGTTTGCACTCCCGTGGCAGTCCGCAACGGCCTTCGCCGGGTGCACGGTGAGATTCAAGCCCCGACGATGACGTCGCCTCACTTCTTGTGAGACTTGAAGTCCTTCTGACGACTGACGACGCGATCCTTGATCGGCGAGCCGCCTGACGACCTCGGGTTGTGCCGGCCCCCACCCCCCTGACCGACCTGATCGCCGTGTTGGTTCGAGTGAATCTTCGGGCGCACGACGCGGCGACCCTTGTCCTTCTTGTGAAACCCGCCGCGGTTGTACTTGCCGCGCGCGATCTCGACCCTGTCGAAGGAAGCGGAGTCCAGATCCGGAAACTCGCTCTTCATGAACTCGCTGATCTGCTCGTCCGTGCGTCGGTCTTCTTCGTCACACTGTTCGTTCCGCTCGAAGACCTGAACCCAGGTCCCACCGACCCCGACGCCGCTCGTCTTGCCCACCGGCGCTTTCGATTTTTCGGCGGCAGCGCTCTTGGCGGCGGGTTCCTTCTTCTTCTTCTTCTTCGAAGCCATGCGAATCTCTCAGTCGGGGCCTTGGGGATCCGAGGCCCCGTGGGCACACCAAGATACTCGCGATCTCCCGCTATGAGAAGTAGGCCGCCGTCCTCTCTCTCTGGGAGGAACGAGGCAGACCACGTCGATCGATCCCCGGCCCGACTTCCCCTCCCAACACTCCGCGTGCGCTGACTCCTTCGACCCGGAAACGAACGCGACTACTTACCCTCGCACCCTGCGTCTCCGCCCGTGATCGAGACAATCGATGGCTGTGCCGTCAGGTCCATGGATCAGGGGCGAAGCCAGCACTCGTGGGTGGAGGAACTCGAGGCGACCGTGGCTGGGTTTGGCGAGGGCAAGGAAAAGACGCTGTGGATCACCGGTCACAGCTTCGGCGCGGCGTTGGCGGTATTGACCGTCGCGCGCTTGGGCAATCCACCGGTGAACGGGCTCTACACCTTCGGGCAACCGCGCGTCGGAAACGATGCGTTCGCAGACGGCTTCAACCAGGAATTCAACTCGCCTTCGTTCCGCTTCGTCAACAACAACGACGTGGTGACACGAGTGCCGCCCAGGGCGCGATGCCCGAGGCCTCCTAGGAATCTCTTGGAGCTGGAGCGACCGTACAAACAAACGCCTCCCGGCTTCCACCGGGAGGCGATGTGTTGTTTCGAACTCGAGGGCGATTACCAGCGGCCACCGCCGCCGCCACCGCCGCCACCGCCGCCGCCGCGACCGCCGCCGCGACCGCCGCCATCGCGCTGCGTACGCTCCTGGGCTTCGTTGACCTTGAGGTCACGCCCGTCCAGGTTGCTGCCGTTCATCGAGTCGATTGCCGCCTGGGCGTCCGCTTCACTGCCCATCTCGACGAACGCGAAGCCGCGGGAGCGGCCCGTGTCGCGGTCGGTCATGATGCGAGCGCTGCTGACCGTCCGTCCGTCCTGCTCGAATGCTGCGACCAGGTCGTCTTCCATCGTGTCGAAGCTGAGGTTGCCTACGTAGAGTCTGAGTCCCATCTTGTTTTCTTGTGTTTGGATCTAGGGGGTGTGCACGTCTATCAAAACCAGGCCGGACAGTGCACTTCGATCCGCCGCGGAGAGACAGCCGCCACCGGCCAAGCCTCAAGCCAGACCGATGACGACCGGCCTGATTTCAACGGCTTTCGCCCCCCGGTCAAGTCGCGAAAGCGATCTTTTCTGTGACAGGCCCGTCCTCGGTGATCGCACGCCGACTCAGACGCCTGGGCGATGAGGCCAAGAGATGGCAGATAGAGCGAGGTGGCGAGAGGCTTGATCATGCGCAGTACTCCGTTCCTCGGCGGGAAGATCATAGCCCTCGCTCCTCGCCACGGCTCTGATCGGATTCGGCCTCTGCGCCAACCAACGGCGCTCCCAAGAAAGCCATCCGCACGGGTCCGGAGCGTGCGCCGCCGCCTCCCGTCCTGCAGTCTCAGCCGGCCAACGCGCGCAGCGGCGCGATGATCGTGGATCTGTGCGCACTGCCTCGTCAGGGTCGCCGCATCAAGCCCCAGTTCTCGAGCGCCGTGATCGCCGCATCGCGAGTTCCAAACACCGCGATGAACCGATTCTTGTGGCAAAACCGCGCACCGTTCACGCCGACGACTTCCTCGAGTTCCGCATCGACGAGGCCCGCCCATTCGGCGGGGAATGGTCGCTTCTTGTCGAAGCTCCCGGGCTCTGGCGGAATCGCGACCACACGCCAGTCGCCTTCAGCCGGAAAGAGAACGAAGTCCGTGGGATGCTCGACACCGCCCTTCTCGAAGTAGGCCGGCTTCCACACGTAGTAGTCGTCGAACTCGATCACAGCCAGACCCGCTTCGACCGCCTCGTCCATCCCACGGTGCACAGCTTCCCGCGCGGCGGCGATCTGCTCGATTCCCGCGCAAATCCCACGTACGACTTCCTCTGCCATCTCGGCGGCAACCAGGAATTGGATTCGGAACTCCTCGGACGAACCAGCCGTGTTGTTGTAGGTCCCCACCAAGGTCGAGAAGCAGGGCACGCCGAACGTAGGCGAGATGCGCCCGTTGTCCACCGCGTCGACGTGTTCGACGAGCTCCGCCCGCAGCGCGCCCGCGATGTCCGCGGAAACCCGCGTCGTCGCTTCCAACCAATCCAGCACCATGCCCGCCGAGCTCCGCAATCCGTCGTAGCCCGCCTGATGGTGATCGAACCGCCGGCGCTCCAGATCGAACTCGCCGCCGACGTCGATGGCGACGTCCGCCTCGCGGATACGATCGAGATCCCGCGTACGCACGAGCGTCGCCGCCGGGTCGAGGAACGCCCGGATCAGCGCGAAGGCGAGAACATCGTCGGCGTGGAAGGATCCAGAGTGGGTGGCGACGTCGATCGGCATGGCGGAAGACTAGGCGGATCGACGAGATTCCAAAGCGTGTGACCCACGATTACTCATTCCGGCGGAGGCCAGAAGAGAATCGGAAGCACGCTGCAGCCCGGGATCGCGAGACTGATGGCGGCCATTTTCCGGCCGTTCTTGTTGCCCATCACGAGCGCAAACGCCGAGCAAATGACAACCGCCATGCCCCAGTCCCGCCCCTCGTCGGAAGAGCGGGCAAGCAGGAGCGAATCAGAAGACGGTGCGGTCGCATATTGGCCTCCGGTCGTTGGGGCCGAGAGTACCGCGACGGAAGAACAACGTTGGAAGAGAGATGTGCAGGAATCGATCCGAAGTCACGCCGGGCCCTCCCGAATGACCCCACGCTGGCGGTTGAATCATCGTCAGCGCGAAGACTTCGTGAAGCAATACAGGTGCTCGCTTCCCCGGAGGTAGATGGCGTCGCCAACGATGACCGGTGACGCGAAGAACGTCTCGTCCAGTTCGTTGACCGCCAGCACTTTCACTTCGCGACCACGTTGCAAAACAACGGTGCTGCCTTCCTCGCTGAGCAAGTAGATGCGATCCGCCGCGCCCACTGGGGAAGCGCTGAAGTTGAGCATCCCGGGCAAACGGTGTTTCAGATAGTGACGCGTGCCATCGGTCGCACGGAGGCACGAGAAAAAGGTCCGATCCTCTAGCAGATAGATCTCATCGCCCCAGAGCAGGGGGCAGGGCACGTAGGGCGTGCCACGGTTGAGCGACCAGATCACGCTCTTGCTGCCGCTCAAGTCGCCGCGCTGCCCCAGCTTGATCGCCTGGAGCTTGTCCTTTCGCCAACCGCTGGCGGTAAATACCAAGCCGTGGCCGACCGCCGGCATGGGAATCGCGCCAGCGGTATGGCCGCCGCATTGCCAGAGAAGCTCGCCCGTCGCCAGGTCGTACGCTCGAACTGTCTTGCCGTTGACGACGACCTGGCGACGACCTGCATGGGTGAAGATGCGCGGCGTGCTCCAGTTCGAGGTCTCATCGCGATCCTGCTTCCAGATTCGCTTCCCGGTCCTCTTGTCGAGCGCCACCACGTACGACTGGGTTTCCTGGTCGACCACAATCACCAGCGTGTTGCCCCAGAGCGCCGGCGAACTGCCTTCGCCCAACGAGTCCTCCATCGCCTGCGGGACGAAGTCTTTCTTCCAGACGGGTCGACCTTCCAAATCGTAGCTGTAGAGCCCGAACGAACCGAAGTAGGCGTAGATGTGCTCGCCGTCCGTCACCGGTGACGCCGAGGCAAACCCACCCTTGTTGTGATGGCTCTGATGCGGCATCGCCTCGAGAACAGTGCGGCTCCAGAGGAGCTTGCCGTTGCTCCGATCGAGGCACACAATCGCGAACCTCTGTGCTTTCCACGTACCGACCACCTGGGGATGCTTGTTGATGTTCGGCGTGCCTTCAGGAATCACATCCGGAATGGGCATCTTCTTGTCGAGGGCGGTCGCGGTCAGCAAGAAGATCCTGTCACCCCAGACGATCGGAGTTCCCTTCCCACGGCCCTCGAGGCGTGTCTTCCACCGCAAGTTCTCCGTCTCGCTCCAGGTCACCGGCGGATCAGCTTGCGTCGCGATGCCGTTCCAGGTCGGCCCCCTCCACTGCGGCCAGTACTTGAGGGCCTCGTCCGCTGCGACACACCCTGCCGGCACGACCAGCCCGAGCAGCAGCATCCAATTACGTGCCTTCTTCATCGCGCTTTCTCGTTCGTGTCGCCAAGCTTCACAGCTGTACCATATGGGGTGGTGCTGTCATTCGTTGATGACCACTATCACTAATAACCACTCCCCCCATCCATACTCGTAGCCCTCGCTCTTCTCGCGACGCCGACACAGGCACCCGTCCCGCAGCGTCCTTGGCCTCCGGTCTACAAGATCTCGTCGAGTGAGAAGAAGCGATTGACCGCCGCCGGTCTCGTGGAGGACCATCGGAATGGCCGGCAGCACATCTATCGACTCGATCAGGAGCGCTTGCACGGCGTCACATCGGGTCTCGAACCTACCCCGCGCGCCAGCCGAGCACCAGCAACGCAACCGCGACGGTTCACGCCTGCCGACCCGCGCAGAGTATCTCACCGTCGCGCCGATCAGGTCGAAACCTGACGACGGTTTCGAAGAGCCGCGAAAGAGCAGACATCTCGCCAGGTCGGCGACCGACCTGCGTCCCAAATCCATACCAAACGCGGTGGCGGAGTCGGACAATAACGGTTCCCACTTGACATGCGACGGTTCCGTGGCAGCCTACGGCGTGCGATCCACGATCGCGCACCCAGGCTAATTCCCATAATCCCTCGCAAGGAGCAGCCATGCACAGATTCAAACTCTCGGTCGCCATCATTCTGCTCACGGCGCCGGTGTGCGCGCAGCAAGCTTTCCCGCCGGCATACAGCAGCGTGGACGGTGGTCACCACAGCCTCCAACAGTTTAGGTACAACGCCGGACGCTGGCAGATCATGTACGGCGATCTCTACGGCACTCTCAATGTCTTCTCCTGGAAAGCGATGCAGTTTCGCCGGAGTTCGACCAAAACGGACGCCAACGTCGGACGGACGTACAAGAACATCACGATGCAACTCGGCAAGTGGAACATGAACGTCACCGACAACTGGGCGATGAACCTCGGGACGACTCCGACAACGGTGTTCTCAGGCAACTTCACGCTCCCGAGCACGACGGGGTTGCCGTCGAAACCTGCCAAGTGGGGTCTCGGCGCCAAGGCCGGAGATCTGCAGATCAACTTCAAGTCGCAGTTCCTGTTCGTCTCGAGCGAAGGACTCACGGTCGACATCACGTACGACGGCGGCACCCTCGCGAACAGCGGGGCGTGGACCGCCGGAGTGAACTACATCATCGACGGAGTCCCCACCGCCAACATGTCGACTGTGGCCACCGGCACCACTGTCGGTTCCGGATCGTGCCCTGCAAGTGGCGTCTTCCAGAACTGGCTGCACGCGGACCGAATGCCCCCGAAGAAGTCGAGCAATCTCTTCCGAACCCAAATCTACGAGTATGGTCCGCCGGCCGAAGCCAACCTCTTCCACTTCGGTGTGATGACGATAGATGGGCTCGCCATCCCGCAGACGTTCCTCGCATCGTGCAACAAACTCTTCCTCGACCTGAGCAAGGGCTACGTGCTGTATCCCTACATGACGGACGCGCAGGGCGATCACTTCTCGGACTTCATGACGGTACCGTACGTCCCCGCAACTGTCGGAAAGATCCTCTGGTCCCAGGCGGCATGTGACATGAGTGGCACGCTCCAGTTGACTCGCGCCCGCAGCCACGTCTTCCCTGCGATCCCAACAGTGAACCCCTATACAGCGACCCAGTTCCTCTACGCGACCAACGGCGGTAAGGGTCTCGGCGGCAGCCAGTTCCGGCTCGGTTGGGGGCCGATGTCCGGCAGTCTTGGGGTCGTGAGGTTCCTGAATTAGAGGACCCGCGGTCGTCGCTCTCGCAAGCTGCTGCGCATCCTCATCGCTCAGTGATCGAGATCACTTCCGCGCCACTGGCAAATGAAAAGCCGAGAGGATCAGAGACCAGCGCGTGGAAGGTCAGGACTGTTTCGATGTTAAAACCTCATGCAGCCTAGTTCGGCGGGTCGACCGGCAGGTTGCAGAAGGTGAGCGCCGCCATCTTGTTCTTGCCCGTCAGGAGTCTCTTCTGGCTCCACGACATCTCCTTCAGATAGGTGATGCTCCGCGCCGTGGAAGGTCCCCTGAGCCGGAGGGTGACAACCACCCCGGCGACGCTGCCGGTGGCGACCTGCCCGCTGATACCGTCGAGGTAGAATTCGTTGACCAATGAGTCATCCCAAACCACGGGCTGATCGAATTCCAGTGCGATCGTGTCTTGCGCCTTGCTCGCAAACCACGCCCGCTTGACGTTCGGCGGCGTGATCGGCCCGGTCGGAACCTTGCCGTAGAAGTCCCGTTCGATCAGCGGCTGGACCATGTGCGCGAATTCGGACCAACCGAGCAGCGGAAAGTGACAGGTCCCCGGAGGTGTGACACCCAGCGTCGACAAGACGTCCATGTTGGAATACAGCCTCGGCAAGGTCCGCTGCACTTCTCTCAGCATGTTGCCATTGCCCCTGCCCATGCTGCAGGAGTTCGGCCAGATCTGGTAGACGTAGTAGTGCTGCAGATTGGGGAAGTCCTGCTTCCAGGCCGCGGACATCTCGATGAAGTACTGCTGGTAGGACTCCCAGCCATATCGGCCAGTGGGGCCCGCCGCGCCCTGGTCGTTCTCGCCCTGGTGCCACAGTACAGCGCGAATGCCGTGGCTCAGGCGGGCCTGCCTCACGCGCCACAGCAGACGACCGTAGATCGATTTCAGGTCTTGGGGGTTGCCCGGGTTTCGCTGATGTTGATCGATGCGGGTTCCGCCCGCGGCACCGTTGACGATGAAGATCGGGATCTTGTGGGCCTTCACCAGATTCTTGGCGAGCTCCATGCCCCACCAACCAAGTTCGGCCTTGTGTTGCTTCTGCGCTTTCCAGACCGGATGGCACCACAGGTTCGATGGCCCGGTCTTGGCGCGATGCCGCGGCCGCCCATAACTACGAATCCACTCGCTGGTCTCGCGGGGCGACTCTGCCCGGGTGTCGGTCGCCAATGCGTTGGACTGGCCTTCGATGAGGTAGGCATCGCCGCAGACCAGGTTGCCAGCTCGGTGCAGCCTGGTCTCGGTGTCGCCTTTCCTGGAATCGAGTTCGACTCTGTACTTGATCAGCCCCGGCTCGAGCCTGGTTGCGAACGAGTACGAGCCATCCGCCGCAGGTCCTTGTTCCAGCGTCCTGATCAGCGTGTCATCTGCGTAGAGCTTGAGGAGTAGCTTGTCCGCGGGATGATCGAGGATGCCGTTGCAGTGCAGCGTGCCTTCGTTCTTGTCGTTGCGGGCGTAGAACTGGTTGTCCACCGGCTTCTCGTGTTTGCCGGGCGTGCGCGAAACCCAGGGGTCCGTCGCCGGCTCCGTGATCGCGATGGTCGCCCTGGACGAGGTTGGCGTGCCGCCGTTGCTCAGCGCCAACGAGACCTCGAGCTTGCCACTGTTCTGCGCTCGCTTCAGGATCAATCGGTCCGCGGCGACTTCCTTGATGATCACAGCCAGACCGGACACGCTCCAGTTGTACGTCAGTTCGGCGGCGCCGGCGGCTCGCAACGCCGCCATGTTGCTGATCCGCGGCATCACCACGAGAGTCTCCCTGCCGTTCCAGGTGGCGGCTGCTTCGAGGATGAAGCGCGGATCGGGAATGGCCTCCTCGATCGTGACCGGGATGTTCTTGATCTTGACTTCGTCGCGATACACCGCCTTGAACTGCAGGACGCGAGATTCGGTGCTCGTGACCCGCCCGGCAGCCAGTCTCACAGCGAATCGATCCACGGCGATGACGCGCTCCACGCCACCCGACTTCAGCACCCAGTACACCTTGTGCGCACCACCGGCCTCACCGGTGACGATGGCACTCTGGCCCTCGGTGATCTTGATTGTCTGCTTCGCGGTCGAGAAGCGTCTACCCGGTCGGACCAGATGCCCGACGAGGGATTGCAGGGGTTTCTGGTTCTCGTATTGCAGCTTCACCCACTCCGGAGACCGGGTGACCGTGGAGACTCGGACCTCGTCGATATCACCGACAAAGCCGAACTGCCTGTACCAACCACCGATGTACAGCCGGGCAGGCGACTGGATGTCCAGCAGACTGCTCTTGCTCCGGTTGACACCGTCGAGCACTCCGTTCACGTAGATGCACGACTCACCGCTCTTGAAGGTGTGCACGACGTGCGTCCATTCGCCCACGGTCAGCGCACCCTTGCTCGACACGTCGCCGCTGGAGAAGTAGCAGCCCATCCGGATGTGTGGTGGACTGCCGAACCACATCTGGACCTTGCCATTTCGCTTTTCGTTTCCCCAGGCAACGGGACGGATCCTGGTCTTCTCCGCTTTGAACCAGACCGCGGTGGAGTGCGGGCTCGACCCCCGGGGGAGAACCGTCAACGCTTCACCGCAGTTCATTCCCTTGCCGCCGGGAAAGTGACGGCTCCTGCCAATGATCCCCGCGGAAGATGTCGTACCGGTGTCTTTGGCCGTCAGCGTCCCGACCGCATCGGTCTTCGACTCATCCATGTGCCAGACAGTCAGGTAGCCGTTGGCTGCGTTGAACACCGCGGCACCGTTGGACTCGCTCGCCGCATCCGGCTTGCCCCAGTGCAGCTGGATCTTCTGGTGTGCGTTGCCGGTGATTCGGGGGACGCGTATCCAAACAGTGGCTTTCCCCTGCGCTGCGTCCCAGGCCTCGATCTGATACGCCAACGGCTTCCCCTCGGCAGTGGAGACACGCAAGTCCTCACCCTCGGGCCTGGCTTGCTTGAAGTCGAAGGATG
>PVBE011719437.1_pt1 | contig 19014 bp, 16 predicted proteins | sample 1631181 | NCBI WGS metagenome assembly PVBE01 (sample SAMN08397723, study PRJNA350692) | Marine metagenome, whole genome shotgun sequencing project. | isolation source: water | place: Pacific Ocean | collected 2012-04 | reverse complement strand
GAGGAGACCTACGTGCGGGAGAAGCGGGGGCTGGAGGAGAAGCTCGCGTCCTTGGTAGTCCCCGAGGTAGACGCGGCCCGGCAGGCGGGCGAGCTGCTAGAGTGCCTGCCAGTCGTCTGGGGTGAGGCGGACCTGGCCGAACGCCGCAGGATCCTCACGTCGATGCTCGAGGCCGTCTACGTGGACGCGGCGGAGGAGAAGCGGATCGTCGCCATCAAGCCCAAGCCTGCATTCCGCCCGGTCTTCCAGGTCGCCACTACCCGCGAGGGATCGGGAGTGGTCCTCATACAGCAAGACCCCCAGCCTGCTGAGGCCGAGGGGCTTGCTACTCCGTGTTCGTGGTGGAGACGGGGGAGAGTCGAACTCCCCGTCCAGCAGGCTCCTAGCGGGATATACTCCAGGCGTAGCCGACGTACTAGTCTCGCCTGCTCGGCCCCCATCGGCGGGGTCCGGTCAGGCCAGCCGAGCGGACTCTTTGACCATCCCCCATCGGCGTCGGATCCGGCCGCACCCTGATTTATCGGCGCCCGGGACTCCCCTTCAGGGGAGAGAAGGCCGGACGGACTGCCTCTTAGGCAGCCAGTACGAGTTCGCGCTCGCCAGTTACTCTTGCGCCGCCGGTTTAACGAGGTGGGCGGCACCTCGGCCTGCAATCCCGCCAAGCCACCCCCTGTCGAAGCCACGCGTCCCCATGTAACTCCATTCTACCATGCCCGCCACGCGACGGGGAGCCACCCAGAGCATACTACCGGTATGCATCCTTGAGGTCCCTCTGCATATCGCGCTCGACCGCTCGTTGGAGCAGCGCTTCGCGCTTTTGGTATCGCCGCTTCCCTCTCCCAAGGCCCAGGAGGACCTTGGCCACCCGCCCCTTGATGTACATCCTCAGCGGAACGACGGTGTAACCCTTCTGGCCAATCCTGGCGATCAGCTCGTCGATCTCCTGTCGGTGCAAGAGGAGCTTTCTGGACCTCTTCGGCGCGTGGTTTGCGAGTCCAGCCTGTACGTACGGTGCGATATGGGCGTTCTCCAGCCACATCTCCCCTTTGGCGGGGCGAGCGTAGGCATCCCGCAAGTCGACCTTCCCTTGTCGGACCGACTTGATCTCCGTTCCAGTCAAGACCAGTCCGGCCTCCATCGTGTCCAGGATATCGTAGTCGAACCGCGCCCTTCGATTCGCGGCGACCTGTCGGTCTTGGGGTTGCGACACTGGCTGGCCCCGGGACCTTTTGGTGGCGAGAGTAGACATAACGCGCGGCAAGAGTCCTGTCCTCAGCCTACATTCTCGGCGATTTCCTGACGGAGAACCTCCAGCGCCCTGTCGAGCTGCTGGTCGCCGCGGCCGGCAGCGGTCCCGGCAACTACGATGTCCGGTTCCAGGCCATAACCTTCGATCAGGCGCCCGTTCGGTGTGTACCACCGGGCGAAACTATAGTAGAGCCCACCTCCGTCCGACAACGGTCGTAGGCGGTTGACGCTCCCCTTGCCGAAGGTGCGGACGCCCACCAGCACCGCGCGGTCGCGGTCCTGAAGCGCTCCAGCCACCAGCTCGCTGCCACTGGCGGAGAACTGATTGACGAGCACAACGAGTGGAATGTCCAGGGCGACGCCACCGTCGTCGGCAACAAAGTCGGTCCGCTTGCCTTTGCCTTCCGACTGGTACACCACCAGACCATCGCCGAGGAACTGGCTCGCCACCTCGACCGAGGTCGAGAGGAGGCCACCGGCATTGTCGCGAAGGTCCAACGTCACACCCCGCGCACTCTGTTCCTGTACCTCCTCCAGTCGGGCAACCAACGCCGACGTCGAGTTGCCGTAGAACGCACTCAGACGTATGTACGCGATCCCGTCGTTGGTCATGTTGCCCGTCACGCTCTCCAGCTTGATGGTTCCGCGTTCGATCTCCAGGACCAATGGGGTTTCCTCACCCAGGTGCAACACCTCCAGAGAAACCATGGTGCCACGCAGGCCACGGATATGACTGACCGCCTCAAGGATGGTCCACCCTTCCACGCTCTCGCCATCGACCGCAAGGAGGATGTCGCCGGCGCGCAGACCGGATTTGGTGGCGGGACTTCCCCTCATGGGGCTGAGAATGAACTGCCCGCCACGACGGTATATCTCAGACCCTATCCCCTCGTAATTGCCAGCGAAGTCCGGGGCATCTATCTCATAACGGTCCGGCGGGATATACGCCGTGTGCGGATCGTCCAGGGCATCGATGAGCCCGCGGATCGCCGCTCGCGACAACTCAATCGAGTCCAGGGGACGCTCCGGCGTGTTGAACCCTTGGAACAGCCCCACCCATGCATCCCAGAGGGGCGCCAGAGCGTCCGGGAGCTCGTCCGGAATCGGCAGGGTGTTCGGCGGGAAAGCGCTTGGGAAGCGCAAGGCCGGGTCGTCGATAGCATCCAGCATCGCCTGGACGGCCCCCGCGCTCAGCCGATCGCCGTTCATGGCGTCCGGCTCGACGAAGTCGCGCCGCAATACATCCCAGACCTCGCCGATGGGAGCGAGGGCCTCCACCGGCACAACGCCGGGTGCCAGGGAGGCAGCTTCGGTGGCGATTGCTTCGCGACGAGCCCCTGGGTCTGCGTCCCGAGGCAGGGGGCCGCACCCCACGGCGAGCGCAAGGACGCCCAGCGCCAGGACGGCGGCTGCACGGGGACCGATGGCGAGGAAACGCGGTTTCACAATGGCTAGAGTCAACACTGCGGATGGCCTACCGGTATCGTATTGAAACAGAAGCGCCGAAGTCATCTTACCACAAGCACCGGACGGCCTTCCTGGCTAGAGGTCGAATCTCGTTGACACCTTCGCATAGCCGATGCTACGATGCGCTCAGAGTCGCCTGAGGAGGCGGAGCGGGTTCTCCGTGGGGATTCACCGCGGCCGCGCAAAGGGCGGTGAATCACGGTCTACCAAAGGGAACGGGCACGGGATCGTTACGCGCTGACGGCGCCCGATGCGCAGAAGCGACGGCGCTGTCACAGTGGGAGATGCGTCGCAGGGCAGCAGTGACCCTATCGAATTCATCACCCTACGGACCCGAAGGTCCAAGGAAGGCAGGCCATAAGCGACCCTGAAGCCGGATGAAGGGTGAGGGCAGTGACACCCCCGCCCCTCATTAGTGTAGTCGCCAAGACCGTTGGGGAGGTGCGTGACCATGACCACTCGGGAGGCGGAGCTTCATAGGGGCTTGATGGGCGTGTACCTCGATTCCACGAAGGCCAGCTTCATTGATGGCGCCGTGGGCAAGCTGATGTATCGAGGGTACAGCATCCATGACCTCGCGGAGCAGTCCACGTTCGAAGAGGTCGTCTACCTCCTGATAAACGGAACCCTTCCGACACACAGTCAGCTTGAAGAGATGAACAGCGTCCTGCTGGCAGCGCGCGCGATCCCGGACGAGATCGTCAAGCTCCTGGAGCTAGTGAAGGACTCGCACCCCCAGGACGCCCTGCGGACCGCCGTTTCGGCCCTCAGCGCGTTCGACCCCGATGCCAACGACCTGTCGCCCGAGGCCGTCAAGCGCAAGGGACTCCGGTTAACTGCGCAGGCGCCGACGATTATTTGCGCTCACCACCGGATCCGCACCGGGCAGGAGCCCGTCGCTCCCCACGCCTCGCTGAGCCACGCGGGGAACTTCCTGTACATGCTACGGGGAGAGGAGCCAGACTCGGAGGAAGCGAAGACCATGGACGTGGACTTCGTGCTCCATGCCGAACACGGGGCCAACGCCTCCGCCTTCACCACGCGTGTGATCGCCTCCACCATCGCCGACTTTCATGGGGCGATCGTCGGCGGCATCGCGGCGCTCAAGGGACCGTCCCACGGTGGGGCGGCGGAAGCCGTGATGCAGATGGCGCTGCAGATCGGAGAGCCCGAGAACGCGGCGAGCTTCGTCAGAAACGAGCTCGACGCCGGACGACGGATCATGGGGTTCGGCCACCGAGTGTACAAGTCTGAGGACCCGAGGGCGCGGCACTTGCGGGACCGCTCCAGGGACCTGGGAGAGAAGTACGGCGACCCCAAGTGGTTCCAGATCCTGACCGCCTTATCCGAGGAGATGAAGCCGTATCAGGCCCGGGGTATCTGGGCAAACGTGGACTTCTTCGCCGGCTCCATCTACCACCTGTTCGGCATCCCGGAGGACCTCTTCGTTCCGATCTTCACCATGGGCCGGATCCCAGGGTGGACCCTCCAGGCGCTTGAGCAGTACGCGAACAACATCCTCATCCGGCCGCTGCTCCGATACACCGGTCCCATGGACGTTCCCTACGTTCCGATCGACCAGAGGGGCTAGTGACGCCGCGCGGCGAGCTGTGGCGAGACTTCCGGTCGAAGCTCCAGGGCCACCGTCTGGAGGTCCTGGGGTTGGTCCGAGGGATGAGCGAAGAGGCGGCGGAGGAGCAGCCCAACGACGAGTGGTCCGTCAAGCAGCAGATTGCCCACATGTGCGAGACGGAAGAGGGCTGGCTAGAGCGGGCGCTCGCGGCACTGCAGGGGCGGACGCGCGGGCGAGCTGGGCCTCCGGGGGACGGGCAGGCGTTCGCCCGTGATGTCGAGGCCGCCAACGCCCAACCTCTTTGGTTCTGGGTGACCCGCCTCAAGGCTGGCCGAGCGGAGACCATCCGGCGACTGGCCGAAGCCACCCTCACCGACGAAGCCCTCGAAGGCCGCGACAGCAACCCATCCTCACCGGACATGACCGCGATCCAGATGCTGCGTGCCCTCTACCGCCACGACCGGATGCACTTGGAGCAGATCCAGGGCAAGCCGTCCACGTTCGCGCTCGGCGCCAGGCCGTCGGGCAACGTCGGCGGCTAGCCGCCGGGGCCTGCAATCGCGCTCGAATCGGCATAATATCGCATCGTCCTGTCCGGCCCCGAACCGATCCTTGACCTCCGTGCTCCGCTCCTATCAGTCCCCGTTCTTGAGGACAACGCCCCTGCCGCCCGGACAACTCGCCGCGTTCCTCGGGCTCTCCAGCGTTCCCATGCGCTCCCGACGGGCCTCCCACCTTGAATGAGCTCGGACCACCATCGGATCATGTCTCGGCCGCCCCGTGGGATGGACATAAGACATCCGCACCTATGCGGCAGCGGCCGGTTATGTAAAGGTCTCATTGCCCGGCAGACATAACCATTATAGTGCGAAGATATATTTCGCCAAGCTTCTTACCCTCCCCACGCTTGATCCACGCCTCTGCGGGCCTGGTTATGCGCGACACGGCTCGCCCGGCCTGGGTCGGCGTGCCCGCACACCCCCGTAGGCGGTCGATGTCCACGCTGCTCCCATGGTCGTCGGCTTCTCCGGCGCGAGGAGCAAGCGCCTGGCCGAGGCCGACCGACCGTCACTCGATGAAGAAGACCTCCGACTGACCGGCCTGCGCGCGTACAAGCCCACCGCCCAGTCGCTCCTCGATGGCCTGGAGCACCAGGTCCAGGCCCCATCCTTGTCCTGCCGACACCATGATTCCCTCGACCCCAAGCCCTTCAAGAGATGGGCGAGACGACGGCTCGTCCGGGTCGGCGGCCACTACGAGATCGAGCTTGTTCAGCACCAAGAGCCGCGGCTTCTCGGCCAGTCCCAGATCCCCCAGGGTATCCTCCACGGTCTGTATCTGCTCCGCAGCGTTGCGGTGACTTATGTCGACCACGTGCACAAGAAGGTCCGCCTCACTGAGCTCCTCCAGGGTGGCTCGAAACGCGGCGACCAGGGCGTGCGGGAGCTTGTGGATGAACCCCACTGTATCGGTCAGCAGGGCGGCCCCGCCGCCGGGCAAAGCCACTCGCCGGGTGATCGGGTCGAGCGTCGAGAACGGGCGGTCCTCCGCGGCCACGCTGGCTCGCACCAGGGCGTTGAACAGGGTGCTCTTGCCGGCGTTGGTGTACCCCACCAGCGATACGACCGGCATTCCCGCCGTGATCCTCCGGCCACGGTGCAGCGTGCGGTGCCGCCTCACTGCCTCCAGCTCGCGCTTCAGGCGGCTGACGCGCCCGCGGACCAGCCTGCGGTCCGTCTCAATCTGGGTCTCGCCCGGTCCTCGGGTGCCGATGCCGCCGCCGAGCCGCTCCAGGTGGGACCATTGGCCCGCAAGCCGCGGCAGCAGGTACTCGTGCTGCGCCAGCTCCACCTGCAGCACCCCCTCGCGAGTGCGGGCGCGGTGAGCGAAGATGTCCAGGATCAGGGCGCTCCGGTCCAGCACCTTGACCTGTAGAGCGTCCTCCAGGTTTCGCTGCTGCGTGGGCGTCAGCTCGTCGTTGAAGACGGCGAGGGTGTAGTCGAGGCTTTCACCGAGCTCTGCCAGCTCGGCCACCTTCCCCTTGCCCAGATAGCTGTGGGTCGTCCTGTCCAACGACTGCGTGACCTGGCCGACAACCTGGGCGCCCGCACTCACAGCGAGCTGCTCCAGCTCGGCGAGCGAGTCGTCTAGGTCCCAGCGCGCGCCCCGTTGCCGCTTGAGGGTCACGCCGACGAGCACGGCACGCTCGGCCGCTCGGTGCGTGGGGTGACTCCGCTCCGGTATGTTCCCGCCCTCCCCCGATGCGCCCTCGACGCCCCTAGCCCGTGGCCTTAGGGTCCGGAAGCTTCCACGACGCGAGACGGCGGACGCCTTCATCCAGGTCCTCGTCGGCCAGCGTCAGGTACAGCCGAATGTACCCCTCGCCGTGGACGCCGTAGCTCGATCCAGGCGTCACCACGATATCCAGGTCGTCCAGAATAGCGGTCGCGAACGTGGCTGACGTATGGCCGGGCGGCACGGGAGCCCAAACGTAGAGGCTCGCCTTCGGTGGCGTCACTCGCAGCCCCAGGCCCGCCAGCGCGTCGATCACGCGGTCGCGCCTGACCTGGTATCGCTGATTCCGCAGGTCCACGTCCTCGTCCGGGGTCTCCAGCGCGCGTATGCCCATCTGCTGCACCGCTTGGGCGACCCCGGAGTCGATGTTCGACTTCACCAGGAAGAGCGCTCGGATGACCTCTGGGTTGCCCGCGGCCATCCCCAGTCGCCAGCCGGTCATGTTGTAGCTCTTGGAAAGCGAATGGAATTCGATGCCCACGTCCTTTGCGCCAGGGACCTGTAGCATGCTCACGGGCCGGTAACCGTCGTAGGCGACCTCCGTGTAGCAGGCGTCGTGCAGCAGAACGATGTCGTGCAGTTTGGCGAACGCCACGGCCCGCTCGAAGAACTCCAGGGGCGCGACAGCGCCGGTGGGGTTGTTGGGATAGTTGATCCAGAGCACTCTGGCCCGTTCCGCCACCGCCGCCGGGATGGCGTCCAAGTCCGGCAGCCACCCGTTCTCCTCCAGCAACGGCATCCAGTGCGGCTCCGCGCCCGCGAACAGTGTGCCCACGTTGTACACGGGGTAGCCTGGGTCCGGCTGGAGCGCAATGTCCCCCGGATCGAGCAACCCGAGGGCGATGTGACCGATCCCTTCCTTGGCGCCGATGAGTGACATCACCTCGGTCGCGGGGTCCAAGGCGGCCCCGAAGCGGCTCCCGTACCAGTCCGCGACCGCCCTGCGGAACTCGGGCAGCCCCTCGGTTTCGGGGTAGCGATGGTTGGGCAGGTCGCGGGAAGCCTCGGCTAGGCGCTCGAGCACCGGGGTTGGCGTGGGTACGTCAGGATCGCCGATGCCGAAGCTGACGACACGCTTGCCCTCCGCGCGCTTCGCGGCGATCTTCCGCGAGATCTCCACGAAGAGGTACGGGGGGAGCTGCTGGACGCGGTTAGCTAGGCGCATGGGCTCGCGTGGCTCGACATTGGTGCACTACTCCCTCCACTCGCCCTCGAAAACCTCCACGACAGGCCCTTCGAGAAAGACCTCGCCCCGGCCGTCCCACGTCACCGTCAGGACGCCACCGGGGAGCGTTATGTCTACTCGCTCGTCCGTCAGGTCGTGCAACCGCGCCGCCACCGCCACCGCGCACGCCCCGGTGCCGCACGCCATCGTCAGCCCCGCGCCCCGCTCCCACACCCGTGCGGTGAGATGCCCGCGGTCGTGGACATTCACCACCTCGAAGTTCACCCTCTCGGGGAACAGGAGATGGTGCTCCATCTCAGGGCCGACCTCCGCCAACGGGAAATCCGCCACCGGCTCTCGCAGGAAGGCGACCGCGTGGGGGTTGCCCATAGACACCCCGGTGACCTCCACGGATCGGCCCGGCACTGCCACCGGCCAGTCGAACACCATGTCATCCGGGTTGAAGTGCTCGATGCCGTCGTGCGTCGCGCGCATGCCCGTGTTGAGGTTCGCTCCGATGGGCACCAGCCGCACGGCCGGGTCCACGGGCACATCCAGTGGGCGAAGGGCAGGCTTCCCCATCGCGACGCGCGCCCGAACAATTCTTCCGCTATCGACACCTTCGAAGAGCGGCGTCACCGCAAGGACCCCCGCCATCGTCTCGACGCGCACGCTGCCGTCCCTCGGCGCCGCGAACCCTCGCTCGATGGCGTACTTGACGATGCACCGAATGCCATTGCCGCACATTTCGGCCTCGGAGCCGTCCGGGTTGAACATCCGCATTCGGAGGTCGGCTTGGTCCGACGGCAAGACCAGCAGCAGGCCGTCGGCGCCCACGCCGCCGTGGCGGTCGGCGACCGCGACAGCCAGCGCCGGCCAATCATGCTCGCCGTCCCTCGCGTCCACGACGACGAAGTCGTTCCCAGCACCGTGCATCTTGACGAACCGCATGCCCTGGAACCCCTCTTCCCGTACCGCTCGGTCCCAGTGTAGTGGGCCGCAAGTCGGCGGGCAAGGGCTGTCTTGTGCTACGATGAGCGCGCGATGCTACGCAAGGCCCTGCTAAATATCTACGACACCCCCGACCCCCTTCGGCCGGGCTTCACGACGCCCGGCTACGACCGCGACCACGCTCGTCGGACGGCGGCCATCGTAGTAGCGGTGGCGCCGCGGCTCGGAGTGGCCCCCGAGTGGCTGGAGCGGCTTGAGACCGCCGCCCTTCTCCACGATCTGGGGAGGGCAGGGATGGACCCGAGTCTGTTCGGGGCGATCTTCCGAGCGGCGGCGGAAGCGGGCCTGCCGGTGCGGCTCGGTGAGCTTCGGGAGCGCTGCCCCGAGGCGGACGGGTCGGGAGCAGTGGATCGCTTCCTGGAGATGGCGGGCGCGGCATTGGCGCGAGCCAACATCGCCGTCACGGACGCGGTCCGCGACCACGTGGCAATGCGCATGGACTACCGGGGACGGCTGACCCGGATGATAGAGCGCCACGCAGCCACGCTCGCGCGGCTGAGAGTCGTCGTCGAACCGTGGATGGAAAAGGTGGTCCTCTACTACTACTACCCCCACCTCATGGAGGGCGAGCCGGCCCAGGTGCGGCGCATGGGGATGCTGCTGGTGGCGTGCGAGAACTTCGAGGCGGCCAACAACGCCAAGCGAGGCCGCGACTACTACGGACGGTCCGAGGAGACCATGGCGGGAGCGTTCGACCCCCTCCGGTCCTTTGAAGACCGTGGCATCCTGGACCGAGAGACGGTCCGAGCGCTGGCCTGCACCGCAGCCTCCGGCGCACTGGACACTGTGGTACAAGAGGCCCGTGGGAACCCCACGCGCACCCCCCTTCCCGCCGACGAGCGCGCCCTGCTCCACACTCTCTGCACCGACCTCGCTAACCCGGTGGGAACGGACCGAGGCCACGGCGAGCCACCCGTGGCTATTGAGCACGTTGGGTAGCGCCGTGGAGTGCCCGCGGTGCGGTCAGCAGGCGGTGGAGGGCGCGTCCTTCTGTCACGTCTACGGCCTGCGCCTGTCTGATGTCTGTCCCAACTGCTTCACAACGACGCAGCCGGACGCCCAGTTCTGCAGCCGATGCGGCACCGCGCTGTCCGAAGACGCGCCGCCAACAATCGGCCCGACCGCCACGGACCCAGCGCCCCCACCCATACCCTGCCCACGGTGCCAGGCGGTCAACGATCCTGGTTCGCGGCATTGCTACTCGTGCGGATTGCCGCTCGAAGGCGATCGGGTCCGCTTGCCGGCCACCGTGCCGCTGGGCGAAGGCCGGATGGGCGCCCCGGCTGGCTTCTGGGTGCGAGTGGTGGCCTCCGTGGTGGACGCCATCATAGTGACGGCCGTCATCGCGGCCCTTGTCGCGCTCATCTGGTCCGAGAACTACTTCGCCAACGCCGACCTGTCGTGGGGGGACCTCCTGGGCATTCTCCTGGAAGGCCTCTATTCCACTGTCGCGGTGGCCGCCTGGAGAACGACCGTCGGCAAGCGTCTGCTCGGGATGTACGTGGTGCGCTCCGATGGCGCCAGAGTGGGCGTGGGCAGAGCGCTCGCGCGCCACCTCGCGACGTACCTGTCAGCGGCCCTGCTCGGAATCGGCTTCCTGATGGTCGCCTTCCGGCGTGACAAGCGGGCGCTCCACGACCTGATCTGCGACACCCGCGTTGTCAGGGTGCTGCGCACAGACACTCCACCGTGAACCCCCTTGCGTTCCTCGCGCTGGCCTTCGCCCCGGGGGCCTTCTGGCTATGGTTCTTCGCACGGAAATCCCTCTACCAGCCGACGCCCCGCCGCCTGTTGGCGGTCACGTTCTTTCTCGGGATGGCAGCCACCATCCCCGCCGCGATCCTGAACAGGCTCTTCATCGATGAGTCGGTGTTGGCAACGGGCGCGACGGTCGGCGCGGCCGCAGGGGCGATGCTGCTGGTCGTGGGGCCCGTGGAGGAGCTGCTGAAGTTCGCGGCAGTGCGCCTGGGGCCTTACCGATCGCTCTACTTCGACGAGCCGATGGACGGCCTGATCTTCAGCGCCGCCGCAAGCCTGGGCTTCGCGTCGTTGGAGAACCTGGTGTACATGATGAACTACGGCGCCGCTGTGATCCTGGTCAGGGCGCCCCTCAGCACCGTGGCCCACGCGGTCTTCGGATCCGTGTGGGGCTACGCGCTCGGGCTGGCCCACGAACGGCCCGGGGGGAGCGCGCTGGTCGTCGGGGGGCTCGCCGTGGCCGCCATGGTGCATGGACTCTTCAACCTCTCGCTCATCGTCAACCCGCTCCTGGCCGTCATGCTGGTCGTCGCGGGTGTGGCGTGGACGTTGAGCCGGTTCGGCTGGGCCCAGCGGGTCTCTCCGTTCCGCTACCGCCGCAACTATCCGCGGGTCCAGTGCGAGTCGTGCCACCGCCTGATCCGGGTGACCAGCCACTACTGCCACTTCTGCGGGGCCGGGGCAACGGGCCGAGCGCTGGCCCTCTTCTGCGGGCATTGTGGGAGCCGCAACCGCACCGACGCCTCGTACTGCACGTGGTGCGGCGACCGCCTCCTGTCCTAGCGGACGTGGCGGATCAGCCTTCGCGGCCGACCAGCCCCCGCGCCAGGGTCTCGGCCTCTGACGCCGCCCCCTCTCCGACGACGATCCATCGGATGCGCGGATCGTCCGGCTTGAACCAGGTGCGCTGGCGGCGGACAAGCTGACGATGGCCAGCCTTGACGCTGCGAACGGCTTCCTCCAGGCCCATCTCTCCCGCCAGGTGGCGAGAGAGATCCCGATACCCCACGCTCGATAGGGCGGGAAGGCCCGCCAAGTGGCCCTGGTCCAGCAGGCGACGGACCTCGTCCAGCCAGCCGCTTGCCATCATCGCGTCCACGCGGGCGTCGATGCGGGCGTGAAGCTCTGTCCGGGTAGGAGTGGTGAGCCCGAGGACGAGCGGGCGATAGGGCGGCGTTGCCCGGCGTCCGGCAAGCGAGAAGGGGACGCCGGTGGCGTGGTGGACCTCCAGCGCTCGGACGGTCCGGCGCACGTTGCGAGGGTCGATCCGAGCGGCCGCCGTTGGGTCCACGACTCCCAGCCGACGGTGCAGGGCCTCCGGGCCGTCCCGCTCCGCTTCAGCCTCAAGCTCCCGTCGTAGCTGCGGATCCGGCGGCACCGAGGGCGCGCGCCACCCCTCCAGTAGAGCCCAGACGTACTGCCCCGTCCCTCCAACCAGGATGGGCAGCCGCCCCCGAGCATGGATACCCTCGATAGTCTCCGTCGCCAGCGCGAGGAACCGAGCGAGGTTGAACCCCTGGTCTGGAGTCACGATACCGTAGAGGTGGTGGGGAGCCGCGGCCCGTTCCTCTGGCGATGGCACCGCGGTGCCGATCTCCATGCCGCGGTAGACCTGGCGGCTGTCTGCGTTGACGACCTCACCATCGAGTTTGCGGGCGAGGTCCACGGCAAGCGAGCTCTTCCCCACCGCGGTGGGGCCGACGATAGCAAGGAGGGGCTGCCGAGGGTCGGACGGTGGCATTGGGCCTGCTCAGGCGTCCGCCTTCACCCTGGCCGTCACGCGAGCGATCTCGGCGAACTCGTCGGCTCGAAGGCTTGCGCCGCCCACTAGGGTGCCGTGGACGGAATCGAGCGACACGTACTCCTCGACGTTCGCGGCCGTGACGCTTCCGCCGTAGAGGAGTGGGATATCGAGTCCGGCCGTCTCCCCGAATCGGGCCGTGAGCGCCCGCTGGATAACATCACCCATGATCTCCCTCGCCGTCTCCGGCGTGGCAGCCACCCCTGTGCCGATGGCCCACACGGGCTCGTAGGCCACGGCCAGGCTGCTGGGGTCCGTTACGCCCTCCAGAGCGGCGGCAAGCTGCTCTCGCACCACCGACTCCGCGCCGCCGGACTCCCGCTGGCTCAGCGTCTCACCCACGCACACGATGGGGCGGATACCGGCCGCCAGAGCCGCCGTGACTTTGAGATTGACCGCCTCGTCGCTCTCGCCGAACACGTGCCGCCTCTCCGAGTGGCCCAGGATGACGTAGGTGCACAGCTCGGCGACCATCGAGGGGGAGACCTCGCCAGTGAAGGCGCCCTTTGCCTGGTGGTGCATGTTCTGCGCCCCGACACGGACCGGGGAGCCTGCCAGGCAGTCCCGTACCAGCGCGAGGTACGGGAAGGGCGGGCAGAGCACGACCTCCACGCCTGCTTCGCCCTCGACGCTCGCGCGCAGGGCTCTTGCTAGAGCCTCGGCTTCCGCGAGTCCGGTGTTCATCTTCCAGTTCCCGGCGGCCATTGCGCGCGCCATGTATCGCTCCTTCCGTTGCTGCTTCCGCTGATGCTCGGTGCGGGGAATCCCACCCGCCCACCCTGAAAGGACTGTGAGGGGCTCCGCCCCTCACTCACCCTTTATCCGGAACGGGATGCTCTCAGCATCAATCCGCCGTCCAAGGGCCGGCCCCTCCTGCGGCCTCCACGAATCCCCTATGGCCCGAACCGCGTCAGTTTGCCGGCGTGGGCCATGGCCATCAGCATCAGGTTCACTGCGGGAATCCGCCCGATGGAGCCCTCGGCGCACGCCCGCTCCGTGAAGGCGTCCACACCCTCGCCAATCGTCCACCGGGAGTGGATCAGGAGGGGTACCGGGTGCCATGAATGGCCCGCCATGACTGCGGGGGTGGAGTGGTCGCCAGCCACGATGAGCACATCCGGGCCTGTCTCCAGCAGCATGGGGATGTGCAGGTCGAGCTCCTCCAGTGCGTGGACCTTCGCCCGGAAGTCCCCGTCCTCGCCGGCCGCGTCGGCGGGTTTGTAGTGGAGGTAGAAGAAGTCGTGGGCGCTCCAGACCGACCGGAGCGTCTGGATCTCGTCGGCAAATGCCGCGCCGGTGGGAATGACCTGCATCCCCACCAGGCCCGCCAGTCCCCGGTACATCGGATAGGCCGCGATGGCCGCCGGCGTCAGCCGGTACCGATCCACCATGGAAGGCAGACTGGGCAGGCGGGAGAACCCACGCAGCGTCAGCATGTTCGCCGTGGCGCGCCCATTGAGCACGCCCCGCGCCTCCGCGACGAACCGGTTGACCACTCGTGCCGTCGCGGCGGCCTCGGGGGCCAGGGCGCGGGCCTCCAGAGGCAGCGCCCCCTCCACCAGCGGGTCGGTCTCCGAGACCTGTTCGCTCAGACCTTCCCCTCGCAGAACCAGGGCAAACCTGTAGTCCCGGACCGGATACACAGAGAGATCCATCCCGTCCACTTGGATGCCGTCGAGGGCGGCGCAGAGGGGGATGCTCTCCGCGCTATCGATTCTCCCCGCCCTTCGGTCGGTGATGCGGCCGTCGCCGTCCACCGTGCACAAGTTCCCTCGAATCGCCACGTCACCCTGGCCGACGGCCACGCCGATACCCAAGGCCTCGAGCACTCCTCGGCCGACCAAGTACTTGACCGGGTCATACCCAAAGAGAGCCAGGTGGCCGGGGCCGCTTCCCGGGGTCACCCCTGGGAGCACGGGCGTGGTCAGCCCGCACGCGCTCTGCCCGGCCAGCCGGTCCAAGTTCGGCGTGTTGGCGGCCTCCAGCTCGGAGCGACGGGAATCGGGGTTCGGCAGCCCGCCCAGGCCATCCACCACCAGCATCAGTATCTTGGTCGGTGTCTGGGTCACGATCTCCTGGAGGCCCGGAAAGTCGATCATGGGTTGCTAGCCGCTCCCTCTTCTCGGTCTCGCAGTGCCGCCACACCTGGAAGCTCATGGCCTTCCAGGAACTCCAACGAGGCGCCTCCACCCGTGGAGACGTGGGTCATGCGGTCGGCTAGGCCGAGAGACAACACGGCCTCGCTCGTGGAACCGCCACCGACAACCGTCACCGCGCCGTCGAGTCCCGCCAGTGTCTCCGCGACGCCCCTGGTGCCGTTCGAGAACTCCGAAAACTCGAACACCCCCATCGGGCCGTTCCAGACCACGGTCCCGCAGGATGCCAGGCGCTCGCGGAAAGCCGCGACCGTGCGTGGGCCGATGTCCATGACCCGCCATCCATCGGGGATCCGGTCGACGGCCACTACCCGTGACTCGGAGTCCGCCTTGAACTCGCGGGCAACGACGACGTCTTCGGGCAGCGCCAGATCCACGCTCCCGGCGCCCGCCCTCGCCAGCACGTCGGCTGCGTAGGCCACGCGCTCTTCCTCGATCAGCGAATCGCCCACGGAGTGGCCCATGGCCTTGAAGAATGTCGCGGCCATGCCGCCGCCGATGATGATGAGGTCCGCCTTGTCCAGGAGATTCCCCAACACGGCAATCTTGCCGCTCACCTTCGCCCCGCCCAGGACGGCAGCCAGCGGCCGCTTGGGGGCGTCGAGCACCATGCCAAGCATCTCGAGCTCCCGCTCCATGAGCAACCCCGCCACGGCAGGCACATGGTCCGCGACGCCGACGGTGGAGGCGTGGGCGCGATGGGCCGTGCCGAAAGCATCGTTCACATAGACATCCGCCAGGGAGGCGAGGGCACGAGCGAACTCGGGATCGTTCTTCTCCTCGCCCGGCTCGAAGCGTACGTTCTCCAAGAGGGCGACGCCGCCGGGAGGCAGGGCGGACACCGTGGCGGCGGCATGCGGGCCGATGCACTCCCTTATGTACACGACACCGGTCCTGGTCACGAGCCTGGCCAGCCGCTGGGCGATGGGGGCCAATCGAGCGTCTTCGTCCACCTTCCCATTCGGTCTGCCGAAATGGGTGCAGAGGACCACGCGAGCGCGCTGTTCCTGGAGGTACTCGATTGTAGGGAGCGTGGCGCGGATGCGGGAGTCATCGGTGATGCGGCCGTCCTCCATGGGGACATTGTAGTCGACGCGAACCAGGACACGCCTTCCACGGACATCCAGGTCCCGCACCGTCATCTTTGGCATGCACAGCCTCCGAGCAGACTGGTCTTCTACGTCACCAGATCCATGGCGCCGAGGATCTCGTCCAGAGCCCCCGGTGGGATGCGCGCGGCGGCCAGGGCATCGAGAGCCTCACGCAGCGCCTGGTCGGCGCGCGCGGCGCACGCCTCGCGAGCCCCCACGCCGTCCAGCAGCTCCGTCACGCGGGGGGCGTCGCCGGGCTCCAGAACTCGCTTCATTGAAAGAGTGCCGAGCTCGTGCTTGACGGATACTGGAGCCACTTCGAGCGCGTGGATGAACGGAAGAGCAGCCCTGTTCAAGGCGTCCCCGGCCTGCTCGTCGCGCGGGTCACGCTCCCACAGGTCGTTGATGTCCGCCCTGATCTGCATCGCGGTCCCGATGCGGTGGCCCGCCAACGAGCACGCCTCCCGGACAGACGCATCGGCGCCCGCGACGAGGGCAGCGAGCTCGGCGGCGCACCCGGGAAGCGCGCCGGCGCGCCGCTCCACCATCCGCGTGTACGCCTCTCGAGTGACAGCCATCTGTTCCTGGAACCGGAGCGCCATGTGCTGCCCCTCGAATAGCTCCAGGCAGGCCCTGTCCAGTGTTCGGGTCGCCTCCAGCACCGCATCCAGGGACGACCCGCGCTCCGCCATGCGGAACAGGGACAGCCGGGCGAGGGCGTGGAGGCCGTCTCCGGCATTGATCGCCTGAGCGGGACCCCACACCCACCATACGGAGGGGTGGCCTCCTCGGGTCGGGCGTCCATCCTGGATGTCGTCGTGGACCTGAGAGAAGAGGCTGACGAGCTCTACCGCCGCCGCCGGCGGCGTGGCCGTGGCTACAGAGCCTCCGAGGGCTTCGCAGAGCGTCAGGCAGAGGGCTGGCAGGACGCGAGGCGCCTCAGGGGCCGAACGTGGCTCGCCGTGCTCGTCGATCCAGCCAAGCTGGTACTCCATCATCCGGTAGAGCGGCTCCCCGCGCTCGGCCAGCACGTGCCGCAACTCGGCCTCGATAGCCTCGTGGAACCTCGACACGCCCTCGGGGCGCCGCTGGTCAGCCTCACGTGTCACGGGCCAACTCCGTCCCCGCCGGACACGACGGGCGACCTGCAGACCTGTTCCAACGCCGAAGCTGAGATCGCGCCCAGCCGTAGGACGCGGGGCACAGGGCCGGTTATGTCTAGCACGGTGGAGGCATGTCCTCGCGGCGGCGACCCTCCCTCCTCCAGCACCAGATCCACCCGATCGCCGAGCTGGGCCCGGACATCGGCTGCGGCGCGCGGATCGGGGCCGCCGGTACGGTTGGCGCTGGTGCCCGTGATGGGTCCACCGATCCGTCGCGCAAGCTCCCGCGGTACGGGATGGTCAGGCAGACGGACTCCCACTTTCCACCCACGGGACCCGACCAGCGCGGGGATCCGCGGGCTCCGGGGCACCACCAGGGTGAGAGCGCCAGGCCAGAAACGCTCCGCCAGGCGCCATGCGAGGGCAGGCACGGGGTCCGCGACGCCCGCGAGCTGCTCGATATCGCCTATCACGACCGGCAGCGCCATGCCCTCGGGCCGTCCTTTCGCCTCGAAGACCCGCTCCACGGCGGCTTCGTTGAGGGCGTCGGCCCCAAGGCCATAGAGGGTGTCCGTGGGGTAGGCAACCAGGCCGCCACGCCGCAGCACGTCCACGGCTTGGGCGAGAGGGTCGTGCCGTCTGGAGTGCCGTTCGACGCCGCGCAGAGTCACAGCGAACGAGTCCTCCGGACGCGGGTGTGAGGGGGCCAAAATCAAGCTTGACCGAGTATATCACAAGTGCTAGGCTCAGCAACAGACAGGAACGACGACCATCACGGAGTGAGCGTGAAGGATCAGGACGCATCGTCCAGCCGCAGGGTGGCCGCCAGCGACGACCTGGAGGTTTCCACCTACTTGGAGATCGCGCGGGAAAAGCGAGGCGAGGAGGCATCGCCCCAGGAGTCGCCCCGGGGCACGGACGACGCCGTTGTGGTTCTGGACTACGGCTCCCAGTACAGCCGCCTCATCGCCCGCCGGGTCCGCGAGTGCCAGGTCTACTGCGAGATATACCCCCACGATGTCCGCCAGGAGCAGCTGGCCCACCTGACCGTCAAGGGTTTCATCCTCTCGGGAGGTCCGGGCAGCGTCTATGACGCGGACGCCCTAAAGCTGCCATCCTTCGTGTTGGACAGTGGGGTTCCGGTGCTGGGGATCTGCTACGGGATGCAGCTCCTGGCGCACGAGCTGGGCGGACGAGTGGCCTCGACGCTCCACCGGGAGTATGGGCACGCAATGCTGCACCAGAACCAGCCGGGCCACCCCCTCTTCGGCGACCTGCCCCCCTCCCTGCCCGTGTGGATGAGCCACGCGGACCAGGTACTGGAGATGCCGCCGGGGTTCCAGCGGCTCGCCTACACTGAGAACTCGGCCATTGCCGTAATGGGCAACGACGCCGGTGTCATCGGCCTCCAGTTTCACCCAGAGGTCGCCCACACGGCCGCCGGTCGGGACATCATCGCGAACTTCCTCTACATGCTGTGTGGATGCGGCGGGCAATGGACCGCCGGGAACTTCATTGCTGAGAGCGTGGCCAACATTCGTCGGCAGGTGGGGGAGGGTCGGGTCATTTGCGCCCTGTCGGGGGGAGTCGACTCCGCGGTCACCGCGGCGCTGATCCACCAGGCGGTGGGAGAGCAGCTCACGTGCATCTTCATCAACAACGGGCTGTTGCGGCGGGAGGAGCCCGAGCGGGTGGTAAAGACTTTCCACGACGGCATGGGCCTGAATCTGGCCCACGTGAACGCAACCGACCAGTTCCTCACGCGTCTCCAGGGCGTGACGGACCCGGAAGAGAAGCGCAAACTGATCGGCGAGACGTTCATCCACACTTTCGAGGACGCCGCGGAAGAGATCAGCGACGTGCGCTTCCTGGCCCAGGGCACCTTGTACCCGGATGTCATCGAGAGCGCGACGCCGGAGACGGGAGCGGCGGCCAAGATCAAGACGCACCACAATGTGGGCGGTCTGCCGAAGACGATGCGCCTGGCGCTGATCGAGCCGCTTCGCTACCTCTTCAAGGACGAGGTTCGGCAGGTGGGTCTGGCCTTGGGGCTGCCGGAGGACATGGTGCTTCGTCAGCCGTTCCCCGGCCCCGGCCTGGCTATCCGGATCATCGGCGAGGTCACGCCCGACAAGCTCGACGTGCTGCGAGCCTGCGACTGGATCGTGATGGACGAGATCAAGGGAGCTAACCTGTACCGCGAACTGTGGCAAAGCTTCGCTGTTCTCACCGATGCCCGGAGCGTAGGTGTCATGGGCGACTTCAGGACCTACGGGTACGTTGTGGCCATACGGGCCGTGACCAGCCAGGACGCCATGACCGCTGACTGGGCCCGCCTGCCCTACG
>PVBE012100103.1_pt1 | contig 19020 bp, 12 predicted proteins | sample 1631181 | NCBI WGS metagenome assembly PVBE01 (sample SAMN08397723, study PRJNA350692) | Marine metagenome, whole genome shotgun sequencing project. | isolation source: water | place: Pacific Ocean | collected 2012-04 | reverse complement strand
TCCGAAGCAAATCGCCGCGCGTTGGACCAGCCGAAGCGATCCACAAATCGCCAGAAGAGTTCGTCGCTGACATCAGGTTCGATGGTGTCGCTGGCGGCCCAGCCACTGAATGCAAGATAGTGGTCGCTGTCGGGGCGATCGACGACTGCGGAGAGCAGTGGTAGAAGTGAAGCGTCCGAACTCGCAGCCGCAGCGCGGCACGCAGCGAGGCGGACACCGCGGTCGTCGTGGGACAATCCGTACCGGATCATCTGCGTGTTGATTTTTTCGTCTCCGGTGGCAGCCAACACGAGCATGGCGACTTCGGAGGGAGAAGAACCTTCTGCTGCCGCCAGGACAGAAGCAAGGTCACCATCATCCACCGTGTTGCGTGCCCACTGGCTCGGTGGCGTCCACACGCCATCATCATCGGCATCTATATAGATAGGGTTCGCAATTGCGATGGGGAGAATCGGCCGCGATTGTTCGATGATGTAGGGCGACAGGTCGCTCTGGCCATCAACGATCGCCGCAATCCAGCAGTCGCGTTCCACGGGAATGTGAAAGCGGGGGCGCAGGCGTGTGGGCCCATTCTCTTCGCGGGGCACCTCAAGCGTGGCAGCGACATCTCCGTTCTTGATGATCCGAATCCGGTCGATCGGAATCCAGGATGCGGATTGGATGTCGAGATGGATGTCCACCACGCCGTCCAGTGCGGCGATCGTACTGCCCATGGGTTGGCCGTCCGCAGTCATGCGTACAAACGGGCCGGTCGTGGCCGACACTTGCCCACCCCTGATTGCATTTGCAACCGCGGCGGGATCGATGTTCGACGCATCATCACTTCCCACATAGACGAAGTTTCGGGGGACGCCGGCGATATTGGAGATGACCGTGTGACTGTCGCTGTTACCGATGGCAGCGATCCGCCGCCCGGCATTGAGCATGTTGTACCAGTCCTGCAGCACACTGTGTTTGCCCACCCGCGTATTGATGTCATCCACTTCGGAGTCGTAGAAGCCCCATCCCTCGTTCTCGTTGAGCACCTCTATGGAGTCGAAGTCCCAGGACCAGCGGTCATCTGTTGCTTCGCCGGTGACCGGGTCGAGTCCACGTTTCCCGAAGTAGTCAATGCCACCCCAGCGGGGATGATTAATCTGGATGATCGGCACGACATCCCATTCGTTCTCTTCTGCGCGGATCATGGCAAAGAGCGGCTGGGCGTCGAGTTTCTGGTTGACGATGGCGGCGTTTGGATCAAACGGAAAAGCGTTGAGGTGGCCGTAACTGGTCGAGACCTCATTGCCGATGACGGCAGTCAGATGATCTTCTGCGCCGAGCCGCTCGATCGTCGGGTCGTAGTCCGTGTTGTGGTTGTGGTCGGTGGCGACGGCAAACTCCACGCCTTCTCCGACGATCGAGATGATTCGCTCAGGCATGTTCGAGTCACCGTGACCGGAGTGCGTCAGCGTGTGCAGGTGGAAGTCGCCGCTGACCCAGTTCGTTGTGTCAATTTCGTGGACAAGGTTCGCAGTCCACTGCGATTCGCTTCCCGGCGAGATGTCGATGTGCGTCGAGTCCATTGACCACTCAAGGCCGTGGGTGGCGTACACATCCCACGAACCTGTCGGGACGGTGATGGCCCCCTTGCCGCTGAGGGTGTACGCCGCGTGCCTTCGCACTGCCAAGTCGTCGGGCGAAGCATCGGCGTTGGGAAAGAGATCCTGCGAGCCGCCATCCTGATCAATAAAGGTCAGCCGGCCGGGCATGGGCTCGCCCGCCTCGTCGAGGATTTCGAATACGAGCACGCCGCTCTGGGCATCACTGGCGGTAGGAGCGGGGTCGGCGGCGGTGTGGAGGACGCAATAGAGGACGATGAGTGTGTGCATTGTCGGATGGTAGCGTCGCTATCCTTGCGGCATGCCGTTGATACTTGACAGGGTGGCCAAGCACTTCGGAGGCGTGCGTGGTGTGACGAATGCGACGATGTCGATTGCCGATGGGGAGATGGTCGCCCTGACCGGCCCATCCGGCGGCGGCAAGTCCACGCTGATCCACTGTATTGCGGGATTGATCAAGCCTGACGGCGGTTCGATTGATCTTGACGGCCGATCTCTCTTGAAGGCGCCTCCGCATGCGCGGGGCGTCGGGCTGGTCCTGCAGGATCAGCCGTTGTACGAACACATGTCGGTGGCTGCGAACCTGCGATTCCCACTTCGGTGCAGGGGCATCGCCCACGCCGAGTCCGAGGCGAGGGTGCGTGAAGTGTTGGGGTCGCTCGGGCTTGCTGACCTATCGCGGCGACGGCCCTCCTCATTGAGCGGCGGCGAGCGGCGGCGATTGGCCCTGGGAAGGGCGTTGGTCGTACGGCCACGGATTCTGCTGCTTGACGAGCCGCTGGCACATCTCGATGAAGGCACACGAGGGCGGATGCGAACAGTCATCCGCGATGCCCATGAGCGGTGCGGCGGACTTACTATTCTCGTTACGCATGATCGGGAGGATGCCGCCGCACTCGGCGATCGACTAATGACCATGCAGGATGGAGAGGTGACAGAGTGGACAATGTGATTCGCTGGATTCTTGGAAACGCATCGTTGTCGATGCTCATTCTGGCGGTAGTGCTCGGCGTCATTGGATTCGTGCGTCGTACCAAAGCGGGGAAGGGCGGCGTCTGGGAACCGTTCATGTTTTGGCTACTTCTCCTGTTCGTCGGCCTGGTAGGTCTCTACACCTTCGTCATGCATTGCTTCTTCAGCGAAATAGCGGCGTCAGCGATCGGCTGGTCAACGAGCCCGTTTCAGTATGAGGTCGGCATTGCCAATCTGATGATTGGCGTGCTGGGAATCATGGCAACCTGGTCGAGCCGCTCATTCAGGTGGGCCGTTGTGCTGGCGGCGGCGGTGTGGTTGTGGGGGGATGGCGTGGGACACATTCACCAGATGATCGCTGCGCAGGACTTCTCTCCCGGCAATGCGGGGTCCTGGTTCTGGACTGACGCTCTTGCGCCTGCCGTGCTCATCATCGTGCACACCCTGAACAGGCGCCGCGGCTGATCAAGGATGGAGAAAAGGCTCGGTAAGAAAATCACCCTCGAGCCGGTGAGGCTCGAGGGTGATGGAAGAGAAGAGAAGAGAAGGAACGCAGGGTGCCGCCCTTTCGGGCAACTGCTGCACGCAGGCGCTCCCCACTCTGCGCCTGCTACGATATCGGCAGTTTGCGGCTCTCAGCAGCAGTATCAGGCAGCGAATTGGGTTCACTTTTTCACTGAGAGACGCAAGCCGAATCAGGCCAGAAACTTGCGCCACGCGCTTTTTTCGATGTTTTTATAGGCATGAGGTATCTGCGTCCTAACTCCTTGCGCGGTCCGGTTTTCCCAAAGTTCAGCCTCCGGAGATGGATCGCGTCGGACCTGACACCATGTCGCCATGGGGGCGTGTAACCCTCTGCTATCGTGCCATCAACGATGCCGGAACCAGCGCGTTTCTTTCTCGGATGGGAGCAACCCTTTCTACCTTCAGCGGCGGGATGGCTTGTGGATAACGTGTTGGGACGGGATCTCACCGCCGCCGATGGGACGGTCATTCTGGTGCCGGGAAGCGGAGCCGCCGGACGGATCCAGTCGCTGCTCTTGGCCCATTCAGGCGGCGGGCTGGCCCTGCCGCCGATTCTCACGCCGGGGTCCTTTCCCCGAGCGGTACAGCAAGATCGGGTGAAGCAGGCCGACAAGGGACTGGTATCGCTGGCCACTGCCACCGCTCTTCGAGATGCCGACATCAGCGAAGTGGGGCCGCTTCTTCACGCTCACGCTCCTCTCCACGGCGACATCAACGCCTGGCTGCAGTTGGCAGCGGAGGTGGAGTCAGTCGCATCCGAGCTTGCCGGTGGTGGGTGGACAAGCGATGTGTCGACGTGGCCATCGGATGCAGAAGGTGTGTTGTCGGCCTCTGCCCGCCGCCGATTTGGCGCCATTTCGCTGATCCGCGCACGAACGGATGATTGTCTCGCCGAAGCAGGCCTTCACCACAACGATTCGATCGCTCTGGCCTTGGCCTCGGGCGAGATGCCGCTGCGAGACGATCTGCAGCGGATCGTGTTGGTCGGAATCTCAGAGGCAGGGGGGCTTCTTCGATCACTGCTGCATCGATGCATCGAGGACGGGATCGACTGTACTTCGCTCGTCCGCGGGCCGCGCGATCTTGCGGAGGCATTCGATTCCTTCGGCTTTGTGGATGTTGACTGGTGGTCGGATACGACCATCGCTCTTCCGGAGGAATGCATCAAGCCTGCGGGAGGGCCGGGTAGTCAGGCAACGGCCATCCTCTCCGGCCTGCAGGATGGTCAACCTGTTGATGATGTGACGGTCGTTGTGCCGGACAATGAGGCCATCCCCATTGTTCGCCGGTCCATGGCAGGCCACGGCATTCGGACCCGGTATGGCGGTGGCACTCCTCTTGAAGGCGCCGCATCGGTTCGGCTCATCCGCGCAGTTGCGGAGTTCACTCGCACCCAGTCGTTTGCAGCGTTTGCGGCGTTGATTCGGCATCCAGATCTCTCCGCGGTTCTCGGGGCAGACGCGGCGACGATTGCAGCGCTTGATGCTGCGCAGACCCGGCACCTTCCAAGCACGATCGGCGTTGAGTGGCCGGCATCCACTGACTCTTCAAGCAGAGGGGAAGAACGTCAACGATTGCTCCGAAGTCTTCACAGCAAGACGATGCAATTCGTAGAACCAGCGGCCGACCGTGAGACACACACGCTTTCTCATTGGATGTCCGTGGTGCGGGCAATGTTGTTGACCATCTATGGTGATCAGGAATTGGATGCCCGCAGCCCGCATGCCCAGGCGTTGTCGCATCTCTTCAGTGGGGCCGAACTGCTCCAGTCATCGCCGCTCTCGATGATGACCGCCGCGGGTGAGATGCCGTTCCATGCGGCTGTTGATGTCTTGTCGCGGGTGGTCGAGGGCAGTTCGATCGCGGATTACCCAGATCCGAATGCAGTGGAAGTCGTCGGCTGGCTGGAAGCACTGACAGATGATGCTCCGACGCTGCTGGTCGCCGGCATGAACGCCGAGTCGATTGATCGCGGCACTCGGGGCGATGCCTACCTGCCGGAGTCACTTCGCGAGGCACTTGGCCTTGACACATCGAGGACCCGAATGGCCCGCGATGCGCACGGCGTCACGGCCATGCAGGCATCGCGGACGGCGAGCGGCACCATGCTCTGGGTCGTGGGCCGAATTTCCGTCAATGGGGATCCACTTGCGCCGAGCCCGCTGCTCTTGCGGGAGGTCGATGACGATGTGCTGGCTCGTCGCGTGATTCGACTGACTGAGGCGAAAACCGATACCGCTGATCTTTCGCCGCAGTTTGGCGTCGAGCAGGCAGGGGCAGGGGTACCGGGGGTGCTGGGGGTGCCGGGGGTGCCGCGTCCCTCTCCGGGGGACTACGAACAGGAGCCGCTGTCCAAACTTCGTGTGACTGCGTTTCGAGACTATCTCGGTTGTCCATATCGCTTCTGGCTGCGGCATGTCCTCCGTCTCAAGGAGGCGCGGGATGATGCGTGCGAGGCCGGCTATGCGGATTTCGGCACGCTCATTCATGACACGCTGCAACGCTTTGGTAACGACAAAGATCTGCGGAAATTGGGCGACGAGGCTGAATTGGCCGCGAGTTTGTCCGACATCCTGGACGACATTGCCTCGGCACGCTACGCGCCGTCCGGGCAGCCGATGCTTCCTTCGGTCGCTGTGCAGGTGGAGCAGGCCCGGTACCGGCTTCAGCACTTTGCACATGAGCAGGCGAAAGACATTGCGAACGGTTGGGAGATCATCGAGGCTGAGTACGGCGGTTCTGCCGACCTTGATGTAGATGGCACACCATTCAAGATCACCGGTCGCATCGATCGCATCGACAAGCATGCCGATGGCCGCTACAGGATTCTTGATTACAAGACATCGTCCAAAGAAGCAGCAAAGGTGCACTACAAGAAGAAGGCGCAGGAGTGGATCGACCTGCAACTCCCGCTGTACAGGCTTCTGGCGGGCGATCTGATTCCGGAATCGGCTGAGGTGGACCTGGGTTTCTTCCGGCTCGCCTCGCATCCCAAGAGCAGTGGCGTCAACATTGCGAAATGGGATGCCGAATTCATTCAGAGCGGCCACGATGTCGCCAGAGATATCGTTCGTCAGATTCGAAACGGTGACTTCGCCACCCTCAAGACGCCCGCGCCGCATTTCTGCGAAGACCTCTCATGGATCTGTCAGGATGGCCAGATTTCCGTGCAGGAGGATGGTGGCCCATGACCACTCCTTCAAGGTGCGAGATCATCATGGCGTCCGCTGGCTCCGGCAAGACCAGAGCGCTGACCGGGCGGTACATCGGGCTTCTTGCAGCCGGGGCGGAGGCGCGGACCATCCTCGCGACGACATTCAGCCGCAAGGCGGCGGCCGAGATTCGCGACCGCATTGTGGACAGGCTTGCTTCGGCCATACTCGACCCAGACGCGATGGCCGAACTTACGGAGGAAGTACCGCAGTTGACCGGGGGCAGGGCTCAGTGCGCCGAGTTGTTGCGGATGCTCACCTCGCAACTACACCGGCTCGGCATAGGGACGATCGACAGTTTCTTTGTGCAGACAGCGAAGTGTTTCAGTGATCAACTCGGCTTTCCTCCGGGTTGGTCGATCATGGACGACATCGAGTTTCCGAGGATCTTCGGCGCTGCGACGGAACAGTTCCTCGCCATCTATCAGCCGGAGAAGGTGGCGACCATCCTGCGGGCCTTTGATGATGGTGCGAAGGTGCCGGTCATCGACGCGATTGATCGCTGTCAGAAGAGCGGGTATGCGCTTGCGTACTGGACAGCAAAAGAGGCATGGGACTGGTCCCCGCGTTGGACGGTGCTCGATCAGGCCCTGGTTGACGAGGGAATTGAGCGACTTCGAGCATACGAGTCGGACAAGCCGAGTTTTCGCAGACGAATCAATTCGGACATCGAACTGTTCGAGGTGGGCGACTGGAGAGCATTGATCCAGAAGGGCATCGTCGGCCGAATCATGTTCTCCCAGCCGTTCGACAGGATGGTGATACCCGCCGATATGGCCACGGCCTACGGCGATCTTGTCGACCACACGAAGGCCATGATGGTCAATCGCGCAATCGACCAGAGCCTCGCGGCACGGGCTTTGTTGGACACTTTCCATAAACACTGGGAGGCGGCCAAGCACGCCGCCAGCCGGTACACCTTTGACGACATCACGCGGTACCTTGCTTGTCTGGGCATACTCGCCGATGCAGAGGATCTGCTGTTTCGACTGGACGGGACGATTGATCACTTGCTGGTCGATGAATTTCAGGACACGTCGCTGCAACAGTGGAAGGCGTTGAGTCCATGGGTTCAGGAGATCAACGGTGACGAAACCACCGATCGATCCTTGTTTTTCGTCGGGGATGTGAAACAGAGTCTGTACGGTTTTCGCGGCGGCGAACCGGCGCTGCTTCGGAAGTTGCCGGAGGAGTTGGGTGTATCCGATCCCGAACATCTCGACTGCAGCTGGCGATGTTCACCACCAGTGATCGAGGCGGTCAACACGATGTTCCTGGCAACTACCGATCTGCCGCGTCTCTCCGGACACTCGGAGTGTGGGCTCGAGACTTGGCGAGAGAGTTTTCACTCACATGTCGCAGGTGTTCCTGATCGCCCGGGGCATGCCACTGTGCAGACAGCGGCCGGTGACTCACAGGAGGAGATGGAGGAAGAGACTGTTCGGCAGGTCGCCGAGATCAACAAAGCTGCGCCTTGGGCGACGATCGGCGTGTTGGTTCGGGGTTCGAAGAAACAACAGGTACAGCGACTCGTGCATGGGCTTCGGAACAACAAGGATCATCCGGTCTTCGCATCGGAACACGGTGGTAATCCTCTGACCGACTCGCCGCCGGTCACGGTGATTCTCTCAGCACTGTTGATGGCTGATCACCCGAGCGATTCCGCCGCGACATTTCATGTCGCGACATCACCGCTGGGCGAACATCTTGGGCTTGAGTGGCGCGGCACGAGTACCGACAACGCCGCTGTGGCCGAGTCCATTCGCCGCAGGCTTGTCCGCGATGGATACGCCAATGTCATTTCGGAGTGGGCCACGGTTATCGTTGCTACCGCGACGCAACGTGATCGCCTCCGCCTCTGGCAGTTGGTTGAATATGCAGAGGCTACGCGCGGTGGCGAGACGCTTCGGCCATCCGAGTTCGTCGCGGCGATCGGCAAGCAGCCCATCGCGGACCCCGCGTCGTCGCAAGTACAGGTCATGACGATTCACAAGTCCAAGGGCCTGCAGTTTGATGCGGTTGTCATCGGCGACACGGATACCAAGTTGTGGCTGCCGCCCGAGTTTCTGAAACTCAGCCCGGATCCTTGCCAGTGGCCCACGCGGGCTGGGTCCTACCAGCCAGAGGAGATTGATTCGCTGCTTCCGGAGTATGAAGAGATGCGATCGCAGTCGAGTGCGCGGCAGGTGGATGAAGCCCTGTGCCTGTTGTATGTTGCAATGACCCGGGCGAAGCATGCGTTGCACATCGTGCTGCCGCCGAGGCCAGGCGCACAGACATGCCACGCTAAGATTGACGGACTGGTGCGAGAGTGCCTGAAACAGGATCCGGTGCTCAACCCTTCAGAGACCATCTGGTCTGCGAAGTCGGGGAACGCATCCTGGTACGAAGAAGTGGCGGAGCGAGCGGCAGAATCAGATGTTGATCTGGATGCTTCAACAACTCCGCGTCTGACTTCGCCCGCCGGGCACACTCGTGGCATCCCGGTCGCTTCACCTTCCGGATTTCAAGGTGGGCAGAAACTGGTCGTGAGGGAACGATTCGGCGGTGATACGGAAGTGGCGATGGCGCGTGGCACATTGGTCCATGCGTGGTTGGAGGACATACAGTGGCTGGAAGTACCACCAACGCCGGAGGAACTTGTTGCTGCAGCGCCGCCTCTCCTTCCGGCCAAGGAGATTCTCTCCGTTGCGAAGGAGACACATGCCAGGCTGTGCGAAGGCGAGATTCGTGAGCTCCTGACACAGCCGGAAGGGGATCACTTGGTCCGTTGCGAACAGCCGTTCGTGGTCCGCGTGGCAGCAGGAACTGAACTGGCCGGAGAAGAGATTGATCAGGAGACGGATCTTCGGGGCATGATCGATCGGCTTGTCGTCTCGCTTGACGCTGGCGGTTCGCCACATGCCGCGGCGGTCATCGATTGGAAGACCGATGCGGTGAGCCCCGATGACCTAGAGACCACCGTGGCGGAATATGCGCCGCAGCTGGCCGCCTATCGCTTGGCTGCGAGCAAACTTCTTGGGCTTGAAATCGACGATGTGACGGCATCGCTTGCGTTGCTCAGCATTGGGAAGGTCCTCGATGTGACCGCTGAGGCGTCAGTCTCGCGCTGATGTTGCCAATTTGACCGGACATGGCTATCCTGTCCTGTTCGATCCAATTGAGAATGAGTCTCAGAGGAAACATCGTGACCACGCCAACCATGACCGCCGATTCACCAGAAAAACAGAGCCGCAGCGTGGCTTTGCCGCTGGCCGATCTTGGGCCGCAGGAGTGCGCGGTCATGCGGAGCGCGGATCTGTCGGAGACTGACCGGGAACTTCTTGCGTCAATGGGCTTGCGTGAGGACTGCCGCCTGCGGCTCTGCCGCGTCGGCGAACCCTGCATCGTGCAGGTTGAAGCTACTCGGCTCGGGTTGTCGCGACATGTATCGCGTCGAATCCTCGTTGAGCGATGCGCCGCCGGTGCGTAACTGACCAATGAGCGGAGGCTGTTGCCAGGCGGGATCGGAACACATGCCGCCGCCGGCATCCGTGCTCCTTCTGGGTAATCCGAATGTAGGAAAGACAACGCTCTTCAACAGGCTCTGTGGGCTGCGTTCGCATACCGCAAACTACCCCGGGAGCACTGTCGAGGCGCGGATTGGCCGCGCAACCGGAGGTGCGGTCCGTCGCAGCGTTACGGATCTTCCCGGTGTCTACAGCCTGCGAATGTGCGATGACCTCACTGATTGTTGCCGCGATGCGCTCTGCGGTGATCGGCCGCCGGATGCGGTTCTGGTCGTGGCTGACGCCACAAATCTGCGACGCAATCTCATGCTTGTCAATGAAGTGCTGCATCAAGGACTTCCCTGCGTCGTGGCGCTCTCCATGATGGATCGAGCGCGGCGGCGGGGGTTGAAGATTGACTGCGATGAACTCTCCGATCAGTTGGGCTGCGCGGTAGTTCCCGTGAACCCGCGAAGCGGCGAAGGCCTGCGGGCTCTTCACGCTGCGATCGACCACGCTCATTGCGAGACGCGGCAACTACCCGCGACGGATGAGGTTACGGCCATCGATGCCTGGGCGGACAGTGTTCTCGGCCCGAGCGTGCAGGGTGGAGCTCTGACCGGCGAGGACCTGACGACCGATCGACTCGATGCAGTGTTCACGCACCCTGTTTCGGGTTTGCTCGTCTTCGCGATGGTGATGGGCGGCCTTTTCGCGGCAATCTTCATGCTGGCCGCGATTCCCATGGATCTGATTGACCTGCTCTTCGGCGGTTTGGCAACTTGGGTGGGTGACCTGATTCCCGAGGGGGAGATTCGCGACTTCATGGTCGAAGGCATCATTGGTGGCGTTGCAGGAACGGTTGTGTTCCTGCCTCAGATCTGTCTACTCTTCTTTCTCATCAGCCTTCTTGAAGACACCGGGTACCTCGCAAGAGCATCGTTTGTGATGGATCGCGTTCTGCGGCGGTTCGGATTGCCGGGGCAGGCATTTGTCCCGCTGCTTTCTGCACATGCATGTGCGATCCCAGCGATCATGGCTGCGCGAGTTGTTCCAGATCGCCGGGACCGGCTGGCAACAATTCTCGTTGCGCCGTTCTTCAGTTGTTCGGCGAGGCTTCCGGTCTATGTATTGCTCATCGGTCTCTTGTTTGTCGGACATCCCTGGCTGGCTGGTCTGGCATTCTTTGGCTGTTATGTACTCGGCGCGGCGGCTGCTTTGTGTACATCACTCATCCTGCGTCGATCGATCCTGGCGGGCGCCACGCGCCCCATGATGCTTGAACTCCCCGCATACAAGTGGCCGTCGATACGCACAGCGATTCTCACCATGATTGATCGGGGATGGGTTTTTCTCAAGAATGCCGGAACGGTCATCCTCGGCATTGTCATCGTGCTGTGGTGGCTGCAGGCCTATCCGAAGGGCACGCCCCCCGAAGAGGCGTTGGCACTGCACACTGCGGCCGCGGAAGTGCAGAGTATCGATCCCGATCACGCTGCCGAGTTGCGTGCGGATGCCGAGCAGTTGACGACCCGCGCCCAACAGTCAGACAGTTTCGCGGGGCGTATTGGTCACTTCATGGAGCCGGTCTTTCGGCCCCTTGGCTACGACTGGCAACTCAGTGTTGGCGTGCTGACCAGCTTTGCTGCACGCGAGGTCTTTGTGTCAACGATGGCTGTCCTTGTCGCGGGCAGCGACGACACCGATGATGAGAGCGTGATCAGGCGAATTGGAAATGCTCGGCGCGATGACGGGTCACCGCTGTTCACACTGCCGACATCCGCGAGCCTTCTGGTGTTCTTCGTATTGGCGATGCAGTGTCTTCCCACATTGGCGGTGACGCGACGAGAAACCGGCCGGTGGTCATGGGCCATTGTGCAGTTTGCATGGATGTCCGCTCTGGCGTGGGTTGCGGCGTTCGCGACCTACACGCTGGTTGCGGCGGGGATGTCCTGATGCCGTTTGGTGACTGGCAGTTCTGGATCGTTACAGCAGCGGCTCTGATTGCGGCTGTTGTGCTCGTTCGGCCACTGTTTCCTAGCCGCCGGGGGAAGAAGACGACGATTACCGTGCAGGGAAAACCGCCCGGGCGGTAAGTGTCAAGAAGGCCAATCCGCCAAGGCCGATCCACATGCCCCAGCCGAGCATGTTGGCGATCGACGACCAGTCATCGCCGCCGGCCATGGTTGCGAACCAGGCGAGTGTGCCTGCAAAGGCAAGTCGGCCGGCGAAACTCTGGATCGACAGGTAGGTCGCCCTGCGCTCACTGGGAAGGGCCGGCGCAACCGCGGCATTGAGGGGGGCGGTCATGAGTGCTCGCGGACAACTTCGAAGAAGCATGAACAGCGCGGCGGGGATCGAGAGGAAGAAGTGCATGATCGTCATGATTGCAACCTGCAGTCCGCATGCCGAAAGCAAGACACCACCTGTTCCGATGCGTCGCCGAAGTGAGACGCTCATGGATGCAAACCAGGCTGCAATGAGCATGGTGATTGCAAGGTGCACGCTGGTCAGGACCGGCGTGGAGCGCAAGGCGCCGAACTTCGCGGCGAGCGTTTCCACATAGGGTTGGTAGAACTCGTAGGGTATGTGGTTCAACACTGTCATGAAGACCGCGAATACGAAGAGCCACAGGAGGCGTGTGCCGCGAAGCAGAGAAAGGCAACCGAGCATCTGACTGATCATTCCCTGCCGAAGGGATGACTTCTCTCGAGGGGGTTCCACAAATCGCAGTGTCATGCCGATCATGACGCATGCACCAACAAGCGAAAGGACATATGCGCCGCGAAAATCCGGAATGGCTGCGAGGCCTCCAAGCACGCCCGCAACCGCCGAACCGAGAAAGTTGAATTTCGTTGCGCGTGCTTCGCAGACCAGATACTCCTTTTCGCGGCCAAGTGCCTGAGTGGTTTCCAGCAGCAGGCTCGTGTCGGTACCGCTGTTGAAAGCGATACCTGCCGCCAGAAGTACTTGCGCTGCGGCAAATGCGCCGAATGATGTTGCCCACAGGAAGGTCACATAGGCTGCGGCAAGGAGGCAACTGGCAATGACAAGCGTCCGCTTGCGGCCGAAGACATCACTTGCCCATCCCGATGGCACCTCCATGACAACTACTGCGATGAAGTAGATGGATTCCAGTTCGAGTACATCTGTCAATGGCAGTTCACTGCTGAAGAACAGGAAGTAGATTGGCAGCCAGAAATAGGCGTGGAAGAGGCCCGCGTACCAAGGATAGATTGCAAGGTTGCGACGAAGGCCGTCTGTCATTCCGTGTCGTCTGGAATCGCGTTGTGCAGAACGATCGGTCGCGATTCAGATTGCTCAATGAGTTGAATCGACCGCTCAATCGTCCCGCCCTTCTCGGCCTCATATCGAAGTTGTGCGGTGCCAGTGCCCTCGATCAGAAATCGAAAAAGTGTTCCGGACTGACCACCGATGCCGGAGTTGTTGGAGATCCGGTCCGGCTGTGGTGTGTCCGTTGCATCAAGTTTCGCTGTGGGCAGAAGTGAAGAGACCGTGCCGGAGGCAACCACCGAGCTCTTGGAATCGGTTGTGCAGTGCATGAAGTCGGGAAGACCGATCTTGTTACGGGTTGCCATGGATGTTCGCGTGGGAATCAACCGATCGTTGACGACTTCGGCAGTGACTTCCCACAGTCCGTCCTGTACTTCGCGAACCCGAAGTGCCCCCCACCGAAGCAGCGGCATCTGGTCGGCGTGATACATCGTGAAGGCGAAGTTCCGGTGGCATCCCTCCTCCAACATCCATGGTGGCGTGACGCGGGAGGAGAATTTCTTCTGGCCGCCGACCAACACCGTGCCGTAGGTCGGGTGCTCGACTTCGTGGTAGGGGACGTAGACATCCTCGAACTGCAGCAGATCGCGAAATGTCCGTCGCTGTTCAGTGGATGGGTTGGAGCCGTCCGCCATCATGCGCTTGTCCGTCCACAACTCGTTGGTGAAACTGATAATGCCCAGCCCTTCGTAGGTAAAACTGTCCTCGCCGCCGTGCACGACATAGAGGTCGCTGTGGACGGTCATGGGATTGTAGAAGGGGAGCATCTCCGCACCCTTGTCGGCGATTTCGCGGTACACGCGAAGGTCGCTGCTCGGGTACTTCACATAGGGCGCATTTGGACCAAACAGGATCATGCCGCCTGCGTTGTGGTAACTCTGATAGGCGGCAATGTTTGGATGGTCGTAGACGAATTCGCCGATGGCCCGTGTTTCCGGGAGGCTGAATGGATAGTCATCGGCGCCGTACTGGATCCACTGCGGCTGCCAGTCGTTGGGCCAGTTGCGGTTCGGGTCGTAGCCGCCCGGCCCATCTTCGTTCGTGCGACCATCATCGTCGTTGTCGATTCCTTCCTGACCCAACCGCGACCAACCGCCGGGTGCATCATTGCGGTCAACCCGTTTGAAGAACCTCGGATCATCCGGGTCGGGCATGTACCTGCCAAGAGGATCGCGCACCCACATCTGTGTGATGTGGCCGTCGCCGTCGAGATCGTCCGGCGGATCTTCGTCATACAACCCGTCGTGATCGTTGTCGGTGGGTTTGATGCCGCCCCGGAGATAGTGAGGGGTGGAGGGTTCGTGGAACCAGACTTCGCGGCCATCCGGGTTTTCCATGGGGACAAAGTAAAACCCGCGTTCATCGACGAGCCGTGTTATACGGTCGATGACGCCGTAGCTCTTGCAGAGGTACCAGATGGAGTACAGGACAGTTTCGGCAGCCTGAATCTCATTGCCGTGGATGTTGCCGTCGATGAACATCGCGGTTTTCGAATCGGCGGTGCCGGTCTTTGGATTGTTGAGCGTGACGAGCCAGAGATCGCGGCCGCCAACGCTCTTACCAATGGACTCGATTGACAACAACTCCGGATAGGCGTTGACGAGCTGATGAAGCGATCGAGTCATGTCGTCATAGTCGTACCAGTGGTCAAATCGAAGGTCGACACGACTCTCGTGCGGGTACTGGGCGTGCGCAGCACTCGTCAGGGCAACCAGCACAAGGAGGAGGCGAATGATCACGCATCACCTCCATCTGTGAGCGGAAGCGTCACACTCGTGGTGCCGTACTTTTCGCTGAAGAGTGTGATGGTGATCGGCGTGTCTTGGTCGCCGGTAATAATCCACCGATACCACTGATGCGCGCCGCTGCCAGGGATCGCGTATAGCCGTTGCACACGCTGGCCCGACACGACGGTGTCGTTGGGCGTCTCAAGCCGAACGACATGTGGTCGTGCCCGCTTGTTCTGCTCGGCCATGGCGGTACCGCTGGGGAGCCAACCGTCGTTGATGACAGGTACCTTGACTTCCCAGAGTTGATAGGCGAGTTGTGTAATGGTGGGGTCACCCAGATGAACATCGGGGAGTCGCTCTGCAAGCGCGAGCAGGAATTGCACCTGTTTCTCCGAGATGGATTGGATCTCGTCAGTTGGTGGAAGGGTGCGAAAGTAGGGAACCCAGCCACCGATTTCGACTGGGCCGAGTTGCGGGTGTTCGAACGGTGTCCACTCGATGAATCCGGCGCCATTGCGGTTGTCGTCGCTGTAAGCGAGCCACGCAGCATCGCCACTACTGTTGCTGTTCGCGTCACTTTGCTCTGCAACACGGCGAATCGTGACGCCCGACATCTTGGCATATTGCTCCACCATCTCGGGCGTCATGCTGGCCTTCATCTCATCGGTGACGGGAAACCCTGCGGCTTCTGCGGCGTCCAGCAACTCATCCAGTGTTTCCTGAGAGATGTTGCCGACACCGGAGGGGGTCAGCCCTTCATCGCCTGTTGAGGTTTCATCTTCTTTCGTCTCGGACTTCTTCTCAGGCACGGGTCCGGTCCAGAGCGGCGTAGAGAAGGTCGGGACGCCGAATTGGGCGTAGGACCATGCGGCGAAACTGCCATGCATGTCTGCCTTGGGTGCGTTTTCCAAACCGGTAATCTCGCGGAAGAGTTTGGAGACTTCCGCGTACATCTCCTTGTCACCCTCGTGGACCTGTTTCACGGCGCCGGAGTCGAATGTACTTGTGTCGGTTGGTGGGTTGGTCAGTGTGTCGTGCGTGCCGTACACGACAATCGCGGCGATCTCTTGATGATCGAGCACATACCGAAGCAGAGCGAGGGACTCTGGTTCCGAAACTTGCCAAGGTCCGCTGCCGTCAGTGTGCGCCTCGTAGCCGTGCATGAAGTTTCGGTTCAGGTCGACGCCGCCGAGGGCATCCTCGTTGTAATCGCCGTCGCCATCGTCATCGGCACCTTCCACATAGATCGCGAACTGTGCGGATTGGCCCTTTATGGAATCGGGCTTGATGTTCATGCGGGGATTGTCCGGGTCGGCAAGGTGGGTCGCCTCTTCAAGGTCGGGTACCCGCATCATCGTGATGTACCCGTCGCCGTTCAGATCGTTGCCACCGTCCTCGTCAATTGAACCATCTCGATCCGCATCGTCCGGTCGAAGGTTTCGGCGTTGATCGAGGCGGGGTGCGTCGAAGTACATGGCGGCTGCGTCCGGGTTGACCTGTGGAATGACGATCACCTCGTACCGGGAGAGGAGCGATTGAATGCTCTCCTCATCCGACCGGGCGATGAGTTGGTCGATGACATCCATTGCGACTTCACTGCCGAGAAGATGATCGCCGTCAATACCTGCGACGATGAGAATCGCCGGGCGGTTGTCAAGGGAGTTCACCCGCAGGGCACGGATGGGTCGCCCGGCACGGCTCTTGCCGATCGTGTCCAACTTCATCGCAGAGCCGGACTGGAATTGTTGTTGGGTGATCGCCTTGTCAAATTGAGCGGGTGTTCGCCAATCGCGAGCGGCGGTGCCAAGAAGACACGAACACAGGATGAGTGAGATTGCGGCCATTGCGGGCGGCGAGTGTACTCAATCGCTGGAAAGAAGGGTTGTGCCGATGCGGAACAGGGCCCATGCGGCAAGGAGGCCAAGTGTGTTGCTCAGGAGGATGTACATCAGTGCCTGGCCGATGCGCCCGGCGTCAAGCAGCTCAATTGCTTCGAGTGCGAATGTCGAGAATGTCGTGAAGCCGCCCAGGACGCCCACGATGATGGCCAGTCGCACAGGTTCTCGCAGGTGGGACAGTGGTCCGAGGAGAACAGCCGCCATGAGTCCGATCGCAGCGCAGCCAGCGACATTGACAAGAATGGTTGCAAATGGAAATGCCGAGGCGGAGAAGGGGTGTTCCCAGAGCGACACGATGTATCGCAGCACCGCACCAACACCTCCACCGAGCGCCACAAGAATGATCGAGGTTGCTTCCATGGGGTGCGGATGATACCGCCAGCGAAACCGCCACACCCTGCCCATCCGCCATCGCCATTCCGCCCCCGATAATTGTGACTGTCACTCTTTCTTGGGGAACGGCGGCGGCAGTTGGGCGCAGGTGTTGCGAATTGGCTGGCGTTCTTTGACGCCAGGCCGCGTTCAGGGGGTCACACCCGGGGACACACCCCGTTTGGCGGGATGGCGAGTGGAGGAGTGCAATCGCGCTGGTGAAAATGAGGAGGGGTCAGGCTGGTTGATGGGAGTGGGCAGACCTGATTCGAAAGCGCGCCCGGCAGGACTCGAACCTGCGACCTTCGGTTTAGGAAACCGGTGCTCTATCCAGCTGAGCTACGGGCGCCGAAGCAGCGAATTGTACGCGCTACAGTTCCTCGTCGCGGATTCGGTTGATGATCTCACGCACGGAACGCATGACACGGCTCTTGGCATGTCGCACCGTTTCCGAGGTCATCCCGAGACGCTCAGCGGTTCGCTCTGCGCTGAGGCCGCGTCGCCCGTAGAGTTCAAATGCTTCCCATGTCTTTGGCTCGAACTTCGGACGCGCTTCCTGCATTGCCTCTGACAGCAGGTGTTCCGCCCATTGGCGGTCAAACTCCGCTTCAAGATCGTCATGCGGATCCTGCGCCGCACGCATGCCCTTCGTATCCAGATTTGCTTCCCGGCGCTTTCGATACCGCTGCCGAATTGCATTGAGCGTGATCCGCTTGAGGTACCCCCTGAATCGCCCCTTGGTCGGATCATATTCAAAGCGGTCAGCCGCCTTGAAGAAGTTGAATAACACGGTCTGCATGATGTCGTCGGCCTCGCCGGACGGCAACCCGGCGTTGCGAGCAAACCCGCAGATCACCGGACCGTACCGGTCAACAAACATCTTCCACCCCATCTCCCGGTCAGTTGTCTCGTCCGACTTCAACTGAAGAAGCACGCCGACATCCGTTTCATAACGACCATTGACTGTCCGAACGAGCGTGGGCACTTCGCTCGGCGGCTCCTCCTGTGCTTTATCCAGTTCGCTGACGAACTCCTCATCAAGCGGCGCGGCGGCGGGACCAATTCGAACAAGAAACTTCCACGGGCCGATCTGCAGCAGATCGCCGGGAATCAGTGGCGACTCTTCGCCGGGCTCCAGTCGAATCGTGTTGAGATAGGTTCCGCCCCGGCTTTCAAGATCCTGCAATACCCATGCTCCAGCTTTGTCAATCACCACCGCATGTTTTCGCGATACATAGCGGTTCGTCAACTGCGCGCCGCACTCAGGACTTCGTCCAATGATGACTTCTCCCGAAGCCGGAATCACAATCGCCGGCACAGGTCGACCATGAATCTGATCCAGACAAAGGTCGCTGTGGTGTCTTTCCGCTTCAGGCACGATCGGGATTCCTCGGGTCTACACGGCTTGTAGGGGCACTCAAAGCTAAAAAACAGCGGTGCTTTCTGGTCTCTGCGTGCTATTGTAGTCCTTGGAGTGTTGCCGGATTCCCTCGGCAGCAGCGACGGTCATGACTAACGAAAACCACCCCACGGATCCAGATGCCGAAACCATCGGGATGCCGGAAGACGGCGACAGTCGCAAAGGCAGCATGCCCGAGCCTGCCGCGTTTTCAGGCCAGGGCATTCCTGCTGAAATAGGCCGTTACCGCATTCTGGGAGTCATCGGCAGCGGCGGCATGGGAACAATCTACGAGGCGATGCAGGAGAGTCCGCGTCGCCGTGTCGCCCTCAAGGTTGTCAAGGTTGGCGCAGCAAGCGACATGGCGATCCGCCGATTCGAATTCGAATCGCAGACGCTTGCAAAGCTTCGACATCCGAACATCGCACAGGTGTACGAGGCGGGCACATGGGAGAGCGATGAGGGCCCGGTCCCGTACTTCGCGATGGAGTACATCCCCAATCACCACTCGATCATCCAGTACGCAAGGAAG
>PVBE011455574.1_pt1 | contig 19020 bp, 11 predicted proteins | sample 1631181 | NCBI WGS metagenome assembly PVBE01 (sample SAMN08397723, study PRJNA350692) | Marine metagenome, whole genome shotgun sequencing project. | isolation source: water | place: Pacific Ocean | collected 2012-04 | reverse complement strand
TGTCAGTTGAAGTTATATCTAAAATAGAAGACGGATGCGCATCTGCGTTTGTATTATTTATTGCAATAGCATATCCATTATTAATTAAATTATTAGCAGCAATCCAATCGGTGCCATCATGACGTAGGGTTTGTTTTGAATTCCCAGATGGTAAAGTTTCAGCATTACCCGCTTGCAGAGCATAAGGAACACTCATAAGTTCATTAGTACCCATATCCAGATAACCATTCCCGGCATCTATCTCTACCTTTAAGTAGTGGGCAGCAGCACCCCAATTAACTAAATTAAAAGTTGCTGAAGAGCCTGAGCCTGTTGATGTTCCTTGGCCAATTACTGCAGTAAACAAACCATAATCATTTGTAGTTACTGCATGTGTTTCTTGCCAACTTACAGTTCCTGTAGTACTTGCTGAAATAACAGAAAGTTTTACAGTTAAAGATTGATTGGTGAGTTCATCACCATTAGCATCTCTTGCTACACCTTGGTAGTTGATGCCTTGTGGTACTGTTTGCGCAAAAATTATTGCACAAAATAGCACACTTGCTAAAGTTAAAATTGTTTTTTTCATGATAGAAAATATTTAAGGTTAAAAGTTTGAGTTTTGTTGTCGTAATACATTTGGCTAAGTTATAAAAAAAAGTCGGGATGAGAGGACGATAATTTACTAGATTAGACCTCTCAAAAGGTACCCGAATAGGTCCCCCGCATTTTCCGATGCTTTAGAACTTTTGTAAATTTAAATATAATTTGAAATCAAAAACCAATTATTTGAATTATTTGTAGCAAAAAGAGAGAGTTTATAAATTAAGTTCGCGTTTTTTTTCTAGTCTTTTTATAAGTGTATAAATGTGCAGGTTTGTGAGCTACACCACTTTGTTTTTCATCTGTTTTTATTATTAGACTATCTTTAGATACATTTTTCCTAAAGTTTCTTTTATCTAATTTTTGATTTAACAATATCTCATATAAATTCTGCAATTGAGATAAAGTAAACTTTGAAGGCAATAAATTAGTTACAGTTTGATGGTCTAATTGATTTCTTAAGTATACTATCCCGTTATCAAGGATTAAATTATGATCAAAAGCCAATTCAGAAGATACTTTATCTAACTCAATCCATTCTGCATCAATAGCAAATGAAGATGCATGTGGAACGTAATCCTCCATTTTAACTAAGGCAATATATCCTATTGTTACTACTCTTTCCTTAGGCTTCTTTCTATACATTTTAAGCCAAGATTGATCTTTCTTTTGTTTAGTTCTGTCAGGGTTTCCAAAAACTGAAAACTGCTTTAGAAATAAATTATCTAATGAAGTTAGACTCTTTAGTATCCTTTCTGCTCCAACTAAAAGATCTTCATTAAGCCCAACCAAATCGCCAGGTAAAGCAAATTGAAAATCATTCTTCTCATTAATAAACTTTTTTATTAATAATACTTTTAGTTTTTGATCTTCATCAAATCCTAATATAACACAGTCAATAGATAAATTAAATGGAGTCATTTCATAAGTTTTTTTAAACTAATTAACATAAAACGGGATGTTTGCAGTAGCAATATTTTTATTATTGTCGCGAATGTAAATAAAGAATCGATATGGGCCTGGCCTTGAAGGTGCTTTTATCACTATTTTATTATTTGATTTTTCAACAACTTTAAAAGTAATTGGTTCTGGTGTTTTTTCAAAATCCCCACCAGATTTTTTATCCGTACTTTCAGGCATTAACTGAAATATATAAACTAGGCTATCATTGTCAGGATCAGCAACTTTATATGTAAAAATACAATCTTTACCTCTTTTTAGCTTAACACTTTCTTTCTTATCCTGATTATTTAACAAAAAAGAATGGAGAATTGGAGCTCTATTTCTATCATTATTACCCCAGCAACTATTTAGCACATCTATACTTTGTGTTGCATTTCCATCTTTTGTGAAAAGACCATACCATGTTGGTGTTTGTTCTTGTTTATATCCCCACAAGAAAGCATAGCTCCCTAAACATAAGTCTACATCCTTACTAATAGACTTATATGCTATCTCTCTAAAATTTGCTTTCTCATTACTAGTTGCCTCAACAGCAACTCCCCATGTAGTCATTGGCGATTCCCAATGACCATAGGGGCCCCATTCAGTTATCATATACGGTTTCTCCCAACCATACATTCTCACTGCATCAGAAATATGTTGTATTCCTCCATAAGTATTAACTCCTAAAATATCAATACTTGGACAATAAGTTTTTATCATAAAAACCTCTGCTGGATCAATACCTGCAGTTACGGTCATAGTCGGATGATCTGGATCTATATTTTTTATCATCTTTGCAATTTCTTCAACTGCATTCCAAACTCGAAAATTCTTATAAAATAAATCCACTTCATTACCAACAGCCCACATTAATAGTGCAGGATGATCTTTATATTTTATAATCTCTTTTTCAAATGCTTTTAGTTGTGAAGTAACAGCATATTCATCATTATAATTAAACCCATGTCTTTCATGGCCTACCCATAACCCAAGACAAACACTTATTCCATTAGCATAGGCATCATCTAGTACTTTCTTTGCATTAGCTGTACTCCATGTTCTTATTGAGTTTCCTCCTATCGATTTAAGTATGCCAAGATATTCTGTTCCTCCAGCTCCTTTAATATAATATGATTCTCCATTTCTCAATAACTGAAACCCATTATTAGTTTTAATAATCTCTGTTTTTTTAGTGTTTACTATCTGCGAAAAACAAAAGCTACTAATAAATAAAGTAAGAAAAAGTACTTTAAACCTCATTATCTAATTATTTGAATTTTTCTTGTAAATAAATCATTTCTTGACTGAACTTTTACAAAATAAATACCAGAATCTAACATAGAAACATCTAAGCTTACATGATCAGAATTTTGATGTATAAGAGTTGATAATACTTTACCTTGAATATCGTAAAGATCTAATCTTTTCACATCATTGTTATTCAATTTGAGATCAATATTTAAATAATCTTTCGCAGGTTGAGGATAAACATTTATTATCTCTGAATCATTTATATCTTGAACAAACAAAGGTGTTGAAGATAAATTAAAATCATCTAGATAATACATGTCCCAGTTAACCACAGTCTGATCAAGGAACAAAACAAAACGCGTAATACTCTGTGAAGCCACACTACTTAAATCGACTGAAAACTGTTCCCATTGATTATTGGTTGTAATAGCAGAATTATATGCATAAACCTCATTACTACTTGCATCCTGAAAAGACATATATATTGGTCTTGGAGGACCATAAATCTTAAAATTAAAATAAGATAAATTAGAATTAACATTCCAAACCCCATTAGTAAAATAAGCTATTAATACATCTTCTCCATTTGGGTCAGGATTTCTTGTGTATTCTCCACTATATTTACTAGTATTAATAGTTGAGTGATCAGGGTTATAGCTTTGATTAAGCCATCCGCTTACATAATCAAAAGAAGTACAAGGTGATGCTGAAGGACATATTCCCAAATTCCAATTACAATCCCAATCAGCAAAGTTAACTGATGGGTCAAGTATAAGTCCGTCACACTGATTATTAAACTCAGGTCCAAATAAATTATCAAAATAATAAGTGTCATTTGTGTTAGTTCCTCCATTAAATAATAAAATAACAGAAGTTAAACCCACATCAGACATAGTCGGATCAGGTTTTGAATCAAATGTTAATTCTATTGTTTCCCATTCATTTGTAAGGGTTGTTGTACCCAAATAAATACTATGTCTTCCTGTAGGATAATTGGTTGCTCCAGCTAAAGAAGAGTCCTCTAAAGTAATTTGTACTGGTATACCTGCTAAGGGACTAAAAACATCTACAGTAATCTTTTTACTTCCATTTACATAATCGCTTACATCATTAATTGGCCCATTAGCTACTATTACCAATACATCCCATAATTCTCCGGGATTTCTCACATATTGAGCACAAAGAGGAGAGCTATTAACAGTACTAGCAAGATCGGGATTTTCAAATCTAGTTGTCATACCGCCATGAACAAATTCATAATAACCAATTCTTGTTTGTTCAAAATCATCCCATAAGATCTGTGATGAACAGAAAAGAGGAAGTGTTAAAAGTAATAATGTAAAGACCTTATTTTTCATAATTTCTTATTTTAATTAGTTAATTTAATGTTGTCTATTTTTAATTTTGTTTTATCTTCAAAATCAAAAATTATATTTTTTATTCTCTCTAAATCAATAGACGAATTTCGGATAGGAAAATGTTTCATTGGAATACGAATCTTTTGCCATTCATTAGCCTTTCTCTTGCCAATGTATTTTTCTAAATCTATATCCATTTTCTTGCCATCATAATCTTCTATTATAATCTTAGTACTAGAAAAACTATCTACATTAATGTCAAATTCAAGGAACACCCTATAAATACTACTACTTAAATCAGAATACAGCCAATCATTCCAACTAATACCAAGTTTATTCCAATTACATTTCTTCTTGTTAATATCAACATTTATAAATTTTCCTCCATTATAATTTATATCTGAACTAAGCTTAATATTTTCACAGTACTTATTATTTATGCCCCAGCTAGAATTTAAACTTTCTGAAAATATATTTATGGGTAGTGCAGTGTCTTTTTTTGTAAGCAAAGATGATACATTCTTATAATTATGATTGTAAGGTATAATCTTAATATCATCAATATAAATGTCAACTTTATCGTAACACTGTAATAGTAATTGCTTAATATTTGTTAGATCAATATTGTGTGTTTGATAGGAAAAAGTAGAAAGTGGGACTATTATTCTAGTCCATTTATTTGTAACCTCTCCTCCTTCTATACCTAAGTAACTTGCAGTAGCATAACATTGATTGTCAGTATAATCTTCTAAAATAAATACTATAGGAATACTATAAATTGGATCATCATTTACTCGAGCCATAAACTCAATGGCCGCATTACTCATAACACCTGACAAGTTTTTTCCTTGCCAACCATCCCAACCAATCCCCATACCTATCCATTCACAAGTTGAAGGTTTATCTGTCTTTATATGAATAGAGTTCTTCTCCTCTCCTTTCTTATCCGTAACCTTAACAGTTGATAATTTATATTTAGCATCAATCTTAATATTCTTTTCTTGTTTCTCTGTATCTATATTAATGATACTATAATCTATACTGGCATCAAAAGCTGAAAAACTAAATGGGTTGCAATTTTCATCTTTATGCCCCCACACTTCATCGGTTCCTCCTTTACTAAATATTTCAACAGAAGTAAATCCATTAATTCCCTCCGTTTTTTCTTTCTCATAATTGTATATGGAAATCTCTTTCATATTTACACATGAAAAAAGAAATAGTAATATGATTAAAAACCTATACATAAATTAATTTAAAATTGGTGAGCCTAAACTCCAAATTAAAAAATCTACATCTGCTTTTGCAAATCCAGATTCAGGATTTGCTAGAAGCAAAGTTCGAACATTTGATATCTTTGATGGATTTCTAACAGCATTTCCTCCACTAGTGGCAAGAACTAATTTCTCAACATCATTATAACATAATGAAATCATACGCCATCCATTCCAGTCTACATCAAACTCGTAATCATATCTATCTTCAGTATTTGCATCATAATAGCCATCTCCATTCTCATCTTCATAGAATTCTAATTTAAACAATGAGTTTGCAAGATTTGTAACATTTGAAATTGTACTATCTCCCTTTATCATTATATTAAAATATACTTGACTAGGATTATTAACTAACTCCTGTTGATCATACCAAAAAGTTGAGTAATAATCAATATACCCTATCAACCAATCCCAGCTACAAGTACCATATTGCTGAAGATATTTGATTCCCTGACCGGCACCTCCAATTGTAAATTGTTTTGTACAACCTGCTTGGAAAAACCCTGTGAAATTAGGATTAAAACCATTCTCAAAGTCAATAATTAATACTGTATTCTCATCATTATATATTTTTTCTTTCTGTATATGAAGATGGTCATAAATAGTGTCATCATGCATCTCAAAAGTTAGCTTCACATCACAATCTTCAGCTATAAAGAAAGGTAGCTGTGTAGAACTTCCGTCCCATACAGAATTAGATTGATTAATCTCATTTGATTTGCCAGAAATAATTTTAACAGAACCTGAAGTTAGCCCCTTTATTCTAATCTTCCAGTCCACTTGCTTTGAGAAAGATGCGGTAAAATAAATACTTTCACCAATACTAAAATCAGAACTATCTCCAACAATATTTAAGGATTCAAGTATATTTAATTCTCCATATAAATCATTTAAACTTGGTCCTTCTATATTGTCTTTCTCACAAGATGCAAAAAAGAAAGGTAAAATCAGTAAAAGAAATTTTAATTTTTTCATAGTATTATAAATTCATATTAAACATAAAGATTAATCTACCCAGTGAAAACTCATCATGAGTATTTGTTTTGTCTAAAACATTAAATTGATTGTATTGCATAGTAAAATAAATGTCATCTGTAAAATGATGTTGTAATCCTCCAATTAATATAGTCTCTTTACTATCATAAATATTATTTGAATAGTCATTGATCTGATCATACATATCTCTTTCAGCTAAAAACTCATTACCCTCAACATAAAATACTTTAGCTCCAGCAATTATTTTCAGATTCTTGATTAACTCATATGAGATTGAGCCACTATATAATATGCTGTTAAAATCAATCTTTTCAAAATCATCTCCATCTCTTTTTACAGTTTCAAGATTTATACTCCCTTCAAGAATAATACTTTTATTAAGGGATAATATTTTATCTAAAAAGAGTAAGGAATGTAAAGCAGATCTATTAAAACTTCTTTTATGTGTTGTCCCTTGACCAATAATTTCTGAAAAATATTGTGTTTGAACTTTAGTACTTAAAAAATTAGTTATATCCAAATTATCAATCTCAGCTGTCAGACCGATTCTATTTGGTGTAGCATCTCCATATGGTGAAACAGAACTATACATTGGGTTGTAGGTCATTAATGAAGTTGACAAATTCTGATTATATAGATTAGGGTCAGACATCATATCTAATAAACTTACTTTCCTTTGTGTATAATCATTAGAATAATAAGGATATGTAGTAGTGGTGTTATTATATTCTATTCTTCTTGTTTGAGCTCCTATACTTCTAAAATCAGTATCAACATATCTGAATCCAATATTAATCTCCCCTTTTTTCCCTTTTGCATGTATTGTTACTTTCGTAAAATTCCCTTTTATCTCAGGAGCTAATGAGTCTCCATCCCAACCTCTTTTTGAAAATCCTCCCTCTAATAAAACCTTATATGGAATATCTTTTAATGAACCAGAATACGATAGTTGTGTATTAAAAACCGGATTATAATAAGCAACTGTTCCATTACTAGACGACAAAACTTCAAACGTATTTACATAATGAGATCCTAAATTTATCTTATTGCTTAATGTAACAACTGCAGAACCACCAAGCATTAATAATTCTGGTTTCCCTAACCACTCTAAACCTCTAATTCTTGTAGCAAAAGCATCAAAATCAAGTTGCTCAATAAAATTATACATGTTATATGAGAAATTAGTTTGAATTCCTTGCAATCTCCAATAATTAGATTGATAATAATTTTCATAATTTACAAAATCTCTGTAGAATTTAAAAACTGAAGGTTCATATTCTGATAACTCCTGCTCATAGTTATACAAAGTAAACTTAGTTTGTTTCAAATATATGTCTCCAAAACTAAATGCAATTTTATTATTAATTACTCCTTTTGCGGATAATCTTCTTAGTTCTACAAAATTCTTATTTCCCCACATTCCGCCAAAATCATTCTTTAATCTTACTTCGGAGAATATCTCAATATCATCAACTGGCGTATAATGAAATCCTAAATCCAAAATAGTTGAACCACCGCCATTACTTCTTGTTGATACAGTATCTGTTTCTTTTAGAGTACCTTCTAATACATCCCTATTAAAGATGACTCTAGCGTTACCGTCATACCATAGTTTTGATTTAACTTGCGATTGAGCAAGTATTGGAAATAATATAAAGCATGATAAATAGTATAAATATATATTTTTCATCAGAAATTAATTTTTAGTTCTAAAGTAGATTCACTACCTTTAATATTGGTTGCCAAAAAGTTCTTATCATAATAATGGAAAGCAGCATGCCTTAAAAACAAATATGCACCATCATTTAATTTAATATCAAATCCAAAACCAACAAGATTACCAAATTGATCTCTTGGTTTGAAAGAGGGAATATATTCTTCAGTAACTCCCCATGTATTGTCGGTAGGATACGGATCATCATCATCAATATCTGTAAATTCATTTCCTAAAACTCTTTCAATCCCATATTTAAATACAAATGTTGTTGTCTTATTTAGCTCATAACATAAATCAAACTGCTGATTAAAATGTCGGATAAATGCTGATGAATTTGTAACAGGTAGAATACTGAAGAAATCCTGTGCTGTATTGTAATTTGTAAGAGAAAATAAATATAAATTATTTCCAAACAGTTTAGTTTTATATTTTAAATGTAAATCTGATGAACAGTAGAATTTATCAAAAAGAGGCAAGCCATTTGTGTCAAGATATCCTGATAAAGAAAGTGTACTATCATTTACATAAACACTATCAGAAATATTTACATTTTCAAAAACTCCTCTGTAATATGAGTTGAACTGTTTATAAGGTCCATATCCTGAATTAAAATAAGCTATTCTAGATAACATGAGTCCATTTGTATTATGACTATAGGAAAAATTAGCATTTATTCTCTCTATTTCAGAATAAAAACCAAACCCACCAGAAACAACTAAATCTCCAATTTTAAACTCAGTGTTCAAGCTAAAACCCTCTCTATTATTAGCTAAATATCCTAAATTATTTATCGGCCCTCCAAATGAAGTCATTATTGTTGCATCAGCACCTTCTTCTACTATAGCAGAATGTACAAGCTCCACTACTGATGTGTTTTTAAATGATGAATTTACATTTACCGCCTCAGGAGCGATTCTAGCATATTGTAACTTAAAAGGAATTATTGAGTACTCTTTTGGTATATCTACATTTATTATAAATACCTCTCCTGATTCTTTTTCAGTAATGTGACTTTCATAACTTCCTATTCCACCTTCCCCTGTAAATCTTATTTTTTTTAGTTTAAAGTTAAACTCCAATGATTGAATGGTAAATTTTCTAAAATTATTTTTTACAGAGTCTGTTGCGGTTATAGAAGTAAAATAGTTAAGCGCAAAATTTGAACCGTTGCTTAAATCATTATTTATTCTTAATCCTGCACAATAATCATCTTTTCCATAAGAAATTATCTCTCCTATATTATGTTGTGTTTTCCCTATTATTGATTGAAACGAGAATGTAGAAGAGGAAGGTCCGTCTATTGCAGAACCCGTAAGTGTAACTCCTTGAAAAGCAACATTCCCAAATCGAATATCTTGTGATATAGATCCTTTATCATAATATTTACTATACCTTTCAACCACTTCCTTACTTAGTGGATCATATGGAGCTCGTTCAAAAAGACTATATCTTAAATAGCCTTCTTCTGCCCATACAGTTAATTTACTTTGTCTGTACCATTTTATTCCTCCTGCATGCACACCAAATTTACCAAAATCAGTATTTATAGTCGAATATAAATTTGTTCCAAGATACATAGCTATACTATTATTCTCGAATTTTCCATTAAAAGGACTATTTAGCATTAAGTCTGTACCTAAGCTAACATTCTTATTTGCTTTACCTGAAATTGAAAGCATCATCATTGGTTCACGGTATCCAGTACCTATACCAATTGTTGTGGATTGTGGATATTCTCCGGAATAATAATTAGGAACATCAAAATCATACATTTCTTGAAAATTACGTACATATCCTAAAAATCTAAAATATCCTCCCATCCTTATATTTGAAATAGGATCTTTAATATTAATTGGAGTACTCTGAAAATTAGTAGCATTAGAATTCGTTTGTGAAATGGATAAAAAAGGGGTTGATATAATAAAAAGTATCATTAAAAATATCATTTTATATAATCCTCCAGATTCCATTATCTTTTAAAATTAAACTCTTTCGAAAGATTACTAATTGTAATACTAAATTTTCCTTCCTCTGTTATCCATTTATTCTCTTTTCCATAAAATTTTAAATCATCAACACTAATAGTGAATTCAACAGTTCTTTTCTCTAATGGATTTAAATCAATCTTTAAAAATCTTTTTAATTTTTTTAATGGAGGAGAAATACTAGCATAATGATCTCGAACATACAACTGTACCACTTCTTTTCCTTTCATTTTACCAGTATTTGTTACATCTACTGAAACTAATAATTCTTTTTCTACAGATAATGTTTTACTACTTATCTGCATATTAGAATATTCAAACGTGGTATAACTCAACCCAAAACCAAAATCCCATTGCGGATTATAAAAATCGTTCTGCCAAGTATTTCCATTCATCAATTCTGATTGCTTATGATCATAATGCATTATAACTCCATTATATCTAGGATATGTATAAGGTAATTTACCAGATGGATTTATATTTCCACACAATACATCTACAATAGCAATGGCTCCTTGATCTCCCGGAAGATAAGCCTGCACTATGGCATCTGATAATGGTTCAATTTCTCTAATAATCTTAGGTCTTCCCTCAACAAGAACTAAAATTATAGGTATTCCTATTTTACCTAATTCCTCAACAATTAATTGCTGCTCTTTTGGCAGATCTAATGTATAAATATCACCAGGTCTTTCAGTAGAAGGAAGTTCTCCTAAACAAATAATTGCGACATCTGAAGACTTTGCTGTTTGTACAGCATTTTGAAGATCTGAAGATGGAATATCTGTCTCATCTCCATCTTTCATTATCATTTTTGATCCTTCAAAGTAATTTACTCTACTAAATCTTTCTTCAATAACATCTTTAATTGTTGGATAATGATTATTATACGACTCATCTATACCTTGCCATGTATGAGTCCATGCACCATTTAAACAATTTAAGCTATTTGCAGTTGGACCAATAAGTAGAATAGAATTATTAGTAGATAATGGCAGTATGTTTTTCTCATTTTTTAATAATGTTATAGATTCTGATGCTACATTATAAGCTGCTACTCTATGTTCTTCTGACCCAAATTTTGAATAATCATTTGCTAAAGGAATTTGAACTTCATTAAATAATCCTAAATGATGTTTTACTCTAAGAATTCTTCTAACAGCATCATCTAAACGGCTCTTACTAACTCTTCCCTCTTTTACTAATTCAATTAATAGTTCGCAATAGTTCTTATATTCTGGATTATTAGGAACCATACTCATATCGACACCAGCATTAATAGCTGTTGCTATAGCGTCCTTTAATGTAGAATCTGTTTGTGCTACTTTATGTAAATTGATAAAATCTTCCCAATCTGAAACAGTAAATCCAGAAAAACCCCATTTATCTTTTAGAACATCCGTAAGTAAATATTTATTTGCATGACCAGGAATTCCATTTACCTCACCGCTATTAATCATAACGGTTAAAGTTCCAGCATCAATAGCTTCCTTAAAAGGAGGAAGATAAAATTCTTCTATTGTTCTTTCTGGGATAAGAGCAGGAGTTCTGTCTCTACCACTTAATGGAAAACTATAACCCACATAGTGTTTTAGACATGATGAAACATGATATTTATCAATCATGCCAATTCCTTGATACCCATTAATTATGGATTTACCCATTATCTTGGCTAAATAAACATCTTCACCTAATGTTTCAAAAAACCTTGACCAAATAGGAGTTCTTCCTAAATCTAAAACAGGAGAGAAATTCCAAGGAACTCCAGAAGCCCTTGTTTCGTAAGCAGTAATTTCTCCCATCACAATAGCATGAGAAGTATCCCAAGTTGCGGCTAAACCTATTTCTTGTGGAAATAATGTACTGTTTTGAATATAAGTAGCACCATGAATCGCATCCACACCATATATAATTGGAACTCTATGAATTGTTTTTAATGCTGTAATTTGAATATTCTCAATGATACTATGCCATTTTTCCAAACTAAAAGTATGGTTGGATACATTCAAAACAGATCCTATATTATATTCTAATATTGCCTGATTTAATTTTTCTTGATCTATTTGATGAGGTTCTAACAATACACCTAATGAGTCTTTCTTTAATATTGCATCTAAAGTAATTTGACAAGTTTGTCCAGCCTTTTCTTCAATTGTCATGTCATTTATTAGACTATTTATTGACTCTTCCATCTTTGAGTCTAGTAATAATGATGATTTAGAATTATCATTAGTGCATGAAAAAAAACAAATTAGTGATATGATAAAAAGATACGTTTTATACATTTCTAATATCTATATTTATTGAAAGAAAGCATAAAGAAAAACTGTAATTAATAAAACAATGAAAGCAGAAATATTAAAAGATGATGATGTTGAGAATAATTCTTTTGATAATATAATTGCTTTTGGATTATCCTTATTTCCTTCAAGATAGCTGATTACATATATTATTAGTATAGTACCTATACATGTAATAAGCATTTGATGCATAAATGGTATATTCACAAACATCCAGCTTTCAGGTGAAATCTTAAAATACATAGCAATAGGTATTGAAAGAATAACGCCCCAAATTGCTGCATTATTTGTGGCTTTCTTATAAAAAAGCCCCATTAAAAAAACAGCTAATATACCAGGACTAACTACACCTGTATATTCTTGAATAAACTGAAAAACCTGACCCAAACTTCCTAATTGTGGAGCTATACATAAAGCTATGATTAAAGCCATGAAACCAGATATTCTTCCTACCTTAACCATTTGGCTATCTGTTGCCTTCTTATTGAATAAAGATTTATAAATATCCATTGTAAAAATTGTTGAGGTAGAATTAATCATGGAAGCAAGAGAAGAAACAATTGCAGCAGCTAGTGATGCTAGAATTAATCCTTTGAGCCCAATAGGAATAATAGTTTTTATTAACCAAGGAGATGCATTATCATTAGAAATACTACCATCTAAACCTAAAAAACTTGAAGGTAATGACTCTTTTACAAATGTTCCTGTTTCCGGATTTAAGATCATGACATAAGCAATTATTCCAGGAAGAACTACAAATATTGGAATTAGTAATTTCAAAAATGCAGCAAAAACAATCCCTTTTTGTCCTTCTTTTAGATTTTTTGCAGCTAATGTTCTTTGTATTATATATTGATTAAAACCCCAGTAATAAAGATTAGCAACCCAAATTCCTCCAACTAAAACAGCAAGACCTGGTAAATCCCACCAAGCATCCCTACCATTCGGAGTAAAAATCTCTCCTTTTGATAATATCATTGAAAATCTTTCAGGAACAGTATTATAGACGCTTTTTAACCCTATCAGCCAGGAATTCGCATCACCACTAACATGAATTAATGCAAAATAGGTCATCATAAACCCTCCAAATATTAAAACAACAACCTGAACTACATCAGTCCAAGCTACTGCAGCAAGTCCTCCCCATAAAGAATAAGCTAAGGCAAAGATGGCTAATCCAATTATACTAGTAATTAAAATACTACCATCTCCAGTACCAATAATTGTATCTAATGCCTTCCCACCTAAATATAAAACGGTTGTTAAATTAACAAAGACAAATAATGCAATCCAAAAAATTGCTAAAATTGTTTTAAGATTAGCACTGTATCTCTTTTCGATAAACTCCGGTATAGTATACAGTCCTTTTTGAATAAAGATGGGAAGAAAATATTTTGCAACTACTAATAATGTTATTGCAGCCATCCATTCATAAGAAGCAATAGCCAAACCAAGTGCAAACCCGGATCCCGACATGCCAATAAATTGTTCTGCAGAGATATTTGCAGCAATAAGTGAAGCTCCAATTGCCCACCATGGCAAAGATTTTCCCGCTAAGAAATAATCCTCAGCTGTTTTTTTCTTGCCATCTTTATTTCTTGAAACATATAATCCTATTGCTAAAATCAAAACACAATATGAAACAAATACAATAATATCTATTGTTGCAATATCCATATTATTTTAATTAATTATTATTTTTTTATTAGTCTTAATACCAAATGAATCTTCTAACTCAATCAAATACATCCCGCTATCAAGATGTCCAACATCAATTCTGTTGTTATTACTTAATCTATCATCTAAGATTAATCTTCCCTCAGTATTAAATATTCTATATTTAATACTATGTCCTTTTAATACTAAATAATTACTTGCAGGATTAGGATAAATTACATTTTTATTCGCACTAGTATTGACAATACCAGTAATATTCTCTTGATAGACTCTAACATAATCAATCTCCATTTGATTTGGAAAAACTGTATTAGTATTTGGTCCAGATTGAGTAATTGCTAGATTAATCATTAAATACCACTGATTAGAATTAAATGGCCAAGTATTTTGAGATGGAATTGAAGAATAACTTGCTGGTGTAACATGAAACAGTTGATTCCCGTCAACATACCACTTAATAGTATCTGGACTCCAAATAATTGAATAAGTGTGAAAATTATCAGAAAATGATCCTGGGGTAATGTACATGGAAAAATTCTGATAGAAATGTGTAGCCTGAGAATAAGGGCATGTCCCAATGTGGGCAGCTCCAGTAGTATTATTAGTAAAATAATTATTTCCCCATTGCTCCATAATGTCTATTTCTCCATCACATGGCCAACTGCCTCCTATTGGTAACATCCAGAAAGCAGGCCAAAAGCCTTCTCCATCCACAGTTTTGATGCTAGCTTCCACTTTACCATATTTAAAATCAAAAATTCCTTTTGTAGTAATCTTAGAAGAAGAATAATAGGATGTATTACCCCAACTATCTACTAAACCATTAGGTTCTTCTTTAACAGTTATTGTTGCAATTCCATTATTTATTGTAGTATTTTGTGATTGATAAAATTGCAACTCTCCATTTCCCCATCCCCACAAACCATATTGAGAACCAGTACCAATATCATGTTTCCATTTAATGCTATCCAATACATTTCCATTAAAATCATCTTCCCAAACCAATTGCCAATTCTGTGCATAAGATGAATTAATAAAAAAAAAGAAAAACACATATAAGATCCTTATTTTCATTATTTGGTAATCACTATCTTTTCCCTAATTATTTTATCATTTATATATATCTCAAGGAATAAGATATTAGCATCTATATCAGTAAGATTAATCTTTTGCAATAACTCTGGGTTATGCTTTTCAAACAATTTCTTATTTAAAATATCATAAACAGCTATTTTATCAATTTTATCATAACTTTTAATATAAAAAACTCCTTTTGTTGGATTGGGATATACCCTAAAGGAAGCGCCTTGAATATTTAATACTGAACTTGGTATAGTAGAACAGGTATCGCATTCATTCCAACAAACAACATCTAAGATGGTATCCGAATAGATATTTAAATATCTATTTACAAAAACATTCCCTAATGAATCAATTGTTGTAAGTACACAAGATAAATTTGAATCTAAAGTTTCTTGAATATTCCAGTTATCTATAGAGAATTTATATTCTTGTAAAGAAGTGTCTAGTAAGGTCGTGAATTCCCATATATTATCTCCGTCAATATCAGTCATAGGCCAACAGTTTCCACACCAAGCATTAAAAGTTCCATTAATCTCTGGAGTACTAAATGGAATACCAATATATTGAGACATATCTAATCGAAATGTTACATTATATGAAGTCTGTGGGCCAAAACAGTCATTACAACTTCCCCAACAAACAGGATCTAAAATAGTGTCTTTCGTAACATATAGATACCTATTTGTGTATCCAAATGCTGAATAGGTACATGTGTCTCCTGACAATAGATTCTCTTGAATATTCCAATTATCAGCTGAAAATTTATATTCCCAGCCAGGAACTCCAGATACAGGGCCCGAGCCTTCTAGTAATGGAATTGTAATTTCCCAAATTGAATCATTATTTGCATCTGTCATCTGAGCACAATTTCCACACCAACTATTAAATACACCATTTATCTCAGGTGTAGTATAAGAAATGTTAGTCTGTCCTCTTAAATCTAATTGAAAAGTAACATTATATTCATATAAGCAATTATTATCATTACAATTAGCAAGTGAATCAAAATTATATGCTAATGAATCCGTACATCCATAAATAGTAAAACAGTTTCCATCATCACATTTAGCAGTAGAATCATAATTACATGCTAAACTATCAGTACATCCGTAAATTGTTAAACAACTTCCATCATCACATGTTGCTAAACTATCATAATTACATGCGGAAGGATTAGTACATCCGTAAATTGTTAAACAACTTCCATCATCGCATGTTGCTAAACTATCATAATTACATGCTAAAATATCTGTACAGCCATATATACAGTAAATACATGAACTATCATCAATTGTAGCTAGTGGATTGTAATTAAGTGCAGTACTATCGGTACAACCATAAGTAACCTGTGGAAATATACAACTATCAGGACAATTAGCAAGTGAATCATAGTTTATTCCGGCTGGATTCATACATCCATAAATAGTTAAGCAACTACCATCATCACATGTTGCTAAACTATCATAATTGCATGCAAAAGAATTAGTACATCCGTAAATAGTTAAGCAACTGCCATTATCACATGTTGCTAAACTATCATAATTACATGCCAATGGGTTAGTACATCCGTAAATAGTTAAGCAACTGCCATCATCAAGTGTAGCTAAAGGATCATAATTACATGCTAATGAGTCTGTACAACCAAGAACAGTTGCAGGTGTACATCCATTCCATTGCACTACATCTAATGTAGTATCAGAAATAACATCTACTAATCGATTTACAAATACATTGCCTAATGAATCAATTGTTGTAAGTACACAAGATAAATTTGAGTCTAATGATTCTTGAATATTCCAATTATCAGCTGAAAACTTATATTCATACGGTCCTGGAGCTAATAATGTAGTAAAGTCCCATATACTGTCTCCATTTGCATCCGACATAGCCCAACAGTTTCCACACCAGCTATTGAATGTTCCATTTACCTCAGGTGTTGTAAATCCACTAACACCTGTCATATCTACTTGAAAAGTAACATTATATGCTGATGGTCCACTTCCACAAGGGTCACAAGATTCCCAGCATACGACTCCTAATGTAGTATTTCCTGAAACATTTAAGGTCCTATTGGTATACCCAAAATTTGTAACTGTACAAGGTAATCCAGAAAGAAGATTTTCTTGTATATTCCAATTGTCTGCTGAGAATTTATATTCATAATTTCCAATAGTTAATGGAATGATTATTTCCCATATAGAATCATTATTAATATCTGTCATTGAAGCGCAATTACCACACCAAGAATTAAAAGTTCCATTAACTTCAGGAATTGTAAAAGGTACCGTAACCTCACTCATATCTACTATAAATGTGATATTATATTCACAACTACCATCATCAACATTTGCGGCAGAATTATAATTATTTGCAGTAGAATCTGTACATCCTGGTATTGCCGTAACACAAGGACTACAACTCTCCCAGCAAACAATTGAAGGAGTGGTTATATTTAAATTAATTGATCGTAATGTATCGTTAGATATTATTACTAAGCAACTTGATAAAGTTGTAAAACTCTCAAAGATTCCATCTACTTTAAACTTATATGTATAATTTGCAGCTTGAGGAGGAGGTACACTAGCAGTATAAGTATAAATATTTCCACCACTATTTGTCATTAAATAACTATTTCCCGCTCTATAAAATTCAACATTACTAATAGTTCCACTATATAATGATAAGTCTAATTCAAAAGTTGCTGTTACTTGTGAATAAGAATTTATAGATAATAAAATTGAAAATATAATAAGGAGTTTTCTCATGGTTATATAATTTTTAACAAAAATAACTTATTCAAAAATAAGTTTTTTATTAATTACACATTCTTATTGGGGTTTAAAAAGAATCCGCTCTATTAAAATAGAGCGGATTCTTTTAGGTTAATCTCTTTATTGTAAAATTAGTTTTTTAGTAATCATACCTTTATCGGTAGTGATTTGTAAGAAGTATACTCCTTTCGGATAAGTATCTAAACTAACTTCTTTTGTGAACTGACCAACAAACTGTTCAAGATCAGCAGTATAAATTGCCTCTCCCACAACATTGGTAATAGTCATCTCAAGGTTTTGAACTTCATCAGAAACAAAACTTACATTAAAGATGTCTCTTGATGGATTTGGATAAACCGCTAAGTTAGTAATGGCCGCACTACCTTCTCCCTCAATACGGATTGAGCTTGGCTGAGTCCAGTAGATAAATGGTGACCAAGCTAAAGCTTTATGCGCTCCTCCTAATGGATTACACCATGTTCTTGAAGATGCACGATAAGATTCACCCGCAACTAATCCGTTCTTATTCCTTGTAAGAGCAGGATACATCACACCAAATCCACCAGCTGTTAACCAAGCAGAACCTGTAGTATCTACTCTTAGCTTAATTCTTACAAAACTATAAGGAGTAGTAGGAGCAGTCCATGTAAAGGTAGCTCTAGTATTAGTTGGTGTACTAACAGCAAAGTTAAGTACATTAGGACAAACATCTAAGGTAGTGAATGTAGATATAGGTGACCAAAGGGAAGCAAAGGATGAACAATACCATGCTTTTGCTCTATACTCATAAATAGTAGATGGTGTTAAGTTCCATAACATTTTACTAGTAGTAAGTAATCCAAAATTACAAAGACCAGAACCTAATGCAGTTTTTGTACTCCATGCTGTTGTTCCTTGTTCTCTATATTGAACTCTGTACATCTCTACTAAACAAGCTGATGTATTTGCATCCAACCAATTAACTTTTGCCCTGTCATGGGTTAAGTCTGTTACACTTAAGCCAGTTGGAATAGGGCTATTACAAATTATAGTCGTATTTTCAGAAACAGTAATTGCTATTGTAGCAATGCAACTATTA
>PVBE012164601.1_pt1 | contig 19023 bp, 15 predicted proteins | sample 1631181 | NCBI WGS metagenome assembly PVBE01 (sample SAMN08397723, study PRJNA350692) | Marine metagenome, whole genome shotgun sequencing project. | isolation source: water | place: Pacific Ocean | collected 2012-04 | reverse complement strand
ATGAGACCGCCCTCCTTGTCGAGCGCGTACTCGAGCCACTGCGGCTTTTCGCCAGACGCTTCGGCTCGCTGCGCCGCTAGCGCGAGTTCGTCCAGGTGGGGGCGCGAAAGCTCGCTCAGGCCGGCGTCGTCGATCTCCGCGGCACGGGCTCGGTCGCTGAGCAAGACCCTCCTCGCCGCGGCTGGCGACAGCCCGGCTTCTGGCTCCGCACCGCCCGAGAGCCATTCCCAACTACGGGGCAACGCCCCGGCGCGGGGCATCGCCCAAATCCCGGGGGAGCGAACGACGGCGCGCTTGGCCGCGTCGGTCGGAGGACGACGGGACGCGACCGCATGTGCCGACGCGCTTCCCCGGGCCGCCTGGATCTCGCCTCGCTCTATCGTCCTTGGCAGCGGACGAATCACCAGCGCCACAGAGAACTGCTTCACTCGCTGCTCGTGCAGGAATCGCAACGCTGACTCAAAGACCGACTGGGACCACACCTCCCGAATGCCCTGCGCCAAACTCGCGGCGGTCGCCAGCCCGAGGCACGGAGGGGACGAAGCCATCGCCGAAATCGCTGGATCGGCGAGGGTCAGGCTCGGCGAAACCGAGAATCCACACGGCGCAAAATTGCGACTCTGGTCAACGACTTTCGCCAGCTCTTCTTCAAGTTCGGTCGGCAAGGGAACGCTCTTCAAGCGCAGGTGCGTACGGGCCGCGCGCTGCCGCCCCCGGGTCCGATGGATGTTCTTGAGCAACGACGCGGGATCATGCTCGGGCGGCAGTTCGCGACTCACGACCTCCGCGAAACAATCGGCAGGGACGAGCCAAGCGTTGCCGACGGGCAGCCCCATGCGAAGCGCACTCAGCACGGCGAGGCCGCGACGGCCCCACCTCTCCACATCAAGGTGCTGCTCCTCGATCTCAAGAATGGGCACGAGCCACTTGGATGCTGCCAGCTGTCCCTCCCTATTAAGGTGCTGGCCTGATGAGGATGATTCGTCAAGGCGGACCGCCTCAAGCCTCCGACGGGTCCGGGACCTTGCCAGTGGTCCGCGCAACCAACTCGATGAGCACGGGATCTGAGGACATCTCCTCGCGGAGCGTCTGCTGGATGGCCTCGAGCTGCTCGGGTGAGATGCGTCCCTCTAGATGCTGGGTCGCTTGCTGCACCTGAGCGTCCAGGTACTCGTCCACGGACAGCTCGCCTTTTTCGAGCTTACCGAGCGCTTCGCTGCGTTCGGCGCCGGACACGCCTTCCGCGGCGTCCACCGGCTTTGGCGAGAATTCCTTGCCCGTGGCGCCAGCCGCCCCTGTTCCGCTAGCGCCACCGGCGCCGGTGGGACCTTTGGGAACTGGGGGGATGCCGCCGCGGCCGATTCCGTCGATGCCCATCTTGATACTCTAGCGGATGTGACCGGCCGCGAATCCACCGGATCTGCCTGTTCGGGCCGCGAGCCGCAACCAAACCGACGAGACCGACGAGACCGACGAGACCGACGAGGCGGACGAGGCGGACAAGACAGAGGAGGTGGACGGGATGGAGTGGCTCATGGTGGTTGCTCGGATGCGTACTTAGGGGTCGGCCGTCGCTGGACCCGGTTTCTGCTTTTCTTGGATTTTCTGGCGCGGAGGCAGCGCCGGGCTCAACGCCCGGCTCGAAGCTCTCGGAATCGGCGCCTGTTCGGGCACGTTCGGCGTCCGCCGAGGTCGCACCTAGTGTCCGGCCGGGTTGAAATTAGTGTCCGTTAAAGTCCGAACCAGACCGCTGAAGCGATGGGAACCTCACCTTTGCGCACCTCAAAATACAGCTTGCCTGTACTTTTCTGACCCGCGAGGGTTCCGAGCTGCGTTCCGGGGGGCACGGTCTCGCCGACGGCAACGCGGATATCGCGAAGCCCGGCGCTGAGAGTCGAGTAGCCGCCGTCATGATCGAGAATCACGGCCTTGCCGAGGTTGCGGTACGGACCGGTGAAGACGACGCGACCCTGATGCACGGCTCGGACCGGCGAACCGACGCGCGCGGAAATCCGGCAGCCGCTCCCCGACTTGGAAGCTCTGACGCGAGCCCGACCCGCAACGGGAAGTGGCAAGAGTCCCCGGCGAACCGAAAACGAACCGGTGCCGTCGCCGTCCGCGATCCCGTCTGCTGACGACCCGCTCGACGCCGCATACACGCCGGACGCGCCAGACGCGCCAGACTTGCCAGACGCGCCAGACGCGCCAGACTTGGCGGACTTCTTGAGCTTCTTGGACTTCTTGCTTTTCGAAAACGCGCTGTCGAAAGCAAGAGAGCGGTCCTTCTCAGCGAGGATCGCGGCTTGGGAGCCAGCGACCGTCTGTTGATGCTCCTCCAGCGGCGCCCGACGCCGCTGGACTTCCACGATCTGCCGGACGAGCTCGCGGCGACGTTCGATGAGACGACCCTGAAGGTCTTGGTCTCGCTTGAGGGCGCGGCGCAATCGCTCGAGACCGGACGCGTGATCGACCAATGCGTCGAGACCACCCGCCACCGGCATCAGTCCCGACCGGGCGCGCTTCACATAGGCCCGGCCGCGCGCGAGGATCCTCGCGTCCGCCTGCTCGAGCTCAGTCATGACCCGGCTCAAGGCCTCGCGGGTATCCGTCTCCTCCGCGCGAAGGTCCCCGACAACTCCCTCCAGAGTCTTTGAACCGGCACCGGTCGCGCTACGCCCCGCCGCCGCGCTGCCCGCAAGAGCGGCCAGGGCGACTCCGGCTACGAAAACTGCTGTTACACGTCTCATCTCGTTCACCTGGTTCGTCTGGCTCAAACCGCGAGAAGCCGGCGAATGCTGCCAAGTGCCGTCAACGCGCCCAGCGCGCCGCCCACCACGACCAGCGCGGCCATCATCGTCCAGGGCAAAAACTGCGGCGTGATCCCGAGCAGCATCGCGAGCTGCCCATCCAAACGACTGACAATAAGCCCGTAGAGAACACCCAGCAGACCGAGCGCGAGGAGCGCACCGAGAGCACCCTGCGCCGCGCCCTCGACAATGAAGGGGCGCCTCACGTAGCGGTTCGTTGCCCCGACGAGCTTCATCACCTCGACCTCGCTCGCACGCCGCTGAAGACTCAGCCGCATCGTGGAAGCCACGACGCTCACCACCGCGCCAAGAACCACGAGGGCAAGAAGCCCGGCCGCGGCAACGCCGCCCTTAAGCACCGCGCCAAGTCGTTTGGTCCAATCCGAATAGGTCTCGACAGACTCCACCGTCGGAATCGCACCCAGACGGGCGACAATCGCCTCAACCCGGTCCTGGCCGACAGCGGCATCCAGATCCAGTTCGAGCGAGGCCGGAAACGCGTCGAGCGGTAAGAGCGCCAGTACGCCGTCCGGGTCGCCACGCTCGATGAGCTCTTGCCGGGCGTCCTCTGCGGACACCAACGTCACGTCCCGAATACCGCGCGTCGCCGCCAGCGCCGCTTGGAGTTTCGTCACGTCCGCCTCCTCGGCCCCAGGTTTCAGATAAACCGAAGCCCGGCCGGAACTCACCCACCGCGACCGAACGCCATCGACGTTCACCACGACCAAGAGAGCCGAAGCGAGACAGACAAACGCCACCGCGATGGACAACACGCTTAGGCCGTGCAGCCGCCAATCACTCCGCCCGCCTCGCCATGCTCGCTGAAACGCTGTCAAGACAACCTCACGCTACTCGAAGGTCCAGATCGGCGACCGCGTCGAGCCCATCTCGCGCGTCGAAGGTCACACCCTGCTGCAGAACCACAACCCGGCGGGGCCGCACATCCAGCAACGAACGATCGTGGGTCGCGAAGACCATCGTCACCCCCGTCGCGTTGATGTCCTCGAAGAGCCCAAGAATATCGACCGCGAGTTGCGGATCGAGGTTCCCGGTGGGTTCATCCGCAAGCACCAACGCGGGCTCGCCCACGATAGCCCGGGCGATGGCGACCCGCTGTTTCTCGCCGCCCGACAACTTGCCAACCAGCTCCTGCCCGCGTCCGCCGAGCCCCACGCGTTCCAGCACCTCGGCCACCCGAGATCGAATCAGCCTCGGCGGGAGCCCCAGCACCTCCACCGGCAAAGCCACGTTGTCGGCCACAGACCAGTTGTCGATGAGCTTGAAGTCCTGGAATACGATCCCGATATTCCGTCGCAAGAAGGGCACCGAGTCGTCAACGAGTCGCGTGATATCCCTCCCCATAAAGAGGATGCGGCCATTGTCCGGTGATTCTGCGGCGTAGAGCAGTCGCAGCAACGTGCTCTTACCCGCGCCGGACGGGCCCGTAACAAAGACAAATTCACCCCGCTCGATGAGCAGGGAGAGCCCCCTCAACACCGGCGCGTCGGAGCGGTAAGTCTTGTAAACATCCTCAAAAACCAGGATGGGCTTCTGAGCTGCGCTCGGGTCGAAGCGCTTGCCCGATCGCAGCATGGGTCGAAGTCCGCGGTCTGCCTCCATCTGGCGCACGTATCAGGCGCGCTTCAATATGAACAAGTTTTTGGGGCTTCGGCGGGACGACGATTGGGGGCGGATTCGGTCCGATCTCGCCTCTTCTGGGGGTCGATTTGGTGCGCGGGCCGATTTTGAGTCCCGATTCTGGGCGGGCAGTTCAGGCGGCGGTCCGGTTACGCCCGGCAATGGTCGAGAACGCAAAAAGGGGTGTTGCCGCGACGGGCACAATGACGCCTAATCTCGTGTCCAAGCGAGGACCTCAGTTTCTGAGTGCCTTGGAGCATAGCTATGAGCGATCGCGTTAATTCAGCCCGTCAGGCACGAGAGGGCCTCGCCCGCGGACTCGGAGCCCTGCAGGGACCCGGCGTCCCCGATTCTTTGCAAGCTGCGGCCGAGCCCGTTGCCGAGGCGATGGGACAACTGCACCACATCGAGTCCTCCGGCGGGGAGGCCGCTGCGCAGTGCGCCCCCGTGGCCCTCGCAGCAGCGCGAAAAGCGCTCAGGCTCTTGCAAGCCCAAGGCGACAACCCGGCGGTGATGGACGCAATGGAAGCCGTCGCGGGCTCCCTCGGCCTCATCCACGGCCTCACTCAAGGTGCGAGCGCCCCAGCAAAGGGCGTCCCGGATACGGCGCCAATGAAGCAGCGGCAGCAGCCGGCGGCAGCAGCTCCGGTGGCGGCGCCTCCCGTCGCTGTACCTCTCGAGCCCAAAAAGAAGAAGCCCGCCGAGAACATCGAGCCCATGGCGCCAACGCCCCGCGCCGAAGCACTGCCAACGCCGGAGGCGGCGGCGTCAAATGGCAAGGGCTCAAGCCAGAACCAAGATCCTCTCGGCGCAACGGCGCCGGCAGCAACGCCAGCCGCGGCTCAGAACACCTTCGAATCCACCGCCCGCCAAGATCGAACGGATGCGCCGACGAGGCCCCACGGTTCGCCTCCGCAAATGCCGACGGGACCGGAACCATCGATGGAGATCGAAGCCGCCCTCGGCGCGAATAGCGATTCGAATTTCTTTCTCGGCCTGAGTGGCAGCGACGTCGTCGATCACGGCGGCGTATTCGTTGCGACCTACAACGCACCCTCTTTGGGCGACGAACTCATGGTGCGCGTCCTGCTGCCGGGTGGTTTCGAGTTCCGCGCCCGGGGCGTGGTCGCGTGGACGCGAACATCCCGAACAGGGATCCCCGGCTGCGGCATCCGTTTCACTCATATCGACGATGAGGGCGCCGCCCTCGTCCGGCGCTACGTTCAAAAGCGCGAACCGCTTCTTCACGACGACTTGTGAGCCAAACCCAGGGCCAAAGGGCCCACTCAAAAATGACTTCGGTGTCTTGGGACCGCTCCATCCCGAGTGCTGAGAGCCGCGTGCGGACGCTGACCCGGACGTTGGCGCGTGCGCTGCTGCTCGTCATCGCCGCCGTTCTACTCAGCAGCACGGCCCAAGCGGGCGATCCGGACCTGCGCTGGTACACGATCAAGACGCCGCGCTTCCACATTCACTACTCGTCCGGGCTCGGACCTCTCGCCCAGGACCTGGCGAACGTCGCGCAACAAATCGAGGACCGGCTCCTTCCCAACCTGGGCTTTCGACCGTCGGATATTACCGAGATCGTCCTCACGGACGGTTCCGACGCCGCCAACGGATCGGCGACGGTCATGCCGTACAACATCGTCCGGCTCTTCGCGACTGCGCCGGACGACATGTCCACGCTCAACGACTACGGCAACTGGCCGATAGGACTCTTCACCCACGAAGACACACATATTCTTCAGCTCGGAAACGTGTCCGGACTTCCCGCGTTCCTGAACAAGATATTCGGCCCGCGCTACATGCCGAATACCCTCCAGCCCCGGTGGATTCTGGAAGGACTCGCCGTCGCGCAGGAGTCTCGTCACACTACCGGCGGACGACTGCGAAGCACGCAATTCGACATGTACCTCCGCGCCGACGTGCTTGAGCACAACATGGCCGGGCTGGGCGTGATGAGCAACAACCCGTGGCGCTGGCCGGGCGCTACGATCTGGTATCTTTACGGGGGAAAGTTCGTCAACTTCATCCTCGACGTCTACGGCGCCGGCGTCTACGCCGACGTCGCTACCGCGTACGGCGACAATATCATTCCCTACGGCCTGAACCGCGCGCTTACCGCAGCGACCGGCCGCACCTATCCCGAACTCTACCGCGCGTGGAAAATCGCACTCAAGAAGGAGTACGAAGAGCAAGTCGCCAAAGTGAAAGCCCGCGGGCTCCGCGAGGGCGTGCGGCTCACGCACCTCGGAAGAAACGGAGCCTACCCCCGCTGGCGTCCACAATGCGGGTCGGACGAAGACAACCCGGCGCTCGTCTACTTCGTGGAGGACGGCAGCAACATCCCCGGACTCTACGAAGTTCCGCTGCTGACGCCGACCAAAGCCGGCGAGATCACGCTACTGGCGCGCGCCCAAGGCGGGTCGACGACCTTCATGCCGAACTGCCAGATGCTCTTCGAGAACGTCGCGCCCTATAAGACGGTGTACCGCTTCTACGAACTGTTCTTGCAGCGGGGCGTCGAAGCCGACCAACTCACGCAAGGCCTGCGGGCGCGCTACCCGGACGTCAGCACCGACGGCAAGAAGGTCGCTTACGTCACCAACCGCGCCGGCACGCGAACGCTTCGCATCGCCGATATCGATCCGACCGGTCGCATCTCCGGCCAACAGACGCTCGTGCGGAGCGCCCGCTACGAGCAAGCGTACACGCCGCGCTTCTCGCCCGACGGACGCAGCGTCGCCTACAGCGTCTGGTCCACCGGCGGCTTCCGCGACATCCGCATCGTGGACGTCAAAACCCGCGAGTTCATTTCGCTCCAGCACGATCGCGCCATCGACCAACAGCCTATCTGGAGCCCTGACGGCAAGACGCTCTACTTCGTATCCGACCGGTCGGGCATCGCCAACGTCTATGCGTACGACGTGGCCAGCGGCGAAAAACGCATGGTCACGAACGTGCAGATGGGCGCCTACATGCCCGCCATAAGCGCCGACGGCGAGACGCTCTACTACGTCGGCTATTCGAGCGCGGGGTTCGACCTCTGGGCACTGCCCATCGACCGAGAGCGATGGCTGGACGAACCAGCCAACACGCAGCTGCGCGCCCCCGCCGAAGAGATCCCGGACAGCCCCCGCTGGCCCGTAACGCCCTACAGCGTCTGGGGGACCATCTATCCGCATTCGTGGGGGTTTGACGTGAGCGCCGACAATTTCGGCTACGACATCAGCGTCTCCACGACAGGCGCCGATGTCGTCGGACTGCACAGCTATCGGCTCGCCGCGAGAGTCCACACCAACGACTACATCCCAGAGGGCAACGCCACCTATACGTACCATCGGCTGCCTTTTCGCTTTGATCTTCGCGCCTTCGCCTACGCCGACAACCGCACGGGCGGACTCTACGGAAATCAGGACCAGATCTTCATCGAACGCACCTCAGGAGCCACCAGCGCGATCTCGATGAACTTCCCCGGCGTCTTCGAAAACCAAACCCTCTCGCTGAGTTACACCGCCTCGATCGTAGACGGTGACGTGCCCATCGATCCAAACGTCGAGCCCTACGCCCTCATCCCCAGCATCCCCAATCACGGCCTCGCCGGCATCGTGCGGCTCGGCTACTCCTTCTCGAACACCATCAGGCCTGCCCTCGCCATCAGCGACGAGTACGGCATCAAGCTCAACGTCTCCACAGATCTCGCCTCTCAGGACACGGGCAGCCAATGGACGCTCACCGCGTTCTCCGGTCGGCTCCGCGGCTATGTCCTCGCCCCCTGGGGAGACCACCACGTCCTTGCGCTCGCACTCTCCGGAGCCATCGCGACGGGCACTTACGCCCGCGAAGGCTTCTACCGAGTGGGCGGCTTCCAGGACGACCGGCTCCTCGACGACATCATCGGCGGAACGCCCCAGTCGGCGTTCGTGCTGCGCGGCTTCGCGCCGCGCGAGTTCTTTGGGCGCAGGTACGTGCTGCTAAACTCGGAGTATCGTTTCCCTATCTGGTACGCGGATCAGGGGATCAGCACGTTGCCGGCTTTCTTGCGGACGATCTCGGGGACGGTCTTCGCCGACTACGGGGGCGCGTTTGACGAACTGAATCTGGACGACCCGCTCGACCAGCTGCATCTGGGTGTGGGCGGCGAACTCAGGCTTCATCTTATCATGGGCTATTTCATGAATCTGAACCTGCGCCTCGGGTACGCCCACGGGTTCGGTGAGTTCGCGATCCCGGAAGGTCTATTCTACGCGGTGCTCGCCGGCTCGTTCTGAATCGCAATGAACTTGCCCGCGCCAAGCTGGCTCTGATATGCGCGAGTCGTAATGCGACACGCCTTCGTAGCCGCCGTTGTGACGGCGTCCGCCCTATGCTTGACCGGATGCCTGATGCCTCCGAGCAGGAGCACGCTCCTCAACGACGCGGCGCGGGACATGAACATCGCCGCCCGCTTCGGACGCCTGGACATTGCCGTTCAGCGGACGACCAAGGACGCGCGCGAGCATTTCCTTGATCGTCGTGCGGCTTGGGGCCGAGGCATTCGGATCGTCGACGTCGAGGTCGCGGGCATGCAGATGCAAGGCGAGGACTCCGCGGAGGTGCGCGTCGACGTCGCCTGGGTGCGGGCCAACGAAGGCATCCTACGGTCCACGCGACTCGCGCAGCTGTGGAGCGACGAGGAGGGCGACTGGATGATGGAGCGCGAGCGACGAGTTGCCGGAGACTTGGGGCTCTTTGGCGAAGTCGTGCCGATGGCACCGAGTGGCCCGCGCGTGGACCACCAGTTTCCGACTCGCGTCATCCGCTAGAGTCGCGAGTGCGCGACGGCGGACGCGCGGACACGGCGGACGCGCGGACACGGCGGACGCGCGGACACGGCGGACGCGCGGACACGGCGGACGCGCGGGCGAGGCCTCGCGCGAAGAACGCGTGTGTCGTTCGACGACGGGACGACAAAGCTCCGCGCGCGGTACCACGCAGGCATCGCCGAAGTGTCACGTCCGTTCGGAACGCGACAACAGCAGATGAGAGTAGACGAGAGCGGCGAGCAGTCGCCGCTTCAGCTCTACTTCTTACCGCGAGCTTCGCGCGCTTCGGTGGCCCGGCGCGCAATGCGCTCCTTCTTCTTGGCCTGCGCACGGCGGCGGGTCATTTTCTGCGAACGGCGTCGATCGAACTTTCCCATGTGATTCTCGGTCGGATTGATATTGAGCAGGCCCAATTACAAGATATTCGGGCCGTGCGCCAGTCTCTAACAACAACACCGTCTCGCGAAGGAGACGATTAGCTCAGACTTTGTGCCGGTTCGCGGTCCGGGTTCTTCACCCGCCGGAGTCGCCGGAGCCGCTCGAAACCTCGAGCGTGCGCTCGGGATCGCGAATCTCGAGACGGTAGCGACTATTAACCGTCTCGACGTAGAAGACTTCTTGCTTCGCCAGACGCAAAACGCGGCGCACCGGAGTGGTGACGTACTCGTGCATCCCGTCTGAAAATTCGATCACCACGACGGACCCCCGTCTGGGAGCACGAACGAGGCGACCAGCGACAGTCCGCGAGCCTCTTCCAAGTTTGCGCAAGACAACCTGCACGATCAGTACCTTAGCAATCCTCTGCTCGGCGTCCAGCCTCGTGCGGATTTTGCTCTCACGCGATCTTCACAGCGCAGGTGGTACGGTATGGGCCGGGACTCGGGTCTCACGCGTGGACGCCGCGTGGACGCCGCGTGGATGCCGCGTGGATGCCGCGTGGATGCGAGGATGGGCGGCCAATCCGAGGCGAATAGCGACCGCGATGCGCTCGCCCGCTCACCCGCGGCCGCTCAGCGCTCAAAGTGCGCCTGCAACACCTTGCGCGCGAGGTAAGGCGCCTTGATGTGCCAGAGGGGCTTGTTGACCACGAGCGCCGCAATGGCGACTTGCGGATCGTCGGCCGGCGCGAAGCCGACGAACCACGTGTAGAGACGCTTCTCCTTGTGGCGGGTCAGCGTGCCGGTCTTTCCGGCGATTTTGACCCCGGGGATGTAGGCGCGTCCGCGTTTGTCGCGAAAGCTCTTGCGGCCGGTCCCCGAGGACACCGTCTTGACCATCATCTTGGTCAAGGCGCGCGCGGTCTTCTGCTGCATGGCTCGGCGCAGGATTCTAGGCTCGCCGTCGGAACGCCAGGTTAGCCGGTCGCCCCGAAAGGTCTTCCTCACGATTCGGGGTTTGAGGGCGAGCCCGTCGTTCGCCACGGCTTGGACCATCGACGCCCCCGCCAGGGGCGAGAGGGAGGTATGCCAGAAGCCGGCGGCCGTACGCGCGAACTCCACGGGTTCCGAGGGGATATCGATCAGCGGGGCCTCGTTGGGGACGACGAAAGGGACGGGCGCTCCGAAGCCGAGGGCGCCGCCCATGGTCCTGAGATCGCTGGGACTCAGGTGCTTTTTTGCGAGCCTGGCGAAGATCACGTTGATGCTTCGTCCCATCGCTTGGTCGAGCGATGCGCAGAGATTGTCGCGCCGCGCGTCCTCGCGGAGTTCCGCCGCCCGGATCCGGCTTCGCCCGCCGCGGTAGCACTGCTTGGTTTTCGGGGTGAGCCCGGCTTTCTCGATGAGCGCGGCGCCGGTCACGATCTTGAAGACGCTTGCGGCCGGGGCTTCAGCGCGGGCGTTCACATCGAAGGGGTCGCGCCCGTGGACGGAACTCGCGTAAACGAGGACTTCGCCCGTCTTGACGTCCATCATCACGACGCCCGCTTCGGGGACCCGATGGCGTTTCATCGGTTCGAGAGCCGCCCGCTGCAGCTTCGCGTCCAACGTGAGCTCGGCCAGTTCGCCGTTTCGCAACGACACGACGACCCGATCTTTTTGGATCCGGGCCTTCGATAGATCGAGCCCCGCGAACCTGTCGGGCGCACCACGGCGCTCGCTGCGTCGCAACGGTTCGCCATTCGATACGCCTGTGTTCAGTCCCGGCACCAAGATGCCGATGACCGTCAAAGCAATCGCTAATCCTATCCAGCGACTCCAGCCGCCCATGGGCCCCACTTACTTCGCCAAGCGCACTTGGTCAAAAAGCTCGCAGATGCGGCCGCCGCGCGCCGGACATCCCAAAGCCCGAAATATGGCCAGAAACCGTTTGGCAGCTTGGCCTCTCTTTGACCCGAGTCGAGCGACCTTAGGAGTGAGCACGCTGAAACACGTTGGCCGCGAGAGGCCTCGTCGGCTGGATAACATAAAGTAAAAGGCGGGCTGAAAAGCCCGCCTTTTGTCTGTTTCGCAAACGTTTCTGGACAACCACTCCGTTCGTTTCCGACGGCGATGGCTTTCCCGTTTCGCTCGCGAGGCTGTCCCCCGACCCCCTTGTTGCCGATGACTGTGCGGGCGCTCGCGGATCGTGTCAACGCTAGAAGAGCCGACGCGCCGCGTTATTCCAGGCACATTTCACAGAGCGCTATTCCGACGGGTGACGCCCCCGTCGCCCCGCTTCGGTGTAGACTTTGGGGTGAATGACAGATGCGCCGTTTAGCGCCGCCCTCGAGATTGACTCAACTCCCATCCTTCTCGCCCTGAGTGGGCCCCAAGGAAAATTGCTTACGGAAGTTGCGCGCCAAAGCGGCGCGGACGTCAATCTCAGAGGCAACACGATCCTGATGTCCGGAGAGGAGGCCGACGTTCGCGTCGCACAGCGCTTCCTCAGTGACGCCGCTGCAATGGTCGGCGAAGGGGCAGACATCGGGCTCGCCGACGTTGCGCCATCGCTTCGCGACCTGCGCGCGGACGAGACGAGGTCATTACGGACCCTGCTCGATGGAGCCATCTCCGTCTCACCGCGACGCAAGCCCGTCGTACCGAAGACGGCGATGCAGCGAAACTACGTCGAGCAGGTTCGCAAACACGATCTCACATTCGGGATCGGTCCTGCCGGAACGGGCAAAACCTATCTGGCGATGGCGATGGGAGTGAGCGCGCTGCTTCAACGCAAGGTGAAGCGCATCATCCTCACGCGCCCCGCCGTGGAGGCGGGCGAGAAGCTCGGCTTCTTGCCGGGCGATCTGGCGGACAAGGTGAACCCCTACCTTCGACCGCTCTACGACGCCCTTCACGACATGCTCGAGTTCGATAAGGTCCAGCTCCTGCGCGAGCGCGGGCAGATCGAAGTCGCACCGCTCGCATTCATGCGCGGCAGGACACTGAACAACTCGTTCATCATCCTTGACGAAGCGCAAAACGCGACCAGTGAACAGATGCGCATGTTTCTGACGCGAATGGGATACTCGTCCAAGGGCGTGGTCACCGGCGACGTGACACAAACCGACCTCCCCAAGGGAGGCCGAAGCGGGCTCGCCGAAGCGTGGGAACTGCTCCGGCACGTCAAGGGCATCGGGTTCAATCGCTTCACCGACGCGGACGTGGTCCGCCACCCGCTCGTCCAGCGAATCGTCGTTGCGTACGAGAAGAGTGACGAGGAGAAGCACGATCGGATGTCCCTGCGTCCGCCCTCGGAGTTCACGCCGGAGCCCCCGACAACCAAGGTATCCGACACGACCAGCGCGACCGGCGCGACCGGCGCGACCAACGCGACCAACGCGGCCGACGCCGCCAAGGCTGAAGCGGCAGCACCGAAAAAGCCTGCAGCGGCGACTGAGCGCACGCCGGCCGCAAACGGCGCCGCGGCGAACGGCAACGGCGGACGCGACAGCGAGCCCCGTCACTGAGCCAAGCGCGCGTTTTTTTCCGGCGGCTCCCGGGCGGCCCCCGGCGGCGCACGGGCGACTCAGCTTCGATCGCTCCGGGTGCGTGCCAAGACTGACGCGGCCGGCGCGGTGTGATACCGCGTCCGCTTATGAGCGAGATCCTCGAAATCACCGCGCGCGAAATCCTCGACTCCCGAGGCAACCCCACCGTCGAGTGCGAGGTCACGACGAGCGACGGCATCGGGCGCGCCGCTGTGCCGAGCGGTGCCTCCACCGGCGAGCACGAGGCCGTGGAACTCCGCGACGGCGACAAGAACCGCTACGGTGGCAAGGGCGTGCTGAAAGCCGTTGAAAACATCGAGGAAAAGATCGCCCCCGCGATCCTCGGCTTCGACTGCTTCGAACAAGTCGAACTCGACCACACGCTCTGCGAACTCGACGGAACTTCCAATAAGAAGAAGCTCGGCGCTAACGCAACCCTCGCTGTCTCGATGGCGGCAGCTCGCGCCGCCGCCGACGCGCTCGGCGTACCGCTCTGGCACTACCTCGGCGGCATGCAGGCGCGCGTCCTGCCCACACCGATGATGAACATCATCAATGGTGGCGAGCACGCCGACAATAACCTCGAATGCCAAGAGTTCATGATCGTTCCGATGGGATGCGATGAATTCTCCGAAGCGCTTCGCTGCGGCGCGGAAGTCTTCCACGCCCTCAAAGCGGAGCTGCACGCGGACGGACTCGCAACGTCTGTCGGCGACGAAGGCGGATTCGCGCCCAACCTGAAATCCAACGGAGAGGCCATCGGACGGATCCTCAAAGCCGTCGAAAACGCGGGCTACACGCCGGGCGAAGATGTCGGCATCGCCCTCGATGCGGCGGCAAGCGAGTTCTACAAGGACGGCCTGTACACCTTCGACGGCAAGGAGCGGAGCCCCGCCGAGCTCATCGACATCTACGCAGAACTCAGCGGCAAGTATCCCATCGTCAGTATCGAGGACGGGCTCGCCGAGGACGATTGGGACGGCTGGAAGCTGCTCACGGAGAAACTCGGCGGAAAGATCCAGCTCGTGGGAGACGACCTCTTCGTCACCAACATCGAGCGACTAGCCCGCGGCATCTCCGAAGGCATCGCCAACTCCGTGCTCATCAAGGTCAACCAAATCGGCACCGTGTCGGAGACCCTCGACACGATGCGAATGGCGGAGGACGCGCGCTACACCAACGTCGTCTCACACCGCTCCGGCGAGACGGAAGACACGTTCATCGCTGATCTCGCCGTGGGAACGAACGCAGGTCAGATCAAGACGGGCAGCTTGAGTCGCAGCGATCGCATCGCAAAGTACAACCAGCTGCTGCGCATCGCCGAAGAACTGGGCGAAGCGCAGATCTACGCCGGCGTCGCGCCGTTTCGACGCTAACGCGGCTTCTTGCGCGGCCTAGCGCGCGCGCGAATACCGAGGACGGTAAGCGGCTCGCCGGGAGACTCGAAAACGATCTCGTCGCCGAGCCGCACGGCCACCTTGCTGTGGGGGCCGTCGAAAAAGAGACGAGCATCCGCCATCTTATTCTTCACGACCAGACGACGGCGCGGTTCGATGACGCCCTTGGCAAGTCGGAATTCGCCGCCGGGCATGGTGTACGGCTCGCGCACCACGTATTGAATTTGATCCGACGAAATCGGAAGGATACGCCCTCCGGCGGACCGCAGCGCGGCGGTTGATCCCGCTGCGGGACCCACCCAAATCCCACTCGAACGCTGCTCTTCGCGGACGCGACCGTGGCGGAGAATGTAGCGAGACGTCGCGGCCGGTGACGTGTGACAGAAGAGCACATCGTTGAGCACGCGTTTCGACTTGATGCGCCCATTGACCGACACCTTCATTCGATTGAGCCGGATCTTAGGAAGCCGCCCTTCAAGCGCGCGCGCCGCGAGCTCGGGCAGCGTTTCACGGTTCGCAGCGCAGAAGAACCCGACGCTATGCGCCGGGTCGCTGTTGATGCCAAGTATCGGAACGCCATTGATGTGATGCGAGGCCGCGAGCAACGTGCCGTCTCCGCCAACGGTCACGATGAGCGCAGCGTCGCCGGCATCGAAGGCGGCGTGGGGGCGGCGCAGGAGGACAGCGTGCACGCCCAAGTCTTTCAGGACACGAATCGTGCACTCGAGCGTGCGCTTATGTTCTTCGTGGGACGGCAACCAACGACTGACAGACGGGTCGCCGCTCTTGAGCAGGCCCATGATGCGCGGGTCTTCAGCCTCTTCGATATTTCGCGTAAACGCAGATCGCTTTGCGATCACGAGCACTCGGGGCTTCACGCGGTGAAGTTGAGCACAGCGGGGCTGGCTTGTCCCGTGCCAGAATTGCGGGCTCAGCCTCGCTAGGCGCCGAAGCGATCGGCTAGTCGGCGCAAGAATAGCTCGGTTTTGCTGTCCGGCAGTTCGCCCCTCACGCACGCATCGAGGGCCGCACGGAGCGGGAGGGTGCTCACGACTCCGCCCGCTTCGAGGGCTGAGCCGTCGCAGGTCGGTTCGCCGCGTTGCGTTGGATCGACCTCCACTTCGAAAGCGTAGTGTTTCTCGGCGATGACGCCGGCGTTGGGGTAGGTGGCGGGACCGAGCTGGTGCAGTGCGTCGAGGGAGACCTCGAAGCCGATCTCCTCGAGCAACTCGCGCTGGGCGGTCCGGCGCGGTCCGCCCGGGCATTGCTCGGCGGTTTCGATAAGTCCTGCGGGCAGCTCCCACATACCCGGCGCGCCGGGGAGGCCGGTCTGAAGCGCGATGGGCGGGCGGACAGCGCTGCGAAAGTAGACGTGGCGTTCGCCGTCGCGAACGAAGTGCGCCGCCATCACCGCGGCGTCCAGCGCCGAGCGCGTGAGCCAGTCGTAGTCGAAGCCCTCGCTCTTTTTGCCGTCCGGGTAGCTCGCCTCGAGGCGGTTCCGGTGTAGCCGTAAGAAACCGTTATCGGCCGGGGGTGAAATATCTTCGAGCGTGGAAAGGCGAATATCGGGGAGGTTCGGCAGTTTCCGGTCGTACGGCATCGGTGGTCCCACAAGGTGCACCCCGAGAGTACCCGCAGAGTACCCGCAGAGTATTTAGAAACTGATGCACGCTGACAGAGGTTCGCGCTACTCATGAAGCTCAGCAAATTCTGGCGACCCCGTCTTCTGATGGATCTGAGCAAAATCCCAAAATCTGTCCGGAGCCGCGGGCGGAGCCAGGATCTAAAAATGAACCCGAAAATGGACACTCGAATGGCACGAATCGTAGTGACGCTCGCCATCATCGGAGCAGCCGTCGCCAGCTCAACATTGGCATTTGCCCAAGACCAGGGACAACAGCAAGGCGACGCGCCTGCGACGCCTTCGCTCGAGCGCTACCGGAGTGCCCTCGAGACCGGAGACGAAGCGCAGGTGCTCCGAGCGCTGAAGCAAATCCGCGAGGCCAAGCAACCCTCGGCAGCAGGGCTCGTGAACGCGCTCCTGGAACGGGGCGGCACCATCAAGGTGACGGTCGCGGCAATTCAGACCGTAGGTGTCCTGGGCCAAGAGAGTTCGAGCGTTCCGCTCCTGCCCTACGTTCGGCACCGAGCACCGAACGTCAGGCGCGCGGCCGTGGCTGCGCTTTCGGAAACGGGCGGGCGGGCCGCGATTCGTTCGCTGCGCGCCGCACTGCGAAGTCGCGATTCGATCCTCCGAGGCCTTGCGGCCAGCGGACTCGGGAATATCGGAAACGCTTCTGTCGTGCCCGATCTGCTTAGAGCTCTGGACCATAAGGTGACCGAAGCGGCACCCTCGATCGCGAAGCTATGCACGCCGGTTACGTGCGCGCAGCTCATCCCACGTCTGGTGACCTTGCCCTTCCCGGTCACGACGAGCGCTCTCGATGCGATGATGCTGCGCCCCGCTGCGCAGGTCCCGGACCCGGTCAAGCTCCTCGCCATCCAGCAGATCGCCGCGTTCCGCACCAAGCAATCGCATAAGTATCTCCGCAGCCTACAGCGTCAGTGGCCCGCAGACTTCAGCCCCATCGTGAAGGCGGCGCTTGACGCCGCAGTCCGCGCCACAGCGGGGGCCAAGAAGTGAGGCTCTGCGTTCCCTGGGTAGCGCTCGCGCTAGCCAGCGGGTTGAGTCTGCAATGCGGCGGCACCAAGCCCGCCGCTTCTGCGTTTTCGACCACCTGGCAAAACGATCAAGGTCAGTCCATCGCAGCCGTCTGGGAGCGCCTGCGCGCGGTGGAATTTCCGGCAGGCGCACCGGTCGCCGTCGGCGTCACGGAGGACGGCCTCGTGGGTCGGCCCCTCGACGACGGAAAGGTGTGGACTTACGACGGTGAGATCGACTCTCGACCGACCATAACCGGCGACGTCGTGGTCGCGACCGGTGCGGGGCGGGTTATCGCGCTCGATGCCCGGACGGGACGGCTGCTTTGGACCACCACGTCCGGCGGTCGCAGCTTGCGCGGTGCGGGAGATAACGGCTCGGTCACGGTCGCCGCCCTGGGTGCCGCCAATGGTGGGCATAGCCTCTTGCTCGCGATCGATCGGAACGGTAGCGAAGTTCAGGCGATCAATTCCGAAGAGGAAATCGGCGTGCCGGCGGTGATGGGCGACATCGCGTTTGTTCCGTGGGGGCAGCAATATGTATCCGCTATCGATCTCGGCAGCGGCAAAGAGATCGGCCGCCTCTTGATGCGCGATCAGGTGAGCCATGCTCGCAACGTCGGGGGCGATATTTATTTTGGCGAGGACCGCCTCCTGCGCTGGGACGAAAAGTCTCGGGCAGCATCAACGGGCGGCGGCAATCGCTGGGTTCTGCCGAAGCGGGAGCTGCCCGGAGAGCCACGTCTGCTCGGGGCCGGCTCTCAGGTCAGACCGATAACGTCGAACGCGGCGGATAAGATCCGCTGGTATGTCCGTCCCGTGATCACCGCCGACGGAGTGCATGCCGACTCGGACCGGGTCGCCGCGACGTACTTCGACGCGGTGATGGGCTTTGCCTCCAACGACGGCAGCTTCGAGTGGGCCGTGCTGCTTCCCGCAACGCCGCTCGGTGGAGACGGCGCGAAGGGCGGTTTTGTGTTTTGCGACGATAAGGGCTTCGTCACCTTGATCGACGCGCAAAGCGGTATGCAAGCCGGGCAAATCGAACTCGGTCAAGATCTCCTTTCGTGCGCGGTACAGGCGAATATGTTGACGGTCAGCCCCACGCCGGCAGATCGTCCGATGACTGAGCGGCTCGGCGAAGTGGTCCGCTCACCCAGAGCTCAGCTCGCCCCAGCGCAAACCATCCTGCTGCGCGAGTTGAGCAAGCTCGAAGACCCGATCGTGACGAAGGTACTCATCGAGATCGTTACGGATCCGCGGACGCCAAAGCCGATGCTGGCGGAGGCGCGCAAGCAGCTCGCGCAGCGACGTAACGGCGGCGAGTACATGCTGACCGCTCTCAGCGAGCACTACGATTTTCTGGACGACGTGCTCAGATCCCCGCCCGTGGGACCGCTCGCCGATGCGCTCGCAGCGATGGACGAAAAGCGCGCGGCGCCCTTACTCGCTGAGCACCTCAACGACCCGGCTGACAGCCCCGCCGACGTCGCGCGAGCGGCGCGCGCCCTCGAGAAGCTCGCGTCGAAGCAGGAGCTTCCCGAGATGCGAACGTTCTTTGCGCTTTACCGCGCTACCGCCACGGATCAGCAGATGGTCCGCGCGGTGATCTCGACAGCGCGCGCCATGCTCCGGGTCGGCGGCGACTCGGAGCGGACGTTCTTGCGGATGGCGGCGGAGGATCCGCTAACCAATGCGGAAGTCCGACAGGCGCTCCGGGGCATGGTTGGGTAGCGCGCGAACGTCAGACGACTTCGAGGAGTCGCACAAGTCAGACGACTTCGAGGAGTCGCACAAGTCAGACGACT
>PVBE011122776.1_pt1 | contig 19028 bp, 15 predicted proteins | sample 1631181 | NCBI WGS metagenome assembly PVBE01 (sample SAMN08397723, study PRJNA350692) | Marine metagenome, whole genome shotgun sequencing project. | isolation source: water | place: Pacific Ocean | collected 2012-04 | reverse complement strand
TCTTCTGGTGCATACCAGATTGATTTATATCCAGATTTTTGATGTTCAGGTCCTCTAATCATAAAATCCCAATTATTAAACATCTTATTATTACTGATTAATCTTTTATACATTTTTTTTGCTGTTTCTAAAGTCTTATAAGGTCCAGCATGGTCAGTATGATCCATAAGTTTAAAATCTAAATCAGATCCTCCCATATGCAATTCAGAAATATAAAAGTTCTTTTCTAAATGTACAGGATATTCAGTTTTTACTAATAACGTTTCCAACATTACTTGTTTCCTTTCATAGTGATTAATGATAAGTATCCCGAAATTAACATAATTCCAGACATTATAAAAAACATTGTCCAATTGTCATTTCCCATACAATGTCCTCCACAATCTTCAATTGAACCGACTGCCATAATAGCAGCGATTACTGTAGTTAAACTAAAAAGTGTATTCATAGTGTTTTTCTCCCTTATTGGTTAATTTTTTTAAAGTTATAATCGTGTATAATTTTATTAATTGCGTTTTTCATATTAATATCAATTATATCTAATAGTTCAGAATCAACTTCAACTATTTCTTTGATGTTTTTCTTCATTTTCTTAATTTGACTATAAGCAACATTTCTTACAATTGTCAAATTGTTTGTTTTCTGTGTTTTTGTTATCATAATATAAGTATATTATACCGTATTTTTCAACGGAAAACAAGCAAAAAATGGAGAAAAAGTCCGTTTTTTCCCCTTATTTTCTGCGATTTTTTGGTATTTTTACCATAAAATGTTCTCTTTTTGTTCTTTTTTGTGGTATTTCCCTTATTTTTGAAGGAAAACCGCCTTTTTTAGACATATAAATAGTAGAAAACGAATCAAATTGAGGAAATTATGGCAAAAATGAGAAATTTTAAATTTACGGATGGGAAGGATTTTAACGAAGTTGTTGAGTCTCTTTCTTTTAAAAAAGCAGTAAAAACTGTACAAAACAAAATTGACTTAAAGAAAAATCAAGGATTATTCTGTGAGTGGATTACTAAAAAAGGCAAAGAGATCAAAAGTTGGGTTAAAATGCCTTTAGGAAGAAAGAAGAAATTAAGTAGATAATATGGCAATCGGAAAATTCGGAGTTAATTTATATACTGGAGATAGTAAACCTAAAAAGACTTCACAATCCAGTAGAAAAAGAAGTGTTAAAATGTCAAGTATGAATAAGAGTAAAAAACGAAGTTATAAAGCATACAATTCACAAGGGAGATAGTCATTATGGCAGTAAGAGATGGAGATCCGTTGACTACAGGTCATGCCTGTACGGCGATTACTAATTTAGCGACTTCTCCAATAAGAACAGTTAAGGCAAACGGTATATGTGGTGCTGTTGTAGGTACTCCTACTGTATCACACACTAATCCACCATTGCCTATTTGCCCAGCTCACATATCTACATTGAAAGCAGGAGCACCAAACGTACTGATAGGTGGTATACCTTGGGGTCGTATAGGCGATAGTGCTGATCTAGGTGCAATGATTTCAGGTTCTTTAAATGTATTAGCAAACGGCAAGTAATATCTTATAAATATAGGTATGGCTTATTCAAACTATGACGCAAGTACAACAAATCAAAGTAAAAGATCAAATAGAATCTATAGTGATTTAAATTTAAGTTTTACTAAAAATCCTGCTACAAAGGATGTTGCAAGATTATTTGATGTACAGGCAATTAAGAGATCAGTTAAAAATATTATTTTAACTAATAAGTACGAAAGGCCTTTTAATTCAGACTTCGGTTGCAATTTGAGAGGTTTCTTATTTGAGAATATAACTGAACCATTAATGGTACTCATTAAAGATAGAGTATCTATGGCAATTGAAAAATATGAACCAAGAGTTTCAGTTGAAGATGTTATTGTTAATGATGATGAAGAAAGAAATGGTTTAAACATTATGGTATCATTTGCAATTAATGGTGTTGAAACACCAGTTACAGTATCAACGTTTTTACAAAGAGTAAGATAATATGGCACAACATAGACTAGAAATTTCGGAATTAGATTTTGAAAATATAAAAGGTTCACTAAAAAGATTTTTATCAAATCAAAACGAGTTTAAAGATTACGATTTTGAAGGTAGTTCAATGGCAATATTATTGGACTTACTTGCTTACAATACTCATTACTTGGCTTACAATGCCAATTTCGTAGCAAACGAAATGTTTATGGACACAGCACAATTAAGATCAAGTGTTGCGTCATTGGCTAAACTAGTTGGCTACACTCCTAATTCTGCTAGAGCACCAATCGCTGATTTAAAAATAGTAATCAACGATGGTACAGGTGCTACAATTACAATTCCAGCAGGTACAAAATTCACATCTTCAATAGATGGTCTTACATATACATTTGTTTCTATTTCAGATAATGTTGTACAACCAATTAATGGTGTTTATACCTGCCAAAGTTTAAATGTTTACGAAGGTACTTACGTAACTTACAATTATTCAAATGATACACAGGACATTGACCAAAGATTTTTAATTCCAAGTGATAGAGCAGATACAACTACAATTAAATGTGTAATACAAAATAGTGCTTCAGATACGACACAAAACACATTCACACTAGCAAGTTCAATTACAGAATTGGATAGCACATCAAAAGTTTTCTTTTTACAAGAAGCTGAAGATGGTCAATACGAAATATATTTTGGTGATGGTGTAATTGGTAAAAAATTAGATGACGGTAATATAATTAATATAAGTTATGTTGTAACCAATAAAACAGAAGCTAACGCTGCCTCATCATTTACTTTATCAGGTTCTATTTCTGGTTTTACAGATATAACTACAACTGTTAATTCAAATGCTCAAGGTGGTGCTGATCCAGAAAGTTTACAAAGTATTAAATTTAATGCTCCTAATGTTTACGCTTCACAAGATAGAGCAGTTACAGTAGAAGATTATAAAGCAAAAGTTAAACAACTTTACGCTAACTCACAATCAGTTAGTGCTTGGGGTGGTGAAGACGCTGAAACACCATTCTATGGTAGAGTTTATATTTCTATCTTACCAATAAGTGGTTCAAATTTAACAGACGCAACAAAAGATAGAATTGTAAAAGATTTAAAAAAGTATTCAGTTGCTTCAGTTACTCCAGTTATCATTGATCCAGAAACTACAAATATTTTAGTAACATCAACAGTTAAGTTTGATGAAGGAAGTACACCAAAAACTTCTGATACTATAAAATCAAATGTTGTAACAACATTAACAGATTACAACGCAAATACTTTACAATCTTTTGATACAATTTTTAGATATTCAAAACTTTCCAGTTTAATAGATGATACAGACGCTAGTATCTTATCAAACATTACAACAGTTAGATTAAGAAAATCTTTTGTACCAACAATTGGTACTTCTACAAAATATACAATTAACTTTGCAAACGCATTATACAATCCACATTCAGGACACAATTCAACAGATGGTGGTATAGTAAGTTCAACAGGATTTAAAATTGATGGCGATACTACAAATATTTGGTACTTGGATGATGATGGACAAGGTAATATACGAAGATATAGAGTAGATGGTTCTGTTAGATCGTATGGCAACAGTACACAAGGTACAATAAATTATTCATCAGGTAATGTTGAAGTAAACTCTTTAAATGTTTCTAATATAGAAAACGTTAGAGGTGTAGCTTCAACTGTTATAGAAATTACAGTTAAACCAAATTCAAATGATATAGTTCCTATCAGAAACCAAGTATTAGATATGGACATAGCAAATAGTACTGTTACAGTTGAGGCTGATACATTAGTAGGAGGCTCAGCAAACGCTGGTATTGGTTATACCACGACTAGTAGTTATTAGATGAAATGGCCGACTTTAAAAATAAAATATCAAATCTTATAAACTCACAAGTACCTGACTTTGTACTTGAAGATCACCCACTATTTTTAGACTTTGTAAAAGCATATTATCAGTTGATGGAATCAGCTGAATTAAGTTTATCTAATATTGGAGATCCAGATCATCTAGTATTAGAAGGTTCTACAGGTAGTACAATAATATTAGATGGTACAAATACCTATAAAGATGATGGTGAAGATAGAATACTTTTAGAAGATACAAGTTATGGTGATTTTATAAATGGTGAAACTATTACTGGTGCTACATCTGGTGCAACTGCTACTGTTTTAGTAGAAGACATTGATGGCGGTGCTCGTTTATTCGTATCACATAATAATAAATTTGAAGAAGGTGAATTAATTACAGGATCATCTTCAGGTGCTCAAGCAACTTTAGATAAGTACAGAGCCAACCCAATACAAAACATACAACAACTTTTAGATTACGCTGATGTAGATAAAACTATTTCAGGCTTCTTAAATAAATTTAGAAATTCTTTTTTAACTTCTATACCAGAAACTTTACATAGTGATATTCAAAAGAAACAGATAATCAAAAATGTTAAATCATTATATAAAGCAAAAGGTACTAAACGTGCAAGTGAAATATTTTTTAAATTATTATTTAATGAACCAGCAGAAATAAGATATCCAAAAGACGAAATTTGGAGAGCTTCTGATGGTAAATGGGATTATAGAAAAATATTACGTTGTTTAGAATTAGGAACTTCAGACGCTTCAACACTTGTTGGACAAACTATTACACAAGCAAATGATCCAACCGATGCAACTGTAAATGAAGCTACTGCTATTGTAGAAGATGTTTATAGATTTCTTATTGGTGGAGTTACAGTTACAGAATTAGTATTAGGAGATGATTCAGTATCAGGTACGTTTGTTGCTGGACAGACTATCACAGGTATAGATAATACAGACGAAGATGTTGTAATTTCATTATCTGTTTCAAGTATCATTGATAGTAAAACAATTACAAATGATGGTGGTTTATATAGTGAGGATGATGATATTGCTTTAACTGGTGGTGGATCAGGTGCAACATTAAAAGTAGGAACAATAGGTCCAGGAACAATACAAGAAGTAGTTGTTAATACTGGTGGTAGTGGTTATGCTGTAGGTGATACAATAAATTTTGGATCAGGTAATGCAGCTGCAAAAGTTTCAGTTGTAAGTGGTGGTGTAACACTTGAAAGTGGTACAAGCACAGGACAATTAATTTTAGAAGACGAAACAGGTAAAGAAGATCAATATTTTGGTAATAAAGTTGTACAAGAAAGTGGAACAGGTACTGGTGATATAACAGACATTAGAATGATAGACACTGGTAATGGTTATACTACTTTACCAGCTTTAACAGTTACTTCCTCTGGTGGATCAGGTGCAAAACTTTTAGCATATGGTACAGAAATTGGACGTGCATTAACAATAAAAGTAATTGAGTCTGGTTATAATTATCAGGCAAGTCCTGCCCCAACAATTAAACTACCAACGTATATTGTATATACAGGTCTTTCAGGTGGATTTACAGAAAATGAAACAGTCACAGGTGCAACAAGTAGTGTTACAGCAAAAGTTGTATCAGTAGATTTAGATTTAAATATTTTAAAATTAAAAGAAGCAAGTGGATCATTTACACAAGGAGAAACAATCTCTGGTACTGGTGGTGGTTCAATTAGTGCAACAAGATTACAACAAGCAACTGGTACAGTAACCATAGCACCTGTAGTAACTACAGACGGTGCTTATCTTAATGAAGATGGTTTCTTATCTGACACAGCAATGAAGGTACAAGATAGTTTAAAGTACCAAGATTATTCATACATTATAAAAGTTGGAAGATCAATTAATGAGTGGAGAGATAGTTATATTAAAACTTTACACTCTGCTGGTTTCTATTTTCAAGGAGAGATTACAATTGAAAATAGATTGGATCTTCAGATTAGAAGAATAACAGGAATGAATAGTGGCATAACAGAAATATTAAAATCTGTTATTACGAGAATATACTCAATGCTTATTGGTCGTAGATTGGGAACTCAATCAGATGGTACAAGTTTAAGACCAAATGCTAATGCTGTTGTTTCTGCTGATTATGATACAGATACAATTTCACAATTTAGTAAAACTACAAGAGATGTAACTTTAAAAACTCAACCATTAACATTAGATTATGTTAGTAGAGTTAGACGAGATTTTAACAATGTTAATGTCAGACAAGGTTTTGCATATGCAGGACCTAGATTTGGTGTATTAAACAAAATGATACAGACTGCATTTGGTCTTACTGCAAACGGCACACCTAGTAGTAGTGGTATAACATTTGCCGTATTAAGTGGTATCAAAGTACAAGGTACAAGAACATCATTAGACGGTTCAGGTGCAATATTTTTAATGACTTCATCAGCAGACGGTAGAAAACTTAAAACAAACTTCACAATTCCTGCACAAATAGGGGAATTACAAGGTGATACGTTTGATGAAACAAATACCACGTTTGATAGTGGTAATACTAAATTTGATGTAGGTTAAGATATAAATAGTAAGAGAGAGATATGGCTAAACAAACAATAAACATAGGATCAACAGCAAACGACGGATCAGGTAGTACTTTACGTGTCGGTGGTGATATAATCAACGATAACTTTAATGAAATCTACACAGCATTCGGTAACGGATCTACGTTAACTGCTCCTTTAACTGCTGCTGGAACTTCTACCCTAACTAATAAAACAATTGATTTAGACGCAAATACTATTACAGGTACTTTGGCTGAATTTAATACTGCTTTACAAGGGGAAAGTTTTGCTTCATTAACAGGATCAGAAACATTAACAAATAAGATTTTAACAAGTCCTGTAATCAACACAATCACTAGAACAGGTGATTTTTTACTTGACGCTTCTGGTGATATTAATATTGATTCAGATGGCGGAACAATAGTATTTAAAGATGGTGGAACTATCTTTGGTGCTGTACTTAACAGTAGTGGTGAAATGCAATTTAGATCAGGCGCTTCACTAGGAACTGCAATGACCTTTGCAGGTGCAAATACAACTGCTAACGGTAACCTTGAGGTCACAGGAAACTTTACAGTTAATGGTACAACAACTACTGTAAACTCTACTAATACAACATTAGACGATAACTTATTAGAGTTAAATAGTGGTGCTTCTTCAAATGCTAATGATACAGGTATCATTATGGAAAGAGGTTCTACTGGAGATAATGCAATTATAGCCTGGGACGAGTCTGCTGATAAGTTTATTGTAGGTACTACAACTGCAACTGCTTCAGATACAGGAAATCTCTCAATTGCAACAGGTACATTAGTTGCAAATATTGAGGGAAATCTTACAGGTAACGTAACAGGTAACGTATCAGGTAGTTCAGGATCAACAACAGGAAATGCCGCAACTGCAACTGCTGCTACTGCATTAGCAACTGGTCGTACAATAGGTATGACAGGTGATGTAGTCTGGACGTCAGCAAGTTTTGACGGATCAGGCAATGTTACAGGTGTTGCTGCCCTTCAAGCAAATACTGTATCATCTACAGAGCTTGTAAGTGCTGTCACTTTAGAGATAGTAGATTCAGGTGGAACAACAGTTAAAACAATAATAGGTGCAGGAAGTTAATCAAAAATGATTATAAATATAATTAAGGAATAAAACAATGCCAGCAATAATAACAAACAAATTTAGAATGAATAATGCGGAACAATTTTCAGAATCATTTTCTGAAACAGCCGCTACAGTTTACTATCTAGGAATAGGTAGAGCGCAACCATATGGCACTTTAACAAGACCTGATGGAAGAACAGATTACGAAGGTACTGAAACAGCGCCTACTACACCAGGAGATAGTGTATTAAACGAATTTAAAAACTATGATGATCTGTTAGCCGCTAAAAGAATAGTAGCAGCAGGTGTTAGTTATGTAATACCAAGAAGAAATTGGACAACAGGTACTGCATACGACATATACAGACACGATTATGAAGAATATGTTACAGGAAGTACATCAACAAAAGTTACAGCAAATAGTACTGCTACAACTTTGTTTGATTCAACTTTCTATGTATTAACAGGAGATAGAAATGTTTACAAGTGTTTAGATAACGCAGGTAACGCTAACTCAACAGTTGAACCAACAGGAACATCAACATCTGTGGTTACAACAGGTGATGGATATAAGTGGAAATATATGTACACTTTATCAGCTGCTGAACAGGTAAGTTTCTTATCAACAGATTTTATGGCAGTATCTACAAACTCAACTGTGGCTGCAGCTGCTGTTGATGGTGCATTAGACATAGTAAAAATTAAAACTGCAGGATCAAGTTATACAGTTTCAGGTGGAGGAACATCAGGAACAATTACTGCCGTACCGATTAGAGGTGATGGTAGTTCTGGAGTATGTTCAGTCACTTTATCATCAGGCGCTATATCTGCCGTTACGGTAACAACTGCTGGCACAGGTTACACAAACGCTTATATTAGAAATGCCGATATCATTGCAGCTACAAACGCTGGTGGTGCTGGATCAGGCGGAGAATTAGACGTTATCATTCCACCAAAAGGTGGTCACGGTAAAAACGCTGTAGAAGAATTAGGTGGATTCTTTGTAATGTTAAATACATCATTAGAAGGAACTGAAAGTTCTAACTCTGGTGACTTTACAGCTGCAAACGATTTTAGAAAAATTACTTTAATTAAAAACCCAACATCAGGTGGTTCTGCTGCTACAGCAACTACATTAAGAGGTACTTACGCTGTTAAGATTAATACTTCTCCAACACCAGGAACTTTTACTGTTGATGAAGAAATCAATCAGGCGACTACAGGTGCTGTGGGTAAAGTAGTTGAGTGGGATGCTACAAACAAAATTTTATATTACATTCAGACGAGGCACAATGACGCTGGCGCTGATAGTAATGGAAATGTTACTGCCTTTTCAGGTGCTAATGTAATTACAGGACAGACTTCAAGTGCTACAGGTACACCTCACGCTTCAACTCAAACTGTAAACAACGTTGCCTTTACTTCAGGATATGCTGCTCCAGAGTTAACACACGACTCTGGTGAAATTTTATATGTTGAGAATAGAACAAAGATTGCAAGAGCAACTGACCAGACAGAAAATATAAAATTAATAATTGAGTTTTAATATATAGGAGAATAAATGCCAAGTCCAACTGATTTCAATGTCAGTCCTTACTATGACGATTTTACAGAGTCAAAAAAGTTTCATCGGATTCTTTTTAGACCTGCGTTTGCTGTACAGGCTAGAGAATTAACCCAATCACAGACTCAATTACAAAATCAAATAGAAAGTCTATCAGATCACATCTTTGATAAAGGTGCAATGATTATTCCAGGTGAAATTGGATATGACTTAAAATATTACGCTATTAAATTAACATCTAAATCTGCTACAGATATAACAGACTATATTGACACTACATTAACTGGTGGTACTTCAGCTGTAACTGCAAAAGTTGTAAATGCTGTTGCTACAGACGGTACTGATCCAGATACTCTATTTGTAAAATATATGAATACCGCTTCAGACGGTTCTACAATATCTTTTACTAATGGAGAAACATTAACATCATCTGGTTCTGGTAGTCCAACAGTAGTTGTTGCTTCTACAGCAACAGGATCAGCTGCACAAATTAAAGAAGGTATCTATTACATTAATGGATATCACGTTCAAGTATCTGCACAAACTTTAATACTTGAAAAATACTCATCAACACCAAGTTATAGAGTAGGATTAACAGTAACAGAATCATTCGTCACTCCAGGTGATGATAGTTCTCTTAATGATAATGCTCAAGGAGTTTCAAACACAAACGCTCCTGGTGCTCACAGATTTAAAATATTATTAACACTTGCTAAAAAAGCATTAAACAGTACCGAAGATAGTAATTTTTATGAATTATTAAGACTATCAAGTGGTAATTTACAAAATCAAGTTAGAACAACTGAATATGCTGTATTAGAAGATACACTTGCTCGTAGAACATTTGACGAAAGTGGAGATTATGTTGTAAGACCTTTTGATATAGATGTTAGAGAACATTTATCTTCAGGTACTAATAGAGGAATTTATACAAATGCTCAAGGTGGTGACGCTACTAAACTTGCAGTAGGATTTTCTCCTGGAAAAGCATATGTAAAAGGTTATGAAATTAATACTATATCTACAACCTATGTTGATGTAGATAAGGCTAGAGATTTTGATACTTCAAATAATTTTAATACAAGATTTGATGTTGGTAACTATGTAAATGTAACTAACATTTATGGTTCTCCTGACATCTCAACTGCTTCAGGTGTTGAAGGATTTAAAGGTTTAACTTTACACGACACAGCAACAAGTGCTCGTGGAACTGCAAACGCAGGATCAAGTTCAGGTATTACTACAATTGGTAGAGCAAAAACTAGAGGTTTTGAATACAATTCTGGTAGTGCAACTGCAAATATTTTTTCAAGTTCAAGTTTAACAAGTGCTGTTTTCAAACAATATCTTTTTGATGTTGTTTTATTTACACACTTAAATATTAAAACTGCTCAGGCATATTCAAACGGTGCAACTATAACTGGTAACACTTCAGGTGCTACTGGTATCAAACAAGAATATTCTACTACAGAAGCTGCTACAATTACAGGTGCAACAAAAGCTAATCCTTGTGTTGTATCTGCAACTAATAAATTTAGAGAAGGTCAACAAGTAACTATCACTGGTGTTGCTGGAATGACTCAATTAAACAATAACGTTTATACAGTTAGAAATCCATCGGCATCCACTTTTGAGTTATACGATACAGACGGAACAACTGCAATCAATAGTGGTGCATATGGTACATGGTCTAGTTCTTCTGGTGTTGCTTCACACGGTGTTGTTATACTATCAAACGTACAAGGTGTATTCCAGGCTGGTGAAACAATTACAGACGGATCATCTACATCTGTTATTCAAGCAGACGCTGTAGGATTTAAAGGTGTTACAGGACACGATATTACAGGTGTTAAACAAATTGCAATGGCAGGAAGTCCAACGTTTACTGCTGATACATCATTAGACGCTACAAATGGCGACAATGCAACTTTAACTGGTACATTATCAATTGCAAATAGTGGTACAGCAGTTACAGGTTTCAATACAAGATTTACAGACGAATTAAGAGTTGGTGATTCAATTTCATTTACTACAGACGGTGGTACTTCATTAACAAGACTTGTAGAAGCTATTATTACTAATAGTTCTATAACATTATCAGCTGCTGTAGGTGGTTCAGACGTATCAACAAAAACAATTGCTCAAAGACGAAGATCAAAAATACAATCACCTGAAAAAAATGTTTCTATATTTAGATTACCATATGAAAATATTAAAACACTAAAAACTACTTCAAACAGTAATGCTTCAGATACAACTTACACATTTAGAAAACACGTAATCTCAACACTTACTGGAGATGGTATTGCTACTTTCTCTGCTGGTGTAAATGAAACTTTTACTAGTTTGGCCGAAGGCGATTACACAATATCAATTACAAGTACAGGTTCTGGTGGAACAGGTGCTGTTGGAGATGTATTAAGTATAACTGGTAACAACCATGAAAGTTCTGCTATATTTGCATTGAATGGTGCTAAAACAACTTTAACTATAGACTTTGGTGCTAACTATGCTGGTCATAACATTAAGGCATTATTAACATTAAATAAAACAGTAGGTACTTCAAAAACAAAATCATTAAACGCAGCCTCAACTGTTGCAATTTCAACTCAAGCAACTATTGAAAGTGGAACAGTCGGACTAGGTAAGGCTGATATTAAAAAAATTAATAGTGTCTATATGGCACCTGACTTTAGTACAGCTGCAACAACAAGTCATACAGATATTACAACTAGATTTGATTTAGACGATGGTCAAAGAGATAACTTCTATGACATTGGTAGAATTAAATTAAAAACTGGTGAATTAACACCAACAGGTAGATTACTTATTAACTTTGATTATTACTCTCATAGTTCAGGAGATTATTTTGATGTTGATTCATATTCTGCAATAGATTATACAGATATACCTTCTTACACTTCATCTAACACAGGTGTTAGATATGAATTAAGAGATAGTTTAGATTTTAGACCTAGAGTTGATGACGCTTCAACAATAGACGCTGGTGTACAAGATAGATCATTTGATGGATCAGGCGCTTCTGTAGTACAACCTATTAAGTTCAATTCAGACGTAAGATCAGATTTTGAATATTATTTAGGAAGAGTTGATAAAGTATTTTTAGATAAAGATGGTGCTTTTAAAATATTAAAAGGCGCTAGTTCAGTTTCGCCAAGAATACCAGGTACATTAGATAATGCTATGCACCTATACACTTTATTTTTACCTGCATACACATTAGATACTTCCGAAGTTGGTATAGAACACGTTGACAACAAACGATACACAATGAGAGATATTGGTAGAATAGAAAAGAGAATAGAAAATAGTGAATACTATACTCAATTATCTTTATTAGAAACAGCTGCACAAACTTTACAAATACAAGACTCAAATGGTTTAGATAGATTTAAAAATGGTTTTGTAGTAGATAACTTTACAGGCCACAATATTGGTGATGTAGGTAATAATGATTACAAAGTTTCTATAGATTATGCAAATGGAGAAATGAGACCAACGTTCCATGAAGACGCTGTACAATTAATTGAAAGAGATGATGATGGTACTGCTTTAGTAGCTGCTGATAGAACAGACGCTAACTATCAAAAAACTGGTGACTTAATTACTTTACCTTATACAGAAACAACACTAATAGATCAACCTTATGCAAGTAAGGCTATCAATGTAAATCCATTTGGAGTATTTACATGGATAGGTTCAATAGGTTTAACACCTCCAGGTGATGAATGGAAAGAAACAGAAAGAGCGCCAGAATTAGTTATTAACAATCCTAATGGAAGTTGGGATAACTTAACAAAAAATACTGGTAACTCTAGTACACTATCAGAATTCCCTATGTCAACAGTTTGGAACTCTTGGCAAGATACATGGACAGGAAAACCTGTTGAAACAGAAAGAAAGAGTGTAGGTACATATGAGAAAAGAGGCGGACATGGTTGGAGAGTTATGTCCAAAGAAGAAATTACTACTGCTCAACAAGTTTCACAAACAAGAACAGGTATAAGAGCTGTTGCTGTACCTGAAACAGTAAGAACATCTATCGGTGATAGAGTTGTTTCAGTTGCATTTGTTCCATTTATTAGAAGTAGAACATTGACATTTGTTGCAACAAGATTAAAACCTAATACAAGAGTTTATCCTTTCTTTGATAATATTTCTGTGGCTTCATATGTAACACCTAGTGGTGGTTCATTAGGAGGAAATTTAGTAACAGACGCTAATGGTTCTGTAACAGGAACTTTTGCAATACCTGATCCTAAAACAAGTTCAAATCCTAGATGGAGAACAGGTCAAAGATTATTCAGATTAACAAGTTCATCTACAAATAGTTTAACTAACGCTAATGTTGAAACAGCTGCAAACGTTGAATACGTTGCAAGAGGTTTATTAGAAACTGTAAGAGAAACTATTATTTCAAGTAGAGAAGCACGTGTAGAGATGAGAAGTGTTACCGAAAGTCAAACTATTACTAGAACATCTACTAGAACGGAAGAAAGACAAGTTGGATACCACGATCCATTGGCACAAACATTCTTAATTGATGATAAAGGCGGTGTATTCTTAACATCTATTGATGTATTCTTTAGTACTAAAGACTCTGCTATACCTATTACAGTACAAATAAGAGATGTAGTAAATGGTTATCCAGGTCAAAAGATATTACCTTTTTCAGAAAAGACATTATTACCTGCAGCTGTAAACACAAGTACAGATGGTACTACTGCAACTAAATTTACATTTGATAGTCCTGTTTACATACAGGCAAACGTAGAATATTGTTTTGTTGTAATGGCAAACTCACAAGATTATAATGCTTATGTAGCAAGAATAGGTGAAACAGCATTAGATACAAATAGAACAATATCAGCACAACCTTACGCTGGTGTATTATTTAAATCTCAAAATGGTATGACTTGGTCTGCTGAACAAAATGAAGATATGAAATTTAAATTAAGAAGAGCAGAATTTAGTAATGTAACTGGAGAGATTACACTAACTAACGATACATTAGGGACAAGAACACTTAAAAACAATCCATTAAGAACAACAAATGGTTCTAAAGTAATTAGAGTATTCCATCCTAACCATGGTATGCACGGTACAAGTAATAACGTAACAATCGCTGGTGTGGCTAGTGGTACTTACAATAATATTGCTCATTCAGATATTAATGGAACATATACAAGTATTTCAAACGTAACTTTAGATAGTTATGATATAACTTCAGGAAGTTCATCAAACGCAAACGCTAGTGGAGATATTGGAAGTTCTACTGTAACGGCAACACAAAATAGAGCATTTGATGTATTAAATTTAGGTGGTGTTCAAACAGTAACTTTACCAGATACAAATATAGATTATTATGTAAGAACAACTACAGGTAAATCTGTACACGGTTCAGAAACAGAATTTAGTTTAACAGCAGCTGCAAGTAAACTTGCTGTTATCAATAACGACAATATTGCTTTCTCGGCACCTCAAATGGTTGCAAGTGAAATCAATGAAACAAACGAAAGTATTACAGGCGGTAAATCTTTCTATGCAATTTTAGAAATGACAACATCTAATACTAAATTGTCTCCTGTTTTGGATACTCAAAGAATGAGTGCGTTTACAATACAAAATAGATTAAACAATCCTAGTTCAAGTAACACACCAAGTTTTGTTGCTGATACAGTTAAAACTGGAACATCATCATCTGCTGTTTACTTAACTAAACCTATTATATTGGAAAACAATTCAAAAGCATTAGACATAAGATTAACTGCTAACATAAGATCAACATCGGAAGTAGTAATGTATTATAGAGTTTCAGGTACAGACAATGATAATCAATTAGATGATTTATCTTGGACACCATTTAATACAGACGGAAGTCCAGACGCTACTATAACACCTGCTGAAGATGATACAACATTTAAAGAATACAAATATAGTGCAAGTGATATAAATGACTTTACATCATTCCAATTAAAAATAGTAATGAAAGGAAGCAATTCTTCATATCCTCCAGTATTGAGAGATATGAGAGGTATTGCTCTGGCAGTATAATGGGTTATAAAGTTAGAGTTGAAGGTTTTACAGGATTAATAAGAGATACACATTCTAACGCAATTGTTAACACAAACAAATCTGATTATGAATTGTATATGTTAAGACATAAGAGTAGAGAAAAACAAAGTGATGTATTAAGAGGTGCTGTAAAAGAAATAAATACTCTAAAGCACGAATTAAGAGAAATTAAAAAGTTATTACAAGGAGTAATTAAAAACTAATGGCTGCAAGACAGATAACAACAACGCAAACACTAGAAGACTTTAGAGTACAGTTTAATGCTCTATCGGCAACTGACTTTGGTGATATTGCTACACTTAATGCTGGTCTTACTGCAACGTCTGTAATAGGCGCTGTAAACGAATTATATGCTGCCATTGCTGGTGCATTATCATTTACAGTTTCAGATGGTTCAAATACTCAAACACTTGTAAATGGAAATACATTATTATTTAATGGTACAGCAAATCAAATTACAGCAACAGTAGCTGCAACTGATAAAGTTACTTTAGCATTAACTGAAGATGTAACAATCGCTGGTGAGTTTACTGCTTCAGGCACAGGTACTCATACATTAGGTCCGTTAACATTTGCAGGTAGCACAATTGCAAGTTCAGGTTCTACTGTAACGGTTAATGATAATTTATCACTTTCAGCAGGTAAAACATTAGTAGCAGATATTATATCAAGTTCACAATCATATGTTGACTTTGGTGCAAAAAATGTATCAACTAGTGGGTACTTTTACACATCAGCCGCAACAGGTGGTATTATATTTGAAGGTGCAACTGCTGACGCACACGAAACGAATATTAGAGTAGTAGATCCTACAGCAGATAGAACGATTACTATACCTAACGAAACAGGTACTATAGTGACAACAGGCAGTTCTGCCGTTGTAACAGGTGCAATGATAGGGTTAGATACTGTCGCTGAAGCTAATATGGCTAATGACGCAATAGGTCAGGATCAACTAAAAAGTGTAGTAACCTTGCAAATAGTAGATTCTGGCGGTACAGTAGTTAAGACTATGTATGCTGCTGGGGCGTAAGATTAATAAATAGTATAAATATAATATGGATATAAGTGAAAGAAATTATAAATATGTAAATAGAGAGGTACTTACTAGATGAATGAGTACCAGAAATTAATGGAGATAACATGGCAGTAAGAAAACCACTATATGTAGCCAGCAATAATTTAAGAGAGATGACGACCGCAATGGTAACGGAAATCTGTCAAGCTGCTGTATACCAATATTCCCTAAACCCTGGTGTAACTTTAACTGTTAACTCTGGTAACGGAACTATCGGAAGTATTAACGACACAAGAAAACAAGCAGGTGCTCAATCAACAAGTACTACGTCTTATCCAGGTGAAGGTACAACTGCTGAACCTAGTACAGTTACAGTAGCATACAATCACGTTGTATCAGCGGATGCAAGTGTAACACCAACAGCAGATACAGGCAAAACATGGCCTGTATATTACAATTCAAGTGGACAGATTCAAGCAATGAATTTAGCAGATGTAAAAGATACTTTTTTACACCCTGCAATTGACTTATTAGCTTCAGGTTCAACTGGAACAGACCAGGCTGGAACTTATACAGTAAGTACAGGAACATCTTTATCAGGTTGTACCAACGTAAGTACAACAGCAATCTTTACAGATACAAGAGCTGACACAGGTGCATATGCAGCTGGTAGTATTCCTGAAACACAGGATCAACCTACAACTATTACAAACTATTACCTACACAGAATTGATGGATCAAACACATCATATACTGAACCTTATTATTTGGATGGTTCAAGCAACATACAAGAATTTACAACTGCTAACTGGAATTCCTTAATACAAGGATGGATGAGAAAAACAGCTGCTGATTCAGCAGATGGTTATGCTTTGAGTTATACTTTAGGAACAACTGCAACAGGTAATACTAGAGGTTCTGGTATGGCAGATACAATTTTAGATGGTTCTGGTAACTATCAAACAAGGTTTGTAAATGCTGATGACTATAGGGCGCAAGAGTTTCCTAATGGTTCAGCTACAACAGCGGCAACATATTATTTAAGAATTATTAAATCGTAATTTCGTTTCCTCCCGAGATTGCTATATTATGAATTATGAATATATTATTAACAGGTAGTGAAGGCTTTGTTGGCCAACATCTTTTAAAATTTTTACAACCAAATCATAAAGTAATTTGTTTAGACAAAGAAACAGGTAATGATTTATTATCCTGTGATTTAAAACATTCCGTAGATTTAGTTATACATCTCGCTGGTTTATCTGGCGTAAGAGATAGTTTAGATAGACCTACTGAATATTGGATACAAAATGTAATCGCAGGTCAAAGACTTTTTGATTATTTCAAAGACACAAGAATCCTATACGCAAGTTCATCAACAGCACACGAGCCTTGGAAAAATCCATATGCAATGAGCAAATATAGCTTAGAGCGTATTGCTCCTGAAAATAGTTTGGGTATGAGATTTACAACGGTATATGGTCCTAATGCTAGAGAAAGTATGTTAATACCTAGAATATTAAGAAATGATGTTCCTTATATTAACACAAATCATAGTAGAGATTTTATACACGTTGACGATTTAGTGAGAGCGATAGATACTTTGATGAAATCAAATTTAAGAGGACTGACAGATATCGGTTCTGGTACAACAAATAATCTTATAGAATTAGTTGATTACTTTAAGATTAATTGTAAACGTGTTATAGGGGGTGCTGAAGAAAGATTAGATAACCTAGCCGATAATACTTTACTAAATAATATAGGCTGGTCACCGAATATTAATTTATATGACTATATTAAGGAGAACATAAATGACAACAGAAACACCATTAACTGAAAATACAACTGGAATAGAATCAGAAATAACACCTACAGAAGCGACACCTGTTGCAACTGAAACACCAGCGGTAGAGCAACACTCTATTACTGCTGAATATTTAGCTGACAATTTCTTAACTGCTCATTTCATCAATAGTGAAAGAACAGACATAGAGATTTTAACTACAACTAGAGATAAGAAACAAGTTATACCTACTATCATACCTTACGATAAGGATGATGTAAAATATCAAGCACTTGAAAGTGTAATGAATATAGACCAATTACACGAGTCTACATATCAAAAAGTTAAAAACGAAAGAAAACTATTTGAAGAAAGTGTATTAAGAATAGCAAGAAAAGATGGTATCGTTATGGACTCTGCTAAGATTGATACAAAATTTTATCCAAAAGTAGTTGACGCTCTTTTTGATGATGATGAAAATGTAGATCATATATTTGCGTTGAAATTAGCTTTATTTGAATTACCAGAAATTAAAGATTCAAAACAAGATGAACACAAAAAAGCGTTAAGGTCATCTAAAACTAAAAGAGATATCTTAATAAATGTTTGTGAAATTATAAAAGCAGATAGACTTGAAGTTAAGACTAGGTTTAATTCCGAAACGGCTTAAGAAAGTAATTAGAATACCAACCAGACCATCCTTCTTCCATGATATGGTGCATTTGACCAAGTGTACACATACTAAATTGAGGTGGTTTACTGTAGATATAATCCTTTATTGAAGGACATATCTTATCATAAGTTTGATATTCTATGTGTTTGTAATACCATTCATCACTACCTTTTGTATAAGTGTCAATATAAAACGTGTCTTGTTGTTTAAACTTATCCCAAATATAGGATACATCTCCTGTCCACGATACAACGGAAGAGTTTAATGGTGTATGAGCAGGTTCTCTCCACCAACTATCATCTAATAGTGTAAAATCTTTTCTAATTAAGTTTGGTAGTTTATCATAGATAATAACATCT
>PVBE012650995.1_pt1 | contig 19031 bp, 13 predicted proteins | sample 1631181 | NCBI WGS metagenome assembly PVBE01 (sample SAMN08397723, study PRJNA350692) | Marine metagenome, whole genome shotgun sequencing project. | isolation source: water | place: Pacific Ocean | collected 2012-04 | reverse complement strand
TTCCGTGTGCCCGTCGCCTGGATCGACAGCGAGGCGGCCTCGACCACCACCGAGGCCCGACCCTATCTACCGATGCTGAAGGCGATCGTGCAGATGTACCGCACCTACGTGCCCTCCACACCAGCAGCCGAGTCATTCGCCGTATTCATCGAGGAGCTGAACGAGGCGGGCTGGCAGCGGCTGCTGACCGCCATCCCCGCATCGATCGCCGAGCGTCAGCCCGCCGAGTTCGGAACCTTCTGCGAGGTCAGCGCCGTGGAGTTACTGCGGCTGGCGAATACGTAAACTCCCGGGGGCGCCCTGACGAGCCGGCTCAGCCACCTGAGCCGTTTCAGGACCCGCCGGTCCCACCGAGCAATTCGAGGCAGCCTCTCTAGTCTTCCGGACGCTCTCCAGCGGGAGCCATCTTGACCATGCGAGGCGTGAAGCGGGCCAGGATCTGCACCAGATCCGCCTGGTCGGCCATCACTGCGTGAATGTCCTTGTAGGCCATCGGCACTTCGTCCAGACCCGCCGAGAGGAGCTTCACCTTGCGCTCGGCCAGAAACCGCTTGGCGTCATTCCAGTTGAACCGGCGCTTGGCCTCCCTGCGGCTCATCCTGCGACCCGCCCCGTGCGAAGCGGAATGCAGGGAGCGCTCGTCACCCTTGCCCCGAACGAGGAACGCCGTGTCAGCCATCGTCCCGGGAATGATCCCGATGTCGTCCAGGCCGGCCGGGGTCGCCCCTTTACGATGCACGATCACCCGCCTTCCGTGATGTTCCTCCTCCCAGGCGAAGTTGTGGTGGTTCTCGAAATCAGCTAACACGGCCGCACTCAGATGCCGGGCCACATGGCGATGGATACAGGCATGGTTGGCCGCGGCATACTCTCCCATCAGGTTCATCGCCGCCCAGTATTCCTGGCCAGCCTGGGTCTCGAGGTCCAGCCAAGCGAGATTGGCCAGCCGTTTCGGCAGGCCCCGCTGCTGCTCGGCCGCCAGCCTGCTGTAATAGCTGCAGACCGCGGCGCCGGTTCCGCGCGAACCGCTGTGACTGAGCAGTGCTAGATATCGACCCTCCGAGAGTCCCAGTTGATTGGCGTCCGGCACGTCGAGCATGCCGAACTCGACGAAGTGATTGCCGCTACCGGATGTGCCGAGCTGCTTCCAGGCCCGGTCCTTGTTCTTGCGAGTGACGGGCGACACGCTCCAGTCCGCGTCCAGCACCTCGTGCTGGCGACGTTGCTTCTTGAAGCAGGCACCGATGCCGAAGCGCGTTTCCCTCTCCAGTGCACGCTGCAGCCGGTCTGGGTCTTCTTCCAGCAGGCTGGCCGGAAGATCCAGCACGGTCATCTTCATCCGGCAAGCAATATCGACGCCCACGGCATAGGGGATCACCGCCCCTTCGGTTGCCAGCACCCCGCCGATCGGCAACCCGTATCCCAAGTGGGCGTCCGGCATCAGGGCACCCGCCACCGACACCGGCAGCTCGCATGCGGCGCGTAGCTGGTCCACCGTCCGATCGTCAACATCGGCGCCGCCCCACTGGTGCCAGGGGGCCGGCTCCTGCCGAGCCTGGAACGGCTGCTTGCCGTCGATCACCTGCCTGGCGAAGGCGCCCCAGATATCATCCTCCAGGTGCAACTGCGGGCCCGACACGATCTCCTGGATAATCTCCCCGATGCGATCTCGGACCGCCGGGTCACGGGCGACCGCTGCCTGAATCGCCTTGAAGGCCGCCGATATCGCGGTGCCAGGGATACCCAGGTCCTTGAGTTGTTTTCGGTTCATGTCACTAGCTGGAACCCCTCTTTGGCAAAATGGCTCAGCCGCAAATGGAACTGCCACGATCGCTGGAAAGCTCACACCTCAACGAACGAGGCCAAAAGCAGCCAACGGAACTACAGTACAAGATGAGGGTAGACACGGGCGACGTTGGTCATCCTCCCATACTTGGCCAGTGACCGTCACCTCTGGACCGACATTTTCTGCTATACTCGCCGACGTGAACCGACTGCTGAGGTTCTTTTCCTCCTCGATCGGCCAGAAGGTGCTGATGTCGATCACCGGACTGGCCTTGATCGGCTTTCTGGTGACTCACCTGGCAGGCAACCTGCTGCTCTTTGCCGGCAAAGAGAAATTCAACGCCTACGGCCACGCGCTGACCAGCAACCCGGCAATTTATCTGGCGGAGTTCGGTCTGCTGGCGATCTTCTTGGTCCACCTGACCAACGCGGCGCTGCTCACTTTGCGCAACCAGCCGGCACGCCCGGAACGGTACGCCGAACGCGAGGGCGCGGGACACACCAGTCGTAAGAGCGTGCCCTCGTCGATGATGATCGGAACCGGCCTGGTGATCTTGATCTTCATCCCGCTGCACATCTGGACCTTCAAATTCGGTGCGTACTATGCAGCGGACCAACCCGGGGTCCGCGATCTGCATCAACTCGTGATGGAGGTGTTCGGCAGCCCCCTGCAGGCCAGCTGGTACGTGATCGCGCTGATCCTCATCGGCTGTCACCTGTGGCACGGATTCGGCAGCGCTTTCGAATCCCTCGGCCTACCCTATCGTCAGGGGCTTCGCCGCCTGTGTCAGGCACTCACCGTCGCGCTGACCCTCGGCTTCATCCTGATCCCGGTCGCGATCTACTTCAGCGGAGGCCTCTCGTGACTCTGGATGGTGGCACACCGATCGGACCGCTGGAGGACAAGTGGGACTTCCATCGCTTCGAGATGCAGCTGGTCGCGCCACCAAACCGGCGAAAACACACCATCATCGTCGTCGGGACCGGACTGGCCGGAGCATCGGCGGCCGCCACTCTGGGAGAGATGGGCTACAACGTGCTGGCGTTCACCATCCTCGACAGCCCCCGCCGCTCCCACAGCATCGCGGCACAAGGCGGGATCAATGCGGCCAAGAACTACCGCAACGACGGGGACTCTGTCTTTCGGCTGTTCTACGACACGATCAAGGGCGGCGACTACCGTTCGCGCGAGGCCAACGTCTATCGCCTGGCGCAGGTCAGCGTGAACATCATCGACCAGTGCGTCGCCCAAGGGGTTCCGTTCGCCCGGGAGTACGGCGGGATGCTGGCCAACCGCTCCTTCGGCGGGGCACAGGTCTCACGCACGTTTTACGCGCGAGGCCAGACCGGCCAGCAGCTGTTGCTCGGCGCCTATGGGGCACTGATGCGGCAGGTCGAGGCCGGGACGGTGAAGCTCCTGCCGCGCCGCGAGATGCTCGACCTGGTGATGCTTCGCGGCCGGGCCCGCGGCATCATCGCTCGCAACCTGATCAACGGTCAAATGGAGCGCTACGCCGCAGACGCCGTGCTGCTGTGTACCGGCGGCTACGGGAATGCATACTTCCTCTCGACGAATGCGGGTAACTGCAACGTCACCGCCGCCTGGCGCTGTGCACGCCGTGGGGCCTACTTCGCCAACCCGTGCTATGTGCAGGTCCACCCGACATGCATCCCCGTCAGCGGGGAACACCAGTCGAAGCTGACGCTGATGAGTGAGAGCCTGCGCAATGATGGAAGGGTCTGGGTCCCGATGACTCAGGGCGACACACGCTCACCCGGGGAGATCGACGAAGCCGGGCGGGATTACTACCTGGAGCGCCGATACCCGAGCTTTGGCAACCTGGTCCCACGTGACGTCGCCTCGCGCAACGCCAAGATGGTCTGCGACGAGGGACGCGGCGTCGGCACGACCGGACGCGCGGTCTATCTGGACTTCGCCGACGCGATCGACCGCCTCGGAGAACAGACGATCCGCGACCGCTACGGCAATCTGTTTCACATGTACCAGCAGATCACCGCGGAGAACCCCTATCAATCACCCATGAGGATCTACCCCGCGGTGCACTACACGATGGGTGGCCTGTGGGTCGACTACCACCTGATGAGCAACCTCCAGGGGCTATTCGTCCTGGGTGAAGCCAACTTCTCGGACCACGGCGCCAACCGTCTCGGAGCCAGCGCACTGATGCAGGGACTGGCCGACGGCTACTTCATCGCACCCTATACCGTGGCGGACTACCTGGCCAGTGGCGCCGGCATGCTCGACCCGCTCGACGTCCGGCACCCGATCTTCAAGGACGTGGAAGACCAGGTCAGCGGACGGATCAAATCCCTGCTCGACGTCCGCGGCCACAAGACGGTGACCGAGTACCATCGTGAACTGGGGCACATCCTCTGGGACAAGGTCGGCATAGCGCGCAACGCGCAGGGGCTGGCGCAGGCGGCCGAGCAGATCCGCGCACTACGGGCGGAGTACCGGGACAATGTCAAGGTCGCCGGACAGAGCGGAGACCTGAACAAGGATCTGGAACACGCGCTGCGGGTGGACGATTTCATGGAGTTCGGCGAGTTGATGGCCACCGACGCGCTGGACCGAGCGGAGTCCTGCGGCTGCCACCTGCGCGAGGAGAGCCAGACACCGGAGGGCGAAGCGATGCGCGACGACCTCAACTACAGCTACGTGTCAGCCTGGGAGCACAGAGGAGAGGACGCGCCGACACTGCACAAGGAGCAACTCGATTTCGAGTTCGTCGAGGTCAAGATGAGGAACTACAAGTGACGGGACAACCAAGGGACCGGTCGATCAGCGACAGGCGGGTGGCCGGGTGAACCTCACACTGCGCGTCTGGCGCCAAGCCGGGCCGGACAGCCCAGGCCAGCTGGTGGACTATCCCGCCACCGGGATCGAGGGGGACATGTCCTTTCTCGAGGTGCTCGACGTGGTCAACGAGCAGCTGATCCAGCAGGGCACAGACCCAATCGCCTTCGACTCGGACTGCCGCGAAGGCATCTGTGGCTCCTGCGGAATAGTGATCGACGGAGTAGCCCACGGGCCGGTGCCCGGCTCCACCTGCTGCCAGCTGTTCATGCGCAACTACCGGGAGGGAGACGTGATCACCGTCGAGCCGTGGCGCGCGGCGGCCTTCCCGCTGGTCAAGGATCTCGTGGTCGACCGCGGCGCCTTCGACCGGATCATCGCCAGCGGCGGCTACGTCTCGGTCAGCACGGGATGCGCACCGGACGGCAACGCCATCCCGATCGCCAAGGAGATGGCGGATCAGGCAATGGACGCGGCGGCTTGCATTGGCTGCGGCGCCTGCGTGGCGGCCTGCAAGAACGCCGCAGCGATGCTGTTCGTCGGCGCGAAGGTAACCCAACTCGCCGTGCTTCCACAGGGCGCCGCCGAGCGTTCCAGGCGGGCCGTTCTGCTGGTGGAGCAGATGGACAAGGAGGGTTTCGGCGCCTGCACCAACGAGGCGGAGTGCGAAGCGGTCTGCCCCAAGGAGATCACCACCGCCCACATCACTCGACTCAACCGGGAATACACCCGGGCCATGCTGAGAGGTCTGTGACGATGAGCCAGTTCGAGCTGAAGAAGCTGTCCAGGGAGGCGATCCCCAAGGCCCTGGAGCGCGCCATGCGGTACCGACTGCTCAACGATCCGGCACTGGCCGAGAGCATCTGCATCGACGTGCTCGAGACCGACCCGGACAATCAGGACGCCCTGTCGATCCTGATCCTGGCCCTGACCGACCAGTGCAGCGCCCCGGTTTACTGCGTCGGGCACAACCGCGTCGAGGACTTTCTCGAGCGGCTGACCGACGAATACAAGCGACATTACTACACCGGGCTGTACCACGAGCGGAAGGCCAAGGCCACCCTGGCCAAGCGAATGGCGGGCACCACCGCCTACCAGCTTTTCCGCGAGGCAATGGAGTGGTACGAAAAGGCCGCCCCGCTACGGCCCCAGGGCAACGACGCGGCACTGCTTCGCTGGAACACCTGCGCGCGGATCATCATGAACAACCGCAACCTGAAAGCGCTCAGCCAGGAGTCGCTGCGCGAGCAGACGCGACAGTTCTCGCTCGAGTAACCAGCAGCCTGCTGGCGTCGAGGGCCTGCCCCAGCGACGGACTGTACAACATCCGCCATGGACCGTTAGAGCGCTCCGGGCAGGACGGCCTCCCACTGCTCGAAGTCCGCCTCGATCAACGCGATCGAGCTCTCCCAGAACTCCTGGCTCTGGATGTCGACACCGAGGGCGCGCCGCGCCACATTCTCCGCTGTATCGCTCCCGGTCAGTCGGAGCAGCTGCTCGTAGCGTGGGAGGAACTCGGGACCCTGCTGCTTGGCCATCGCGGCGACGCCCAGGCTGAACAGGTAACCAAACGAGTAGGGATAGTTGTAGAAGCTGACCCCGGAGATGTAGAAGTGGAGCTTGGAGGCCCAGAAATAAGGATCCATCTGCTCGGGGTCCAGACAGTCTCCAAAGCAGCGGGCCTGCGCGGCCAGCATCAGCTCCTTGAGCCGACTGACCCGGACCACGCCCTCGGCCCGCTCGCGATAGAAGTCCCGCTCGAAATAGAAGCGCATCGGGATGTTGAGCAGGAAGGCACACGCGTTGTCCATCCGCGTGGTCAACACGATCGCCTTGTCCCGTTCGCTGGCGCCGGAGTCTGACAGCAGAGCATCGGTGAACAATGTCTCGGCGAAGATCGATGCGGTCTCGGCTAGCGTCATCGGGTAGCCCCTCTGCCAGGGACGCATGTCGCGCATCAGCCAGGAGTGAAAGGCGTGCCCCAGCTCGTGCGCCAGGGTCTGGACATCCCCTAGCGTGTTGTTGAAAGACATGAAGATCCGCGACTCGCGGTTGTGGTAGGAGGTGGTGCAGAAGCCTCCTGGCCGCTTGCCTTCCCGGACCTCGGAGTCGATCCACCGCTTGTCGATCGTCATCTGGGCGAACTCACCCAGGGCTGGATAGAAGCTGTCGAAGGCGCTGACGACGCGCTCGGTAGCATCCTGCCAGTCCAACTTTTCGACCCCATCGAGCGGCAGAGGACTGTAGACATCCTGAAAGCCGAGGGTGGTGCTCCCCAGCAACTCGGCCTTGCGCTGGAGATAGGAACGGGCCACGCCACAGCGTTCCTCGATCCCACCCAGCAGCGCGTCGAGAGTCTTGCGCGTGATCCCTGAGCCAAACAGCGCCGGCTCGAGGAAGTCGTCGATTCCACGACGCTCGTAGAGCGTCAGCCTCGTACCGGCGATCGCGTTCAGCGAGGCAGCGGTGACCTCCTCGACCCCGGCCCAGGCCTGATTCGACTCCGCCAGAGCCGCCTGGCGCACCTCGGCATCCGGACTCTCCAGCAGACTGTTCCTCAGCGCCATCGGCACACTCTTGGTCGTTCCGTCGGGCTGTGGCATCTCGAACTCCAGCCGGCCGGCGACCTGATCGTACAGCCGGCTCCAGGCGTTGAGACCATCCACGGACAACTCCGCAGCCAGCGCCTCGAGCTCGGGATCCATCTTCTTCTGCGACTCCGTCCGCATCCGGTGCAACTTGTAAGACGCGCTAGCCAGGTCGGGGTGGCTGACCAGCTGGTCGAAGACGGCATCTTCCGCACCCTTGAAGGCGGCGAGCACGCGCACCGACACCTTCTGGTGCTGGGCCGACAGGGCCTGCAGTCCCGCGTATTCGCTGTTGTAGGACTCGTTCTTGGAGTCGGCGGCGCTGAGGCAGCCGAGGTACGAGAACAGGTGCCGCCCCTGGACCATCAGCTGCTCGGCGTCGAGAAGCAGGGTGACCCATTCACTCAAGGTCTCCGAGGTCAGTCCGCCGAGGGCCCGCGCACGCTGCAGCACCTCGGTGATATTCTGCTTGTACCCATTCCGATATGCCCGATACTGCGCGCTGTCGAAGGCGTCGAAGTAAGTGGACATGTCCCAGTTCGCGTATTCGGCTCGTGTGGTTGTCATGGCCGCCATTATCCGAACCCGCCGCCGAGGGGCAAGCTTGATGTCCGATCGGATCGACGCTCAGCTGGATCTCGCCGCGCAGGCCATCTCCGAGGCGGAGGCGGTCCTGATCGGCGCAGGAGCGGGAATCGGCGTCGATTCGGGCCTCCCTGATTTTCGCGGCCAGCAGGGCTTCTGGAACGCGTATCCACCATACGAACACCTGGGTCTGAGCTTCTCCGACCTGGCCAACCCACACTGGTTCGACAAGGATCCGGCCTTCGCCTGGGGGTTTTACGGCCACCGCCAGAACCTCTACCGCCAGACGATCCCCCACGCCGGATTCGAGATTCTGCGGCAGCTGCCCCGACCGTTCGTGTTCACCTCGAACTTGGATGGCCAGTTCCAGCAGGCCGGCTTCGACGAGAACCAGGTCTACGAGGTACACGGCTCGATCCACTGGCTGCAGTGCACCCACAACTGCACGCCCGAGATATGGAGCGCGGCGGGCAGCCAGGTCGAGGTCGATCCGGACTCTTTTCGGGCCTCTGGCGCGTTGCCCAGCTGCCCGTCCTGCGAACAGATCTGCCGACCCAACATCCTGATGTTTGGCGACTGGAGCTTTCTCTCCGGTCGGGCGGCCTCCCAGGCAGCGCACTATCGGAGCTGGGCCGAGACGCTCGATCCCCTCCGCCTGGTCGTGCTCGAACTGGGGGCCGGGACGGCGGTGCCGACAGTGCGCCATGAGTCGGAGACCCATCAAGGGCGTGGAGCGACGCTGATCCGGGTCAACCCGCGTGAGCCACACGGCCCGATCGGTACGATCCAGCTACCAACCGGTTCGCTGGAAGCCCTTCGAGCGATCGAGGCCCGGCTCTGATGCTTTACCGCAGCGACCCCGAGATGATCTTCATCAAGTGGGCCTACAAGAAGGGGGAGTTGGACGACGACGACCTGTACGACTTCAACATGCGCTACAAGGCGGAATCCCCGGAAATGGGGCGCCTCGAGGCGCTGGTCGCCTGGGAGTTGATGGACCAGGCCCGAATCGACGCACTCCTGCGACCCGAGGCGATCGAGCGCGGCCTGCGGGATGGACTGATCGACGATGCCAACGCGGCATCGCTGCGGGAGTTGATCAACGAATGCTGATCCTGGTGCGGCACGGACGCACACAAGCCAACGCCCGGCGGTTACTCCAAGGACGCAACGACTTGCCGCTGGATGAGATTGGTCGCGGCCAGGCCCGCTCAATCAGAGCCGCGCTGGGCCAGATCGATCGCGTCATCGCCAGCCCGCTACAGCGGGCCGGTGAAACAGCCGAGGCCCTGGGGCTGCCTTTCTCGATCGATCCTCGCTGGACGGAGCTGGACTACGGGGAATGGGAGGCTAGGCCGATCACCGAGGTGAGTGAACAGACCTGGCAATCCTGGCGATCCGACCTGGGGTTCACCCCACCCGGTGGTGAGTCGCTGCGCGTTGTTTCGGCCCGCGTGCGTGAAGCCTGCGAGGAGTTGCTAGAGGAAGCAACGCAGAAGGAGATCGTCGTGGTGACCCACGTGTCGCCGATCAAGGCCGCCATCTGCTGGGCCCTGGGGGCGGGGGACGAGTTGCTCTGGCGCATGTTCCTGAGCAACGCCTCGATCAGCCGTATCGGCTTCCATGATGGGCAGCCTGTACTGCATGGATTCAACCAGACCGAGCATCTCCCGCCACGCTGAGCGACGACGAACGTGCCGGCCAGGGCGACCGACCGATCCGACAGCGTTTTTCAGCCAACAACGCCGTTGCCGCAAACATTCCCCTCTGCCATACTTGTAGCCGGAACTGGTTTTTCCAGAAAGACTTCTGGTCAGGGATCAAGGCGCGGTGATGACGAATGGCCCGCTGACAGGCTGCTCCCTGCCGATCACCCGCAGCGCGAAAAACAAGCGAGTGCTGGCATGCGTATCCGCCTCCAAGCTTCACCCCAGAGCTGCCGAACGACCCGATTGCGTACGCAGTGCCCCCGTCCAACCGGGGTCGTGCAACCTGCCAGATCGAAAAGCGCTTGATGGCTGAGCGCAAACTGATCTCGGTTGTCATACCGATACACGAGGAGCAAGACTGTCTGCGCAGCCTGTACGCGGAGCTCGCTCAGACCCTCCAGGACCAGGCGTACGACTTCGAGTTCATCTTCGTCAACGACGGCAGCACCGACGGGTCGATCGGCGTCATCCGGGAACTTCACGCGGACGACCCAAGGGTCAAGCTGATCGACTTCTCCCGCAACTACGGCCACCAGGTCGCGCTGACCGCGGGCACGTACGCTGCCCAGGGACACGCTGTGATCCACATGGACGGGGACCTGCAGCACCCGCCCGCAATGATCCCGACGTTCCTCGAGCGCTGGGAGAATGGCGTCCAGGTCGTCGAGACCCAGAAACTGGCGACTAAGGACTACCCACTGCCCAAGTCCTTACTGACATGGATGTTCTACAGCCTGTTCAACCGGATCTCCGAGATCAAGCTGGACCCCCTGTCCTCTGATTTCAGGCTTCTCGACCGACAAGCCGTCGATGCGATGAATGCCTACCATGATCAGGAGCGTTTCCTCCGAGGCATCACCCAGGCGATCGGCTTCGAACGAGAGGTCATCGGCTTCGAACCGGGCCCCCGGTTCGCCGGCACATCGAAGTACACCTACCGTAAGATGCTCGGCCTGGCCTCCGCCGGGCTGTTCAACTTCACCAAGCTACCACTGCAGCTTTCTTTCCTGCTCGGGCTGATCCTGGTCACCGCCTCGATGATCTACGCCCTGACAGCCGTCATCTTCTATCTGATCCCCGGCGGCTACAACGTGGTCAAGGGGTGGACCTCGATCATACTGATCTTCACAACCCTCAGCGGGATCAATCTGCTCTGCATCGGCGTGATCGGAGTCTACGTGGCCAAGATCTTCGACCAGGTCCGCCAGCGACCACTATTCCTCGTCCGGCAGACACTGGGCATCGACGACATGCCGAACTACTCGTGACCGCATCTCAAGCCGACACAACACGCCTGATAACCCGACACGCACATGACGACAACCGCACCATGGATGTTCGCCACTGCGACCAGCTGATACGCCGCATTGGGGACGCGCGATGAGCCTCCCGACCACTCCCTGTCCCTGTGCGGACTCGACGAGCGCCTGGCAAACCTGGCGCGACGTACGTGGGGTCCAGCTGTTTCGCTGTGAGGGCTGCGGTATCGTCTGCCGGGACTTCAGCGAGAGTGATCCGGCAGCGCTGTACAAGGACGAGTACTTCTGCTCTGACGACGACGAGTTCGGCTATCAGGACTATCTGTCGATGGCCTCCTCTATCCGGCTCAACGCCCGCAAGCGTCTCGACCGAATGGCGGCCCGTGGAACGTCATCAGGGCGATTGTTCGAGGTCGGCTGTGCGCATGGTCTGTTCCTCGACGAGGCGCGTCAACGAGGCTTCGAGGTCGGTGGGGTGGAGCCGGCGGAGTCGGCGGCACGCTATGCGCGCGAGACGCTAGGCCTCGATGTCCAGATGGGAACCGACAGCCAGGTGCGGCTCGAGCCATGTGCGACCGACTGTCTCGCGATGTGGGACGTCATCGAGCACGTGGCTCATCCGCGCGAATTGCTGGCTCGCTGCCATACCTGGCTCAAGCCCGGCGGACTGCTGGTCCTCTCGACAGGCGACGTGAGCGCGCTGTGCTCCAAGATCTCGGGTGAACGCTGGCACCTGTTCAACTTTCCGGAGCACCTGTTCTTCTTCACGCCGCGAGGCCTGGAGCGGATCCTTCAGACGCTGGGTTTCAAGCAGGTCGTCGTCCGTTACCCGTGGAGCCGGTACACGATGAGCTACCTGGTCGAGCGGATGAGGCGCAAGGGGCGACCGCGATGGTTCTGGCGCCAGCTGCGCCTGGGTCCACTGCACAGGCTGTCGCTGCCGGTGAACCTGTGGGACGTGATGGAGGTCAGCGCAAGGAAGCCAACCGCGTGAGCCGGGGTCAGCGATTGGCGATTGCCGCAGTGCTGCTGACGGCCTGCTACTTGCGGGTCGCGCAGCTCTCCAACCTACCCGGCATCAATGGGGACGAGGCCTGGTATGGCGTGCAGGTGATGGCTCTCCTGCAGGGACAAGACCACCAGTTCGTCAATCCGCATGGGCGGCTGGAGAGCCTGCCCTACCTGGGTACGCTGATCGCGATCCAGGCACTGTCCGGCCCGTCGCTCGCGGTGCTGCGACTGCCATCGGTGATCAGCGGCCTGCTGTTGTTACCGCTGTGCTTCTACCTGGTTCGACGGTTGACCGACGGACCGACCGCGCTGGTGGCGACGCTGATGCTGGCCTGTCTACCGGTCAACATCGCCTATTCAAGGTTTGGTTGGCCGCCGAGCCAGCTCGGCTTGATGGCGATCCTCGCGCTCTATCTGGCACTCGAGCGACGCTGGGGCTGGCTGGCGACACTGTTTCTGGTGAGCATCCAAGCGTATCCGCCCTTCGTCTTCCTGGCGCCAATCGTGCTCGGGCCCGCGGCGGCCGAGGCGCTGCTGTCGCCGCGCTGGAGCAGACAGGCCAAGCTGCGGGGGACCCTTCTGCTTGGCGTCGCTGCGCTGGTGGCTCTGCTGGGCGCGATGTTGATTTCCGACGGCTTGTTCGAATACATGCGGACCCGCGGTATCGGCCACCGACTGCGAAACCCCGGACAGGCCTTCTGGTTCACCGCCTATTTCGGCCGCCTGATTACCGGGGTCACGACCTACCAGTATCTGGTCGGGCAGGTCTCGAAATCGGTTCTCGCCCTGCATGCCATCCCGTTCTGGGCGCTCTTTGCCGGACTCCTGGTCGTCGGAGGCCGCCGGGCGGTTCGAGAACGTGACTCGCTTTCACTCGGACTGCTCGGCGGTATTTTCTGTGCCGCTACCAGCGTCTACTTGATCGGCGGATTGACTGCGCTCACGCCGCACTACGAGCGCTACAGCATCTTCCTGGTCGTGCCGGTGATCGTGCTGTTCTCCCGGCTGATTTTCGGGGCGAGCGGGACACCCCAGTGGCCCGTCCGCCGTGTCTGGTGCGCCACGCTGCTGGCCGGCTGCATGTTGCTCTCATTCCAGCAGAACTACTGGCAACGGATTCAGCGCACCGGTGGGGAGTCGAGCATGACCTTCCGCACAGCGTCCGTCGAGCCGAAACAACAGGTGGTGCAGTTGATCCGGGCCGATCTGCGTGCGCGTCAGGAGAATTCAGCGGTCATTCTAGCCGAGGACTGGTGGTCCTACTGGGTCGTGCGGTATCTCGTCTCGGACCAGCCACAGATCCTAGTCTACATGCTCCGCAACCGGCTATGGCAATCGAAGGAGGTGCTGCCGCCGGAGAAGCTCGAAGAAACCCTCCGTGCAGGTGCTTACGTCGTCGGATACGACAACGGCTTTGGCGGAAAGTTGGTGCGAGATCAGCTTCCGACAGCACGAGTCCGGCAGTGGGTCGTCAACGACTACAGTGACCGTCCGGTGCTGCGAATCTGGCGCCTCGAGTAGTTCTGCTCCAGCTTCTCGGGTCGGCGAGTCCGATGAACCAGGGAGAGCACGATCGACACAGTGCAGAGCAACGAGCAGGGATTGGCGATCGCCAATCCCTCCAGCCCGTCGCGTGGTATCATCACGATGCCGAGCAGCGACCAAAGGCGAGGGTCGGAGAGCCCACGCTAACTGCTGGCGATCTCACGTCCTGCACGCCCTCTGCGGGTCGGCGCCCACCCCCAGCCCCGGTCTCGCCGAACAGGCCAAGACCTGTCGACACGGTGAAAGAGACACCGATCGCTCCCGATCGGGTAAGCTAGCTGGCCGATGAAGCGCTCAATCCTGCTGGGTCTGACAACCATGCTGCTCGTGGCCTGTGATGGCACGCACCAAGAGCCGCAGCCCGAGAAAATACCGATCGAGGTCCAGGACCCGAAGGGCACGCCACCCCGACTAGGACCGCTGCCGGAGATCGGCACGGGCCGCTGGGCCGGCTTCCGGGGCAACGCCGCTCTCGACGGACACGCCAGCGGAACGCTGGGTCAGCGCCTGGTCCCGCTCTGGCATTCCAAGGTCGGCACCCAGCTGGACTCCTCGCCGGTCGTCGCCGACGGGCGGCTGTTCATCGGCTCCGACGACGGGCAGCTCTATGCGCTGGACGCGGCCACCGGCAAGACGCTGTGGCGCTACCCGACCCAGGACGCCGTGCTGGCCCCCCCACTGGTCCATGACGGCGTGGTCTATGTCGGCTCGACCGACACCCGGCTCTATGCGGTGCAGGCCACGGACGGCAAGCTCAAGTGGTCCTACAAGACCAGCGGGGAGATCAAGGCGGCCGCCGGCTGGAGCCTGGCCGAAGACGGCAAGACGCCGCTGATCCTGGTCGGCAGCTACGACAACAAGCTGCACTGCGTCGACGCGCGCAGCGGTCAGCGGGTCTGGACCTACAAGGCGGACAACTACATCAACGGCGCGCCCGCGCTGGCAGCGGGCAAGGTGGTCTTCGGCGGCTGCGACAGCGACATCCACGTCGTCTCGTTGACCGGCCGGAAGCTGGCTCGCATCGACAGCGGCAGCTACATCGGGGCCTCGGCGGCGGCCGCCGGCGGGCGAGTCTACATCGGCAACCACCACGGCCAATTCCTCTGTGCCGACTTGACCCGCTACACCGTGCTCTGGCGACACAAGCCGGGACGCAAGAAGCCGGTGCTCTCCTCCGCGGCGGTCAGCTCGGAGGCCGTGGTCTTCGGCCGCCGGGACGGCAGCGTGACCTGCCTCGACCTGAGCGGCAAGCTGCGCTGGCAGTTCAAGGCCGGCGACTACGTCGACAGCTCACCGGTGATCTGTGGCGACAAGGTGGTGGTCGGCTCCGACGACGGGCGGCTCTACCTGCTCTCGCTGATCGATGGCAAGAAGCTCTGGTCAAAGGACCTAGGCGAGGCGATCGCCACCTCTCCCGCCGTGACGGCCGGACGGGTCTTCGTCGCCTGCGCCGACGGCGCGGTCTACGCCTTCGGCTCGGCCAAGTAGCGGGCGGCCGGGCCGGATCAGTCGATGACCCGCGTCACCACCGAGCGGGCGGGCAGGCTGATCGGCCAGCCGAGGGGCACGGCTGGCCGGTCCAGTTTCAGCAGGTCTTTGGTCAGCAGATGTGTATCGTGCAGCCGACCAACCTACCTGGGGGGGGGACTCGGCCTTTATCCTCGGGGTCACTAACGGCGGTTCATTTAGCCAGCCCGAACGGCCTTGAGCGGTCGCTATTACAGTCCCAAAGTTCATCGGCTCGGCCAGTCAAACCCCTCTCGCCGATGGTGGCGGATCTGCTGGTCGTTTTCGTAGATCAGGTCCAGCAGGCTGCGCTTCATCAGGTCGAGATAGAGTGCCTTGGTAATGTTCTGTCCCCCGCTATCGTGGACCAAACATCGAGCTGACCAGTCACGAACTGCGCCGCGACCCCTGGACTGGTCCCGTCGGCCCAGATCACGTCGACCCGACGTGCCAGGACACAAAGCCCTGCGGCCGATGGAACTCACCGGACCCACATCCACCGGGTCAGCCCGCCACCGCATTCTAACGACCCCCGACCTGTCGAGCCAGGCTTTGCAGAATGCTCGGTCCCCGGGCAAGGGCCCGTGGTCGTCTCCGGCTCCCCGTAGCGCCAGTTTCCGCACACACGAGTCATGCCGGCAGCAGGCCGCCGACCAAATCACCGATCTGCTATACTGCCACCATGAACCCGGCCGATCAGAAGCTCGCTCAGCTACTGCTGGCACAGGGCTTGGTCAGCGAGGAGGACCTCGCCTCCTGCTGGGAGAGCCAGCGCGCTGCGGAACAAGCCGGTCAGCCCCCGGCACCTCTGGCGCAGGAGCTGCTCCGTCTCAGACTTCTCCCGGCCTGGCAGCTGGGCCAGCTGCTCCTCGAGCAGCAAACCAACAGCGACGCCACACGCCAGCAACCTTCCGGTGAGCCAGAGCAAGCAACACTCGATCTGCCGAATCAAGCCGCACCCCTGCTGCCGAATCAAGCCGCACCCGAGCTGCCGTCCACCATCGGGCGCTATCCGGTGTCTGGCTTGCTGGGAATCGGCGGGATGAGCGACGTGCTGTCCGTCCGCGACCAGCAGGTCGGACGACAGATCGCGGTCAAGGTCATCCGAGGCTCAGCCTCCTACGATCTACGGGCCCGGTTCATCCAGGAAGCGCAAATCACCGGGAACCTCGAGCACCCCAACATCGTGCCGCTCTACGAGCTGGGGATGACCTCCGATGACCAGGTCTACTACACGATGAAGCGCATCCAGGGGCACGACCTGAAGCAGGCGCTGACCGACCACCCGCTGTTCGAGCTGCTGCAGATTCTGCTCAAGGTCTGCGATGCCCTCTCCTTCGCTCACAGTCAGGGGGTGATCCACCGCGACCTCAAGCCGGCCAACATCATGGTCGGCCGCTTCGGCGAGGTGCAGGTGATGGACTGGGGACTGGCCAAGGTGGTGGGCGAGCCCGACCTCGCGGCCTGCCTACCAGCCCGGGAGCAGGACTCGGGCCGCGGGTCGGCCGAGGACTCTTCGATTCGTGAGGTCCTGTCCCCTGATGGCCCGAAGACCTTGACCGGCACGATTCTGGGAACATGCTGCTACATGGCACCCGAGCAGGCCCGCGGAGATATCAGCCGGCTGGATCGCCGGACCGACGTCTATGCACTCGGCGCGATGCTCTACGAGATACTCGCCGGCTGCCCCCCCTATCTGGCCAAGACCGCCGACGAGGCGATCAAGCTGATGCTTGCTGGGCAGCTCATCCCCCCAAGCCAACTAAACCGTGGACGGCAGGTCCCGCATGAACTGGAAGCGGTGACGCTCAAGGCCATGGCCCTGCGCCCCGCCGACCGGTACGACAGCGTGGGCGCGTTGCAGCGGGACATCGAGGCCTACCTCATGGGCCGCCAGGTCGGCGCGGCCCGCTATCGATTCCGTGAGTTGTTGTGGATGTCGCTCCGACGCCACCAGCTAGCGGCAGCCGTCCTGGGCTCGATCCTGGTCGTGGCACTGATCGCGCTGGGCTACAACATGCGCCAGCAGCAGCTAAAGGTGGCCAAGGCCCGCGGTGAGGTGGAAGGCCATCAGCTGGCGACACTTCTCTCGGCGGTCGACCGCGCACTCGAAGGCATACCCGCAGATCCGCTGAAACGCCGCCAACCAAACATGTCGGAGAGGCAGCGCCAGGCCCAGCTGATCGGCCGCCTGCTCCGACTGGCCGAGTCACAAGCCCAGCTGTCTCAGCTCTCCCCCACCCCAACCACTCGCCGCGCACATTTCCGGACACTGCTCCGCCTGGGTCGGCTGGCCGAGGTGGGCGGCGACTTCGCGCTGGCCGAATCGGCCCTGCGTCATGCCGCCGGGCTGGGCCTTGACGCCGGCACCGTCACGTCTCACCTCGAGCGCCTCGGAAAAGCCCGCAAGGCCCAGCATGTCCGCACCCGTAACGCCATCGACGCCCTTCTTGCCAGCGCCCGCGGTGGAAAGCTGGCGACCGAGGACGCTTTTCGCGGCGCGCTGATGCGCCTGTCGAGCTACCGTGAGCGCCAGACCGTCGAGACACTGCTGTCGGAGTTGGCGCGGCTGACCGACAACCTGCGTCAGGCAACGCAGCAAGCCCTGCTGGCCACTTGCCGCGAAGATGTGCGCAGGCCGGATCTGCAGCGGGCGCTCGAGGCCTGGCAGTCTCCCCCGACCTCGTCCAACAAGCCCCGAGCCACCAACCAGCAGCTGCGGATCGTCCAGACGGCCCTGAAACGTCTGGTTGACAAGGCCCACCGGCAGGACCCACAGGCTACCAAGCCAAGCTGGCGCCTTCTGCTGGCTCATGCCCAGAAAGATGCCTTGCAACACGACGGCCGCGAAGATCAGGTGCTGGAGCTCATCTGCGGCGCGCTGGGTTACCTGGGCGAACCCGAGGGAGCGATCCAGGGCCTGACCCGGTACCTCTACACCGAGTGGGACGAGCTACGCGCCCTCAACGCCGGCCTGGCACTCGCCCGCCTCAGCCCGGAGGCTCCCGAAGCCAAGCGCGTCCTGATGCGCCTGGTCGACATGGGACAAGAGGGTCCAGATCCTCGCTGGACGATCAACAGCATGTGGTGGCGCCGTATCCAGCGAGAGCTCCTCAAAAGGCCTGCGTGGCCAGCTCGGCTGGTCAGCGGGAAAAGCAAGGTGGTCAGCGACGCGACTCAGCAGCCAAGCACGGCCCGAGCATTTTACAATCGCGGCCTGCAGCGCGATTCTCTCGGAGACCGGACAGGAGCCATCGCAGACTTCACCCGGGCGATCGAGCTGGAGCCGAACTATGCGCCTTCCTACGTGAACCGCGGCTGCTCCCGCAACGCAGCCGGGGATCGTCGGGGGGCCAGGGCCGACTACGATCAGGCGATCAAGCTCGCACCCAACCTGGCCGAAGCCTACGCCAACCGCGGCATGCTCCGCAAGAGTGATGGCGATCTGACCGGAGCGCTCATCGATCTGTCTCGAGCAATCAAGATCAACCCGAGAAACGCTCCGTTCCACAGTAACCAGGGCCAGTTGCACCGCGCCATGGGACGGCTGACAGAAGCGATTGCGGACTTTGACCGGGCACTCGAGATCGACCCCAAATTCGCACCGACCTACGTCAACCGAGGGTTGGCCCACCAGGCTACCGGCGACCTGAAACGGGCGACCCGTGATTTCACCCAGGCGATCAAGATCGATCCCAGCCTCGCCATCGCGTACAACGCACGGGGCAATGCTCGCCGGAGGAGCGGGGACCTCGTCGCCGCGATGGCCGATCTCGAACAGGCGATCAAGCTCGACCGCGGGTACGCCGAGGCCCACCTCAACCGCGGCGTCGTCAGGCAAATGACCCATGATCTGCCCGGGGCCATCGCGGACTACGACCGCGCGATCACCATCGCGCCCAGCATAGCCCTGGCCTTCAAGTTACGCGGCAATGCCCGGCGCTCCGCGGGCGACCTGAATAGAGCAGTGGCCGACCTCAACCAGGCCATCAGACTGGACCCCGGGCTCGCTACCGCCTACAACGACCGCGGCAGCCTGCACATGTCCCAGAGCAAGTTCTCCGCCGCGAACGCCGACTTCAGCAAGGCCATCGAACTGAACCCCAAACTCTGGCAAGCCTGGGCCAATAGAGGTGTGGTGCTGTGCCGGACCAACAAGCGCACAGAGGGACTTCGCTCACTGCGGCAAGCACTCTCGCTGGCACCCAAGCGATTCCGACCCAGG
>PVBE011682790.1_pt1 | contig 19031 bp, 18 predicted proteins | sample 1631181 | NCBI WGS metagenome assembly PVBE01 (sample SAMN08397723, study PRJNA350692) | Marine metagenome, whole genome shotgun sequencing project. | isolation source: water | place: Pacific Ocean | collected 2012-04 | reverse complement strand
TTCACCCTCGCCTTCACCCTCGCCTTCACCCTCGCCTTCACCCTCGCCTTCACCCTCGCCTTCACCCTCGCCTTCACCCTCGCCTTCACCCTCACCGCCGTCGGCGGCCGACGACATGTCGCCGCCGCCGCCATCGGTCTCCTCTGCCGGGACCTCAGCGTCTTCGATGCAGCCCCCGAGCAGGGCCAGGGCCAGCACCATGAGCGGTGTGACGAACGATCGCGCGTGCATGTACTACTCCCCGTTGTGCGCAGGCTCGGAGACCCCTTCCAGGCCCGCGACCATTGTTTTCGGAGCCGACTGGACGGCCGTCCCCATCAGATCAGCGTCGACCGCCGCCGGAGAGCAAACCAAGGGCAAACAATTTCACCGCGGTGCGGCGAGCCCCCGTCTTCTCTCCTCCCGCTCTATGAGTCGGTGGGCGTCGCGCGTGTCTCGCGTGGCGCGAGGAGCCAGCTCGATGAAGAGACGGTACGACCCGACGGCGAGGCGCCGCTGGCCCAGCCGTTGGTGGGCCTTCGCGAGCGCCAGGTACGCCTGCGCGTCACGCTCGTTCTGTGCCAGCGCCGCCCGCAGCTTCTCCACCGCTTCGTTGAAGCGGCCCGCCCGCAGCGCCTTGGTCCCTGCCTCCCGGAGCTGAGCGCCCAGCGCCACGTCGGGTGGGCGAACCGGCGTCTCCGGCAGGTACAACCCGCCCTTCCGCAGCTCGACCCGCAGGCGCTGCGCATCGATCGTGTCCGGCAGCACATCCGCCAGGCCGAAGCACCGCCGCAGCCGCATCTGCGCGTAGCCGTTGTCCGGCGCCTGGGAGACCACCTCGTAGAACTCGCGGATCGCGAACTCGAAGCGCTGCGCCTTCAGGTAGGCGTCGCCGCGGACGAGGTGAACTCGCAGCGGATGGGCCCCACGCTCCGCCGCCCGCTTCGCCCACCGAAGCGCCTCATCCAGCTTGTCGCGCGCGCCATACCCCTGCGCCAACCGAAGCGCCGACTGCGCGTCTCCGACCCGCGCGAGGCGCGCCGCGTGTGCCTCGAAGCCGGCCTCTCCACCCAGGAGCGAAGGCGGCGCGAGCAGCGCAATGGTGAGCAGCATCGTCACGGCGCACAGAATAACAGGCCGGAGACATCAGCTTGGGTGGAGATCCGCCATGCCGGTGTTCGGGCAATTCAGGGATATGACGGGCTGCCCGCCCCGCGCTTCGAGGTCTCTCAGCAGTTGGGCAGGGTGCGGATGATCAGCATCGTGCCATCGCGCAGATCGATCAGCACCACCGCGTCCTCGGAGCACTCGGACGCCTCGAGATGCAGCGTCGTCTCGACGAAGGACTCCGGGTTCGCTCGCGCAGGCGCCAGCAATGCCTCGAAGGTGTCCTCCATGTTCTCGTACAGCCCCAGCCCGGGCTGCCCCGCCTCTTCGGGATCCCAGTCGCCGTCGTCGATGACCCGCTGGATCAGGAGCAGCATCTCGTTTGTCGCGTCGGAGCCCGCCTCGAACGGGCCGACGTCCTGCTCGACGTCTTCGAGCACGTCAGGCCCGTATGGGAAGGCGCGGCGCCACAGAGCAACGGCCATCGCCTCCCGACCCGCCTCGGAGTCGAGGAAGTCGCCGCACTCGGAGAGGCGTAAGCCGTAGACCTCGGCCCATGGGTTGTCGACCGTTGTCGCGATATCGAGCAACTGGTTCAGGTCGGCCGCGTTCTGGTCTGCGCGGTCGGCGAAGACCACGTCGCATGCCCGCCCGAGCCACGCGGTGAGCGCCTGGTTGTACGGCCGATAATCCACGTGGTGGTTGGCGTCACGACGTCGCGGCGCGGCCGGCGGTGAACCGGTCCGCGCCTGCCACCACGCCACAAGCGGGTGGGCGGTGACGAGACGATAGGGCAACCCGACCGAGAAGCCCTCGGCGCGCACGAGCGCCGGGTTGTAGCTGTACGACCAGGCGACGACGAGCTCGCGCCACGCGTCGGCCGCGAGCCAGCGCTCGACCAGGACGATGCGGTCCATCCCGGCGTCGGCCTCGGCGCGAATGAGCAGCCGTGGCACGCCGTCCGCCCACTCCAGCAGGCCCTCCACGGCGTAGACATGGTTGTCGCGCAGCAGGCCTCCGCCCGAGAGCGGCGTGCTCCACTGCATAAACGCGGGGTCCGCGTGCGGCGGCCCATCCTGCGGGTCGCGGTCGGCCAGCGCGTCCACGAGCGCGTGGTCCAGACGGACCGGGCCGCTCAGCTGTAGCTGGATCGTCGCGTCACCGGTCGGCGTGAAACTGCGCGCGTCGCCCCACTCGCGGACCTCGAGCGTCTCCTCGTTGAGGTCGTCGACGCCCGAGAACGTCGTGCGCCTGATGCGCACCACCATGCCGTCCGGCGCGTCGTCAGGGATGTCCTCCATCGAGTCGTAGACCGCGAACGGTCGCACATCGTCCGCCGGCCAGGTCGATGGGCGCCTCGCCGGCGTTGAACAGCTCGACGTACTCGCCTGTGCCTTCGTCGATCGGGTTCGCCATCACCTCGCTGACCACGAGCTCTGCCGGGGCCGGGTCGAGCAGGCAGTTCACTCTCCCGGGCGAGGCGCCGCACGGAGAGGCCCGCCACGCGTCCGGTGCGTCGCCTGCGTCGGGCGCCACGCGCTCGGCCGAGACCCCGTCGCCCGGGTTGAACGGCGCTGCGTACGTCGAGACCGCGCGGCCACCCGCCGTGAGCAGTCGCACCGGGTCACCCACCGAGAGCGCGTTGCCGAGGCGCGCGTCGCCCACGGTCAAGCGCACGGCGTCCTCTGGCAGGGGGTAGTCGCCATTGAAATCGCGATCGAGCACCACCGCGAAGCCGCCTGATGGGACCGAACGGTCCGCTCACCGACACCGCGTTCCGGTTGGGGGAGGGAGACGAGCAAGGCGGCCCCTACAACCCGACCGCCTTCCGTGGGACCACCGACGCTGGCGGGTGGTTCGTACAACGGGCGGGCTCGCCCCCGGACACGCTCTGGTATCTCGTCGAATTCACGAACGGCGCGCCGCCTGACGGATCCCTCGCCACGTTGAGCTACGGGAACGACGGGGGGACGCGAAACCACTGCACCCAGACGCGCCGCGTCGTTGGCCGCTCCGCTGCGATTCCGCCCTCGAGCATCTGTCCGCCCGACGACGAGTGAGCTACTCGAGGCGTGGCGCCTTGTAGGGGAGCCCGAGGCTCTCGGCGACGGCCGCGTGGGTGCAGTCTCCGTCGAGGGTGTTGAGCCCCTTCGCGAGCACCGGATCTCGGCCGCACGCGCCCCGCACCCCCTGCTCTGCGAGCGCCACCGCGTAGGGCGCAGTGACCGTGCTGAGCGCGAAAGTGCTGGTCTGGGAGACCGCACCGGGCATGTTCGCCACGCAGTAGTGGACGACGCCCTCCTCGACGTAGGTCGGGTTGTCGTGCGTGGTCGGCCGGCAGGTCTCGATGCAGCCGCCCTGGTCGACGGCCACGTCGACCACCACCGAGCCGGGCTCCATGCGACTCAACAGCGCGCGGTCCACGAGGGTCGGCGCGCGCGAGCCCGCGATGAGCACGGCGCCAATGACGAGGTCGGCCCGCTCGCAGTAGCGCGCGATGTTCTCATGGTCGCTGTAGAGCGTGTTGACGCGTCCCTGGAAGACGTCGTCGAGGTAGTTGAGTCGGCGCGTGTCGACGTCGAGGATGGTCACCCAGGCGCCCATACCCAGCGCGATCTTCGCGGCGTTCTTTCCGACCGTGCCACCGCCGATGATCACGACCTCACCACGGCGCACACCGGGGACGCTGCCGAGCAGGATGCCCTTGCCACCCGCATCCTTCTCGAGGGAGCGCGCTCCCACCTGCGGCGCCATCTTGCCGGCCACCTGACTCATCGGCTGGAGCAGCGGAAGGCTGCCGTCCGCGCGCTCGATGGTCTCGTAGGCGACCGCGGCCACCCGCTTGTCGAGCAGGACCCGCGTGAGGTCGGGCACAGCTGCGAGGTGGAAGTACGTGTAGATGACCTGCTGTTCGCGAATGAGTGGGTACTCACTCGGCACCGGCTCTTTCACCTTCTGCACCATGTCGGCGGCGCCCCAGACCTCCGCGGCGCCCTCGACGAGCGTCGCGCCCGCGTCGCGATAGCGGTCGTCGGGGATACCCGCGCCGAGCCCTGCGCCGCGCTGCACGAGCACTGTGTGGTCGCGCGCCGTGAGGGCGCGCACGCCGGCCGGGACCATGCCGACGCGATACTCGCGATTCTTGACCTCGCTGGGGACGCCGATGATCACCGTGACACCTCGACTGATAGGCGGCCGAAGTATCGCTCAGCCAGAAACGCTAAGGTAGGTCCGTGCTCGCGCTGCTCCTCGGCGTCGCGCTCGCCGCTCCGGCGGGTGCCTCATCCCCGTCCCGGGCGGTGGAACGCCTCATCGCCGACCATGGTTGGGGGCGCCCCGTGCGCGACCCGACGCTCGACGAAGTAGCTGTCCATCTGGCGGAGCGCCTGTCCGGGCCCACCGACGCACTCTTTCCCGAGGCGAACGCCGAGCAGCTCCGCTTTCTGCTCGCGTCTCGACGGGTGAGCGACGCCCACGTCCATCCATTCACTGTGCGGTATCGCGTCGGTATCGGCTTCGCCCGCCACATGCCTGCGCTGTTGGGGCGCCTCGACCGCCGGCTGCCCCCGACCCACTACGGCCTGGCCACGTACGGCCGCGGCAGCACGCTGACGACGACCGTGCTGCTGGTCCACCGCGGCGTGAACTTCGACGCGCCGCCACGGCGCAAGGCCTCGCCAGCGACGATGATGACCCTCGGCGGCGACCTGCGACGGGGCTACTTCAAGCCGCGGGTGATCGTGGCTCCGCCCGAAGGGGCCCCCGTACGCGAGCGTCCGGCGTGGACCACCAGGCGCCGGGTCGAGGTGACAATCTACTTCGACTCGGGCCCGGGCGAGTACGGCATCGAGGTGGTGGCCGACAGCCAGTACGGACCGGTCGTGCTCAGCAACCACCGGGTCTACGTCGGCATCGAGCCGCCGCAGCTCCCGACGTTGCGATTGCGCGCCCGCGGCCCCTCGGACGGCGCACCCGCGAAGGCGTTGGTCGAGATGGTCAATCGGTTGCGAAAGAAAGCGGGCCTGCCGATGCTGCGACCCCATCCGACGCTCGAGACCATCGCGGCGACCCACGCCGAAGACATGGCGCGGCGCGGCCGGCTGGCCCACGCATCACCCGACAGCGGAACGCTCAGCACGCGGCTTCGGGCCAATGGGATGCAGGTGCTGAGCGCGGCCGAGAACCTGGCCGAGGCGGCGGATCCGTCGGCGGCGCTGCAGGCGTTCCTGGCGAGCCCGGGGCATAAGCGCAACCTGCTGTTGCCCGAGCTGACGCACCTGGGGATCGGCGTGAAGGGCCGCTACTACGCGGTCGCCCTGGTCCAGCTCAGATAGAACGCGCGGCGACTACTCGTCGTCGTCGTCGTCGCCTTCGCCTTCACCCTCGCCCTCGCCTTCACCCTCGCCCTCACCCTCGCCCTCACCTTCACCCTCGCCTTCACCTTCGCCTTCACCTTCGCCTTCGCCTTCGCCTTCCGGGAGGAAGGTGCGGTTCCCGGAGACCTTCACGTCCGCCGAGCAGTCGTACGCCGAGAGGATGTAGCGCCGGTTTGCCGTGCCGGACATCGTCGCGTCGCGATCCTCGTCGTTGCTGGCGGTGAACTTGCCCTTCACGATCTCGATGTAGGTGACCGTCACGCCCACGTTCGGGATGTCGTAGTAGACGCCGTACTCGAAGCTGCCGTCTTTATTGACCTTTCCGTTGAACGTGTAGACGTCGCCGACATCGTCGAGCACGCGGGTCAGCGACCCACCTGCCTGGGTGAAGATGCTGGTCTCGTCGTCCATATCGCCGACGACCGGCAGGAACGAACCGAGCAGCGCGTCACAGTTTGTCTTGGTGACTTCGGTCTTCAGATTCCAGGTGCCGCCGAAGGTAATCCCCACGCCGGTCCCGTCTTTGATCGCGTCGACGTTCGTGGTCTCGATCGCCGGGTTTCCCGACGCATCTTTCCCCTGGCCGCCTTGGCATCCGAACGACAGCGCGCACGCGGCCGCTACGAGCCAGAACCCATTGTGCATTGCAGGTCCTCCTTCCAACCCGCGAATGACGGCGAATTCCCGCTCGGTATTCAACCCTTTTCGTGGAATCGGATACCGTGTCGACGGGCAATCCCCGCTCGTCGCGCGTAGTATGCGAGCCCTTTTCGACGGGAGGACCGATGGCCACCGACCTCTGGGGCACGCTGGTCGCCGACATCACCGCGCCGCTGGACGCCTGGCTCGCCGAGCACGAGGCCGAGCCGGGGCTCGCGCTCGCACCGCCTACGCGCGAAGGGACCGAGGACGACCTCGCCGCGGCCTGCCACAGGTACGCGCGGGTGTTCCGGAAAGCGCCGCAGATGATCGCCGCGGACCTGGCCGAGGTCGCCAGAACCCATCCGCTCGTAGCGTCTGCCGAGGCGGTCAATGGCTTCCTGAACCTGCGCTTCGACTGGGCCGCCGTCGCTGGGCGAACGCTCGACTGGGCGCTGACGGACGACGGTGCGCTCGGCCAATCCGACGCGCTCGCCGGACAGAAGGTGGTCGTCGAATACAGCTCGCCGAACACGAACAAGCCCCTCCACGTGGGGCACCTGCGCAACAACATGCTCGGCTCGACCGCTGCGAAGCTGCTCGCCGCCGCGGGCGCGGACGTGCACCGGGTCAACCTCATCAACGACCGAGGCATCCACATCTGCAAGTCGATGCTCGCCTTCCAGCGCTTCGGCGCGGGGGCGACCCCGGAGTCGATGGGCCTCAAGAGCGACCACTTCGTCGGTCACTTCTACGTCGTCTTCGACCAGGCCTTCGCAGCTGAAACCGAGGCGGCTGGCGTCTCCAAAGAAGACGCCGTCGCGTTCTTCAACGGCGACAGCGAGCTCGGCAATGGGGCGCGCACGATGTTGCGCGACTGGGAGGCCGGCGACGCCGATGTCCACGACCTGTGGGGCCGGATGAACGACTGGTGCGAAACCGGTCTCTTGGAGACCTACGCGCGCATGGGCGTGGCCTTCGACCAGATCCAGCACGAGAGCGAGACGTACCTGCTGGGCAAAGACCTCGTCGGCGAGGGCCTCGAGCGCGGCGTCTTCACCCATGCCGACAACGGCGCGGTGGTCTTCCCGCTCGAGCCGCTCGGCCTCGAAGGTGAGAAGGCGGTGCTGCGCGCCGACGGCACATCGATGTACGTCACGCAGGACTTCGGCACGGCCGTGAGCCGCTACGAACAGCACGGCTTCGACCGCATGGTCTACGTCGTCGGCAACGAGCAGGAGCGGCACTTCCAGGTGCTCTTCGGGATCCTCGCGAAGCTACGGCCCGCCCTGGACGGCCGACTGCAGCACCTCAGCTACGGCATGGTCGAGCTGCCGGACGGCAAGATGAAGTCGCGCGAAGGCACCGTGGTCGACGCGGACGACCTCATGGACGAGCTGCAGGCGCGAGCCCGCGCAGAGGGGGCCGAGCGCTGGCCCGACCTCGACGAAGCCGAGCTCTCCGCACGCGCGGAGGCCGTCGCTCAGGCCGGTCTGAAGTTCTTCCTGTTGAAGTACGCGCCGCGCACGAACTTCGTGTTCGACAAGGAGAACAGCATCAAGCCCGAGGGTGAGACGGGGCCGTATTGCCAATACGCCTACGCCCGCGCGGGCAGCATCCTGCGCAAGCTCGGCGACGCGGACGCAGGTCACACGCCGGACCTCGCCGCGCTCGACGGGCCGCAGGCGCGAGCCGTCCTCACCGCGATGATGCGCTTCCACGGCGAGGTCGCCGCAGCCGCCCTCGAGCTGCGACCGAGCCTTCTCACGAAGGCCACCTTCGACGTCGCTCGCACCTTCGCGACCTTCTACAACCACCCGGATTGCAGCGTGTTGAAGGCCAAGCCCGGCCCGCAGGCCGCGCGCGCACAACTCGTTCGAGCCGCCCGACGCGTCCTGGGCGCAGGTCTGGCGCTGATGGGCATCGAGGCGCTCGAAGAGATGTAGCTAGGCGTCCGGATCGAAGTCGGACGTCGCCAGCGACGCAGCGTCCAGGTTGATCGAAATGTCGACGGGCCCCCCGGTGCTCGCGTGGGCCCGCTTCACGTATTGCAGAAACAGATTCAGGCACGCGTTCTCGAAGGCCCGCTGAGCGGTGATCACCTCGTCGGTCGTGCCCGCAGCCAGCAGTTCGGCCCGCTGCCCCTGGTCCTGCTCCTCGAGCTCCACGTCCGCGAGCACCCTACGGGTCTCGACCTCTTCGGCCAGCGTCAGCGCTACTTGCTCTGAGCCATCGCGCTCACCGTCGCGGGCCGCGCGCAGCGTCTGCTCGAGCTCATTTCGCAGCTGCAGCAGCTCACGAACGCGCGCGACGACCGGGAGCACCTCGGTGGGGTTGACCGAGTCGAGTTCGCCGCTCCCGAGGCCCTGCATGCTGCTGACCGCCTCGCGGTAGCGCTCGTCCAGGTCGTCACGAGCCTTGGCCGCCTCGTCCACGGCGTGTGCAGCATCGTTGAGGTGGCCGCGCTCCTGCTCGAGCGCCGCTTCCAACCCGTCGAGCCGCTTCTCCAGCTTGTTGCGGGCCTCGATCCGCCTCCGCGCGGCCCGGTCGGCGCGGTCACGGTGTTCAGCGGCGCGCAGATCGGCCGCGGCAAGCGCGTTGCGGGCGTCGCGTACCCAATCGAGCGCCTGCCGGATTTCGGCGCGCGGGCGCGACCAGCACAGCGCGATGTTCTGGCGCAGGTCCTCGGCGAATTGCTTCCACTCCGCGGGCGCCCCAACGACGGGCACGCCGGGCACGATGGCCTCACGCGAGAGCAGCTCGCTCGGCATTCCGCCGGCCAGCGCCATCTGACATCGGTCGAGAACGGCGATGACCACCGCCGCGTCGGCCGGACGCGCGGCCGGCATCTTCGCCATGCATTGCCGAGTCAGGGCGCACAGCTCGGCGGGGAGGTCGAGCTTGCCCTCCGGGTCGAGCCGCGGCACCGCCTCGTTGAGGTGGCGCGCGACCACCTCGGTGGGCTCGTCCCCGTCGTAGGGCGGGGACCCGCTCAGCAGGTGGTAGAGCACCGCGCCGACCGAGTAGAGATCCGTGTACGGGCCGGGTTTGTGACCACGCGCGAGCTCGGGCGCGAGGTAAAGCGGGGTCCCCATGATCACGGGGCCTGTCACTTCGTGGGCGCGGTGTGGATCCGACTCCTCGAGCGCCAGCACTCCCAGGTCGATGAGCTTCACGTGGTCCGCGTAGCGCCCCGTGTCGCAGCGGAAGATGTTCTCGGGTTTGACGTCGCGGTGGATGGCGCCGCGGCGATGGAGCACGAGGAGCGCCTCGCACACCTGACGCATGATGTGAACGGCACGCGCAGGAGGGAGTGCGCCCTTCTCGTCGAGCTCGTATTGCAGGTCGAGCCCGCGCAGCCGCTCCATCGCGATCCACGCGCGACCGTCAGACAGACGGCCCCCGTCGAGGGTCGCCACCAGGTGGGGATGGCGCAGGCCGCGGCCAACGTTCCACGCGGTCTGGAGGCGAGCGGAGACGCGGTCCGCGTTCGGGATGTTGCCGAGGCCGACCTTGATGGCGACGACGCGGCCGGTCTCGCCGTGACGCGCCTCGTAAACCTCGGAGCTCGAACCGCGGCCCACGAGATTCAGGACCTTGTATCCGCGGTGCAGCAGCTCGATGGGCAGGTTGGCTCGACCGGGTGTTCGTTGCGTCGGGAGCCCCATCGGACCCTTGTACCACGCGCTATTGCAGCAGGCCTCTTTCGGCCAGAGCCGCGCGCAACGCCTCGGCGTCGACGAACTGGACACCAGCCATGCCAACGGCCCGCGCGGCGTCGACGTTCGTTCGTCGGTCGTCGACGAAGAGACACTCGCCGGGCGCGCGCTCGAGGGTGCGCGCCGCGCCCAGGTAGGCCTCGGCGTCTGGCTTCCGAACACCGTGATGGCAGGAGACGAAACTCCAACGCAGGTAGCGCCCGAGGCCGAGCTTCTCTTCGATGAGGCGGTACCAGGTCGGGTAGTTGCTCAGCGCGTGCATCTCGATGCCAGACGCACGCAGCTCTTCGAGCAGCGACTCGACGCCCGGGAGCCACTCGTAGCCGGCGCGCAGCGCGTCGCGGAAGCCTTGGCCATCGACCGGCCGGCGGTCGCGAAAACAGGTCGCGTAGTAGGTCTCTTCGTCTATCTCGCCCCGCTCGAACGCGAAGAAGACCTCACGGTCGAGCGCGCCGAGCAGCTCCATCGCGGGAAGCCCGAACCATGCAGGCACAGTGTCGAACACAGGATCGCGCACGAGGGTGCTCATCACGTCGAGCAGCAGCACCATCGGGTTGATCCTCCGTACCGACCGGCCGATGCTCCGCCGGATGCTGAGTGAAGTCCAGGCCGGCGGCTACTCGATTCGGGGGGCTTCCCTCGGGGGGATGTACACGTCGCTGCACGTCCCTCAACTCGACGTCATGCTCGACGTCGGGGTGGCGCTCCGCAGCGCCTGCGCGGTCAAGACCTTGCTGCTGAGCCACGCCCACGTCGACCACCTGGGCGCGCTGCCAGCGCTCCTCGGGATGCGCGGGCTGTGTGGCGTCAAAGACAAGCTGCGCGTCTGCGCGCCCGCAGAGGTCGCCGAGATGCTGCCCGCCGCCCTGGCGGCCTTCGGATCGATGCACCGGTGGCCACTCGAGGTCGAGATCGTCCCGATGAAGCCGGGCGACGAGGTCCAGCTCCGCCGTGACGTCATCGTGCGGGCCTTCCGCACATGGCACCCGGTTCCGTCGCTGGGCTACCTCTTCTTCAGCCGGGTCAAGAAGCTGCGTCCCGAGTTCGCGGACGTGCCCGGTCGCGAGATCGGCCGGCGCCGTAAAGCGGGCGAGGACATGTTCACCACGCTCGAGCATTACAAGCTCGCCTACGCGACCGACACGTTGCCGCGAGTACTCGAAGAGACGCCGGAGCTGAACGAGGTCCGCACGCTCATCCTCGAGTGCACATTCCTAGACAATCGGAAGTCGGTCCGCGCTGCGCACGCGGGCGGGCACATCCACCTGGAGGAGCTGCTTCCGATGGTGCCGCGGATGCGCAATGAGGCCGTGGTCCTGATGCACTTCAGCCAGCTGTACAAGCCAGATTCGGTGCGGCGCATCCTCAAGCGCCGCTGGCCGGAGGAGGGACCTGAGGTCGTCCCGATGGTGCCACGCGGCCGGAAGTGGTGGAACTAGACGCCCCGCTCGGTGCCGTCAACGGTCGAACAGCGAGAGCACCGCGTCAGGTGGGCGGCCGAGGGCGGCCTTTCCGTCGTGAATCACCACCGGTCGCTCGATCAATACCGGGTGGTCGGCCATCGCCTGCACCAGCGCCGCCCGGTCGTGTGACGGATCCTTCAGAGCCAGCTCCGCGAACGGCGCCTCCCGGCGACGCATCAGCTGCCGGGGTTCGAGGCCGAGCATCCGAAGCACCTCTTCGATCTCCATCGCGGCCGGCGAGTCCTCCAGATAGCGCCGGACCGTCGGCTCCAGTCCGCGCTCCTGGAGCAGTTGAAGGGTCTGACGGGACTTCGAGCACCGGGGGTTGTGCCAGATCGTTGGCAACGCGCTCCTCCTTGGGTTGTTCGCGGTCGAAGAGGTCGAGGATGCCGAGGGACATCGCCGGCACGTAGGTGATGAGCAGCACGCCCGTGCCCAGAATCAGCAGGTACGGGAGGATCTGACGGTACAGCTGGGTCATCGGGACGTCGAAGCGGCTCGACGAGAGGAAGAGATTCAGCCCGACCGGGGGCAGGAGAAAGCCCAGCTCGATATTCGCCAGGAAGATGATGCCCATGTGCACCGGGTCGACGCCGTAGTGCACCGCGAGCGGCGCAATGATGGGTGGCAGAATGACGATGGCTGCGTAGATCTCGAGCACGCTGCCCAGAACGAGCAGCAGCGCGTTGAGCGCCAGCAGGAACGCCCACTGAGCTTGGATGTGCTGCTGCACGAACTCGAGCAGCTGGTCAGGGATCTGCTCGAGCACCAGGTAGCCACTCAGCCCCATGGCCGCGGCGAGCAGAATCAGCACGGCGCCCACGACGACGCCGGCCTTCACGAGAATGCCCGGCAGGTCCCGCACGAAGTGGATGTCGCGGGTCACGAAGCACTCGACGACAATCGCGTACAGCGCCGCAGCGGCCGATGCTTCGACGATCGAGGCGAAGCCGCCCATGAAGAGCACGAGCACGAGCACCGGGACGGAGAGTTCCCACTTTGCCGACCAGGCCGCGCGGCCGAGCTCACCCAGTTCGAAGGGCGGCCGGTCGGTGTCGAGCTTGCGCCCGACCCAGACGCCATACGCGGCGACGAGCAGCACCAACAGCAGCCCAGGCACGAGGCCGGCGAGGAAGAGGTCGCGAGCCGAGACCGCGGTGCCCGCGCCCGGCTGAGAAGTCACGACGGAGTAGAGAATGACCGGCAGGCTCGGTGGGAAGAGCAGGCCAAGGCTGCCTGACGCCGTGATGAGGCCCAGGGAGAAGCCCGACGGGTACCCGTCCTCGCGCAGAATGCCGTAGGCGAGCCCGCCGAGCGCGATGATGGTCACGCCCGAGCCGCCCGTGAAGGTGGTGAACAACGCGCAGACGCCTGCCACGAGCACCGCCACGCCGCCGGGCATCCAGCCGAAGAGTGCCTTGAAGAAGCGGACCAGGCGCTCGGCCGCCTTCGATTCGGCGAGGATGTACCCGCACGCCGTGAGTAGCGGGATGGCCGGCATTGCCGGGGACCCGACCAGCCGATAGACCTCGGCCGCCACGCCCGCGACGGGGCTGCTGCTCTCGTACGTGAGCAGCATCGCCACGCCCGCCATCGCCACGAAGACGGGCGCGCCAAGCAGGGCGGCTGCGAGGATCAGGCCGACCAGAGGCCAGAGCTGGGCCTCGACGAGGTTTGGGGTGAAGTCGAGGAGGGCTCCGAGGGGCGCGATGGCCAGGGCCACGAGACGCCCACGCCAGCGGTCGGAAGCGTGCCATATGAAGCGGAGCGCGATGAGCGCGAGCGCCCCCGGCATCACGATTTCGCTGACCCACTCGGGCAAGCCGATGGAGAGGGTCTTCGGGCTGATGCGGTTGACCTGGACCACCTGCCAGGCTGCGTAGGCGAGCACGACGCACACCGCGGCAGCGACGCCCATCGAGAAGGCGCGCGCGGAGTCGCGCCAGCGCCCCTCGGGGATGGCCTCGGCGGTTGAGAGCCGCAGGTGCTTTCGCTCGCGGGTGACGATGAGCCCACCCAGGAACGACAGCCACAGCACCATCTGGCGGAGATACTGAGCGGCGCCGGGGACGTGGAAGCCGCGAATGGGCCGACCGAGCGCTTCGATGATCGGCAGCACGACGACGCCGGCGAAGATGGCGACGAGCACCGCGTCTTCTACGCGGCGCAACCCGGCGGTCACACGTTCGAGCATCGGGCGCTTGTTTCGACCGCGGGGGCACGTCGAGTCAAGCTCCTGTATGGTGCGGCCCGTGGAGGTCAGGACCTTCTACGTCGACCTCGACCGGTATCGCGACCGCGCGCTGATGTTGCGGGCGGCAGCTGAGCGTGTCGGCCACATCCACCTGTACACCGCCACTCCGCCGCGGCGGGGCGGCCTCCGCTCGCCGCATCTGACGGTCGAGCCGCTCTTCGTGCGTCCCGTGCGGCGGCAGCGGGTGATGGCGCGGCTGTGGCAGCGGCTGCGGGCGACGGACGCCGACCTGCTGCACGACACCCAGAACTTCATGCTCCCGCTCTTCGCCGACGTCAGCCGGCGCGACGAACGGCCGTTTCTGCTCACGTCCACGTTCACGGCGAACTACGCGTGGGTGCGCAACCTCGTGCGCGAGTATCCCTATTGGGCTCGTTTCTACGTGCGCCAGCGCATTCAGGGGCATCTCGAGGAGTGGACGATCGGGCGCTTCGCGGACGGCATGACCGTATTCGGCGAGGGGCACCGGGAGCCGGTCGCCGAATCGTACGGGTTCGACCTCTCGCAGGTGCACTCGCTCCCGAATTGCGCGGATGGCGAGCTCTTCTCGCCCCAGCCAGCGGACGCAGCGACGCACGGGTTGGGTGCGAAGGCGCGGGTGCTGCTCTTCAGTGGGAACATCTTCCGCTACAAGGGCGCCTACGTGCTGTTCCGAGCCTTCGCGCGGGTGCGGGAGCGCCACCCGAACGCACGCTTGATGCTGGTCGGCGCTCCGCACCCGGCGGAAGTGAAGCCGATCGCGGAGACGATTCGAGCGCTGGACCTCGGCGATGTGGTGTCGATGCCGGGGCAGGTGCCGCGAACGTCGCTGCCAGCGCTGGTGTCGAGCTGTCACGCGTACGTGCTGCCCTCGTTCATGGAGGGCTGCCCGCGCGGGGTCTTGGAGGCGATGGCGTGCGCGCGCCCGGTGGTGGCGACCGCGCTGCCCGGGATTGCGGCGCTCGATCCGGAGCGGGCCTTCAGCGAGCTCGTCCCCCGGGCGGACGAAGACGGGCTGGCAGCGGCGCTCGACCGCACGCTGTCCGAGTCGACTGCGGAGAATCGACGCCGCGGGGAGGCTGCGCGCGCTCGGTTCATCGCGCATCACACCCCGGAGGCCGCCGCGGTGGCGCTCGCGGACCTCTACGGCCAACTCGCCGGTTGACGTAGACTCGCGCGATGCGTGAAGCGGAGCACAGTCGGACGGCGTTGCTCGTAGCCGCACTGCGGTCGCGAGCCAACAGCGATGACCCATGGGCAGCGCGCTTCGCTGGCGTGGAGGGTGAAGCGCTCGCCGACCGGCTGCTGGCCGACAACCCACATATGGCGTTGTGGCTCGGGGTGCGCACGGCGTTCATCGACCAATGCGTGCGCCGGCTCGCGCGGCCGCAGGTGGTGATCCTCGGGGCCGGCTTCGACAGCCGCGCCGCACGACTGGCCTCGCCCGGCGTGCGCTTCTTCGAGGTCGACGCGCCCGCGAGCCAGGCGGCGAAGCGCGCGGGCATCCAGGCGCTCGACGGCTATCCGGTCGGCGCCGCCGAGTACGTCGCCTGCGACTTCGAGCACGAGGACTTCTTCGACCGCCTGGTGGCCTGCGGGTTCGATCCCGAGGTGCCGAGTCTCTTCGTCTGGGAGGGGGTGGCGTATTACCTGCCCGAGGCGGCCGTGCGCGCGACCTTCGACCGCGTTCTCTCCTGCCACCCCGACACGCTCGTCGTCTTCGACATGATCACTCGGCGCCTCGTCGAGGCGAGCCACGACCCCAAGCATGCGCAGCGGTTGGGGCTGTTCTCGGAGGTCGGCGAGCCGCTGCGATTCGGGCTCGACGACCCACTCCCGTTTTTGCACGACTGCGGCTTCCGCTTCGTCCAGACGTCCCGATTCGACGAGCTGTGCCTGAACTTGCAGGGCACCTTCGACGCCGGGCGCCGCTTCGAGTTCCAGACGATGACGCTCGCCGGAAGTCGCAACCCGTGGTGAAGGCTGGGCTCGCAGATCTGCATCGGCACCTCGATGGCTCGCTGCGTCCGGAGACGCTGGACGCGTTGGCGGATGCGGTCGGGGTCCGCGTCCCTCCTGGCCTGGGGTTCCGTGCGGGGATGGGCCTGGGCGAAGCGCTCGCGCAATTCGAGGTGACGCTGTCGGTCCTGCAGACCCCCGACGCCGTTCGCCGGGTGGCCGCAGAGATGTGCGAGGACGCGGCCCACGAAGGGATCACGACGCTCGAGATCCGGTTCGCCCCGCAGTTGCATCGCGGCGCACAGAGCGAAGATATCGTCGATGCCGCGCTCGATGGCGTGGCCGGTCGGGCGGGGCTCCTGCTGTGCGGATTGTATGGCGAGCCCCCGGACGTGCTGCAGCGACATGTCGAGATCGCGAGGACGCGGCCGGGCGTGCTCGGCATCGACCTCGCCGGCGGCCCGTCGAGTGGTGACGACTGGAGCCTGGGCGACTACGCATCGGCGTTCGAGCGGGCGCGTGAATTCGGGATCCACCGCACGGTCCACGCAGGCGAAGGGCGACCGCCAGCAGAGATTCGCGAGGCGATCGAGGTCCTGCACGCGGAGCGCGTCGGGCACGGCACGACGCTGCTCGACGACGAGGCCGTGCTGGCGCTGGTGATCGAGCGCGGCATCACCCTGGAGGCGTGCCCGACCTCGAATGTGCACACCGGTGTCATCGCCGACGTGACCGCACACCCGCTCCCGCGCTGGCTGGAGTTGGGCGTGCGGGCAACGGTATGTACGGACAACACCTTGCTCTCGGACATCGATCTGCCGATGGAGGTGTCACGCGTCGCGCGCATTCCAGGCATGGATGCCGACAAGCTCGAGCGCACGCGGCGCTACGGTCAGGAGGCGGCCTTCCGCCGCTAGGAGGTACATTTGCGGGTCTGGTCGTGTGCGTTCGCGCTGGGACTGGTCGCATGCGACGGCTCGTCCGCGCCGGAGGCAGGCGTCTCCGCGCGACGCTCGGCCCCGGCCATGTCCGTGACACCGACGCCGACGAGCGTCTCATCCCAGCTCGCCCCCGCGTCGGTTGAAACGAGGGTGGTCGACACCTTCGGCCCGGCACCGTAGAGGGCGATGCGTCCGGTGCCGTCGAGCGCCGTGAGGACGAGGTTCATGTCGCCCGATCGCGGCACGTCGAGGTCGGTGACGGTCTTGCCCGCGTCGGGCGTGTAGCGAATGCGCGTGCCGTCGAACCAGGCTGCGGCCATGCCGGTTGTCGCCCACCCGTGCCGAGAGTCGTCGAACGCCGCGGAGAACGGCGCGAAGCGGTCAAACGGGGTCCAGTCGCGCCCGTTCGCCGAGTGGAACATCATCCCGAGCGCGTTCTGTCCGATCTGTTGGCCGACTTCTCGTTCGTTCGGGCTCCACCAACATCGTCTTCGACCTGTGGGGCTCCGGGCACTCCGGCGAGTTGCCACCGGGCGGCGTGGTCACGCCCGAGGGCGAGTACATCGCTTTCGGCCGAGAGCTTCACGACAGCCACCTCCACGGTAGTCGGGGCCAGGTGACATAGTTCCAGCGGATCAGCCTGCTGGCCGGCGAGGCCGATTTCCCGTGTGATGTCGGACTCGAGTCGAACCGCTGCTACGCATACGACGGGCTCGTGACCGACGCGGCGGCCGGGCCGGACGGCTTCCTCTACGTCGTGGACCGGTATCGCGGACACGTCGCGCGGCGCCTGCTCGACGCCGACGACGCGTCCTTCGAGGTGGTCGCGACCGGGCTTCAGAACCCCGTGTCCATCGTGGTCGACCACCTCGCGTCCCCCACCCGCGTGTACGTGCTCGATGGCGACGTGTACCTCGTGGTCCCCGGTGACGCGCCGCTGGAGCTCGGCCGATGAGGGGCGCACTCGTCGCGTTCGTCGTCCTGCTGAACGCGGGATGCGAGGTCAAGGAGCTGGCGGACACGCTCCCCCCGCCGACGTCACTGGACTTTGACCTCACACCGGCGACGGTCCCGGTGCGCAACTTCCTGGACCTGCGGGTCTCCCAGAAGAACCTCGACCCCTCGCAATTCACCTGGGCCGCCGACCTGGGCACCTTCGTACCCCTCGGAGACGAAGGCACATCCATCCGCTGGCTGGCGCCGCTCATGCCCGGCACGGCGACGATCTCGCTATCCACCAGCGAGGATCCCGAGCTCGACACCAGCGTCACGATCGAGGTCGTCGTCCAGCCGGGCCCAGACGCCATCGACCCCGTCCTGCGGCCCGACGGCCAGCGCACCGAGCACGTCGTCTGGTCTCCCGACGGCACGCGCTTCGCAACCAGCGCGGGGGACAGCGTGCGGGTCTGGGACGCGCAGACCGCCGCCCCTCTCGCCGGGTTCTCGGTCGACGCGGCGGCGGGGCTGTCCTGGAGCACGGCCGACGGGACGCTCGTGGCGCAGAGCCCGAGCGGCCATGTCGTGCGCTGGGATCCGGCGGACCCGACGTGGCAGCAGCGCTTCGAGGCGGGCGAGGAGGCCTCGGACCTCGCGTTCGACCCGGGCGGCCACCGGCTCGCGCTGAGCCGCATTGCTGGCACCCAGCTCCTCGACGCGAACACGTACGAGCCGCTCGCCACCGAGCCCAGCCTGGGCGGCCACCTCAGCTGGACGGCGGACGGCTTCAAGCTGCTGGTCGGCGGCCGGTTGTGGGATCCGGTCGTCGACCTCGCGTCCGGACAGGCAGGTCTGCGCGACCCGACAGCCGTTCACCCGGACGGGCTCCTCGTCGCGGGCACCGCCTTGGTCGCTCCGTTCGAAGCGGTGGTCCACGACGGGGTCAGCGGCGATCGCATCGCGGTCCGCGCGAGCGCCCCGACGACCGCCGACATCCGGTCGTTTTCCTGGTCCCCCGACGGTGAGCACCTCGCCATCAGCTGCAGCCCGGCCTACGCCCCGGACGAGACCGGCACCGTGTTGAGCAGCGGGAACTTCGGAGTCGAGGTGCGCGATGCGTCGCTCGCCTTCGTGGCGAGCAAGACCTTCGACCCGGGCCTCCAGACAGGTGGGGTCGCCTACAGCCCCGACGGGTCGCTGATCGCGCTCGGCCTCGGCATCGGCGCGCTCGTGCTCGACGCGATCACCCTGGAGACCGTCGCGATCACCGAGGTGATGGAATGAAGCGCCTGCTCTTGCTGTGCGCGATGCTCGGATGCGACTCGGGCGGCGAGGACGCGGAGGACACCACGCCGACCCCGCCAGACTTCGGGCCGCGCCCGACATTCGAGCCCCCTCCACCCTGCGGTGAGCCGTCTTGCATATCAATGTCCTGTACGGGGGATCCAGCCCCTGGCGGCGCTTGTATGGGCGACGATGCTGCTGGTGGTAACCGGTGCCCTGTGACTGGCGCTAAGTACTGGTTAATCCTCGCCATCTCGACGCGAATGGCGTCGCGTTGAGGTTTCTCCGACACAAATTCGGCGGTTCCAGGCCTGCCCGCATCGAGCATCACGTCAAGCTGTTGCGCCAGCTGCGCGCGCCTGGTCTGAAGCTCTATGATGTGCGCTTGCCTTGCT
>PVBE010588425.1_pt1 | contig 19037 bp, 13 predicted proteins | sample 1631181 | NCBI WGS metagenome assembly PVBE01 (sample SAMN08397723, study PRJNA350692) | Marine metagenome, whole genome shotgun sequencing project. | isolation source: water | place: Pacific Ocean | collected 2012-04 | reverse complement strand
CCCCCTCTCCCCCTCCCCCCGTAGCAGAAAAAGCGAGAAACGCATATAAACAACACATGTAAAAATGCAAGAGCACAAACCGCAGATCATGATGTACGGCGCCACCCCGATCGGCCGCGATCTGGCGCCCACCGTGGCAAGCGCCGCCAAGTGCGGGTTGACCGCCGACTGCACCGATCTGCAGATCGGCGACCATAAACCGCCCGGGTCCGACACGACCCACGAGAACCTGCTGTTCCAGATCCGTCCGGCGTTCGGTGGAAACATCATCGCTACGATCGTGAACTACGACCGCTGGCCGCAAATGGCGACCGTTCGCGAAGGCGTGATGGTAATGCCCGAGCCCGACGAATCTCGCAGCGGAGAAGTTGTAAACTGCGCCGCGGATCTGGCTGATGTGGAACTCCCGCTTGAGATTATCGAGTCGGTCAGGTGTGAGAAGAAGGTCAATCTCAAGGCCGCTCGAATTATCGTCGCAGGCGGGGCGGGCGTTGGAAGCAAGGACAACTTCGCACAGATCCACGAACTTGCCCGCTGCCTTGGAGCCGAAGTAGGCGGATCCCGCGCCGCGGTCGACCTGGGATACGTCGGACACGATCACCAGGTCGGGCAGACCGGGACCACCGTTCGCCCGGCGCTGTATATTGCATGCGGAATCTCCGGAGCGGTGCAGCATTGCGCTGGAATGGAGGATGCGGGCAAGATAATCGCGATCAATAACGATCCCGACGCACCGATCTTCCAGGTCGCCCACATGGGCATCGTAGGCGACATGAACATCGTCATCCCCAAACTCATAAAGGCCATCCGAAGCGGCGCTCAATAAATCACGACACGCATCGGACCAAGGACTAAACTATGGCTAATTTCTACAGCGACAACGAAGACATCAAATTTCTTTTTCGGCACATGGATATTGCCCATACCGCCGAGATCATGGAAGAGAAATTTCGCTTTCATGAGGAGTTCGATTACGCTCCGGAGAACGCCGACGACGCGATCGACAACTACGAGCGAATCCTCGAGATCATCGGGCGGATATCGGCTGACGAGATAGCCCCGACCGCCGAGGACACCGATATCGTCGGAAACGTGCTGAACGACGACGGGTCAGTAACCTATGCGCCGGGCATATCCAACGCGCTGATGAGGCTGACGCAGGCCGATATGATGGGCTTCACCCTGCCGTATCGCTTTGGAGGCATAAACTGCCCCAATCTGGTCTACACGATGAGCAACGAGATCATAAGTCGCGCCGACGCGGCGTTGATGAACATCTACGGGCTCCAGGGAATCGCCGAAACCATCAACGCGTTCGCCTCTGAAGAGATCAAGCAGCAGTATCTGCACGGCATGTCGGCCGGTTGGACCGGAGCGATGGTCCTGACCGAGCCCGACGCCGGTAGTGATCTGCAGGCCGTCAAGGTCCGAGCGTACCAGGACGAAGAAGGCAAGTGGTTTGTCCACGGCGTTAAGAGGTTCATCACCAACGGATGCGGCGAGGTGCTGCTGGTCCTGGCCCGAACCGAACCGGACATAAGCGACGGACGCGGGCTGAGCCTGCTGGTCGTAGATCGCGGACCGACCGTTAAGATCCGCCGGCTCGAGCACAAGCTGGGCATCAATGGAAGCCCGACTTGCGAGATATTCTTCGATAACTCGCCTGCACAGCTCATCGGAGATCGCCAGAGAGGCCTGATCACCTACGTCATGAGCCTGATGAACGGAGCCCGCGTTGGAATCGCCGCCCAGTCCCTGGGTATTGGCGAAGCGGCTTACCGGTCCGCACGAGATTACGGACACTCCCGCAAACAGTTCGGAACGCCGATCGATACATTCCCCGCCGTCAGGGAGCTGCTGGTCAATATGCAGTTGGACATCCAAGCCGCCAGGACGCTGACATACTACGCCAGCTTCTGCGTCGATATCGAAAACGGCGCCCTCAGGGGCCTGGAATCCGAAGCGGCCAAGGCCGACAAGGACGTGCGAAAGAACTTCAAGCAGCAGGCACGCAAGATCGGACGCTACAACAAGGTCCTTACTCCCATGAGTAAGTACTACGCTTCGGAAATGTCGATGCGAGTAGCCAACGATTCGATCGCGGTGCTCGGCGGAAGCGGATACATGAAGGACTACGCTTGCGAGCGTTACCTCCGCGACAGCCGCATCACCACAATCTACGAAGGCACCAGCCAGTTGCAGGTGCTGGCCGGGATCGCCGGCGTGACCAGCGGAACAGCCGCTACGATAATCGAGGATCTTCTCAATCGCACGTGGACCGCTGAGGTCCAACCGCTGATCGACCAGATTCGCAAGGGCGCCGAGATTCTGGCCGAATGCGTCGCGTTCGTTAAGGAACAGCCCGGCGCCACGCATCGCGATCTGTATGCTCGCAAAATGGTGGACATGGCTTTGTACCTGATCGTCGGAGCGTTGTTCTGCGACCAGGCCACTGCTAACGAAACCAAGCACGCGGTCGCCAGACGCTGGTTGGCCTGGCGTATGCCCGAGCTTCGCATGGACGCCGAGATGATTAAGTCCGGCGATACGCAGATCGTCGAAGAATTCGAGCTTCTGGCCGGTCCGGTTCCGGTTGTCGAGTGATGACCGGCGTGGGGGTCGGTTTTCATTCTGTCCGGGAGTTTCTTGCGCTCACCGCCGGTGATTGTGAGACTGCCCAATGATATTTCTGGAAGACAAACTCCGCCCACGCGACGATGAGCAATCGTCGTATCTGAGAGACGGAATGGTCTGGGCGCTGCTGGCGGCGATGTTTGTCGCACTACTGCCGGTATGGTGGATCGACCGAACGCTTGCCGCGAGCCTTGGGGGCGGGCAGTTAACGGACTTCGGCGACGTAATCGAACATTTCTCGCGACTATTGCTGTCGTTCTGGCTGCTCCCGGCGTTGGGATTCATGTTGGCTTTGCGATGCGGGGCGATCGATCTGAGCGTATGGACAACCGCCGGCCTGGGAGGCGTTGTAAGCGCCGTGATGATCTCTTGCGGGTATGGCGTCGCGGTGTCGATGGCCGCGGGAATGGGAGCCGGGGTCGCATACGGGATTGTAAATGGAGTATTAGTCGCCGGTCTAGGTCTGCCATGTCCGCTGGTTTCGGTCCTTATGTCGTTTGGGCTGATCCACTGGATGACCGGCGAGTTTGGGGCCGGTGAAATAGTACTGGAAAACGGCGCCATGGGCGGCTTGCTGAAAGGTTTTCAGAACTCTTCAGATTGGCTGGGGCTTCCGGAAGTCACGCTGCAGTCGGCGGCGGCTCTGTTGATATTTGGACTTTACGCGGTGACGATGTTGGTGGTCCTCAACGGCGAGATGATTGAACGCCGGGACCATCGCGGGTTTTCTGAACGTTGGCGACTGTTTGCGGCGCTGATCGCCTCTGGCGCACTGTCGGCCGCCGGCGGTGTGCTGTGGTTGGTCGAGCATGAATCCGCACCGATTCCGGGACGCCTGTTTGACGATATGATCATTCCCGCCGCGGCGCTGCTGGCCGGAGGGTTGTATCTGGGCGGCTCCGGTCGAACACTGCTGGCCTGCGTGCTGCTGCCCGGCGCATTGGCGGTGGTTACCGGGTGGCGCCAGGAAGTGCTGAGTCTCAGGAGCGATTACCTGGTGGGGTATCCGTTGCAACTCGGCGTTCTGGTGGTGATGGTTGCATCGGCCAGGTATGCGATGACCTGTGCTGCGGCCACTACTCGATGTCGCGCCGGGGCGATGGCGTTGGCGTGGAGTTCATCTCTGGGCATAGCGGTTTTCGCCGCCAGCGTATGGGGCGATTCGCCCATTGTCAGGGCGATCTTTCACGTCGCGGGCGCAGGGATATGGTTCCTCGGCGGGATAGGGGCGCTGTTATTACGGTTGACAGAGCCTCGGCGTGTTCGAACTGACGAATTCGCGACCGCGGAGCTACTTGCCTGAATTCCCCGCGGGCGCCTTTGTGCTCCTGCCTGCTCGATGGCGGAGATAGGCGTCGATGAATTCCTGGATGTCGCCGTCGAGCACCTTGTCAGTGTGGGGCGATTTCAACTCCGATCGTTCGTCACGCACCAGTTGGTAGGGGTACAGCACGTAGGATCGGATCTGGTTTCCGAATGCAATTTCACCCTTGTCTCCGTAGAGTTTGGCCAGTTCGGCGTCTCGTTTAACCTGCTCGTACTGGTAGATTTTCGCCGCGAGCATCTTCCTGGCCGATGCGCGGTTCTTGTGCTGTGACCTTTCGTTCTGGCATTGGACGACAATGCCGGTCGGCGCGTGGGTCAGTCGGATCGCGCTGTCGGTTTTGTTTACGTGCTGCCCGCCGGCGCCGCTTGCGCGATAGGTGTCTTCACGCACATCCTTCTCGTAGTCGATGTCGACGTCGATATCGCCAAGTTCCGGAAGCACGTTTGTCGAGGCGAAGCTGGTGTGGCGGCGGTTCTGGGAATCGAACGGACTGATTCTAACCAGGCGGTGCACGCCTCGTTCGCACGACAGGTATCCGTATGCGTACGGACCGTCGACCTTCAGTGTGATCGAGCGGATGCCGGCCTCTTCGCCGTCTGTCCGGTCGATTTCGTGGAACTTGTACCCATTGCGTTCGAAGTACCGCAGGTACATTCGCATGAGCATTTCGGCCCAATCGCAGCTTTCGGTTCCGCCGGCTCCGGCATGTATGGAAAAGTAACAGCTACCCTTGTCGTGCTGCCCGGACAGAAGCGTTCGCAACTCCAGGCGGTCCAACTGGCCGCACAGGGATTGCTCCTGTTCGGCGGCGTCCTGGAGATCTTCATCACTGTTGGCCTCGTCGGCCAGCTCAAACAGGACCTGCAGATCTTCCACACCGCTCAGAAGCTCGTTTACCGGAGCAACAATTGCTTTAACGGACTTGAGTTCCGCGATTATCGGGGCGGCGGCTTCCTGATCGTCCCAGAATCTGGGAGCGGCCATCAGCTTCTCAAGTTCGCCCATGCGGGCTTGCTGGCCAGGTACGTCAAAGAGAGTCCCGGATTGCGATTATCCGGGCGCTAAGGTCGTCGATTCGTTCTTTCAGTCCGTCAAGTTCCGGCATAAATAACTCCTGAGCGGATCATACCAGCTTACTGCCCGCCGAACAACGTTCTTACCCCAACGGACTTGTCGCGGCGGTTATAATTTGATACCGTCAAGGTTCAACAGGTCCCTCGAAAAGGAAAACTAACTATGAAAACAATCGCATTTGGCAATACCGGCGTAGAGGTAAGCGCGATTTGCCTTGGCGCTATGGAGTTCGGAACGGGCATTTCGAAGGATAAGTCCTACGAAGTGCTTGACGCCTATTTCGAAAACGGCGGCAGGTTCCTGGACACCGCCAACATCTACGCCCATTGGCTCCCTGGCGGAAAGGGCGGCGATAGCGAGGCGTTTATCGGTCAATGGATGCGAGATCGCGGAAACCGCAGCGAGATGTTCATCGCGACGAAACTCGGTTTCGACATGCCGGGCGAGAAAGGGACCCTGAGCGCCGAAGAGATAAGATCGCAGTGCGAGGCCAGCCTGGATCGCATGGGGATCGAGACCGTCGATCTGTACTACGCCCACCGGGACGATCAGGAAACGCCGCTTGAAGAAACGCTCAAGGCGTTCGACGATCTGGTGACCGAAGGCAAGGTGCGGTTCCTGGGCGCCTCGAATTTCATGGCCTGGCGGCTGGAGCGGGCTCGCACCATGTCGCGGGCCAACGGATGGGCCGAATACTGCTGCCTCCAGCAAAGGCATTCGTATCTTCGCCTGCAGGCGGGGACGACCTTTGCGCCGCAGTTGCCCATCAACGAGGATCTCATGGCTTACAGCCGGGCTGAGAACTTCCCTATGCTGGCCTACACGCCGCTCCTGGGCGGATGCTACGTGCGAGATGACCGTAAATTGCCCGCTCAGTATCTTGGTGTGGATTCGGACAATCGCATCCAGGCCGTCCGGAAACTCGCTGCTGAAATCAACGCCACTCCGAACCAGATCGTACTGGCGTGGATGATGCAGAGCGCCCCGCCGATCATACCGCTTATCGCAACAGGGAATATCGAGCACCTGCGAGAGAATCTGGCGGTGGAGAATATTCAGCTTACTTCCGAGCAGATCGCCGAACTCGACGCGGCCGGGATCTGCGACGAACGAAACATGGTCTTGATCAGTTAACAACCCACGGGCCGATGGAGAGACGTATGAGTGATATGAACGCAAGCAGTTTGAGCAGGCGCGATTTTCTCAGGGCGGCGGGAATCGTAGCGGCCGCTGGAGCTTTGCCCGGCGCCGCGGGCGCCGCCGAGACCAGCGTCAGGAAGGCCAAAGGACCCAACGTGGTGTTCGTGTTGACCGATCAGTGGCGCAAGCAGGCCACAGGATACGCCGGCGATCCTAACGCACTGACTCCGCATCTGGACAAGCTGTCGAAACAGAGCGTGAACTTCAGCAACGCCGTTTCGGGATGCCCGGTGTGCTGCCCGTACCGGGCCAGTCTGCTGACCGGTCAGTATCCTCTGACCCACGGCGTGTTCCTTAACGATCTGTGCCTCCAGCCCAAGGGCGTCACGCTGGCCGAGGCCTACGCGGGCGCGGGTTACGACACCGCCTACATAGGCAAGTGGCACCTCGACGGACACGGCCGGGCCTCGTACATACCGCGCGACAGACGGCATGGTTTCGACTACTGGAAGACCCTGGAGTGCACGCACAACTACAATCGTTCGTTCTACTACGCCGCTGACAGCAAGACCCGGCTGACTTGGTCCGGATACGACGCTAGAGCCCAGACCGACGACGCACGCGACTACATTCGCAAACACGCCGCCGGCGACAAGCCGTTCTTTATCGTGCTGTCGTACGGCCCGCCGCACAATCCCTACCAGACCGCTCCGCAGAAGTATCGCGAAATGTACGACAGCAAGAAGATCAAGCTGCGGGACAACGTTCCGGACAAATCCAAGCGCGGAGCTCGAAGAGATCTGGCGGGGTATTACGCGCACATTTCGGCGCTGGACGCTTGTGTCGGCGATCTGCTGGCTACCGTCAAGCAGACCGGAATCGCCGACAACACGATATTCGTATTCACTTCCGACCACGGCGACATGCTCGGCTCACAAGGCATGAGCAGGAAGCAGAAGCCCTGGGACGAATCGATCATGGTCCCGTTCCTGGTTCGCTGCCCCAGTGCGATCGGCGCCAGGCCGCGGACCATTGACATGCCGATCAACACCCCGGACATCATGCCGACGCTGCTGGGCCTTAGCGGAATTAAAATTCCGAAGACCGTCCAGGGCGCCGACTATTCGAATGTGATTGCCGGGCAAGCCGAGCCGTCGAAAGACGCCGCGCTGATTTCGTGTCCCTCGCCATGCGGCGAATGGTACAGGGGCAAGGGGCGTGAGTATCGCGGCGTTCGCACGCGACGATACACCTACGTTCGCGACTTGAAGGGACCCTGGCTGCTCTATGACAACAAGACCGATCCGTACCAGAAGGACAACCTCGTCGGCAAGCCCGAGTCCGCCGAACTGCAGAAGCGGCTTGACGCGACGCTGACGGCGAAACTTAAGAGCACCGACGACGAATTTCTTGCCGGCCAGAAGTACATAGCCAAGTGGGGCTACAAAGTCAACGCACGCGGGACCGTGCCTTATCGGGACTAATGCGTTGTGGGGGCAGTAGTTGCCACACAGAGACTCAGAGGCTTTGTGTGGCAGGTCGCGCCGTTCTTCGGCGTCGATAAAATGAGCGCATAAAAATGACGACGCCTAGGCGGAGGGAGACCTAAACGTCGCCCAAAAGCCGCATCCCTAATATGCAGGTGGAGGGAGACCTACATGTAATGGGGTGCAGCGGACAACCAATATCATGTCGATCTGTTTGGGTAGTGCATCCTAAACCCTTACAGACTATGACCCAAATTAACCCAATCGTCATTATAAATCGGCTTATTCAGCCTGCAAGCGTTAACCGAGTTTTCTGATATTTTTTTGATTGTTCTCTGTCACAACCGATATTCATATCTAATTAGTGACCGATTCTTCTTTGCGGCGGTTCGACTTCAGCGTGTTGCGACGGCTGTTTGGGACGCCTGGCGAAATCATTCCGCCAAGCGTCCCAATCCGTGCCATTCAGCCGGAACCCTTCCGTGGGCGCCGCACCATTACCCCGAAGGCGGGTAAAATCACCCGTCTTCGCTGGGGATGCTCAACTGTAACCCTCCGGTCTACAGCTAAAACAATCTTCAACCGTCGCCCTCCAGCGACTAACAGCCGAAGCGTTTTCAACCGCAACCCTCCAACAGTTTGCAGTTGAACCTTTTCAACTACGGCCCTCCTACGACCCGCAGTTGAAGTGTTATTAACTACAGCCCAGCGACGACCCGCAGTTGAAACACTTGTAACAATTACCATTCCGCACCGTCAGCGCCCCGCATACGTCGCAGGCCGGAGCATCTTCCTGGAAGTGCTCGAATTGGCGGTCAACTCTCTCGCTGGTCAGTGTGGTGCGTTGCGGTGACGACGCGACCGCCAAACGCAGCGAGTTTTTGACGACCGTGCTTTTCGACGAATCGGAGTCGCCGGTCGGTCTTTCGACCGGTGCGTATCCGTCTACGTCGATAAGTGCGCCGGCGGGCCTGTGGACTTCCATTTCCGTGGCCTTGCCGACGCGGCCAGGTTCCGAGGGTGCGTCTTCCTTGACAGCCTCGGGCGCTATTTCTTCATCTGCTGAGTTTGAGTCAGTTGCTTCCTTATCTCCGCTCTTGGGTGCGGCTCGTTTGGGCAGGTGCTTTTTGCGATACTCTTCGCCGAGGAACTGCAGCCCAAGCCAGCGGAAGATGTAGTCGACGATGCTCTTGGCCATCGGGATGTCGCGGTTGTCGGTCATACCGTGCGGGTCGAACCGCTGGTGGGAGAACTTCTTGACCAGGCTTTCCAGCGGCACGCCGTACTGCAGGCAGAGGCTCAACGCCGTTGCGAACGTGTCCATCATTCCGCCGACGGTGGACCCTTCCTTCGACATGCTGATGAACAGCTCGCCGGGTTTCCCGTCTTCGTATAGCCCGACGCTGAGATATCCTTCGTGTCTGGCTACCGAGAACTTGTGTGTAATCGACGGGCGGGTAGCCGGCAGGCGTCGGCGGTGGGGTTTGCGCGTCGCCGCTTCGAGTTGCTCCTGGCTGATTCCGGTAACTTCTATCTGAACGCTCTTGGACTGTGTGGCGGAGGTGTCTTTCGAAACGTTCAGCGGTTGGATGCGTTTTGAACCGTCGCGGTAGATCGCCACGGCCTTGAGGCCCAGCTTCCACGAGTCGACATAGACGCCCCGGATATCTTCGATCGTCGCATCGTTGGGTATGTTTACAGTCTTCGAGATCGCCCCGGAGATAAACGATTGGGCCGCTCCCATCATGCGGATATGGCCCATATAGTGTATGGATCGGCTTCCGTTTGCAGGCTTAAACGCGCAGTCGAAGACGGGCAGGTGCTCCTCCTTGAGCCCCGGCGCGCCTTCGATCGTGTCGTGCTGATTGATATGCGTCAGCACTCTGTCGATCGTGTTGCTGTCGTAGCCAAGCTTCTGCAAGGCCAGCGAAACGGTCTGGTTGATGATCTTGAACATGCCTCCGCCGGCCAACTGTTTGTACTTGACCAGTGCGATGTCCGGCTCTATGCCGGTTGTGTCGCAGTCCATCATGAAACCGATTGTTCCGGTCGGAGCCAGGACGGAGACCTGTGCGTTGCGATATCCGTGTTTCTCGCCGCCGGCCAGAGCTCTCGTCCACGAATCCCTCGCCGCGTCCAGAAGGGCGGGCGGGCACAGGGTGCTGTCGATGTCGTCAATCGCCGACTGGTGCATCTTTATCACCTTCAGCATCGAATCGCGGTTATTGTCGAACTTCGCGAACGTTCCGAGGCATTCGGACAGTTCGGCGCTTGCTGCGTAAGCCGAGCCGGTGAGTATTGCGGTGAGCGCCCCGGCTGTGGCTCGTCCCTCGTCGCTGTCGTAGGGCAGGCCCAGCGACATCAGCAGGGCGCCGAGGTTCGCGTAACCCAGTCCCAGGGGACGGTAGTTGTGGCTGTTGGTGCAGATCCTGTCGCCGGGATAGCTGGCGTTGTCTACGAGAATTTCCTGTGCGATGATGAAGACCCTTGCAGCCGCGGCCATGCGGTCGGTGTCCATCGAGCCGTCTTCGCGTCGGAACTTCATCAAGTTCAGGCTGGCCAGGTTGCACGCCGAGTCGTTAAGGAACATGTACTCGCTGCACGGGTTCGAGGCGCAAATTTCCCCGTCGTCGGCGCATGTGTGCCATTTGTTGATTGTCGTATGATACTGAACGCCCGGGTCGCCGCAGATATGCGTTCCTTCCGAGACCAGGTCCAGCAGATCGGCTGCGGGATACTCCACAGACTTCTTGCCGGTAGTGACCTCTCGGGTCTGCCACATCTTTCCGTCCAGGGCGGCGTTCATGAATTCGTCGGTGATCCTCACCGACAGGTTGGCGTTCTGGTACATCACCGAGGCGTACGCTTCACCGTTGAACGATCCGTCGTATCCCTGTTCGATAAGAGCCCAGGCTTTTCGCTCCTCGACCATTTTGCAGCTGATGAACTCCATGATATCCGGATGATCGCATCGCAGAGACTGCATCTTGGCCGCACGGCGCGTCTTGCCACCGGACCGTACGACGGCTGCGATCTGGTCGAATATCCGCATGAAGCTCAGTGGGCCCGAAGGCGTGCCGCCGCCGGAGAGACTCTCGCGGCTGGATCGCAAGGTCGACAGGTCGGTGCCAGTGCCTGAACCGTACTTGAAGAGCATCGCTTCGTCCTGGGCCAAGCGCATGATATCCTCCATCGTGTCGTCGACGGACTGGATAAAACATGCCGAGGCCTGCGGATACTCGTAGCTCCTCATCGTGCGTTCGGGCTTGCCGGTTTCAGCGTCCCAGTGGCAGTTGCCTTCAGAACCGTCCACCCCATATTGATGGAACAGCCCGACATTGAACCAGACAGGTGAGTTGAACGCGCCGTACTGGTTAACGCACAGATACGTCAGTTCGTTGTAGAACCGTTCGGCGTCGTCATCATCGGCGAAGACCCCGTCGACCTTGCCCATGTCGGTGATGGTTCGGGTCACTCGGTTGACCATGGCGCGAATCGAGTTTTCACGCTCGCTCGAACCGTGCTTACCATAGAAATATTTGCTGACGACAACAGTAGTCGCCAGCTGGCTCCAATCGGCCGGTTTTTCAACATCAGTCTGCTCAAAGATCGTGCCGCCCTTGTCGTCAGTGATGTGCGCCGAAGACTTCTCCCATTTGACATCGTCAAATGGGTCTACTCCAGGAGTGGAGAACACCTGCGGGATTTTAAGACCCTTGCCCTTGTTCGGGGTTTGCTTGATTGCTTCCTGGCCTTTTGAGCCGTCCGAAGAGCTTGTTGAGTCTTGCTGCGCCATCGCAACTCTCCCGTCAAAACAGTTGAACAGTTTTCTGATTCTGAGAATATCTATTACGAACGATTAAACTTGCTTACGTGATAAACTGGAACATCAAGCCGGGAAGATCAATCCAGTCCTTCCCACGTTTATCATTTTCAAACCGACGATTCGCCAATTGCTTTTAACTTTTCGTCAGCAACCCTATTGGTCTGACATGACCAACGGATAGCGATGATAGTACTACATCTGGTATACGACAAGACAAAAAATACCCAAATGTTGTAAAAATTTATAACTCGTTGTCTGAAACGATGTTCTGGAAAGCATTTTTTTTTGCCAACAATCAAAAACACCCGCACATAATACTAACAGTATGTTTTATGGAAGTCAAGGCCACAATATACGGGGTGGCTGTTGATAACTGTGTACAACCTGTAGGCTATATGTTAAGTTCGTGTTGACTATATGTTGGTTGATTGTGGCTTGCAAGCTTTATGCGATTTTTTCGGGTGTATTTGACGAGTTTAGCCCTTCGATCGGGTTGGGATAATCGCAAAAGTGTCCAATTGGGGAGGAGTTAGGGAGGCAATTCGCCGATAATCTAAACAAGCAGTATTTTTTGGCTCGCCGCCTAACCTTCAAGCCCAGAGTGTGAGCAATGAATTCTAAGTCGAGCAAACCGATTGCCGGACGCGTCGCCGAGCACAATTCATGGCCGGCCGAAAGATGTTACGCCCTTGGACGGGACACTATGGATATGGGAGAATTGTGGGACCCTCGCCGCGGACGCAGCCAGGCTGTATCGCTTTGCGACATCCTGACGTTAGATCGAATCAAAGTTCCGCTTGATGGAGGCGCCATGGGCGAAGCCGTAGCGGAGTTGGTTGATCTGTTTGTTCAGACCGGTGATCTGCACGACAGGGATCAGGTGCTTGAAGCGATTGTCAGCAGAGAACAGACTTCCAGCACCGGCGTCGGAGGCGGGGTGGCGATACCTCATGCAAAGACGTCGCAGGTCAGTGGTCTGGTGATGGCTGTCGGTACATGCGCCTGTCCGATCGATTTCGACAGTGTAGACGGAGCCGGGGTGCGTATTGTGGTCATGCTGCTCAGTCCTATAGAGATGACCGCCCAGCACATCTGGGTGATGGATCGTATTACCGGCATGATGAACTGCAAATCCGTTCGCAGCAAATTGCTCCAGGCCCGCTCGCCTGAGGCCCTGTACAAGATTATCTGTCGACACGAAGCCGCCGCGGCGTAGCGGAGTTTGACGGGGGCGGTGATGTTGCCGGGAGTTGAATAAAAAACGGCCAACCTGATATTCAGGCCGGCCGATTGTTTTTGCTTTTCGTGTGATCCGGATTCGGTTTTTACTTCTTGATCTTTCTAAGCATCTCTTTTGCTTCGCCGACCAGATAGAACGATCCGGTTACGCAGACGAGGTCTTCTCGGCTGACGGCGTTGATGCCGATTCGCATCGCGTCGGTCAGGTCGTCTGCGATCTGGGCCTGTCTTCCGGATACTTCGTCATATATTGCTGCGAGGTCTTTGGGTTTCGCTGCTCGCGGGGAGCCCTTTGCCTGGGTGAAGACGACCTTGTCAGCTCCGGCGGCCAGTTGCTTCATCATTCCGGGCAGATCTTTGTCTGCGGCGCATCCGAAGATCAGCACCAGCGAATCATACGGTACGTGCTGGCCCAGGGCTCGCATAAGCGCCCGGATGGAGGCTGCGTTGTGGGCTCCGTCGACCAGGATTCTCGGGTCGGAGTTGATCATCTCCATGCGTCCGGGAATGTAGACGTTCGCCAGTCCGCGTTTGGCCAGTTCGTCGTCGATCTCGATTCCCTGGGCCTTGAGCTGGTCAAGCAGCGCCAGGGCCAGTCCGCAGTTCAGCGCCTGGTGTTCGCCAGCCAGCGGTACGGGCAGGTGCTCGAACTGGCTCGAGGGCGTTGTCAGGCAGATTCGCGTCATGCATCCGCCGGTCCTGGAAGATTCAACTCGCAGGCTGAAGTCGATATCCTTACCAGTGAACCTCAGCGGGGTCCCGGTCTTCTTGGCCACTCGCTTCAACACGCGTTCGGCTTCGGGTAGTTGCGGCACCGAGACCGCCGGGATATCCTGTTTGAAGATGCCGGCTTTTTCGCCAGCGATTTTCGCAACGCTGTTACCCAGTTGGCTGGTGTGATCCAGCGATATGCTGGTCAGTCCGCAGACCTCGGGCGTAAGTACGTTGGTGCTGTCCAGGCGTCCGCCCAGACCAGTTTCCACGACGGCGAGGTCGACTTTTTCCGCGGCGAAGTGTGCGAATGCCAGAGCGGTGAATATCTCGAAGAAGGTGGGCTTGTCGTCCTTCATCTTCTCAATGGAGATTTCCGCCTTGCAGATCAGTCGGCAAAGGGCCGCCTGGGTGATCTTGTCACCGTTTATCATGATGCGCTCGCGCACATCGGTGATGTGGGGCGAGGTGTACAGGCCCACCTTGTGTCCGCAAGCCTTGAGCATTTCAGCGAGCATGATGGCCGTTGAGCCCTTGCCCTTCGTGCCGGCTATGTGGACGGTCCGCAGCTTCTTCTGCGGGTCGCCGAGGTGTCGCAGCAGACGCCTCATTCTATCGAGGCTGAAGGTGTCGCTGTTATAGCGCACTCGAGCCATCTGCTCGTAGTCGGTCTGCGAGAACAGATACTTCAAGGCCGACCCGTAAGTTCGGGAAGGACGCTTGGACTGTGCACCTCCGGCGGTGCGCTTTGAGCGCTTTGTTGCGGATGCTATTGCCATAGTGGAGAAGATTATAGAAGAATCGGTGGACAAAGTCAAGGTTTAGCACTGTTTTAGGGCCTAGAACAGGGTGAAAACAGCTTGATTTATGGGTATTCCGGATTTGCCGGCTGATTGCATCTATCGAAGGACGCAGATGTTGGGAACGCGCGACGTCGGTTTCTCGATCGTTTGGCGTCAAAGTGGTCTTTGGGGCGAATATCGCAACTGCACCCTTGCCTGTTGACCTGTGATATGCTCAAATACCAGCTCGTTTGTGACGTGGTCTGAGGCAAATTCACGGTTAAAATCGGTTAAATTCAGAGGAAAATATAATGGCCTATTATCTGGGAATTGATATTGGGACGTCCGGTACGAAGACATTGGTGATGAATTCTCGCTGCAAGGTTCTGGCCACCGCCACTGCCGAGCACCCGATCTCGGCGCCTAAGCCCGGTTGGAGCGAGCAGAATCCCGAAGACTGGTGGGACTCCGCAGTTAAAGCCACCCGCGCCGCGATCCGCAAGGCGAAGATCGACGGCAAGAAGGTCGCGGGCATCGGTCTGAGCGGCCAGATGCACGGTTTGGTCATAACTGACGATGCAGGCAAGCCGTTACGTCCGAGTATTATCTGGAACGACCAGCGCACCGCCAAACAGGCCGCTGAGATCGAAGCCGCCGTCGGCGGACGCAAGAATCTCATAAAGCTTGTGGGCAATGCGGCGATGACGTCCTTTACGTTGACCAAGCTGCTCTGGGTTCGTCAGAACGAAAAGCGCATCTACGACAAAATCAAGCACATGCTTTTGCCCAAAGACTACGTAAGGCTCAGGCTTACCGGAGAGTATGTCGGCGACGTTTCGGACATGTCCGGCACGCTCATGCTGAACCAGAAGACCCGCAAGTGGTCGAAGAAGATCCTCTCGACTTTCCAGATTGACCCTGCGATTCTTCCTCCGGTTATCGAAAGCCAGGAGGTCTCGGGGCTTCTGACCGCCGCGGCGGCCAGTAAGCTGGGGCTGGCTGAAGGCACACCGGTTGTCGGCGGGGGAGGCGACCAGGCCATCGGGGCCATAGGCAACGGTGTGGTCGCCGACGGGTTGACCAGTGCGACTATGGGCACAAGCGGCGTGGTGTTCGTGCACTCCAAGGAGTACAAGACCGACCCGGGGGGTCGGGTCGGAACGTTCTGCGCCTCGGTTGACGGCGAGTACTGCATGTTCGGATGCGTTCTTGCAGCCGGCGGAAGCTTCCAGTGGTACCGCAACGTGTTGGGTCAGGGCGAGATCGCACAGGCCAAGCGAAAGAAAATAGATCCCTACGAACTCCTGACCGCCCAGGCCTCCCAGGCCCCGGCCGGTTGCGAGGGGCTGTTCTGGCTGCCTTATCTGACCGGCGAGCGAACTCCCCACGCCGATCCCAACGCCAAGGCGTGCTGGATAGGCATTGATTCGCGCACTACGCGAAACGAACTGGTTCGCGCCGTGGTCGAAGGCGCCACGTTCGCCATGAACGATGTCGTCTCGCTGCTTCGAGATGAGCAGGGCATGCGTATCCGCCAGATTCGTCTTTCCGGCGGCGGGGCGCGGAGCGAGTTCTGGCGGCAGATGCAGGCCGATATCTACGGTACGACCTGTGCGACGATCAACACCGAAGAGGGTCCGGCGTATGGAGCGGCTCTGCTGGCGTCGGTCGGAGCCGGGGAGTACTCCCACATTCGACAGGCGGTCAAGGCCGGAATCAAGATCACCCGTACGATCAAGCCCCAGGCCGCCAGCAAGCGCCTCTACGCAAAATACTACGCTCGATATCGCGAACTTTATCCGGCGTTGAAAGATCAGTTCGCCGCGATAGCCGAACTGTAGTGCAACTACGAATATGCAGACATGCAGCGAAATCAAGGCGATTCTCGCCGGCGCAGGTTTGAGCCCCAACAAGCGGCTCGGCCAGTGTTTCATGATCGACAAGAACCTGCTGGGCAAGGTCGTTGAGCTGGCCGCGCCCGGCGGTGATCGAACGGTTCTCGAGGTCGGCCCGGGAACCGGCACGCTTACCGAAGAACTGTTGGACCGCTCGGCTCGCGTAGTGGCCGCCGAACTGGACCACGGACTGGCCGGTGTGGTCCGAGCGCGTTTCGCCGACAGAGATAACTTCGTCCTGGTCGAAGGCGACGTGCTGGCCGGCAAGCACGCACTGTCGCCCGAGGTTAAGAGCCATCTCGGCGCCTCGGCGGACCTGATCGCCAACCTGCCTTACAACATCGCCACTCCGCTGATAGCCCAATGCCTGATCGAAAGCTGGCGCCGCGTCTGCGGCCGGGCGTCTGACAGCGTCTGTTTCGACAGCATGACGTTCACTGTTCAGCAGGAAGTCGCCACTCGCATGCTCGCCGCACCGGGCGGGCGACTGTACGGGCCGATAAGCGTTCTGGGGGCCTTGCTGGGCAACGGCGTGGCCGGGCCGGCGATTCCGGGCAGTGCGTTCTGGCCGCCGCCGAAAATCGTCAGCCGCGCACTGCGAATAGACTTCGATCCGGATCTTGCCGCTCAGGTCAGGGATGTTGCCGTGCTGTCGGAAGTCGTCGCGACGGCGTTCGGCCAGAGGCGAAAGCAAATCGGTTCGATCTTCAGGAAGTCCCGCGGTTCGTTCGCTCCGGATCTGCTGGCCGCGGGGTTGGACGTCGCCGGGATCGACCCGTCCAGCCGGGCCGAGCGAATCACCCCCGAGCAGTTCCGCACGCTCGCCAACGCCGTGGGAGCCGATCGCACTTAACTGGCGTGTTAGCGATACTCCCGATGGTTCACATTTGGTTCACAGATTTGAAAACCGCAGCCGGACTCCGTCAGCCCGCTCGACCCGGTTACTACAGCGAAGCGATCACGCTATCCGCTCAACACATAATCAGTTACGAATACACATCCGGGCGTGCGTCAACGTCGCAGCCCGTTGCGCCAACCAATACCCAGCACGACCTGTGAACTTCCAGGACACATCGAGAGTAGGCCATGGCAGCCCCGCTGGCCTATGATAAAGTATTGCCAAGAAAACTCTTATGGTAATTACAGTCCCTATCGTCGCTCACGCAAAAAACCACTTGACGCCATCGGGTATATCACAGGCTGTTAAGTGCTTAGTGTAAACGCTGTTATCGCTAGCAGTTGCTCCAAATCGAGGCAAATCACCCAACCGACGCGCCGTTGATCCGGAAGCATCAAATGGTGTGTGACTGATTTTCGTGGCGCTTTCCAAGTTTATTGTTTACAGTGGCCTACATAACCTTTTTAAGGAGTAGGTCATGGACGACAAGAAGATTACGGCTGACGAGTTGGAATTGGCGTTGCAGGGGGAGTTTAAGCGTCTGGTCAGTGAGGTCGCTGAGGCGTTAAATTTGGCCCAGCCTGGTCGGATCATCGCCGACTCCGAGGAGCCGGTTCGGGACGCTTCAGCGGTATTTCGACAACGGTTGTACCAAGCGGGGCTCGACCTCCTGCAGAATAAGCAGGAGGCTTTTCCCCCCTCGGGACAAAGCGACCAACCGGCAACTTCGGAACAAAGGGTTCAAAACGACCAGCCACTCGACGATTAACGGTCGGCTTGAAGTTCGTCGGCGCGTTTATTGGTCGTCAGGATCGGGCATGGTGGCGCCGGCAGACGCATGGTTGGGCATTGCCAAACATCGTCACAGTCCAGGCGTTCGCGAGATGTGTTGTCGCGAAGCAACCAGCGACAGTTTCCGTCACGCGGCTGAGGATTTGCTTCGCGTCGGCCAGATCCGCCTGAGTCACGACACTGTTCGCACGATAGTCGAGGCTGAAGGCCGCCGAGCGGTCGAGGCCCAGCAACGCGGATATGTTCGACCCGATTGGTCTGCCGAGGACTGCCAGGGGCCACAAGGTGCCGGCACATGTCTTATAACAGGCGCTGATGGGGTGAAGGTTCCGCTGGTCACGGAGACCGAAAAAGCCAAGCGTCGCGCATTGCGTCGGCGCTCTGGTCCAAAGGCCCGCCGCAGACGCCGTCGGATGCGTCGCGGGAGCGACCAAGCCTACAAAGAGTTCAAACTGGTGGTGTTCTACGATCCGTCTAAGGCCCATCAATACGCTGTAGGCACCAGCAGGAATCATAAGGCGTTGGGGCGTCTGATGCGTCGGACGGCCGGTTGGTTGAAGCTGGATCAAGCCGACGTGAGCTATTCGGTGACCGACGGCGCCGAGTGGATTCGCAACCAGTACAACCGACAGCTGCCCATGCTAGAGGCGAACGTTCTGGATTACTACCACCTGCGTGAGCATGTCATTGCCGCGTCCCATGCCGTCTTCGGCCAATCCACTCCTGAGGCGATCGCCTGGCGGGAAGATATCATGGGCGTGGTCCTGCAAGACGGTCCGCTGGCCCTGCTGGACCGTGTCGGCGACCTGCGACGATCGCTACGGGCCAAAGTCAAACGCGAGGAATTGGAATCGTTGCGGAAGTACGTAGCCAAACGGGTGGAGATGCTGGAGTATCCAACGTTCAAAGCCAAGAACTACGAGATCGGGTCGGGACCCACCGAAGCCTTCTGCAAAACGCTGACCAGCCGCCTCAAAGGCCCGGGGATGCGATGGGACCGCCGTCACGCAGAGGCCCTGATGGCCTTGGCAGCCACCCGGTCCTCCGGCATGTGGAAGCAGTACTGGACCCACCAACGCCTAGAGGCAGCGTAGCCGCCACCATCTTCAGGCAGACACTCCGCATACGAAGGAGACTATAATGGTTGACAACGCAACTCATGCGACCCCGCCCCAGACGCTCGAAACTCTCCAGATTGTACTGGACGCAGTGCCCAGCCCGATATTCTTGAT
>PVBE010630300.1_pt1 | contig 19038 bp, 16 predicted proteins | sample 1631181 | NCBI WGS metagenome assembly PVBE01 (sample SAMN08397723, study PRJNA350692) | Marine metagenome, whole genome shotgun sequencing project. | isolation source: water | place: Pacific Ocean | collected 2012-04 | reverse complement strand
CTCAAAGGAACGTTGGAATCTAGATTCGTCGCAACCCCGTGGTAACCAGAGTCGTCCATGGCAGTGGAGTTCCTCATGGCGATTCCCAATGGTCTTGTTTGACTTGTACTCATAGAACAACTGGACAGATGGCAAGCGGTTGTGCTTTCCCCATCTACTTCCATAGAGATCGCGAACTGTCTCATTCATGCTGTAATCCAAGACTTGCGCGAAGTGATTTGGATTGAAGAGCATGTCTGCGGATGAGTCGGCAATTCCCAGAATGTGTGGATGGCATGTCATGTAGTGAGTAGGTTCTCCAAGTGACTCCATCTGCTGGAGGAACTCATCTCTAATCTGGGTTTGTCTCTGTTTGCTCATACGCTGGTTCTTCTGTATTCGTTTGCACTGCATCTATGTAGGGATTCTTGGATTCCACCATGCACATGTATGCAAAAGCACCTCGTCAAGAGACGAGGTGCGGTTGGAAACCACTACGAGGCACTGTTGGCGACTATGCAAGATTCACTGTGGATCGCTTGATCATGTTGAAGATGGTGGACGCATACCAGTTACCAGTTCCTCGCTGTGTTGGGCGTTCTTCTGCATTCAAGATGCGAGCAATCTCATTCCATCCGATTGATTCTTGGCGAAGTTCTTCAATACGTCGGCGAGTGTGGATGTGCTTCTTGTCTACCAGCAACTCTCCATTGACGATTGTGTAACCGAAGGGTGGTTTCCCAAGTTTGAATCCCTGTCGTTTCTTCTCTTGTAGTGCTTCACTAATTCGTGTGCGAATGCGTCGGATTTCCCAGAGTGCTACAGAACCCATGATGTTCCGCATCAGTTCAGCACTTGCATCCTCACCATTGATCTCGGATGACTCGCAACTGTGGATACAGCAGGAGACACGCGAAATCTCCTTATCCAAGATCAATGACACAAGCAGATTTCTGCAGAGCCGATCACGCTTGGCGACAACGACTGCTGTACCTGGCGAGAGTTCGCTGAGCATCAGATCCAGTTGTTCTCGCTCTCCAATTCCTGTGCTTCCAGAAGCAACATCGGTGTAGAACTTCTTCACCTTCCAACCTTGTTGCTTGCAGTAGTCACGGATCTGCTTCTTCTGCGCTGCGATTGACAGTCCTGAAGCACCTTGCTGCTTGGTACTCACCCGTACATATCCAACCGCGGCAGTGGGTTGAAGTTGGTCTGTTGTCTTGGTGGTCATAGTTGGATCTCGCTCCTTATCAGCATCCATTATAGTAAAGACTACAGTCACTACTATAAAAGGACTCAAAATGAGCAAAAAATGGGCATTGGGGTCTGGAAGAGGGCATTTCTGGATTTGCAGGGTTAGCACCAGATGCGTCCTTAGACGCAGCAGGATGCTCTAGATCAGCGGCTTGTTGGGAGGATAGGGGGATGGGGTACCTGAAGGCGTCCTCCCTGAGGAAGGATCCTACCGCTCCAGATTTGGAGGTTCTAAGACGCTCCTCATGACGATCACACAAACACTGTAAAACACGGGCAATGTTGGCACATCAGACAACTACACACCGTGTAGTTGGGTGTGTAGCAGAGGGGGCGTAGTTCGTAACTAACTACCACACAGCGAGTAAGGGGCAATTCCTCTTCAAGGAGTGAAGAGGACGCACACATCAACTCCCCTTGATCTGATCAATCGCAGCGTTGAGTTTCTTTTTCGTCGCCTCTGCGCCACCGAAACCGATTTCGACGGAGTGCACCATGCCGTTGGGATCGATGATGACAGTGTGAGGAATGCCTCCGACGCCGTACTTCTGAGAGACCTTTCCTTTCGTGTCGAGCAGGACCGGAAGGTTCCACCCCTTCTTCTTCAGGAAATTGTCTACTTTGCTCTTGGGTTCATCAAGGTCGATCGCCCACAGGACGACACCGTCCCTGGCTCGCTCCTTGGCGACTTCCATGAGCGTCGGCAGGCCCTTTCGGCAGGGGCCGCACCACGTAGCCCAGAAATCAAGAATGACAATTTTGCCTTTGAGACCCTTCAGCGATACATCCTTGCCGTCGATGCTCTTGAGGGTGAAGTCGGGGGCCGGCTTGCCTATGGTGGGATGAGGTGTTTGGTGAGTGGGAGCGGCTTCTGGCCCACCACCCATGTCGGCCATCAAGGCTTCCATGAGATCATCAACCTTTTTCCAATCCGGCTTGGGTGTGAATGCGAAGGCGGCTTTGGCCTCGTCGGTGTCCTTCACGGTGGCCCACTGCGAGAATTCCACCACCATTTCTTGCGGCGTTCCGGGGGGGCCTTGGCCTTCGGGGATGGCAATCGATAGTTTCTTGATCCACGGTGCCTTGGCTGGGCCAATGGTCAACGTGATTGGCATGGCGGGCATGAATTCGCTGCTGGCAGTGGTGAAGCGAAGCAGATCATCTTCGCCTGACTTGCCCGCGTAGTCGACCGATTTGAACTCCTCAAGAATGCCTGCTCTGGCGTTCGGGCCGAGCATCTCCAACACAAATGTCGCAGGTCCGGCCATTTCCAGTGCGGGCGTTTCGTCGACATCGAGCGTTTTCGGCGCATCACTCTGGGACCACATCTGCATGGCAGGCATGGCTTGCCAGAACGTCGTGCCATCCGAGATGAGTTCGGGTGGCGACATCATGCTCATTCCACCGGCAGCGGGCCCTTCTTCGGAAATGGAGAAACGGTTCGGCTTGAGCACCACAACCTTCGTTCTGGTTTCCATGGCAGGCATGCCCGGCATTTCCATTTTCTGTACCAGTACCGTCGAGGCACCCGTCAGGTTGGCATACCACGCGAGGCTTCGATCGAGTATCGGGGCTGCTTCAGGAGAGACCTTGGCTGCAGGCGGGGTGCCGGCGGGACCCGGTGTGGGGGCGTTTTGAGCGGTGACCAACGATGGGGTGGCGATGCTCGCGAGCACGACAAGGGCAGGAAGACGCATGGGGGTGGATTCCTTATGACTGACGAAGAAGCATATCCACCCGTACACTGCCGTGGGCTCGTGGCGGAATTGGCAGACGCAGCGGCCTTAAAAGCCGCAGTTCCAAAGGAACGTGTGGGTTCGAGTCCCACCGAGCCCAGTGCGGCGAGCATCGCTCGCCGCACAGAGTCTGCCATTGGCGTGCTGCCCTTCTGCTCAGCCGTCCGACCCTCTATTACCCAACCAATACGGGTACCCGCCCCAATAACACAAAATCCCGCCCTTCCCGTCCGGATTCAAGCACACTCTTCAGCGTCTCGAGCACAGGCAACATCCGCGGCCCATCTGGATCGACGAACCGTCGCCGCCGATCGGCGCCCCACTTCCGCACAGCGCGTGTTTCGTCATGGGACGCATGCCCGATGATGTGAACCGACTGTGACCGAAACCGCCATACGCATGGTTGCGCCTGCTCGAACAGCGTTTCGATTTCCGTCTGGATACACAGTCCGCCCAACTGAATCATCGGGCGGGATCGCACCAAAATGGCCCTGCATCTGCGGATTCTGCTTTGAAGTGTTTCACTGAGTTTCATGACCGTGCGGTCAAATGCCACTTCATAAGCCGTTGGGATGGCGTTATTCGATGCCGCTGTGATGTCGGCCATGGACACCTCCTGTTGAGTTGTATTCGGCGATCGTGGCCGAAGGTTGTATGCACGATTGTCTCATTCTCATCACCGCATTCCAAGGCGGAATGGAAAGAACACCTTCTTGCCATCGACTCCGTTCGGGTTGTGCGGGCGAAGTATGCTGCGCCTTCATGGACCCGGCAGCCAAGCACAATCCGCCCCCCGCCCGTGCTGGCTTCATCGCACTGCTTACCACGATGTCGTGCGGCGCCATCAACGACAACCTGCTTCGCGGTGGCCTGCTGCTCAGTGTGGCTGCTGGCGGCATGTGGGGTGGCGAACTGGGCGAGGGCGGTACCGGCTGGATCACAGTCATGCTCTATCTGCCTTTCATTCTGCTGCTTGGCGTGACCGGTCAACTCGCCGACCGCCGCAGCAAACGCAGCATCATCGTGTGGACCCGAATCGCCGAGGTCTTTCTCGCAGCAGGCGTCACAACCGGTCTTTGGATGCAAAGCATGTGGGTGACCAGTGGCTTCTTCATACTGCTTGCGGCGCAAAGTGCCTTCTTCAGCCCGGCCAAGTACGGATCGGTGCCGGATCTGGTCGCAGTCGAGCGATTGGCGTGGGCGAACGGATTGCTCAGCCTGCTCACCAACATCGCCATCATTCTGGGTATGGCCGTTGCTGGATATTTGCTTGGAATCGGGCCAGTGATACTTGGACTCACGATGATTGGCGTCGCTGTCATCGGGCTGCTGAGTTCCCTGGCGATTCCCAAGATTCCCCCAGCGGATCCCGAATTGCAATTGTCGTTTCGGACATTCACCGCGCACACCCGGGTTCTGTCGCGGATTCGTGGCACGCCGCTGATGAACACAACCTTGGCGTGGTGTTGGTTCTATGCCGTCGGCTCGCTCGTTATTACCATCATTCCGCAGTTTCGGGGCCTGTTGGAACTCACCGACACAGCCGCTGGTGCCATGTTGGCCGCGCCCGGTCTTGGTATTGGCATCGGAGGGCTCGTTGCCGGGTTCGTATCGAGGGACGGCATCCGCGCGGGCCTTGTTCCGATTGGCGCATTGGGTATGACCGTGTCCTTTGTGTTGCTCGCCGTTGTGCCATCGACATGGCTTCGAGTGATCATCCTGCTTGCAGTTCTCGGCGTCTTTGCAGGCTTCTACGTCGTTCCGATTCTTGCGATGCTGCAGCACATGCCCGTCCACTCGTTTCGGGCGAGAACCGTTGGCACAGCGAACTTCATGACCTATCTGGCCATGGGCGGCTCAGCCCTTGCGTTTGCAGTATTGGCGCCCGTGATCGGCAACGAGCCGCAAATGTGGTTCTGGATCTGCGCTGGCGGCATGCTGCTGGTCTTCATCAGTTCAGTGCGGCAGCGGTCCATCATGGGGGAAGGTGCTGCGATGGGCGCATTTTCGAGCATTGAGGGTGACGGATGAACACGCGATTGCCGGACATCGTGCTCTTTGATCTCGACGGCACGCTCATTGACTCGGTTCCAGACATTGCCACAGCAGTCAACGCCATGCGTACGTCGTTTGGAATGCCGGAGGTGCCGGTCGCGCGGGTGCGCAGTTGGGTGGGTCGCGGGCTTTCGACGCTCATGCACCGGGCGCTGACCGATGACGACGATGGCGTGGCAGATCCAGGTGACCACGAGGAGTCCATCAGAGTGTTTCGTGGTCATTACCGTAGATGCTGCGCGCAGCACACGAGCGTATTTGATGGCGGAGAAGACATGCTCTCGTGGCTGGCAGCATCGCCGATCAAAGTTGCCATCGTGACGAACAAACCAACCTCGTTTGCGGCGCAGATCGCGAAGACACTTGGCATCGACAGGCACTTGGATGTGTTGCTTGGCGCTGAATCACACAGACCCCTCAAGCCCGATCCATCGCCACTTCGGGAGGCGGTTGATCATCTGGGCGGGGGATCCGCTTGGATGGTGGGCGACACGAGATTTGATCGAGATGCCGCCATTGCCGCAGGGATACCGTTTATCGGTGTACAACTCGAAGGCGACCAAGGCCGCAACATCGCCGACATCGTCGATTCGGATGAACCAGTGTTCTCGTCGCTTCGAGATCTTCACGATTGGTTGCGGGTCAGGTTGGATTGATGTCCGAACGCATCCACGAGCGATTCGATCGTGTGGCTGAGGGATACGCTGCATATCGCCCCAGTTGTCCACCGGAGCTCATCCGCAAGATCGCTTCGTTGTGCCGAAATCACGAGCAGGTTTGGGAACCCGGGTGCGGCAGTGGGCAGGTAACACCGTTTCTTGCCAGTGCGTTCGATTCGGTACTCGCGACTGATCCAGCACCAGCAGCCATTGCACAGGCACCGGCGATCAAAGGAGTCCGATTCGAAGTGGGAGATGCGTCACGGTGTTCACTTGGTGATGGGAAGGCGGATCTCATCGCGGTCGCACAGGCGTCACACTGGTTCAACATGAGCGTCTTTGTCGAAGAGGCACGTCGGGTGGCGGCACCCGATGCCGTTGTGGCACTTTGGTGCTACGACCGACCACGCGTGAGTACGGAGGTTGATGCCGTCATAGATCATCTGTACTTCGATGTGCTCAAGGGATGCTGGGATGCTGGTCGCGAGCACATCGACACGCGTTATACGGATCTATCCTTTCCATTCAAAGCGCTGGATGTGGAGGTGCCTGACTACCAGGCGAGCTGGACGGTCGATGGCATGTTGGGATATCTGCGAACGTGGTCTGCCGTCGATGTGGTGGCTGAGCGAGGAGACGGCGACGCGATTGCGGTGATTGAGTCTGACCTGAAACGTGCTTGGGGCTCGGAGACCCGAACTGTTTGTTGGCCAGTTGGAATCCGAGCGGGACGGACCTGGTGATTCCGGTATCTTCCCGGGAATTGGGTGCCAAGGAGCAGGACATGACGCTTGATTTGACATGGCTTGGACACAGTGGATTCCTGATGAGCGATGGCGAGATGACCATCGCCGTCGATCCTTTTCTCAGTGGCAATCCAATGGCGCCCATGGCAGCGGGCGACGTGAGATGTACCCATGTGGCGCTCACTCATGGTCATGAAGACCACTTCGGTGACACCATCGAGATTGCCAAAGCCAACGCCGCTCCGGTGATTGGCGCATTCGAGATCACGAACTTCGTGCAGGAGCAGGGTCACGAACTGGTTGAGCCGGGAAATCCGGGTGGCTGCATCGATCTTGGCAGCGGCAACTGGATCGCCTTTACGCAGGCTTTCCATTCTTCGTCGTATCAGGGGCGGTACATGGGCATGCCGTGTGGACTGATCCTGTGCATTGGTGGCAAGACCATCTACCACTGTGGTGATACAGGGCTGTTCAGCGACATGGCTCTGATCGGCGAGATCTACAAGCCGGATGTGGCGCTCATACCGATCGGGGATCGATTCACCATGGGACCGGGCCTTGCCTCGCGAGCCGCCGACTTGATCGGCGCGCCGGTTGTCGTACCCATTCACTACGACACGTGGCCACCGATTCATGTCGATGTCGCCGACTTCAAGCCCGCTTCCGCGGAAGTGCGGGTGCTGACGCCAGGTGAAGGGTGGGTCATCTGATGCATCAATTCGATGGAGACTGGGGACTCGTCTGCCGCGCTGCGGCAATGGCGGCAGAGGCCCATGAGGGGCAGGCTCGCAAGAATGGGACGCCGTACATCCAGCACCCGGCGAGGGTGGCGGTGCTCCTTGGCTCAGCCGGTGGGGACGAATCACTCATGGCCGCAGGATTCCTGCACGACGTCATCGAAGACAGCCCCATTGACTACGACGACATTCTCGAAGCCTGTGGCGAAGACGTCGCGGATTGGGTGGCGCTCATGACCAAGGACATGCGGCTGCGAGAGGACATTCGCGAGCCCGCTTATGTCAAGCAACTCGCCGATGGTCCGTGGCAAGCGCGTGCGATCAAACTCGCCGACCAGATCGACAATTGGCACGATGGTCTCGATGACGTCGCCACGCTTGAGAAGCGACGCGAGAAGGGCGAGTGGGCGATTCAGATCGCTGAACATGACACCGAGTCAGTGATTACGGTGCTGCGAGCGAAGCTCGAATCGATGCTTGCCTCCTGAGCAAGCCGAGGTTCACGCGTCCGAAGGGCTTGGCTCGACCGCCGATGCCGGCAGTTGTGGCGCGAGCGTGACCGGAGTGATTTGTTCGATCTCCTCGCCTTGTACACCGAGTTCGTGTAGCCGCCGCCCCGACACGAGCAGCCGTCGCTCAAGTGAGCCGACGGACTCGTTGTAGGCCTTGACCGCACTCTCAAGACGCTTCCCGACGGTCGCATGATGGTTGACGAACGTACTGAGCCGTTCATACAACTCCTTGCCAACGGCAGCAATCTCACGCGCGTTTTCGGCAAGTGCTTCCTGCCTCCAACCGAACGCAATCGATCGCAGAAGCCCAACCAGCAGGGTGGGGGTGGCAATCAGTACATGTTCAGCCATTGCGTCGGCGTGCATGGTCGGTTTGAGATCCATCGCCGCCATGAGTGCCGACTCGACCGGAATGAACATCACCACAAGGTCGGGTGATCCGGCGACCTTCTCCCAGTAGGACTTCTTTGCAAGTGTTTTCCAATGCCCCTGCATCGCATCGGCATGCGCGGCTCGTCGGACATCTCGGGTCGTTTCGTCAGCGATGGCGTCTAGATACGCATCGAGTGGCGTCTTGGCATCTACCACGATCCGACCGCCTCCCGGCAAGTTCACGATCAGATCGGGCCGTTGGCTCGACTCATCGCCGTGGATAGTCGGTTGCTCGACAAAATCACAGTGTTCGGTCATGCCAGCGAGTTCGACGACGCGTCGCAGTTGTACTTCGCCCCACTTGCCACGCTGATCGGGCCTTCGCAGGGCAGTGGTGAGTCTGCTCGTTTCGCTCCGCAGATCCTTGTGCGTCTCCATCATCTGTGCGATGGCTTTGCCCATGTCGCCGTAGGCTTCGGCGCGGGACTTCTCCAGTTCGCGAACGAACTTGTTCTGCTGTTCGAGTTGTTCGCGAAGCGGCTTGAGCCGCTCGACGGTCTGTTGCAGGAACCGCTCGCTGTTGTCCTGTAGCGCCTTGCGGCTGGAGGCATCGAAGGTCTCAAGCAACTGCTTCCGCATCTCTTCGATGCTTGCCCTCTGCTGCTCGAACTGCTTGTTGAGATTCTGCTCCCGCTCGGTGAGCGTCGCTACCTTTCGATCGGCCTCCTGCCGGGCCTCCCGCTCGGCTTCGAGTTCAACCCGAATCGAGTCGCGGTCGGCTTCGATCATCTTTGCTTCCACCGAGGTGCGGATGGCTTCGCCACCGCCTCCACCACGGCGGGCCACGTACATGACCACCGAGCCAATGACGGCCCCGATGAGCACCCCGATAATCAGTGAAACCGGATCCACGGCATCATCCTACCGTGGTCGTGTCAGATAGAATGCCCTGTTCTCTCTGAGGAGTCGGACATGTACACCATCGCCATTATTCTTGCCCTGATCTGCCCCGATCCTGTAGCCCAAGAGTATTCGCACCAAGGTGGCGGGACTGCTCACGCGGCGGCTTCGTCATCCGCTGCTGGTGGCGCACTCGGCGTGCCCGTACAACTGACCTTCGGCGATCAGTTCGTGAAGGCCGGTGAGTCGTATATCTCTCCAGACGGCGCGAAGGTGATCTTTCAGGCGGTGGAAGTGCCTGCCGAGGGCGAGGAGCCCGAGGAGATCTACGCGATGTATCTCGGAGATCTCCACCATCAGAATGGCTCGTGGCGGATGGACAATATTCGCAAACTCACGCCAGATGGCTCCGCAAACACCTGTGGCTGGTTCCACCCAACCGACCCCCGGAAGGTGATCTTCGCGAGTACCGTGACCGAGCCCGGTGGTGGTGATGTGCCGGGATACCAGCGGGGAAGCGGCAAGTACAAATGGTCCTATCCGCCACGAATGCGAATCGTGGAAACCCGTATTGATGGCGAATTCCCCCCCACGCTGACGCCGCTTGAAGGTGATACCGATTTCTATCAAGCAGAGTGCTCCATCAGTCCAGATGGAAGACATCTGCTGTACACCTCACACGAAACAGGCGATGGCGACATCTACATCCGCGACATGAAGACCGGCGAGCGGCACCTCGTCGTCGGCGCCCCCGGATACGACGGCGGCCCCTTTTTCTCGCCAGACGGTAAACGCATCACCTACCGCTCCGACCGCAACGGCGACAACCTGCTGCAGGTGTTTGTGGGCGAACTCGCCTTCAATGATGCCGGGACGATGATCGGACTCGATGAAGAGATCCAACTCACCAACAACGAACACGTGAATTGGGCGCCTTTCTGGCATCCCGACAACAGCCGTCTTGTGTATGCGACAAGCGAAGCCGGGCATGACAACTACGAGGTGTATGAGGTTCAGGCCCAGAAAGGCGGTGGCGTGGGCAAACCGGCCCGCTACGGCACCGGAAAGCGCCGCATCACCGAGATTGCCGGCTTCGACGGCCTTCCTGCATTCAACGCCGAAGGCACACTCATGATCTGGACCAGCCAGCAGGGCGGCGACGGCAGCCAACTCTGGATCGCCCCATTTGGCATTGATCAGGCCAAGGCGGCCGCTGGCGAGTGTCCTGTGGCCCACTAGATCGGGTCTGGTTGAAAGGGGCGAATCCGAACAAGGGGACCAGTGAAGCACCGTTTCGGTTGGCCCACATCGCACGTTTCTGCGATTTCGGTCACAATGTGCGGTTCCACATGACCCAACACATGCCCAGCACCAATGAAGAGGAGTCCGGCCCCATGTTGTTTGAAACCATGATGCTCACTGCGATTGCGGCCACGGCCGACGAGGCCGCTGCCCCCGTGCCGACAGCCAATCTCATTCCTCGCGAAGTGCTCTTTGGCAACCCGGAGCGATCCTCCGTGCAGATCAGCCCTGATGGCACGATGCTCTCCTTCCGCGCGCCGGTTGACGGCGTGATGAATGCATGGGTGCAGCCGCTCGATGGGGGAGACGCGCGTTCACTGACCACATACACCGATCGGCCAATCGGCAGCCTTCACTGGGCATGGAATGGAGAGCAATTGCTTTTCACCAAAGACAAGGGTGGTGACGAAAATTACCACGTCTTTTCGGTGGACATCGACGATGCCAAGATTCGCGATTTGACACCAGTCGATGGTGCGCGAGCAAGTATTGCAGACACCTCACGCGACCGACCGGACGAAGTCATCGTCAATATGAATGATGTGAATCCGCAGTTCATGAATGTCTATCGCGTCAATACCCGCACCGGCGAGCGGACACTGGTTCAGGAGAATGATGGGTATCTCGGATTCACTTTAGACGACGATTGGAACGTCCGGGGCCGCGCGAGCATGGACGATGACGGCGCGCTCATCATGGAGATGAGAGATCTTAATGGCAAGGAGTGGTACCACTTCATGACCATCCCGTCGGACGAGATGATGACGACCAACGTGTCAGGATTCTCAAAGGATGGCACCAAGTTGTACGGCGCCTCCTCGCTTGGTCGAGACAAGGCTGCGCTCGTGTGGTGGGAGCCTCGCCAGGGCGGCGCCGAATCGCCGCATGTCGTGTTCGAATCTGACAAGGCTGATGTATCCGGCGGCATCGTCAACCCGGACACCTATGAGCCCGAGGCCATCACGGTCAATTACCTCAAGCCCGAGTGGCACATTCTTGACGAGGTCATCGCCAAAGACATCGAAGCCCTGAAGAAACTCGATCAGGGCGACTTCGGTATCGCCAGCCGCACCAAGGACAACTCCAAATGGATCGTCGCCTACAACCGCGACAATGGGCCACCTCGATACTGGTTATGGGATCGCCCCAATCAGCAAGGGACCTTCCTGTTCACTACGTGGCCCGCACTTGAGGGCGCGGCGCTGACGTCCATGAAGGGCGTAGAGATCCCTACGCGAGATGGCCTGACGATGCCCTCGTATCTCACGGTTCCCGAGGGATCGGACGGCAAGAACCTTCCGATGGTGCTGTTTGTCCACGGCGGCCCTTGGGCGCGGGACTACTGGGGCTACAACCCCTATCACCAATGGCTCGCCGACCGCGGCTACGCCGTATTGAGCCCCAACTTCCGGGGTTCGACCGGCTTTGGCAAGAACTTCGTCAATGCCGGCAACCGCGAGTGGTACGGCAAGATGCAGGACGATCTCAACGACGCAGTTGCATGGGCTGTTGAACAGGGCATCGCCGATCCGAAACGGGTTGCGATCATGGGTGGCTCCTATGGTGGGTATGCCACACTCGCAGGATTGACACGCGATCCCGAACTCTTCGCGTGCGGCGTCGATATCGTCGGCCCTTCGCATGTCGGAACGCTTATCGAGTCGGCCCCCCCGTATTGGAAACCGATAATGAAAATGTTCGATACTCGAGTTGGCAGCATGGATGAGCCTGCCTACATCGACGCGATTTCACCACTCACGCACGTCGAGTACATCAACAAACCGCTGCTGATCGGGCAGGGTGCCAACGATCCACGTGTCAAGATCGCCGAGAGCGACCAAATTGTCGAAGCGATGAACAAGCGCGGCTTGCCTGTGACCTACGTCGTATTCCCGGATGAGGGTCACGGTTTCCATAATCCAAAAAACAACATGGCCTTTAATGCGGTGACTGAGGAATTCCTCGCCAAGCACATCGGCGGGAATGCGGAGCCGGTCGGTAACGATATCGCAGACTCGACTGCGCAGATTCGAGACAAGGGCGGCTTGGCGCTGGCGGGAACGGAGACCTATGTTGCGACCGAGGGCGAGGGTGAGCAAGCTCCGGTCGAAACCATCACGCTCGACCAGTTGTCGCCCGAGGAGCAGCAGCAGGTTCAGATGGTCATGACACAACTTACGCAAATGCCCATCGAGCAACTCCCCGCGGTCCGCGACCAGATGATGCAGCAACGCGCCATGGCCCCCCCGGACGCCATCAAACTCGTCGATTACATCATTGGGCAGCTCGATGAGAAGATCGAGCAGTCCACCAAGGAAGCAGGCTGATTTCGAGAGGCCCATACCCGAATTTTCTCTTTAGCAGGCCGGCAATAGCCGGCCTGCTGTCGTTGGGTGCCGTGCTGCGCCGATAGCATTCTCGGTATCCGATGAATCGCCATGTCTTCACAGTTGTTCGCCTGCTGCTCGTGACCATTGGTGTCACGGTGATCGTGTTTGCTGTGAACTGGCAGACGCTGATGGTGGTGCCAGCGGGGGAGCCGGGGTTCGGTGGGGAGACGGCGGAGGTGGCGCGGACGTTTGTGGTGACCTTGGTTGAGCCGGCTGGGGCTGGGGCGGTGCTGGTGCATACCGAGAACGGCCTTGGAGGCGAGGTCACGGCGAACTGGATTCGACCCGGGATCTTCGACATCTTTGCCTCGGCCGATTGGTGGTGGGTGCTGGTCGGCCTCGGGCTGGTCGGGTGCATCTATCCGCTGCAGGCGACCCGATGGTGGTTGCTGATGCGGTGCCGCGGACTGGCCGCTCCTTGGCCTCGGACGCTGCGGCTGGTGTACATCGGGGCCTTCAGCAACTTCTTCTTGCCGGGCACCGAGGGGGGCGATGTCGTCAAGGCATGGGGCGCAACTCGCGGAAGCGAGCGACGCGTCGAGGCGGTGATGAGCGTCGTCTTTGATCGCATCACGGGCCTTGCCGGACTCGTACTGCTTGCTGCTGGCGTCGGCATCTTTGCGGCCGAGTCGAATACCGCCCGGGACATCGGATGGTGGACGGCGGGAAGCATGCTGCTGATCGCCGTCGTGGCGATTGGAGCATTCTTCGTGACGACGCGGGGCTGGCTTCGGATGCCGGAGGTTGCCAAGACCTTTGGCGGAGGGTTGCCGACTCGCCTGCTTGCGGCAGGCAAGGCCTATGCAAAGCACCCCGGCCCGGTCATCGCGGCAACAGGCGTATCGGTCTGCGTGCAGATCCTGCTGGCATCGGCCGCAGGCGCGTGCGCCTGGGCGCTCGGCGCGACACACGACATCAGCGTCATTCTGGCGGTCATGCCGATTCTGTTTCTCGCAGCGGCAGTGCCGCTGACCTGGCAGGGCGCCGGCGTCATGGAAGTGCTCGGGATCGCGTTGCTGGCGATGCCGGGGGTGGCAACCGTCAATCAAGTCGTTGGGTTTCTGCTGCTGTATCGAAGCCTTGAACTCTCATGGGGGCTGGTCGGGGCGGCACTCATGCTCGGAGGCGGCATCAGCCTGCATCCGGAGCGGCAGCAGGCGGCCTCCTGATACCATGGGCGTACTCGGACGAATCCCCCATGCGCACCGATTTTTTGCCATTTGCCAGACCCTCGATCAGTGAGGAGGACGTGGCAGCCGTCACGGAAACCCTCCGGAGCGGTTGGATCACGACCGGGGCGGGCTGCGCGGCCTTCGAGGCGGCCATCTGCGAGCGTCTGGGATGTGCTGCTGCCGTGGCCGTCACCAGCGGCACTGCAGCCATGCATCTGGCCCTGCATGCCCTCGGCATCGGCCCTGGCGATGAGGTTGTGACGCCCTCGATGACTTGGGTTTCGACGGTCAACCTCATCACGATGGCCGGGGCGACCCCGGTCTTCGTGGATGTCGATCGAGACACCCTGATGGCCTCCCCAGAAGCTGTCGAGGCGGCCCTGACTGAGCGAACACGGGCGATCATCCCGGTCGACTTTGCGGGCGCCGCTCTCGATATGGAGCCCATCAGGCGGCTTGTGGATGATCGAGGCATTGCGCTGATTGAGGATGCCGCCCACGCCATCGGCACGATTCGATCGGGCGGCGAAGAGGTCGGCAGCCGTGGCACCGCCATCTTCAGCCTCCATCCCATCAAGACGATCACCAGCGGCGAGGGTGGCGTGCTCGTGACCGACGATGCTGAGTTTGGCGATTGCATTCGGCGGCTCCGCTTCCACGGACTCGGCATCGATGCGTGGCAGCGGGATCAGCAGGGCCGAAGTTCACAGGCCGAAGTACTTGAGCCGGGCTTCAAATACAACCTGCCCGACATGAACGCGGTGCTCGGGCAGTCGCAGCTCGCGCGACTCGATGCATTCATCACGCAGCGGGCGCACTTGGCCAAACGGTATCGCACGCAACTCTCCAATATCTCAGGCATCCTTCCGCTTGGTGATGCAATTTCGACCGAGCGACATTCCTGGCACTTGTTCATCGTGCGGATCGACGAGGATGCCGCCGGGATCGATCGCGACGCGTTCATGGAAGCAATGAAAGCCCGGAACATCGGTACCGGCATCCATTTCCGCGCTGCCCACATGCATCAGTGGTACCGGGATCACGCCGATACGTGGCGGGCCAACGGTCTTGCGAATACCGAGTGGAACAGCAATCGAATCTGCTCGCTTCCCCTCTTTCCAGACATGTCTGAGTCTGATGTGGATGATGTGGTTGCCGCTGTTCGAGAAGTGGTTGCCGCAGGAGTGCCTGCATGAGCATGTCCGTTTCCATCGTGATTCCCGTCTACAACGAGGTCGAGAACATCGACGTGCTCGTGAAGCGGGTGACGGCAGCGTGTGAACCACTTGCCAATGCGTGGGAAGTCGTACTCATTGATGACGGAAGCCGCGATGGTTCGTTGGAGAAACTCGAAGTGGCTGCAGATCGGCACGACGGCCACATTCGCGCCATCATCCTCAACCGCAACTACGGTCAGCACGCCGCGATCATGTGTGGGTTCCGCCACGCCCGTGGCGATATGGTGATTACGCTTGATGCGGATCTGCAGAACCCGCCTGAGGAGATTCCCCAACTCATCGACATGATCGAGCAGGGCAACGATGTTGTCGGCACGATTCGCAAGAATCGAAAAGACTCCTTCTTCCGAAGATTCGCCTCAGCACGCATCAACTGGATGGTCAAGAGGTCCACCGGAGTCGGCATGAGCGACTACGGTTGCATGCTTCGAGCCTATCGGAGGTCTGTTGTTGATGCGATGCTCCAGTGCCGCGAGCGAAGTACGTTCATTCCGGTGCTCGCCAACAGCTTTGCCAAGCGAGCCGCCGAAATCGAGGTCACCCATGCGGAGCGGCGGGCCGGTGATTCCAAGTACAGCCTCTGGAAGCTCGTCAATCTTCAGTTTGATCTGCTTACCAGCATGACGACGACTCCACTGCGACTGCTCTCATGGTTCGGTGTGGCGATCGCTGTGGGCGGCGTGGGGTTTGGCTTGTTGCTGCTGATCCTTCGGGTTGTCTTTGGTGCCGATTGGGCCGCCGAGGGTGTGTTTACACTCTTTGCGATTCTGTTCATTTTCGTTGGGGTACAGTTCATCGGAATGGGGCTTCTTGGTGAGTACCTCGGCCGTGTCTACTACGATGTTCGGGGTCGCCCGCGTTACTTCATCGACCGGATTGCCGGTCACTCGGATCTTGAGGGTGCCGAGGCGAAAGAGACGGCCAAGGCGGCCGCAATCGAAAGGCAGGTACAGATATGAAGGCCGTGCTTTTTGCCTATCACGAGGTTGGCGCTGCAACGCTTGAGGCCATGCTGCGAAACGGTGTCGATGTCGCTGCGGTATTCACGCATCGCGACGATCCATCCGAAGGTGGCTGGTTTCGCTCTGTTGCGAGAATCGCCGCCGAGAACGGCATCCCGGTGCATGCGCCGGACGATGTGAACCATCCAATCTGGGTGGCGCGTGTGCGGGACATGGAACCTGATTCCATGTTCTCGGCCCACTATCGCAAGATGATTGGATCAGACATGCTCGATGTCTGTCCGAATCAGTGCTACAACATTCACGCCTCGATGCTGCCGAAGTACCGCGGCCGCTGTCCCATCAACTGGGTACTTATAGGCGGCGAGACAGAAACGGGTATCACACTTCATCACATGACGGCTGCTGCCGATGCCGGCGACATCGTGGCCCAACGAGCGGTCACAATTGACGATGATGACACCGCCGCCACGTTGATGGCGAGCATTGTCGATGCAACCACTGTGATGCTCGACGAGGCACTGCCTGCGATTGCTGATGGAACCGCGATAAGTACACCCCAGGATGCATCCGCCGCTACCACCTACCCGGGGCGCTGTCCGGAAGACGGACACATCGACTGGTCAGATACCGCCGAGTCGATTCGCAATCTCGTGCGGGCCGTCACGCACCCATGGTCAGGAGCATTCACATGGGCGGGCGAGCGGAAAGTCCTGATTTGGGAGGCCACCACACTTCCAGGAGCGCCGGGTGCTGCGCCGGGCACAGTACTTTCGATTGAACCGCTGAGCATCGCGTGTGGTGATGGAGCGATGCGGATCGACGCCGGTCAGGCCGAAGACGGCGTGTGGTCGACGGGCGGGCATCTGGCGGACGAACTCAATATCGTCGACGGAATGCGGCTGGGCAAATCAGCCCCGGTCGCCGCCCCCCGGAAGCGATCGGTACTCATTCTCGGCGTCAATGGTTTCATCGGCAGTCATCTCTCCGAGCAGTTGCTTGCCAATGACTACGAGGTCTACGGCATGGATCTGCGGGCCACCAACATCGGCCATCTTGTGGATCGTCCCGGCTTCCAGTATGTGGAGGGTGATATCTCCATCAATCGGGAGTGGGTCGAGTACCACGTTCGCAAGTGCGATGTCATTTTGCCGCTCGTAGCGATCGCGACGCCGATTGAGTACGTCCGAAATCCGATTCGTGTGTTCGAACTCGACTTCGAGCAGAACTTGCAAATCGTTCGTGACTGTGTGAAGTACAACCGTCGGATCATCTTCCCATCGACCAGTGAAACCTACGGAATGTGTGCAGATGAGTTCTTTGATGAGGATTCGTCGAGCCTCGTGCTTGGGCCGATCAACAAGCAGCGTTGGATCTACTCCTGCTCGAAGCAGTTGCTCGACCGGGTGATCTGGGCGTATGGCGTGCGAGACAATCTTGACTTCACACTCTTCCGGCCGTTCAATTGGATCGGTCCGCGGCTTGATACGCTTGACGCAGCGAGGGTCGGCTCATCTCGGGCCATCACACAGCTCATCCTCAATCTCGTCGAAGGAACCCCGATCCAGTTGGTCGATGGCGGTGAGCAGAAACGCTGCTTCACCGATGTCACCGAGGGCGTGGAATGTCTATTCCGCATGATCGACGACACCGATGGCCGCAGCAGCGGCAAGATCATCAACATCGGGAACCCGGACAACGAGGCGAGTATCAAGGAACTGGCCGAGATGATCGTGGCCCGCTTTGATCAACATCCGCTGCGACACCGGTTCCCACCCTTCGCCGGGTACCGCGTGATCGAGAGCGGCAAGTATTACGGCAAGGGTTATCAGGATGTGCAACATCGCCGTCCATCCATTCGCAACGCGAAACGAGTACTCGATTGGACGCCGACGATTAGCACGGAGGACTCGGTGGCCCGCACCGTGGACTGGTTTATTGAGAATCACGTCCGTTCGATCGGCACCGAGAACGCCGCGGCGACAGAGACCACGACAGGCGCATGAACCTCGGACTCCGGATCGATGTCGATACGTTCCGAGGAACCCGCGATGGTCTGCCCGTTCTGCGGCGAATGCTCGATGTGCGCGGCATTCAGGCGTCTGTCTTTCTGACTGTCGGACCGGACAACATGGGTCGACATCTGTGGCGGTTGCTCAAGCCCGCCTTTTTTGCCAAGATGCTCCGCTCGCAGGCAGTAAGCACCTATGGGTGGGACATTCTGCTGCGGGGGACCTTCTGGCCGGGCCCGGTCATTTTTCGCCGTCTCGGGTCACAACTTCGTGGCATCGCCGACGATGGACATGAAATCGGCATGCACGCGTGGGACCACCACCGCTGGCAGGTAGCGGCGCACCGCATGCCACCAGAAGCCGTTCGTTCCGAGATCATGATGGCGCACGAGGCCATCACCGAAGTGATCGGTCGAGTGCCAACTTGCACGGCAGCGCCGGGGTGGCGGTGTACACCGGAGATTCTTCCACTCCGTGATGAGTTGGGGTACACCTATGCCAGTGATTGCCGCGGGCACGGTGTGTTTCAGCCGCAGGCGGGACCGCCGCAAGTATGCGTGAATCTTCCGACGTGGGATGAAGTTGTGGGACGGGATGGAATCACCGATGAAAACTTCAACGACCACATCCGCGGGTGCATGCGCAACGACGGGCTTGATGTCTTGACGGTGCATGCCGAGTCTGAGGGCGGAGCCAAGGCGGCATTGTTCGGTTCCTTTCTCGATCAGGCGATCGCCGATGGCATCAATATCGTGCCGCTGCGAAAGTTGATTCCAGACGACATTCCAAGTGGAACGTTCAAGCGAGGCGAGGTGAATGGCCGTGAAGGCTGGGTTGCTGTTCGAGAAGGAAAATCGACGTGACAGTGCAACAGCCCACACTCGGATCACGGAACCGATTCGCGAAGTATGCGATTGTGGTTCTGGCCATCGTGTTCATTGGTGTGTACTTGTTGCCGCTAGGACTGCGTCCGATGGTTGTCCCTGATGAGGCGCGCTATGGTGTTATTCCG
>PVBE010975324.1_pt1 | contig 19045 bp, 17 predicted proteins | sample 1631181 | NCBI WGS metagenome assembly PVBE01 (sample SAMN08397723, study PRJNA350692) | Marine metagenome, whole genome shotgun sequencing project. | isolation source: water | place: Pacific Ocean | collected 2012-04 | reverse complement strand
TTTTTTCCGTGCCCATGTATTCCGTTTTTTAATGTTAAAACAAAGTCATTGTCTTTATTGTGTTTGCTCAATCGTTTTAGCCTCTCAAAGTATTTGCCTCCTCTCGCAACAAATACTCTGTCTTGTTTAACTTTGCTTGTTTCTCCTTCAACAATAATTTCAGCCCATTTGTAATCGTTCTTTTCGTATACTTTTACATTCTTCCATTTCAATCCAAACAACTCGCCACTTCTCATCATTGTGTTTGCGTGTATCAAAAAATAATGTCTAAACAAGTGCCTTACAAAAGCCTTATCTCCATCTAACTTATCTGCTTTGATTTGTCTTGCTGAGCAATAACTGCGTAGCCACTTGCAGATGTTTGTGTATTCCTCATCTGTAAATGTTTTACGCCTCATTGCTTCTGCTTCAGTTCCAACTATTTTTATTGTTGGGTGTAAAAACTTCTCTGTGTTGTGCAGTCCTTCGTCATATGCCCACTTGCAGAAATGATTGATAGTACTTAACTCATTACGGATTGTTTGATTAGAAGCACCTTTGCCTAAACGGAATTGCTGATAGTCATATATTGTTTTCTTACCAAAAGTATCTAATCGGTGTTCAGCATTTATTGAGGGATATTTTGTAAGCCACTTAATGTGTGTTTTGACTGTGGTAAGCCTTCCTTCACCAATTGCTCCACTCAAAACATCTTTTGCTCTGTGTTCTAAAAACATTTCAATTGCTTTGTATAAGGTTGGGCTAAACAGACTTTTGCCTTCTGTCATTTTTACAAAGGCTACTGCGTGTTCTACTTTTGCTCTTTCTTTTGCTGTTTCAAAGCTCTTCGTTCTTAAACTTTTTTGATGATATCACCTATGCCCTTCTACTCGCATACGCATCTGCCAATTGCCACCACTATTTGAAGTAGTGAAAATAGTCACTTCGCCATCGCAAAGTAAGTGTTTGTTTTTGTAGAAGTCAGAGTTGTTTTGTTGATTTGGTATTAGTTTTTTATTTTTGAAATCAACTCTCAATATTGCTTGTTCCATTTATCTATTCCTTTTGTTTAATAACTTATTATATCAAGCAAAAGGAAGGTATCATCTTCAAGTATGTTTATTATCATACTTGATACACTTGTGAAGTGTAATAGTAGCAGAACTTTACAACAATATTTACAACAAAGACGAAGGAATGCGTCTTTACAACAACTTTACAACATAGGAAACAGCGTAGGAATGGGGGTTGTAGGGCGTGTTTTTACTCCCACTCGATCGTTGCCGGAGGTTTGCTGGATATGTCATAGGCAACCCGGGACACTGCGCTTATCTCGTTAATGATGCGGCTGGACACTACTTCCAGAAATTCATTGGGAAGATGCGCCCATCTTGCCGTCATGAAATCAACGGTCTCCACGGCCCTAAGGACGATGACGTACTCATAGCGTCTGGCATCGCCCACCACCCCCACGGATTTCACCGGTAGAAACACGGCGAATGCCTGACTGACCTTGTGGTATAGATCAGCCTTGTGCAGCTCTTCCATATAAATATCATCAGCTTGCCGCAGAATGTCCGCATATTCTTTTTTGACTTCGCCGAGAATTCGCACCCCGAGTCCAGGCCCTGGAAACGGGTGTCGCTGCACGATCTCCTCGGGCAAACCCAACTGCAGTCCAATTCTTCGGACCTCATCCTTGAACAGTTCACGCAGCGGTTCGATCAGATCCAGATTCATGTCCTGCGGCAGTCCACCAACATTGTGGTGAGACTTGATCACATGGGCAGTGCCACCCTCATGACCAGCTGATTCAATTACGTCCGGGTAGATGGTTCCCTGAGCAAGAAACTTCGCGTTCTCGATCTTTGCCGCTTCGGCATCGAAGACCTCTATAAAGGTATTGCCGATCAACTTTCTTTTCTGCTCCGGTTCCTGGACATCGGCCAACTTGCTGAGGAATTGATGTTCTGCGTCTACCCGAATGATATCCAGATTCAATACGTTGCCGGTTTCTCTGCCCATCATCTGCATGACCTGGTCCGCTTCGTTCTTGCGCAGAAGGCCATTGTCGACGAAGACACAGGTGAGCTGGTCACCGATCGCCCGGTCGAGCAGCGCTGCCACTACTGAAGAATCCACACCACCGGACAGTCCAAGTATGACCCGGTCCTGCCCCACTTTTTGTCGCACATCGGCAACGATGTCGTCAACGATGTTTACCGGCGTCCAGAGCCCTTTGCAACCGCAGATTTCAAGAACAAAGCGCTGCAGTATCTGTACGCCACGCAGGGTGTGATTCACTTCGGGATGAAACTGAACACCGTAATAACGTCGCTTGTCATCGCTCATCGCTGCCAAGGGAGTGTTGTCGGTCTCCGCCATGCACGCAAATCCTTCAGGCAACTGCGTCACCTTGTCGCCGTGGCTCATCCAGACATCGAGATACCGGTCGTCTCCCTGTCGCTCATCCGCTATATCAGCCAACAGGGCGCCGGTTCCTGTTACCTTTACCCGGGCATAGCCGAATTCCTGCTTATCGGACGACTCCACCTTACCCCCTAACTGCACAGCTAAGGTTTGCATGCCGTAACAGATCCCGAGTAATGGAACCCCGAGTGCAAAGATGCCGTCCGGCGCACGCAAACTGTGATCAACCGTGGCCGACTCGGGCCCGCCGGAAAGAATCACCCCCTGAGGATCGAAATCCTGCAGCCTCTCTGCCGCCATATCATGGGGATGGATTTCACAATAGACGCCGATCTCTCTCACCCGTCGTGCGATCAGCTGAGTGTACTGGGCGCCAAAATCCAGGATGAGTATCTTTTCCCCATGGATGTTGCGCGACATTTAGGGATGACTCCAACAGAGAACGAGCTGGGTAGCAGCGGTCGAAGATTTCCGTTCACAAGAGACTGGCGATGTCTGAAGAAGAAGGTATGCGAGTGCTTCTCGCGACATATCCGGGAGCGGCTCCAAAATCAGTGGACCTTGAAAGTGCGCAATTATACAGAAAAAAGGTGCTCCCGGTCTGAGAATTCTGATCAGACTCGAAGGTCCGACAAAAGTTTCCCAGCATCTACGAGCGTGCAGTTGGTTGAGACATGGGATGGGGGTGTTGCTGGAGCGCCTTCGGAGCGCGGTGGAGCCATGGATGGCGGAGCCGTGATCCAGGTGTCCTTGGCCAGGGATGGCCAAGGGCAAGTAGCGTAAGCAACACCCCCATCCCATGTCTCAGGGACCTGCAGACACGAGTAGCAACGAGTAGATAACCTGCTACCTAAGATGAAGGGCGTCCGGTCGTTAAACGTCCAACGACTCCTCTCAGAATTGTCAAGTGATGTTCCAGGCCAATGCATTCCTGCAACGAGCCAACCTTTTTTCTGCCCCAATCTGCTATATTCGCCCCATGACCGAACTATCCGACGTCAGACAAAACCGCGAGATTCTCTCCGTGAGTGAGTTGAATCGTCTGGTGCGGAATCTGCTGGAACGTGAATTTCCGCTGGTCCTGGTGGAAGGGGAAATTTCCAATTTTGCCAGGCCCTCATCGGGACACTGGTACTTCACCCTGAAGGATGCAAACGCTCAGGTGCGTTGTGCAATGTTTAGAAACCGCAATCGACTGATCAGATTTCGCCCGGAAGATGGCATGCAGGTTCTGCTGCGTGCCAGAGTTGGCCTCTATGAGGGTCGCGGTGACTTTCAGTTGATCGGTGAATCCATGGAGGAAGCCGGTGACGGTGCGCTACGCAGAGCATTCGATCGACTGAAAGAAAAGCTTGCCGCGGAGGGACTGTTCGCTGAGGCATCGAAGCAGGAGATTCCGTCTCTACCCAATCACCTGGCAATCATCACCTCACCAACGGGCGCAGCCGTACGGGATATGCTGACTGGTTTAAAACGCCGCTTCCCGGCGATTCCTGTGACGATCATTCCGGTTCAGGTGCAGGGAGATCAGGCAGCAGCGCAGATCGTGCGGGCAATCCAACTCGCTAACCGATACCGGGCAAGACCCTTCGATCTGCTGGTACTGACTCGCGGTGGCGGATCTCTCGAAGACCTATGGCCTTTTAACGAAGAGATCGTCGCTCGAGCGATATTTGACAGCCAGATTCCCATCGTTAGCGCAGTTGGCCACGAGATAGATTTTAGCATCGCGGACTTGGTGGCGGACCTTCGTGCAGCCACGCCATCCGCAGCCGCTGAGCTAATCAGCCCCGATCAGGATGAGTGGCGGCAGATGTTGCAGGGCTACCACGATGCATTTGCTGCTGAGGTCAGCAGAAGATTGAATCGCATCTCCGAGAGAATATCCAACCTGCAGAAGCGAATGCGTCACCCGGGACAGCGATTGCAGGATCAGGCACAACGGCTGGATGAGGTCGAAATCAGGCTTACGAATACCATCACCTACCGGCTACGTCAGTCTCTCGCCAAAGTTGCCGTGTTGGCGTCGCGCATTGCTCATCCAAAGCACAAAATCAGCACTGGGAAGCTGAAGCTGCAGAATCAGATGGTGCGACTGAATAATAGAATTGAAGACTGCCTCAAGAGCAGATCACAGCACTTAGCGGCCATGGCACAGACACTGAGTGCCCTCAGCCCTCAGGCCACGTTGCAGCGGGGATATGCGATATTGACTACGGATTCTGAATCACCTCAGATTATAAGAGATGCACGGAAGGTTGTCGTTGGTGACAAGATTTCTGCACGACTGAGCAGGGGCACGCTAACTGCCACTGTTGAAGAGACTAAAGATGTGGACGACCAAGGGCACTAACTACAGAATCAGCGTATTGCTGTTTCTTATGCTGGTTGGCTGTGATCTGGCCGCCGAAGACGTGCCGCCCCACCATCAGTCTGTTCCCGGTGGCGTGGCCCGGGTGCCCGTGCAATCGTCCGGGCAGCCGTCGGTCAGCTTTGCAGGCAATCGTGTACTGGTGATGGCCAGCGAAGGCGAAAATCAATGGACGGCCGTGGTCGGAATCCCACTTTCACATGAACCCGGGACATACCAGCTTGATCTCGGCGGTGGGCGGCAAGTCGACTTCCAGGTCAATTCTAAAGAGTATGAAACTCAATACCTGACCATCACCAATCGGAGACAGGTGGATCCCAATGAGGCCGATCTGATTAGAATCCGCCAGGAACGCACCACCATGGATCGCGTCTTTGCGAGCTGGACTGAGTCATCAAGTCCGGTGACCCAATTCAAGCTGCCCCTCGAAGGACCTGTTTCCAGCACGTTTGGCTTGCGCCGCTTCTACAACGACCAGCCCAGAAATCCCCACAGTGGTCTCGACATAGCAGGTCCTGAGGGAACGGCAATAAGGGCTCCCGGGGATGGTGTCGTGGCAACAACGGGCGACTATTTCTTCAATGGCAATACCATTCTGCTGGATCATGGCTATGGAGTCATATCCATGTATTGCCATATGAGCAGGATCGAGGTAGAGCCGGGGGATAAGATCAGCCAGGGCGAAGTAATAGGAGCCGTCGGACAAACAGGCAGGGTCACCGGCCCACACCTTCATTGGAGCGTTAGCATCAACAATGTTAGAGTGGACCCCAACCTCTTCCTTCCCTGAGGGCCCCAATGCCTTCAAGTAACGACTTAGGCGCCATGTTAGGTGCCGCTCCTATGATACACCTGGAAGTTGGAGTAGCTTGTACCATCATAGTCTAATGATTGTACTGTAGACAGTAGATCTCGATTCTTGGACGCTATCCGTCTTGCGAACCTTACTCGCTTGTCCTCAATGAATGCAGCACTATCCAACGTGTTCTCGTCTACGCGGGTAAGTGAAGAATGTGTTACTCCGGGGGCGTCGGACTTCCGCTTCGATCCATCGACAGGCCCCCCGAATGCGATCTCGTGATCTTGGCCCTGTCGATCTGTCCATGAGATGGAAATATCCAGTTCATCACCGCGTAACTGAATGGAGTAGCTGCCGCTTGCCGGCGGGTCCCCTGGGCGGGCCCCCCTGTTCGTAGATGCACAATTCAGGAATCAGGACCCACTTACCGATAAAGGCATCGGAAGCCACTACTGTTTCTGACAACTGGATAGGGCGTCCATAGCCCGACGCGCAAGCGAAAGGATGGTGTCGGCAGTCAGAGACTTAACCCGCATGTTAGGGGTGGTCCCTTCATATTTCTTCATCTCTCTCGAGCCAGTGGATCTCACCGTCGATTACACCTGCTGCCTTCCCGACTTCAGCCGACTTGGGATCAGCGAGGAAGGCGCGCGCCTTCGCCTGGTCACTGACGCGGAGCAGGAAGAACACATTGTGGGGATCTTCCGTGTCACGCCACAGATCTGTGAGATGTAGCCCGGCCTCCTTGGCCCTCGGATCTTCCGAGTCGAAGACGCTCTTCCATCTCGAGTAATCTTCGACGCGATTTCTAACGAGCATTGTCAGCATTGCTTTTACTCCGTGACCACGGATTTAACTCCCGGACACTGAACGAATTGAACTTCAGGTTTTGCTTTCTTCCTCAAATACATGTCTTTTTATGGCTTGAACCAGCGTTGCTTGGGCATCGGTTGTTGAGACATCCAGCTCAAACCACCCAGTGCGATGAGTAGCTTGGAATTTCGGCGAATCCAGCCGGACATGTGCAGTCAAGTGGTGGAAGTGGAGAAAGGGCTTGGACCTATACCGGTATACGCCTGGCTTCACTTCGCTGATTACTTGCATATTGCGTAGCTGCTTGAGTACCGGACCTAGTCGCTTCAAGCCTGACTCTCTGGCGTGCGGTTTGCTGATCTCTTTTCTTGCCTGTTTGAGCGCCAATCCACCTTCGCCATAGAGTCCAAGCGTTAGCCATTTCTCTTCATCTTCCAGTGGTGTTTGCCATGCGCGCCGGCCGGTTGCACTGATCACGAAATATAGGCCTGGCGTCAAACTATCGCGCCAATACTGTCTGCCTTTTCTTGGCTTCTTTAGGTTGTCCAACTGAGAAGCCGAATCAAAAGTGCCCGCCTCATCAATTTTCATTCAGTGCTCCGTTATGTAATCAGATCTGCTCCCGCCCGCTGCCGCTTAGTGCGGATCGTGTGACTGGAAGGAACTGCTCGAGCTTAATGTTGGGTGGGTATATTGCAGTGACAAGTTCATCCACTAAAAGGTCATGTTTTCGGCCTCAACGTGTCTCTGCAGGTAGTCTCCCGTACCAGACGCGTCTCCTGCTCGTCACTACGACCGGGATACCAATCGCGGCGAGCAGCCTGCCAGGCGCGCAATCCTTGACAACGACGCTTCGCCTCAGAAATTATCCCCGCGTTCGGCGGTTTCCTTGTGGCGAGCATTCGTACGAGGTCGAGGCCCTTCGCGGCATCGAATGTCTGCTCAATCGAATACTGGATTTCGAAACCAGGCCAACATTTTTGTCTTTTCTATGCGAAAGAACTCAGTGAGCAATCTGTGTTGGGCGGTCACGTTGTCATACGGGGTAATCAAGGGAAACCGACTACGGTCTTGAGGTGGAGGCGTGTTACTGGGTGAAGATGAACGACCATTGCAGAATTGGTCAGGGACCACGATGAAATATTCTGCTGGATCCAAGGCACGACCTTCCCCTATCAGGCCACGATGGTCCTCATGGGCCCCTGCATACCACGTTGGGTAGACAATAACGTTGGACTTCTCGCTGTTCAGTGAGCCGTGTGTTTCATAGCACAGAAAACCACCGCGGAGAGTCTCTCCTGACTGAAGTTCAAAATCACCAAGCTCGAATCTACCTTCTTCCGTATTTTCAACTTCACATGACGCATAACACTCAGTTAATCGTTGTAGGGATGTTTATTCCAATCTCTATTCGCCATTGTAGCTTCCCAGTTCTTTCCATCAAATTGCCTGATCGATAGGCTGTTTGGTTCCGTGTCAAGGCAGTGGACATTGATGCTGTAGCCACTGGGATTTGTTCTGGGAACATAGAACGGTTTGATTCCACATGTCTTGCAGAATGTATGTTCTGCTATTTTCTTGTTGAACCTATAAGTTGTGAGGTTTTCTTCACCGGATATCAAGGTGAACTCAGACTTCGATACATCGACGTGTAAATAACCAGACTTTGTACAGATTGAGCAGTTACAGGTTGCAGCGACAAGACTTGCGGGCGCGTTGATCTCGAATTGTACTACTCCGCAATGGCAGCTTCCTTTGTAAATCATACTTCCCCCTTACTAGGACTTAGCGTCCATTTAGGCTGCTTTCAATATTCGGAAGAGCGCAAGCAGCACGAATAGATAGCTTCGAAAAGATAGAGCATCGAATTAGACTCGTGCACGAGCGAATGAGATGAATGGCCAGAACTTTGTGTCAACTATCGATTCGTTCACCACGTCACAATTCTCCGAACGCCTGTTTATACATGAGATACACATCCCGACCCCTTGTCCTCGCCAGTCAATGATCCCTACAAGGCTGAAATCACAAGATCGCTCTCGATCCTGACCGGTCGTTTTCACTCGTGATCGGGGTCGTCCGATTGACCGTAGATGGCCTCTCGACATGCCTCGAGCAGGAACCGCTGCGTCAGCATCATGCGTGGAACGCTAGATGCATTGGGCGCCAGTGTGTGCAGCATCCGCATGTCCACCAAGTACACGTCGCCAGGCCGACCTTCGAGTTCGACGACCTGAAGTTCCACGTCACCCACGCTGCCCGGTTCCTTCATGAACCGTACCCGATCCAATGCATGTTTGGACATCAAATCACGAAAGTACGGCTCTCGCTTCAGACGACGCTTTACGTGTTTCGAACGGATGTGTTCGCCTGTGTTCAGGAGGCGATGCGACCCGGCAACTACAAGCGTGCCACCGCCGCCCTGCTCGACCCTATCGAGGAACGTGAATACTTGAACCCCAGGAATCCCGCATTCCGGCAACCGAGGCATATCGAGATGCCAAATGTTGTGCGGAACCGTCCACCTAACTGCATTGGGCAAGGTGAACATCAACTGGGGCCTATCCATCATGGGGAAAACCGCACGTCCATCGACAAGCTCGGTGATGGCGTCACCCAGTTTCGGGGTCATCAGGTCACGAAACGCATTCGACTTTTTGATTCCTTTGACAAGTTCTGAGCCCGCTATGACCGACGTCGACGGTTCAAGCCGGTCAAGGTGCCAGATACCCTCCGCCCAGATACCCTTTTGCTCGAGCGCATGTAACAGGACGTCACGCCCATGGGTCACTTTCTCGGCTGGTAAGAAGTCATCGAGGCGGATCAGTCCCCGCTCCTGAAATATTGCTCTCTGGTTCTGTGTGATCATGGTAGAGCGTGCTCAAGGGTCATTAGATCCTTGGTTCCAGTGGATGCATGGCGCAGATAACCAAATGGATCTGCGGCTCGGCACGATACTATTCTGTGACCTGCTTCAGTTCAAGACGTCTGCAGGTGCGAAGCGGTATGGTATCCTTGCCCGAAAACAAGCAAAGGGAGTGATCACGATGTTTCTAAAGGGTCTCAAGGTCCTCGATATCGGCTCATATATCGCGGGTCCGGCGGCGGCTACCGTCATGGCCGATTTCGGCGCGGACGTCATCAAGGTCGAACCGCTGGACGGCGATCCATACCGCACCCTTCTTGGGCTGGTCGTCCTGGAGTATCCGAATTTCTTCTGGGACCAGGACTCGCGGAGCAAGCGCAGTCTCTCGATCGACCTCAGCGTGCCGGCGGGACATGAGGTGATTGAGAAACTGATCACCTGGTCGGATGTCGTCGTCACAAACTATCGCCCCGAACTGCTGGAACGTCTCAAACTGAATTATGAGGACGTTTGCGCTATACGCGCGGACGTCATCTACGGACAGGTGAACTCATACGGTCTGGAGGGCGCGGACACAAACAGGACCGGCTTCGACGCAACCGCTTGGTGGGCCCGCAGTGGGCTCATGGACTTCGTACGCCGACCACAAGCACCACCGGCTGTGTCAGCGCCCGGTATGGGAGACCATCCGACCTGTATGTCCCTCTTCGGCGGTATCATGGGAGCGTTGTACAGAAGAGAACGAACCGGTCAGGGCGCGCATGTTCACACGTCGCTCATGGCGAACGGCGCCTGGGCACACAGCATGATGATTCAGGGCGCGTTGGTCGGGTTCGACGTATCGGATCAGCGCACGCCCGACGATATCAAGCGGGCTCCGCTCGCGACCATGTATGTGACGAGTGACGACAGAGTTCTGCTGCTCTCCATTCTCAACCCGGTCAAGGAGTGGCCGAAGCTGCTGCGAGCCATCGATCGCACCGAGTGGGCGGACGATCCAAGGTTTAGCGAGCGCACGGAGCGGATGATGCACGGCCCCGAGCTTTATGACTTGATGGTCGACGTATTTGGTTCCGACACAGCCGCAAACTGGCGCGCACGTCTGGATGCCCAGCAGATCACCTACTCCTTCGCGCACAGCCTCTCCGAGGTAGTCAACGACGAACAGATGTACGAGAACGACGTATTGACGCCGATGGCGGAAGGCAAGCAGCTGTATGCTCACACCGTAAACAGCCCAATCTGGATTAGCGGCGAAGAGAAGCGCATGCCCGTCGCCGCGCCGGACATCGGCGAACACACTGTCGAGATACTCACCGAGCTTGGACTCTCATCATCGGACATCGAGACAATGCTCAAGGACGACACCGCCCGACAGGCCGGGGAGGAATAACATGGATGTGGACGAGTGACGTGTCGAGGGCACCACCCTCATGGGGTTGTTACCTTCCCGTGAGTTCCGCCATCCCCGCCCTTACTCGTTCCACCTTGGCTTCATCCCACCACCAGGTATCCAGCCAGGGAGCCCTCTGCAGCCGTGTTGGAGATTCCGGAATGCCGAACTTGTCCCAGTACACCAACCGATAGCCTGGTGCGCCAAGACCGTTTATGTAATAAAAATTCCACAATAGCACGCGATCAAGTGCCTTCGTTGCGGCATAGAGATCTTCGGGTGTGCGGGCGGCCATGACGTGTGCGACAAGCGTGTCCACAGCAGGGTTCCTGATGCCACCGTAGTTCTGCCCCCCTTCGGAGTTGGCAGATGCGGTGGTCAATCGATTGCGTAACATCAAGCCAGGTACGTTCCCCGGCTCGAACGATATGGTCGTGGCATCAAATTTGCCATTGCGCAGACGATACAGCCAGTTGGAAACTTCCGGTACCCGTGAGGTCGTTTCTATGCCCAACCTGTTAATGGCGCGCATAAGGGGTATTTCCTGACGTTGTGCAAAGGGGGAGCCAAAGATGAAACTGAGTCTGAAGGGTTCACCGGTCACCACATTCGCCATGGTGCCATCTCTTATCTCCCAGCCGGCTTCTTTGAATAGCTTTATAGATCGTTTCAGTCTCTCTCGACTGTAACCGTAGCCGGTGCTTTCATTGCCCACAAACGGCTCGGTGAAAACACGCTCGGGGACCTGTGCCCGCAAGGGCTCGAGCAGAGCCAGTTCGCGTTCGGATGGCATGCCGCTGGCAGCCATGCGCGAATTATAGAAGTAGCTCTTGGCGTAGTTGTAGAAGCCGAACATCAGCACTCGATTGGTCCACCTGAAATCCGACAACAGCCATAGTGCTTCCCGTACGCGTATATCCTGGAGGTCCTCGCGCTCCATATTCCACATGATCGGCGCCCAGAGACCCCAGGGCCGCGCGATGTCCACCAGGTTCTTCTTGAAATAGCCCGCCCTGACCGCAGGGAAGTCGTAGGCGATGGTCCAGTTCTTCGAGATTGTTTCCACACGTATATCAATGACGTCAGCTTTTATCGCTTCGAGTTGCACCGACTCGTCACGAAAGAAGTCGAATTTCACGCGAGAGAAATTATATCGACCCTTATTGACCGGCAGGTCGTCTCCCCAGTATTTGTCTATGCGTTCCAGCATTATCTTCCTGCCCAACTCGAACTCGGTTGCGCGATAGGGTCCACTTCCGAGCGGCGGTTTAGAGGTGGTTTTCGTGATGTCACGATTGGTCCAGTAGTGTTTCGGCAGGATCGAGTAACCGCCAACAGCAAAGATCAGGTCAGGATTTTTCAGTGCGCCCGGACGGGTCTTGAAGAGCACTTCGTTGTCACTGATCCGCTCGATGGAACCAAGTTCCAGCAGAGCGGTTCTTACCCCCACAGCGCCCTTCTCGCGTAGCGTCTCGAATGTAAAGACGACATCCTCTGCGGTCAGTGGCCGACCGTCGTGCCAAAAGGCACCGTCGCGGATTTTGAACGCAAACTCCCGAAAGTCCTCCGCCACCCAGACACCTGATGCCAGTCGCCCATAGTAGCTTGCCGGTTCATCAGCAGATTTTTCAAGCAAACGGTCGTACACCAGCACGCCCGCGCCAAGTCGGTAATAGCCGCTGGCAACACGCCCTTTATCAAGAATGCCATTGAAGCTGTCGAACGTTCCCATCTCCGGGACTCGCACGGTGCCTACCTTGGGTGCATCCGGGTTGACGTAGTCGAAGTGCGTGAAGTCTTTCTCATATTTCAACGGCTCGATATATGAGACGCCGTGGGAATACTCGATCGCATGGACCATCGGTGACATCAGCAATGCCAGCATTGTCAGGACGCAGACGCTGTTTCCGACCAAACTCATGGCTTCCCTTAAGTGGATACTTTCCATAATCATGATACCGAGGCAGCACCCCATGCAACGATGTTACTCATGGCGTTGATTCGAGCCCACGATCCAACACAGCTATTTTCCGACGAGACATGTCATCTTGAGACTTCAGTCGTGCTCGTCTTTTTTCACAGACCGGCCGTACGTACTTCAGCTCCTCGCTGGCCCTTGGATGATCCAATTCGGTCAACGCCAACAGGGTGTAGTAGAAAGGAAACCGTCGCCAGGACCCTTTGTCGTCCCGGTGCTCTGGCAACGCCGAGAGCATGTTGTCCAGTGACGCGCCCCAATCACCTGGGTCGCTGACACTGACCAGCCGCATCACCGATGCGGTACAGGGACCACATCAGAAAAGGGTTTTGCCTCGGGCCGGCAGCTCTTTAGCGGTGTGTCGCGTGGCAGCACAGTGATTGTCTGCCTGCGGCACGCGCTTTCCGGTCAGGTCCCCCAATACCACCAACGCTCTTGCCGCTTCACGGCTGTGGATCATTCGTGCCGCAGCGTTCTGGACGGGTTCGCCGGTAAACGTTTGCAGCCGTCCCCGGACATCAGACTCGGTGAGCTGAAATATGCGCGGCTGTGCCTCGGGTGGAATCTTTTTGTTCTTCGGCCAAGCAGGCAGGTACCGAGAGGCGATCATCCGAATGGCCTCGTTGGCATCTCTCTTGGTAATCTTATCGCCAAAAAAGTCCGCACGATTGATGTTGTCAGTTGTCTTGGCAAGACTGGCGTCGTTCGTCAAACTCATAATCGAATTCTCGTTTGCCGAGAAGGCAAATGAGGGAAAGACCGATGCACTCTCATAATCGAATTCTCCTAAGGCCGAGAAGGTAAATGAGAGGAAGCCCCATGCACTACGACTGCTTGTCCATTTGGGGGACACCCTCTTCAACCGTTACCCAGTCCTGTTTGCTATCACACCAGACATGGAACTGCGGGGTAAACCCACTGGTGTCATCCATGGTTCCGGTTTTGAGAAAGAGCGTGTCGGGCTGGCCCGGAATGGCAGAATAAATCGGTGACCCACAATTTTCGCAGAAGTAACGTTCAACTGTATTGCCGCTATCAGTATCACTATCCCGGTAGAGTTTGAGTTCGCCACTCGTCAAACTGAAGTCCGACTTGGGTACACCTGCAAGGGTAGAGAAAGCGGAACCCGCCTGTCGTTGGCAATTCTTGCAGTGACATACTCCGGTCATTGCCGGTGCACTTCCGATTTCATACTTGATGTCACCACAGAGGCACTGGCCTGTAATTGCCATTTCAATCTCCTGAATTCGATTGGGATATTCGGGTATCGGAGTATAAGTCTGTCAAAACGCGATCTGCAATGGCTGGTGCAATATTTGGTGAAAGACCCCACAATTTTAAGGGTCAGCCCTGGCTACGACGACCTTCAATCAGAATTGTGCTTTGACACCTGCAGAAAACAATGTTTATCTTCCTCAAGCTCAAACTCAGAGCGTGCAGATCTATCGAAAAAAGCACGAGGACTCATGTATGACATACGATAAACCAATACCCGCTCGGGGCACTCACACCCAGCCCTTCTGGGACGGAACCAAAGCAGGAAAGCTGATGTTGCCCCGCTGTCAGGACTGTAATCGAGTTCACTGGTATCCGCGTTTCATCTGTCCATCCTGTCACTCAATGAATCTGGAGTGGATAGAAGCGAGTGGTGAAGGAACAGTCCATACCTATGCGGTTCAGCATCTCGTATTTGGCCCGTGGGCGGCCGAGGCGCCGTATGTTACTGCCTACATAGATCTCAAGGAAGGCGATCGTATGCTGACGGTTTTGCGAGGGGTGGACCCGAGCAAACCGGATGAAATAAAAATTGGTGCCAAAGTCAAAGTGGAATTTGAAGAGGCCAACGATGATATGCACATTCCGTTCTGGCGCGTTGTGGAGGAGTAGTTATGCCTGGTGAACTATATAAAGCTGCAGCTATAGTGGGGGCGGCGGAAGCAAATGAGATAGGTTTCCTGGATGAACCAGTCACCTCACTCCAGTTACACATTGAAGCGATCAAGAATCTCAGCGATCAGACCGGGGTACCGATCAATAAAATTGACGGCGTATTCTCGACCGGCTGGTCCTCTGAGCTCTGCGAGCATCTCGGTATTCAGCCCAAGTACATCGATACTACGTCAGTTGGCGGCTGCTCGTTTGAATTACACGTGCATCATGCGATGCTGGCAATTCACGCGGGTGTCATCGACATCGCGTTGGTCAGTCACGGCGAGAATGGTTTCTCCTCCCGCAAGATCGGTGGGGGCGGGGCGGGAAACTACGGTCGTGGTGGCGGCATATCATCACCGGGCGTGGAGATGACGATGGCCTATGGTCTTGGTAGTGCACCATCCAACTATGCTCACGCGATGGTCCGTCACATGAACCGATTTGGTACGACGACGGAAGACTTCGCGCACATCGCGAAGGTCACCCGTGATTGGGCAACGCTGAATCCACGTGCCGCCATGTACTCCAAGAAGAAACACCCATTTGGCGGTCCGATTACAGTCCAGCAGGTGGAAGAGTCAAGGATGATTACCTGGCCGCTGACGATATTACATTGCTGTATGGTGGCAGACCACGGCGGTGCCGTATTGGTGACAAGTCCCAAGGTCGCGGCCGGTCTCCGGACAAAACCGGTCTGGATCGCGGGGGCAGGCGAGAGTATGGGGCACTCAAATATGCTGGAAATGGATGACTTCACTGCGACGTCTGCGTGCCGCTCTGCCGATGCGGCTTACACCATGGCCGGCTTAGGTCCCAACGACATGGAAATGGCGCAAATCTACGATTCCTTCACGATCACCGTGGCGATAACGGCAGAGATGTTGGGCCTGGCACCTCGCAGCGAAGGACACTCATTGTGGAAAGATGGTCACGCTGCACCTGGCGGCAAGTTGCCCATCAACACCAATGGGGGTGGCCTGTCGTTCAACCATAGCGGCATGTATGGCATGCCCCTCTTAATTGAAGGCTATCGGCAGTTGTCCGGTACCGCCGAAGACGGCGTCAATGGCGATCCAGGTAAACAAACCAGCGCACGAACCTGCGTGATCAACGGCACAGGCGGTACGTTGTCGACAACCGGGACGTTGGTACTGATCGCCGATGATTGATCTCTGACAGTATTTGAAAGTCCTCCGGCCGCGACCAGGCGAGATTTGCCATGACCGAGTTAGAGGAGCGCATGGCCATGACAGACAGACCCAATATCGTGCTGATCTTTCCCGATCAGCATCGTGGCGACACGATGGGTTGTGCAGGCAACCCGGCAGCACAGACACCGAACCTGGATCGACTGGCCGCAGAGGGAGTCCTCTTTGAACGCTGTCTGACAAATTCGCCATTGTGCATGCCCGCACGGGCTTCACTGATTACGGGTCAGCACGTAAACAGGCACGGTATCTGGGGAAACAATCTGGTAGAACCTGATCGCTATGGTCCAAGTCACGTGAGAAATATCCGCGATTCCGGTTTTCACACGGCCATATTTGGCAAGACTCACCTGTACGCAAACCACAAGAACGACGGTCACACCCGCGACCATGCCCACAAGCTGAAGGACTGGGGCTATGAGACCAGCCACGAATTGCGGGACGTGGTGCCATCGAGTCGGTGCAACTGCTACTACGCCGACTTCCTCGAGGAACGCGGTAGACTTCGACTGTATCAGGACTACACACGACTGTGGTGGACGACTGGATTCAGAGGACTCAGCCACCCGTGGGAAGATCCGCCTTCCCCACTACCCACTGACGAGCACATCGACATGTACTGTGCGGACAAGGCTGCCGCGTGGATACGAGACTATGAAGCGGAAAATCCCTTCTATCTCCAGGTTTGTTTTACCGGGCCGCATACACCATTCGATTCTCCCGCGGAATACCGGGATCGCTTCAATCCCGAGGAGATGCCCCTTGCCATCATGGACCCACCGGCCGCGCCTGTTTCGCCGCAGGTAGAACGTCAGGTGAAAGCTGGCAGACTGCAGAACATGACCGAGTCTCACAGCCGCGTCATGAGAACCTACTACTACGCCAAGGTTGCCCTGATCGATCACGGTGTAGGCATGGTGATACAGGCCTTGCAGGACAAAGGAATCCTGGACAACACCTGGATCATCTATACTTCCGACCATGGCGATATGCTCGGCGACCATCGACTCAATCAGAAGTTGGTTTTCTACCAAGGCGCGGTTGACGTGCCCCTGATCATCAGACCTCCCGGCAAAGTACCCGCATGGCGCACGCGCGGCCTAACCGACCACCTGGATGTCAGCGCCACGTTGCTCGACATAGCGGGCGCACCACCATTGGCAGACAGCCCCGGCCATTCCCTTGCGGCAAAAGTAGTCGCAGGCCCGACTGCGCCAGGAGCCCAACAGGGAAAAGATGTCGTATTTAGTGAGGTGGAACGTTATTACGCCATGGCTCGTGACGAACGTTACAAGATGGCAATCAACGCGATCTCTCGACAACCGCTGGAGTTGTACGACCTGGTGGAGGACCCACAGGAACAACGCAATCTGGTACATGAACCGGGCCTGAGTGGAGTACGTGAAGAGATGCTGCATGCATACTTCGACCAGTTATTGGGACTTGACCAGGAAAAACTCGACTCTTACAAAGAGGCACTCAAGGCCAAACCGGATACGGACACCTTCGTGACGGATCTAATCAGTCAGTTCAGATAGCCCTGGGAGGTCACGTGAGCAGGATCCATGTGATGCGTGGCTCGTGGATGATTGACTGGTTTGGATATAGAACGGTCTTGTAGGCTGGTTCTATAATCGGGGACTACACGCAATCTTGCGACTCAAGTCGAACCATTGCCAGCTGCACCCACGTCGGAGAGTCTTGTCTCTTCCGGTACATCGGTCGGGCTTTCGAAGTCCAGGCGGTAGCCATCAGGATCCTCGACCGATGTCACCCACAAGGCATTGCCGACGAACGGCTCCTTGGCTTTAATGCCGCGCGCTGCGAACAGATGATAGAGTTCGATGGCGTCGTCACAGAATAAACAAAGTGCCACACCATCACCTTTTGAACTGCTGAATTCGCGCGCGTCGTGACCTTCAGTTTCGAATTCCTGCAGCATCAGACCGGCACCATCGAGTTGCAGTCTGCACCACCTCAACTCGCCGCCGGCAGGCCACTGGTCCTTTACCGTGAAGCCCAGGCCGTCGACGTAAAACGTCAGCGAGCGCCGAAGATCGTCCACTGCAAGTAGGGGTACCACTTCATTGACGCTCATATCGATCTCGCACGAATAGTAATCAGGGCCATATATTAAACCTTTGCAGCTATTTATGTAGTCAGAACCATCGATGAGAGAGAAGGCACTCAGTAGGGTAGCCACAATGCAACCGGGAGAGGATCCCGAGCTGCCGCAAACGAGTAGACGACCATGAACGAATACCCAAATCAGCAATTCCTTGTCGAGACGGAATGGCTTCACCGTCACCTCGAAGACGACGATCTGCGCATCATCGACTCGAGCCTGACCCTGGTGCCGGATCCGAAAACAACCTACCGCATCGAGTCTGGTCTCGATAGCTGGCGGTCCGCTCACATACCGGGAAGCTGTTACGTCGACATCCAGGAGGAATTGTCACAGCAGGGCACCGGACTGCGATTCACCTTCCCTCCGGCGGACCTGTTCGCCGAGGTCGCTACCGGCAAGGGCATCAGCAGCAACTCGAATGTCGTGATCTATGCAACTAACAGTTTTATGTGGGCGACTCGGCTGTGGTACATGTTTAGAGCATTTGGCATGCAGCGCGTTGCCGTGCTGAATGGGGGCCTCGCCAAGTGGTCGTCGGAAGGCCGGCAGGTCTCATCGGCGGAATCGCCCCACGCCCGCGGGAAGTTCACGGCGACATTCAATCCGGCACGGCTCTCTACAAAGGAGCAGATACTTGGGATCATGGATGATGACGATGTCTGTGTGCTTAACTCCCTCAGCCGCGAACAACATCGCGGCGAAGGGCCTCACTACGGGCGACCCGGTCGAATCAAGGGTAGCGCCAATGTGCCTGCCAGGGAATTGATGGAACCTGAAACAGGCGTGGTGAAAAGCGCGGCTGAACTCCGGGCCCTATTCGACGATGTCGGGGCGCTGGATGCCCGCCAAGTCGTGACCTACTGCGGGGGTGGAATTGCTGCCACCGCGACCGCTTTTGCGTTGGCGTTACTGGGCCACGAGCAGCGCGTCTCCCTGTACGATGCGTCCATGAGTGAGTGGGCGAATGATCCCGATGCGCCTATGGATACAGGTTAGCCGAGGTGTTGGCCACCTGCCGCGGGATCACGAGTTACCTGCGTTTGCGCTTCTTATCGGCGTTCTTGACGTGAGTGACCAGGCGGCGACGGTGCTGCACCTGCCGCTGTGAAAGCAGATTCTTGCGCCCTGCATAGGGATTCGTGCCGGCC
>PVBE011224049.1_pt1 | contig 19048 bp, 17 predicted proteins | sample 1631181 | NCBI WGS metagenome assembly PVBE01 (sample SAMN08397723, study PRJNA350692) | Marine metagenome, whole genome shotgun sequencing project. | isolation source: water | place: Pacific Ocean | collected 2012-04 | reverse complement strand
GTGCCGCCGCAGTCGACGTCGGTCTCGCTGCCGTTTTTCACTGTGTCGGTGCACGACGCCGGCTGGCACTTGCCCAGGGTGCAGACGCCGCTCGTACAGTCGGTGGCCTTGGCGCAGCCCTTGCTGTCGGCACACTTGGGGCAGGTGCCGCCGCCGCAGTCGACGTCGGTCTCGGCGCCGTTTTTCACCGTGTCGGTACAGGTCGCCTCCTGGCACTTGCCCGAGGTGCAGACGCCGGAGAGGCAGTCGGTTGCCTTGCCGCAGGCCTTGCCCTTGGGGCAGGCGGGGCACGTGCCGCCGCAGTCGACGTCGGTCTCGCTGCCGTTTTTCATCTTGTCGGTGCAGCTGGGCGGCGGCAGGTCGGGGATCAGCATATCGGGGACCAGCTGATCGGGCAGTTTCTGGTCGGGCAGCTTCTGGTCGGGCAGGGCCACGTCGGGCGCCGGGGCGTCCGCCGAGCCGTCCTGCTGAACCGGCCCGTCGGGCAGGGCCTGGTCCGGCGCGGCGGGCGGGTTCTCGTCGTCGCAGGCGGCCAGGATCACTGCGGTGCAGATCAAAAGGAAACAGAGCGCGCGGCGCATGGGACCTCCACGGGGGGTTGTTCTCAATAATCATAGATCATTGATCTGGATCGTGACAGGCGCGGCGAGTGTGGCGGGTCTGGAGGAATAAAAAATACAAAACAAGAAATTCAAAATTTTGAAATGGGGTGCTGCTGCGGGCTTTTGTGGCGCGGCCGCTTCGCGGCTCGATTTGCTGGCGTGGGCTCTGATGCTCGCCGCGCTTCCTGTGCGACAAAGCGGCCCCCGACCCATGCACCGCCAGCAGGTCCCCCCCTCACCCTTGATCTCCTCACCACCACCTTCCGAGCGCTGCTTTCATCCAGTCGTCAGCCTGACCCGTGCCCACAGCTCGCCCCCCCACGGCCAGCCCGTCCCGCCCATTTTTCGTTTTGTATTTCATGTTTTTTATTTTCTATTTATTCCTCGCCCGGCGCCCCGCAGCGCCCCGAGATCCCGCACCAGAAATGACGCCACCAGCTCCAAGAAATAGACCGTCAGCCCAACGTTGAAGTAGTAGTACAGTTGCCGCGTCAGGGAGCTGACGAGCAGGATCTGCATGTACCCGCCGGCCAGCAGCGCCCAGAGCCACAGCGCGGCGTAAAAGCGCTTCTGCTTCGACAGGTCCTGGCCGGTCCAGGTGAAGAGCAGCCCGCCGAGGGCGAAGTAATAGCGGGAGAGCACCACGGTGAAGAAGGCCGCCGCGATGCCGAGGAGCTGGCCGTCGTGATCGCCCCGCCCGAGCATGGCCAGCAGCACCAGCAGGCCGAGCCCGAGGCCGAGGGCGACGTTCTGCCCGCTGTACGGCTCGTGGTCCCGCTCCTGCGACCCGAGGGACGGGTTCCAGTTCCAGCGCCGGTAGTCGTGCACCATCACGTTGCGGAAGCCGATGATGTTGGCCGTGTACTGGTGCTTTTGGGAGTGCAGCGAGATCTTGTCCTTCCACTCCAGCCACCCGCGGGGGCCGTGGCTGGTGGTGGAGCCCAGCCCCACCAGCACCAGGCAGCAGAGGCCCAGCGAGACCAGAAACAGCGTGTGCCTGCGCCGGGGCCTGCGTCGCCGCGCCGCCCGGCCGATCCAGGCCAGGGCCGCGTGGAACGCCAGCATCCCCGGGAACCCCCGCGTCATGGCGGCCAGGGCCAGCGGCGGGCCCGCGGCCACGGGGTGGCCCTTGCGGTACAGGCCCACCGCGCAGAGGGTGCAAAACAGCCAGTCGCAGGAGAAGTACCCGCCGCCGAGGATGCCCCAGCTGCCGAAGTAGAGCAGGTACCACAGCGAGATGAGCAGCGTGGTCCTGGGCCCGAAGGCCCACCACAGCACGGCGAAGGTCAAGAAGTAGAACACCAGCTGCACGTTGCCCAAAAAAAACAGCGTCCGCTTGTTCTGGATGTCCACCGCGTTGAGCAGCCAGCGGTGAGGCCCGACCCAGGCAGGCGAGGGGTTGAAGCCCCGGTCCAGCAACGGGCCGGCCCAGCGCCGAGGCGAGCGCAGGCGCTGCATCGCCACGAGGTCGCCCTTGAACTCGGCCCAGCGCGCAGCAGAAAAGCGCTGCCTGATGCCCCGCGCCCTGGCCTGCTCCAGGATCCTCGGCATCGGCTTCCAGTAGTAGGTGCGCAGGTCCCGCGCGCCCTGCAGCCGGGTGAAGGGGCCGCCGTCCTCGGCGTCCGCCAGCACGACGCCCTCGTAGGTGTCCCAGTAGCCGAGCTCGTCAAAGTACTTGGCCCCCAGCACGTAGTGGAAGATGTGCCACGACTGCAGCTGGCGCAGCAGCAGGTCCGAGGGCCAGATCGCCGTCACCGTTATTAGCAGCGCCAGAAACGCCGCCGCCGCCATGGCGCACCCGCGCCAGATCACCGGCCGGCGGAGCATGCTGGCCCAGACCCTGCGCCACAGGCCGTCGCCCGCCGGCGCGACGCGCTGGTCGCCCCCCGTCACGGGCCGCCCCCCGGGCTGCGCTCGGCGAAGATCTGCGCGCGGTAGACCGACAGGCGCGCGCCGGGGCGCCGCCACGCCCCCGAGGGCAGGCCCGCCTTCTTGCACAGCCGCTTGAGAGTCTTGTCCACGGTCCAGCCCCGCTGGGCGAGGAACTGGGGCAGGTAGGTGGCCGTCCGCTTGCCGAGGGTCAGGATCACGCCGTGTTTGCCCACGACGATCTCTTCGGGGCGGGGCACCGGGCGCAGCCCATGGATCAGGGAGAGCTGGACGGTGATGTCGTCCAACTCCGACGCGCTGACGCGGGAGTACCTCGGGTCGGCAACGGCCGCCATGCGGGTGGTGAGCACCACCGCGTCGGTCAAGGACGACAGCGGCTGAAGGTGGCCCGCGCAGCCGCGCTGCAGGCCCTTTTCGTCCACCCCGGCGAGCCCGGCCACCACGGTGTCCTCGTACAGCGTGGTGAACACGGCCACCTTGCGCTTGAACGGGGCGCCCGCAAGGGCCAGGCCCTCCATCAGGGGGCGGCCCCGCTCGCCCGTGACCGAGGCGCGCAGCGTGCGCCGGGCCAAGGTCAACAGGGCGCGCTTGCCCGCGTCGTCCACGGCCCCGGGGCCGGCGTAGGCCTCCAGGCTCACCGGGTCGTGGCAGGCGGCGAGGGCGGCGACCAGCAGCAGGGAGGCGGCGCGCACGTCAGCCCTCCACCGGGGTCATCAGCGCCACGGACAGATAGCTGACGGACCAGTCCCACTTGCCGCGGGCCCTGGCCGAGGTGCTGTAGTGCAGCACGTGGGTCGACAGCGGCCGGCCGGCCTTGCGCAACGTGACCAGCATCAGGCCGATGGCCCGCCAGCCGCAGATGGTGATGCCGGTGTCGCGGCGGTAGGCCAGCAGGCCCGACAGGTCCAGGTCGCCGATGGCGGACACGGCGCCGTGGTCCAGCCGCCGCAGCGCAGCGGCCAGGCTCTCGCCGTCGCGCCGCGAGACCTCGTACCAGTGCTTCCAGCGGCCGCGGTGGGTGAAGTCGGAGCTGGCGATGAACACCGTCTCCGGCCCCATGAGGGGGGCCAGAAGCTCGCCCGCCCGCCGCAGGCCGGCCTCGTCCACCTTGCCCATCATCAGCGGCACGATCTTCGCTTTGGGCTGGACATGCTTGAGCAGGGGCAGCTGTGCCTCCACCGAGTGCTCCACCCAGTGGGTCCAGGGGACGCTGACAAACGGCGCCTTGCCGCGCAACGAGTCCACCGCCGCAGCGTCCACCTCCACCGAGCCGAGGGGGGTGCGGTAGAAGCGGAACCGCGGCAGCGAGATGCCCTGGTGGGCGTCCTTGTGCACCAGGCCGACGATGATCACCCGCCGCACCCCGCGGTGCCGCGCCAGGGCCTTGAAGCCGTGGGCCGCCGTGGCCCCGGAGGCGAAGTAGGCCGCGTGGGGCGAGATGAGCCCCACCACCCGCTTCTCGAGCAGCCCCTTGTCCAGCCGCGCCTCTTTCAGCTGGCGGTTTAGCAGCTCGCGCAGCGGCTTGGCCCGGGCCGGGTACCAGGCGCCGGCGCGGTGCATTCGTCGCACCCCCGACTCGATCTCGCGCTGCACGTCCTCCTCGGGTGGGCGATGGTTGCACCCCCACAGCAGCCCGAGCAGGCCTGCGGCGAGGATCCAAAACCCGGTACGTTTCTGTGTCTGCTCCTCGGTCACGGCTGAATGATAACAGCTAGAGTAGGCGGGGGCTTTCAGCTTTCAGCTTTCAGCTTTCAGCTCTCGTGGCGGCCGCTTGACGCTCCTTGCTGCAGCCTGCCATCGGAGCCCGCGCAGGCGGGGAATGCCGCAAAGCTCATTATCGATAGATTGGCTACAGGCCGGCCAATGAGCGACCAGCAAGCTGACCGCTGACCGCTGACCGCTGATGGCTTGTCGCTAATACACCGGGACGCCCGATCAGTCGAAATCGAATCAACCTCTTCGGGGAGTGCTCCAGCAACATCAGGTCGAGGAGCTTCAAAAGCCGGTGGCCACCTTCAGCTCGGCGCCCACCACCGGCACCTGGAAGGTGCGGTTGCTGCCGGGCTGCCAGGACACGGCGCCGCCGGGGTGGCGGGTGACGGCCTTGTACTGCACCCGCAGGCCCGCGGGCAGCTTCACCGCGGCCTGCCACACGGGCCAGGTCTTGGGATCCAGGGTCAGGCCGGCGGCGGAGCTCCAGCGGCCCAGAGCGGCGTTGTCGCCCACCACGGCCACGCTGTCGCCCCAGGCCGTGAGCTGGTGGGTCACGGCGAAGCGCACGGTGACCTGGGGCCAGGCGCCGGGGTTGAACTGCGGGTCGTAGCGGTGCAGCAGGTCCACCAGCTCGCCGGTGTAGCGGGCGGCCAGGGCCTTGTCTCGCAAGACCAGCTGGTCCTCGTCGTTGGCGTAGGCCGCGGTGTGGTACCAGTTGAGCGCCCCGGTGACCACCACCTGTCCGTCGATGACCGCGAACTTGTGGTGCATGGAGGCGTAGGGGCCGAAGGTGTTGTCCGCCCGCACCACGCGCACGCCCATGCTCTCCAGCCGCTCGTCGGCCGGGTCGTCGGGGTAGACCTTGCCGTGGTACTCGCCGCCCTCGGCGATGCCGTGGTCCGTGACCACGATGACCTCCACGCCGCGCTTCACCGCCTGGCCCAGCTTGCGGAAGATGGAGGTCTTGGCCCCGTGCTCGAACCAGGAGACGTCCTTGGCCGTGAACATCGCCACGTGGATCGTCTTCTTGGCGCCGTCGAGCAGCTTGCCCAGCGCAGGACACGGCGCCTCGTCCGGGGCGAAGCTCACCGAGCGCTTGGCCGCGAAGTTGTTGGCGTGGGCCCGGGCCCGGCGCACGCCGCCGGCCACCGCCTCGAAGCGGCGGGCATAGGCCGCCACGAGCCCCGGCGCGTCGGTGAGGACCATGTTCTCGTGGTTCTCCTTGCTCGAGCCCCACTCCCAGTTGAAGGAGCCGGTGGCCACCTTGCGGCCGTCCAGCAGGGCGAACTTGAAGTGCATCGCGCCGTTGTCGCGGTACAGCGCGCCCACCAGCGGCACCCCCGCGGCCAGCAGCCGGTCGTCCTGGTTGTGCCAGGAGGCCGCCGGGTCCAGCTTGCGGCCGTCGGTGACCAGGCGCACCTCCACCCCGGCCTGGTGGGCCTGGATCAGCGCGTCGGCCAGGCGGTGGTCGTTGATGTTGTACACCGCGGCGTGGATCGTGTGGCGCCCAGAGGGGTCGGCTTTTTTGGCCGCGGTCACGGCCTGGATCTCCTTGACCATGATCGCCCCCGCGTCGTCGAAGGGGGTGAAATAGACCTGCCTGGTGACGGGGGTACCCAGGGTAGCGCGCACCGGCGAGCCGAGGCCCGGCGCCCAGGGGTCGGCGGGTGCGGCCACGGCGCCGCTGCCGTACAGCGCCTTCCAGGCCGTGGTCAGCATCTGGTCCTCGCCGTCGCCGTCGGGGTCGTCCTGCACTCGCACGCGGAAGAGCACCGGCCCGGAGAGCTTGGCCCCGTGGGGCCCGCCCGCGGGGTAGACGCGGATGGTGTCGGTGCCCCAGCGCTCGCGCCCGCCGGAGACGCCGCCCTTGAAGCGGGCCGGGTGCAGCGAGCGCATCACCGCCTTGCCGTAGGGCGCGGCCACCTCGACGAAGACCCGCTTGTGGAAGCGCGTGTTCTTCACCCGCGCGTCGACCCAGGCCCGCACCAGGTCGGGCCGGTCCTTGTCGGTCCAGGTGCCGCTGCCATCCACCGACACCAGCCACGCCGGCGCCGAGACTCGCCCCGCCGCGCGCGATAGCTCCTGTTCCACGGGCGCGGCGCAGCCGGCCAACAGGACCAGCGGCGCGACCCAGCTCATTCTCGTCGCCATCTTCATCTTCATCTTCATCTTCATCTTCATCTCCAGCTCCCGGAAAGCTCCATGGCGCTGCTGCCCGACGTGCGGCAGACCGGCGGCACGGCGAAGCTCTTGCGGTCGCCGCCGCCCTCCCAGCGGACGCTGCTGTTCTGCCGCGCCACCAGCTTCCAGGAGAACCCCGCGCCCAGGGGGAGCAGGGCCGGCGCGGTGCTGCTCCAGGCGGGGTAGGCCGACGCAGAGGTGTCCAGGCCGACGCCCCAGTGCAGCTTGCCCCAGCGTCCCAGAGCGTCCGCGTCGCCCACCACGCGGATCCCCTCGCCCCAGGCCGTGGAGCAGCTCTGGCAGCGGAAGACCACCGGCTGGGTGGGCCAGCCGCCGGCGGAGAGCAGCCGCTCCGCCGCCCGCGACGGCGGAACCTCGCCGTCTCTTTTCACGCTCTGCTGGCCGTAGCGGAAGAGCACCCGCAGCCACTGGGCCAGGTAGCGGCGGCCGGTGTGGTTGCCGTCCAGGGCCAGCGAGTCGATGTCCCCTCGGCGGAGGTGGTCTTGACCAGGGCCCGCGCCGCGCGAACCCGGTCGATGTGGGACAGCTCCAGGGAGACGGTGGGATCGTCCGGCGCAAACAGCGCCTGCATCTGCTGGCCCTCGCAGGCCGCGGGCAGGGGGCGCAGCGCCGGCCAGTGCGCCGCGCCCAGGGGAGCCGCCTGCTGGCCCGGCTCCGGCGCCGGCCCGCACCCATACCCCACCAGGGTTGCCAAAAACAACAGCGCCGCCGCCGGCGTACAGACAGCCTCGACACGTAACGTCACGATCTTCCTATCCATGTCCGAATCCAAAGTTGATAAACAAAACAAAGGCCCGTGGTTACGACTTGATAGTGCAGGGGGCGTACCAGGTTTGGCCCTGTCTCGGAGTCTACAAGGCCAATGTACTGATCATTCGCTGTGCTATCCTCAAGCCATGGAGACGAGACAGGACGACGTTCCATCGGGTGAGGCCGATTACGACGACAACGGCGTGGACCTGACCCTTGTGCGCTGGATGCTCTCCATGACCCCGGCCGAGCGTCTGGAGACGCTGCAGCACAACATTTGGTCCATATTGAGGCTGCGCGGTGATGAGCCCACCGAGACCTGACTTTTACCGAATCCTGACAACGATGGAAGACAATGATGTCGACTTCATCGTGGTGGGGGGCGTGTGCGCGGTGCTCCACGGCGCTCCAGTAACGACGTTCGACATGGACCTGGTTCACAGCCGTGAGCCTGGCAATTTGAGCCGCTTGCTGTCCGCGCTGGAATCTCTGGATGCAGTTTATCGGGGGCACAGCGCAAAGCCATTTGGGCCAAAAACTGAAGAGCTCCGCGTCGCAGATAGCCTCATGGTGCATGTCCTCGCCCTGGACAAGTTAATTGAGCTCAAACAGATCGCAGGGCGAGAAAAGGACCTGGCCGTCATCCCGGTCCTGCAGAGCACTCTGGCGGAGAAGCTCAGAAGAGAGCGGCGGCAGACCTAGACCGCTCTAGAACGCCCGCTGCAAACCGAGCGACAGATTGTGATCGAACCCCTCGGGTGAGAAGCCGAAGGCGTAGTACACGTCCAGGGAGAAGAGATCGAAGATGAGAAAGTGCAGGCCCGGACCGAAGGCCAGCGCCGCGGACAGGGGCGCGTCGGGGTGGCTGCGGTCGCGGAACCCGGCGGCGTCGTGGAACACGCCCACCTTGAACCAGCGCAGCACGGCAAAGCGGAAGGCGACGGATGCCTGCAGGGCCTCGCGCACCCAGTAGCGGTCGTCGAAGTAGCAGCGCAGGTAATCGCCGGCCAGCTCAACCTCGTCCCAGAAGCGGACGTCGCCGCCGATGAACACCGCCCGACCCCGCAGCAGCAGGTCGTGTCGCCCGAAGTGGACCACCAACTGGCCGTCCAGGCGCACGTCCAGCAGCCACTCGCCCTGGGCCGAGCCGCCCATGTCCAGGCGCAGGGACACCTGGTCCTGCTGGTCCAGGCGCAGGGTGCCGTCGCGGAAGACCTTGCCCACCTCCACGCGGCCCAGGTAGCGGGCGCGCCCCAGCTCCTTGGGCAGCGGGGTGGTGACCTGGGGCGACTGCTCCAGGTCGAAGACCCGGTTGTAGTCGATGGCCAGGCCGAGCTTGAGGGTCACCTCCCAGGGCAAAAACACGGCCAGGCCGGGGAAGACGTCCACCTTGAAGGAGAGGAAGCTCTGGGCCAGCTCCGCGCTGCGCACGTAGCGCGACACGGCGCTGGTGATGTCCAGCTGCCCGGCCAGGCGCCGGTGGAGAAACCGCGGCAGGCGGTAGGTCAGGGCGAGGCCGCCGTGCACCCACTGGGCGGTGGGCTCCTGCTCGTAGATGAACTCGCGGTAGGGCAGGGCCATCTCCACCTCGCCGGCGAAGCGGTCGTCGTTGAGCAGCAGGTCGCCCCGCCGGTAGCCGAGGGCGAACATCAGCCCCCAGGACGAGCTCACCGACACCTTGGGCTTCCAGCCGAAGGTCTCCTTGCCGATGACGAAGATCTTCAGCGTGCGTCGCGGCACCGGCTGCTGGAAGCCGTTGAGCTCCGTCGGTCGCCCCTCCACCACCCGGTGGTAGACGTTGGCCAGCCCGTACTTGGTCTTCACCTCGGTCTGGGCCCTGAGCACGGCCGGGCGATGGTAGACCCGGCCCACCAGGAGGAAGTCCACGCGGAAGAGGAAGCTGCGGAAGTCGTCGACGCCGACGAAGGTCAGCTGCACCCGGCCCTCGTCCACGTTGATCTCCACGCGGCCATCGCCCAGCCGGGTCCAGGCCCGGGCCATGGTGTAGCCCTCCTTTTTGTACAGCGCGGTGATGCGCTTGACGGCCCCCGCGGCCCAGGCCCCCCGCCGGTCGGGCTCGCAGGGCGGCGTGCCCGCGGCCTGCAGCACCTTGCGGCGCGGCAAACGCTCGGTGCCAGTGATGATCAGCTTCGGCGCCGGCTGGCTGGCCGGCGCAGGGGCCGGCTGGCTGGCCGGGGCCGAGGTCGGCTGGCTGGCCGGCACGCTGGTGGGATCGGCCCGGGCGTCCGCGGTCATGAGGGTGCAGAGCACCAGCGCCAGCCCCCTCATCGGTCGGCCCTGCGGTAGAGGTCGGTCAGGGACCGGCGCACCGACGGCACCAGGGTCAGCAGCGACAGCGCCGCGCACAGCTCGAAGCCGCTGGTCACGCGCAGGCGCAGCACCACGTCGCTGACCTGCTGGGCTTGCTTGATCCAGACCTCGTAAGTCCAGATCCATTCGCTCACCGTGTCGCTGACCAGAAACGCCACGGCGAGGCAGGTCCAGGCGATGCGCAGCGCGGACGGCGGCCCGCCGGCGGGGTCGTGGTGCCGCAGCCAGCTGTGTGCCCGCAAGCCCGCCAGCAGCCCGACCCCGACCATGGCCTGGGAGGGAATCAGCGACAGGCGCATGAGCAGGCCGAAGCTGCCCCGGACCCAGGGCGGCCGGTAGCGCGGGAAGGTGGCGCAGGCCAGGATGCCGACGCCGACGCAGGCGCCGAGGGAGTCCACCAGGTCGCCTTCTCGGCGCCGCAGCCGCACCAACCCGCCCAGCAGCAGGGCCAGCGAGGTGAGCGAGATGACCCCCAGGGTCACCACGTTGGCCACCTGGATCGCGCCGTCCTTGGGCACGGTGAGCAGCACGGCGTAGTGCAGAAACAGGGCGACCGCGGCGAAGATGATCACCCCCAGCAGGTTTCGCATACCGGTCTCGGGCTTCAGCTCGCGCCCTCGCAGGGCGTGGTCCCAGAAGAGGGCGAAGGCGGCAGGCGCGGCCCCCAGCCGTAGCCAGAGGTAGACCTGCTCGCTGAAGCCGGGGCGGCCGAGGGAGGCCAGCACCCCCGGGAACACGCCCACAAAGAGCACCAGCCGCCAGCTCCAGCGGGGGTCCAGCAGCAACGCCTTGCCCGGCCGCGAGCTGAGCACTGTCCCGGCGAGGGCGGCCACGGCCAGGGCGTCGCAGGCCTGCCCCACGGCCTGCAGCGAACGGTAGGCCGGGCTGCCGATCAGCACCAGCTGAGCCACCTCCATGGCCAGCCCCACCAGCAGCAGCGCCGCCATGGACCGCTGCGCCACCCGGACCAGGGGCGTGGCGGCCCGGCTCAGGCCGCGCAGCAGCGGCAGGGTGGCCAGCACCATCAAAGTCAGGAGGGTGGCCGACGCGCCGTTGTAGCCGAGGACCATGGCCTCGTCCACCAGGCAGAAACGGGGCGGCCGCGGCAGGATCTCGGGGAACATCTTCAGCGCGTAGTAGACGCTGACGCCGGCCGCTGTGGCGTAGCTCCCCAGGGCCACGGTGAGGGCCAGCGTGGCCTTTATGGGATCTCTGGCCACGTTTCGCTAGTCGTCGGCTTCCTGGACGTCGGATCCCACCGGGCTGGCGAGCCTGGGAGAGAAGCCCTTGAGCACCTCGTAGGCCACCCGGTTGCCGTACTGCGCGTTGCGGGAGAGAGACGAGTAGGTCAGAAATGGCGGGCCCTGGTGCTTGGCGCTGCCCGGCACCGTGGCGCGGTGGTACTGGTTGGCCGCCACGTCGTGGAGGATGGCCGCCAGGGCCGCGTCACCCGCGCCGCTGGTGTTGGACATGCGGTCCGGGCCGCCGCGGTAAGGGTGAATGTGGGTGTAGATCTTGAGCGGCTCGGCGCAGTAGTCGCGCCGCATGAGGCGCGAAAACTCCCATTGATTGTACCGCGGGATCGACTTGCTGCGTACCTCTTCGCCGGTGCGCCGGCTGCTGCCCGCGTCCACGTACCCGCCGATGGTCATGCCCTCGGGCCCCTCGGTGACGATGACCAGGTCCACCCAGTCCAGAGCCTGCTGGCAGGCCAGCAGAGCGTCCTCCTCGTCGGTGAGCGCCTCGGCCTCGCGGTTGTTCATCGCCGCGATGGTCACGTGTTGCTGCAGCAGCTCGCGCACGAAGGGGCGCAGCCGGCGCACCAGGCCCGCGGTGCCCAGGCCGAAGGCCACCGGAACCCCGGCGGCGTTGGCCCGCTCCATCATGGCCAGGGTGGCGCCGGTGATGGGCCACGCCGGGTCGGCCACGGTGTACAGCGACGCCACCACGGCGGCGGCGTCCTCCAGGTCGTCCGGAAGGTGCTCGGCGGTGTAGCGCGTGGAGCAACCCGCCGCCACGGCGAAGGAGCGCTCCCCGTCGGGGGAGATGAAGGTGATGGCCGTACCCACCGGCCCGTCCACGCCCACCAGGTGGCGCAGGTCCACGGTCTTGTCCGTCTGGGCCACGAAGTGGAAGGCCGGGCTCCCCGGCCGGATGGCCTCCTCGATGGCACCCAGCAACACCGCCGGTTCGCCGGAGAGGTGGGTGTAGTTGTTGAGGGTGTTGGCCACGGTGCCGCCCGGCGTGTAGCGACAGTTCAGGCCCTCCTGCTCAACGCGGTCCAGAAGCTCGGCGAAGTCGTCGTCGTCCAGCCCGACAGACTCGCCGACGGTGAGGCCCAGCTGCTCCACGAAAGCCCGCGGGGCGTGCACCTCCACGTCCACCAGCACCTGGTCCAGCCCCAGCAGCCGCCAGGTGGGCGCCCGCACCTCGGGCCGCACCTCGGGGCCGCTGCGGCGAGGGACCGGAAAGTAGTGCTTGGCGATGCGCGCGCCTGGGAAACGCAAGGAGGCCTCCTGAGTGAAGGGAGCACAGTACCGTGGTTGGTGGGAAGGCCATAGGTCAAAGTAGGGCCAGGGAGCCTGATTGCCGCGCCGAGAAGATGGTATGATCTTGTCGCCATGCGAGGGTTGCTCTTTCCGCTGTTGCTCTGCCTCACCGCCTGCCCGCCTCCCAAACCTTACGGAGACGGCGAGCCACACGTTGGCGACGGCCCCGGTCCGGGCCTCGATGGCAAGGGACCCCCCATCGGCTGGGCGGCGCGGTTGCGGGTAGACCTGTCGGCGACCTCCAGCGGCCTCGCCGTGGACAGCGCGGGCAACACCTACCTCGCGGGCCACTTCGCCAACCGGCTGTACGTCGGCAACCACAAGCACATGGCCACGGGCCGTGACCTCTTCCTGGCCAAGCTGGACCGCGCGGGCAAGCGGGTCTGGTCCCGGTCCTACGGCGGCGACTTCACCGACAACCTGTGGGCCATGGCCCGGGACGCGGATGGCAACATCTACATCGCCGGTTCCTTTCACAAGAAGCTGGTGCTCGGCAAGGACGCGCTCTCCAGCAAGGGCGGCGACGAGGTCTTCGTGGCCAAGCTGGACAGGGACGGGCAGCCCCTGTGGGCCAGGGCCGCCGGCGGCTCGGGGAACGACTCCGCGCTCGGAGTGGCCGCCGCCGACCAGGGCAGCTGCGTGGTCACCGGCCAGTTCAGCGGGCAGGCCATCTTCGGCAAGTTCGCCCTCACCTCGGCCGGCAACACCGACGCCTTCGTCGCCCGGCTGGACAGCAAGGGCAGCTGGGCATGGGCCATGCGCGCCGGGGCTGGCGGCGTGGACCGGGCCCAGGCCGTGGCGGCGGACAAAGCCGGCGAGGTCTACGTCGTGGGGCAGTACACCAAATCTCTGATGTTCGGCCCACGCCAGATTAAATCGGCCCACGGCACCGGCGACCACCAGGACGTGTTCCTCGCCCGCGTTGGCCCGGGGGGCGGCGTACGCTGGCTCACGGGGGTGGACGGCACGAGCTACGTCGACGGCAACGCCGTCGCGCTGGACGCCAAGGGCAACCCCCACATCACCGGCTCCTTCGACAAGGAGGCCTACTTTGGCGGGAAGAAACAGCTCTCCCAGGGGTATCGCGATATTTACGTCGCGCGCTTCTCCGCTGACGGCAAGGCAGGCTGGGTGGCCATCGCCGGCGGCACCAGCAACGACTTCGGCAATGGCCTGGCCCTCGACGCCCAGGGCCGGGCGGTGATGGTGGGCAGCTTCTACTCCGGCTCGTTGAAGGTGGGCAACACCTCGCTGTCCAACCGGGGCAAAACAGACGTGGTGGTGGCCTGGCTGTCCGCCGCGGGCAAGTGGCTCTACGCCTACCCGGCCGGCGGCGACGGCGCGGACTCCGGTTTACGCGCGGCCGTGAGCCCCGACGGCAGCCAGTTTTTGGCTGCCGGCTTCTTCAAGTCGGCCAAGGCCAGGTTCGGCGGCACGGAGTTGAAGCTGGACGGGGACCAGCAGGCAGTGTTCGTCTGGCGGCAATAATCGCGATGCCGGCAACGCCCTCGCCGACCAGGCTTCTATTTTTCATTTTGAATTTCATGTTCCTTTGCTTCTCCACGTTGCGCCAGGTGAAGTCGTCGTTGTCGTTGTTGAAGTCGTTGGTCCCCGCGGCGTTGACCAGGGCGCTGTAGGGGTCCACGGCGCCGCCCTGGGTGGTGAGGCCGGACAGCGCCGACTTGAACCCGGTGGCCGAGGTGTCGTTGACCTTGAGCAGGCTGTCCTGGCTGTCGCGGGCGGCGTTCATGTCGCCCAGGCCGAACTGCACGTCCACCTGGGCGTCCTCGAACTTCTGGGCGAAGCTGTCGATGGAGTTGCGCACCTGGTTGATCTCGCCGGCCATGGAGCCCGAGGTGTCGATGATGAAGCCGATGTCCATGTGCACCTGGGACAGCAGCCGGATGTCGTTGAACTTGGTGCTCTTGGCGATGTGGTCCAGCTCGCTGCGTAGCTGGCGGTACTCCTGCTGCAGCGCCTCCCGCTCCTGATCGCCCAGGGTGCCGTTGGCCGCGGTGAGGGACAGCTCCCGCATGCGGATGATGATGTTTGAGATGCCGTCGAGGCCGGCGTCGGTGAGCTGCAGCAGGTCGATGATCTGGTTGACGTTGTTCTGGGCCTGCTGGAGGCTGCGGATGCGCGCGCTCTGACGGGTGGACACGTGCAGGCCGGCCGGGTCGTCCATGGCGCTGTTGATGCGCTTGCCCGTGCTCAGCTGCTCCATGCTGCTCTGCTGATCCCGGAGGCTCTGCGCCATGTTGCGCAGGTTCCGTAGCTGCATGGTGGATGTCTGTAAAGAGATCACTGCTCGCAATTTTCCCGTGGACACAAATGTCCGAACCGGGAAGCTGCAAGAATCGATCTCTAATCGAGAAGCTGCTCGACGTTACAACGATTTGATATTGAAACGCTTTATGGAGTCCACCGGCGGCGGGGCAGGCGGGTGTCGTCAACGAATCCGGAGACAGCGCCAGGGAACCGTCGATCCCGGCCAGGGCTCAGGCCGAGGTGACCTTGTGGCTGGCGGTGCGGATCTCGGCGGGCACCGGCGGCGCCTTGCGGCGGGAGGCCATGACCACGCCCGCCACCACGATGGCCGAGCCGAGGATGGTGATCATGGTGGCCTTCTCACCCATGAAGACCATGCCGACGATGATCGACAGCACCGGCGTGACGTAGGCGATGAGCGACAGCCGCGTGGCCTCCATGCGCTGCAACAGCCAAAAGTAGAGCAAAAACGTCACGGCCGAGCCGGCCAGGGCGAGGTAGATCAGCGAGCCCACGCTGGCCGCGGTCCACACCGTGGGCACTCCGCGCTCCAGGGCGGCGGAAAAGATCCACAAAAGCACCGAGCCGATGATCATCGGCACGCTGGTCAGCGACAGAGGGTGAATACCCTTGCCGAAGCGCTTGACCATCACGCTGCCCAAAGCCGAGACCACCGGTGAGGAGAGCATCACCACCGCGGCCAGGGGCGTGCCCGGGCCGCCCAGCATGGTCAGGTCCTCGGAGAAGATCACGGCGATGCCGCAGAAGCCGAGCATGATGCCGAGCACCGAGGGCAGGCGCAGGTTCTCACCGGGCAGCCAGTAGTGGGCCAGGGCCGCCACGCAGAGGGGGAAGGTGGCGAAGATGATGGAGGTCAGCCCCGAGGGCAGCCACTGCTCGGCCCAGTAGACCGTGCCGTAGGAGGCGGAGAACGACAGGGTGCCGTTGATCACCCAGAGCCAGCGCTCCATGGGCGCCTTGCCCAGGGGCACGCGGCGGATGAGGGCCAAAATCAGCAGCAACACCCCCGCGATGGCGAAGCGCATGGCCGCGCCGCGGAAGGGCGGGATGCCCGACAGCCCCACCCGGATGGCGGCCCAGGTGGTGCCCCAGATGAGGATGCACATGGAGCAGGCCACCACCATGGCCATGCGGTGCGTCAGCAACCGCTCGATGAGCCCCTTGTGTATGTTGTCGTCGTCAAGCATCCAGTATCGCCATGACCGCCAGCAGGACCAGCTGCAGCGCCAGCGCCGCGGTGAGGTAGAACGGGGCCAGCCCGCGCCAGGTGGGCTTCACCAGCACCACCCAGACAGCCAGCAAGCCCAGCCCCGCCAGGGGCCGGTACCACCCGCTTGCCATCCAGGGGAGGCCGGCGCAGGCCACGAAGATCAGCCAGTTCAATACTGGAAAGCCCTCGCCCTCGCCCTCGCCGATCGCGCTTGTCAGAGTCCACGTCGGTCAAGGGCCTATTATCAGCTTGTGGTGGGATAGGGCAACTTCAAAGTAGGCGGGGAGGCGGGGAGGCGGGGAGGCGGGGACGTGGGGAGTTGGGGATCCCCCCCTTAATTATCGTTACGCGTCTCGCGGGTCGCGGTGGTTGTGGTTGGCCTCGGCCTTGGCCTTGGCATCGGCCATGCGGGCCTGGCGCTCGTCCTCGAGGCGGATGGCCTCCTGCTCCTCCGGGCTCAGGTGACCCTTGTTGGCCTCGTTGCGCTCGGCCTCACGGCGCTCCTCCTCGGCATTCCGCTGCTCGGCCTCGGCCTTCTGGCGCTCGGCCTCGGCCTTCTGGTGCTCCTTGGCCTCCAGGGCCTCCACATCCTGGCGGCGGGCCTCCTCGGCCTCGGCGCGCAGCTGCTCCGGGCTCTTGCTCTCGGTCACCTCGGGCGCCTCGGGCAGGTGCTTGGCGAAGTCGAGGTGGCAGACCAGCTTGACGTTGGGGCGCAGCCACTTTTCGTTTTCGCAGATGACCTTGAGGTGGAACTTCTGGCCGTCGTCCAGCACGTTGAAGATGTTCACCCGCAGGGCGTCGCGCTCGCTGCGAACCCTGGCGCTGGCCTTGGTGATCTGCTCCATGATCGCCTTGTCCCGGGCGCGGGTCAGGGTGTTCTGTCGCTGCAGGTCAGTCTTGAGCTCCACCAGGCCGCTGATGGTGCCCTGGAGGGCGAAGAAGGTGTCGCGGTAGTTCTTCTGCAGCACGTTGATCCGCACCTCCTGCTGAGTGGTCATGCTCAGGGCCGCCTTGCGCTCCTGGGGCACGAGGGTCAGATCGACGAATTGCCTCGTCTGGGCACTGGCAACGCCCCCCAACATCAAAATGGCTGCCACCAACACGCTCATCATCATGGTTTTCTTCGACATGGGATACCTCCAGGTTGGGGGTTCGTAATTTTGTTTGTTGCTCACGGAAGTTCTTAATTGCACCGGGCGTGCCAACAACCGCCATCCCACTCAAGTTATTGAAATCACGCGGTCTACCTTGATCAGCGCCTCCCGCGGAGGCGGGTCGAGTGCAATCTTTGCACTGACCCCTGTGAACGAGCGCCGGCCGGATCCCCGCGGGCACCGGGGCCCGCCGTCAACAGTCGGGCAATATCAATATCTTGGACGCTGAACGCGCCTCACCCTGGCATGTGTGAATTTTTGTTAACGGTCATTTGTTCACAACAGGCTGGGCCGGCTAACTGTCCAGATTTTGGTGGCTTCCGCCGGGGGCCCCCGTGATATGCTCCGCCCATGAGAACCCACCGCATCTATATCTATATTGTCATGGCAGCGATCCTCATGGGGCCGGCCCGGGAGGTGGCGGCCCAGGGGTTCAACATCGTGGAGACCGGCACCCGCAAAAACGGCATGGGCGCGGCCATCGGCCGGCCCGACGACGCCTCGGCCGTCTACCACAACCCGGCGGGCCTCACGCTGCAGAAGGGGACCCACGTCTTTGTCAGCTGGACCAGCGTGTTCCTCAACACCGACATCCGCCTGCAGCCCTGGTCCGGCGCCAACAAGTACATCAAGGAGAAGGTGGACGCCGAGGGCTACTACCCCAGGACCAGCCCCAGCACCTTCGCCGCCATCCCGATGATCGTGGCGCGGACCAACCTCTTTTCGGAGCGGCTGGTGGGCGCGGCGTCGATCTACGTGCCCAACGCGGCCGGGGCCAAGTTCGACGCCCCGGTGGCGCGTTATCACCTCATCGACAGCTACATCATCGCCGCCTTCGCCACGCTGTCGGCGGCCTACAAGGTCAGCGACTGGCTCTCCGTGGGCGGCGGCGTGAGCCTGGTCTACGTCAAGCTCTTCGCCAAGCGGATGTTCTTCCCCGAGGTCAAGACCCAGGACATGGACAAGCCCGTGGACCTCGGCTACTACCTCGGCGGCGGCTCCGAGATGGAGATGGCCGGCGAGGACGTGGTGCCGGCCTTCAACCTCGGCCTGCTGCTCACCCCCTTCAAGGAGCTGACCATCGGCTTCACCGTGATGACGCCCTACACCGTCAACATCGAGGGGGACGTCACGCTCAAGTTCGGCGAGGACGCGCGCATCAAGGACACGGCCAAGGTGGACCAGTGGGACGGCACCCAGGTCACCAACGCCGACGCGCCGTGGATCCTCTTCATGGGCGCCAACCTGGACATCTTCCCCTGGCTGGAGGTGGGCGGCGAGCTGCGCTACTACTTCACCTCCTCGGTGGGGGATCAGGTGACCAAGATAACGGGCATCGAGCTCTTGGAGACCTTCGGGCTCAACGAGCTGGTCACGCCCAAGAACCTGCGGAACTACTTTCAGGTCTCGGGCGGCTTCATGGTCAAGCCCCGCCTCAACATCCCGCTGAAGATGGAGCTCATGGCCGGGGTGCACTACGAGTCGGCCTCGGCGCCCTACAACACCATCACCGTGGAGCAGCCGTCGTTTTCCCACTGGGGAATCCACCTCGGCGCCCGGCTACTGTTTTTGAAGCGCTACCGCGTGGGACTCTGCTACTGGCACTACGAGTACCTGGAGCGCAACGGCCGCGAGAGCCTCACCATCCCGCCCACCAACTTCCAGGGCTCGGGTAATGCCGACGCCTTCACCGTGACCCTGGAGGTGATGTTCAGCAGCGGGGGGATCGCGTACAAGCCGTAGGCTAAACCACCGTTTATGATTCGTGGTCATCTCACGCCGCAGGTGCAATGGCTCCGGGCTACGGGCTCCGGGCTCCGGGCTACAAGGCTGGCCACATACGTGCCACAGGTTGGCTATTCTCCGGCAGCTCCATCGGCTTCGGCCACGGCCACGGCCACGGCATCGGCGGCGGCATCGGCTGCGGCCACTTCCCTCTTTGGGCCGGGCCCGCGGCCGGGCCGCCGGGCCGTTGCCTCCTCTTGAGCGCACCCGGCGCGCCAGCCCGGCCTGCGGTTTTGTGGCGCTCGATGACAGGGTCGCTGTGCGAGGCGCGTGAGGCGCGGGGGCGGTGCAGGTGGCGGTTGCCTGGGGCTGGGGGCTGACACACCGGAGGAAGCGAGCGTAAGTGGCGCTGCCGGGGTCGGCGACGGCCCCGGCTTCGGCCCCGGCCTCGGCTTCGGCCACGGCCACGGCATCGGCCTCGGCATCGGCCACGGACTCGGCTTCGGCCACTTCCCTCCGTGGGCCGGGCCCGCTGCCGGGCCGCCGGGCCGTTGCCTCCTCTTGAGCGCACCCGGCGCGCCAGCCCGGCCTGCGGTTTTGTGGCGCTCGATGACAGGGTCGCTGTGCGAGGCG
>PVBE010948891.1_pt1 | contig 19048 bp, 20 predicted proteins | sample 1631181 | NCBI WGS metagenome assembly PVBE01 (sample SAMN08397723, study PRJNA350692) | Marine metagenome, whole genome shotgun sequencing project. | isolation source: water | place: Pacific Ocean | collected 2012-04 | reverse complement strand
TGTGTGGTGGCGCCAACTCGATGGCATGGGTCAACGTCTTCAGCGCAGCCATCTCTCCCCTCCCGACGCCGCTGTTCGTATCGTCACCATGGACCGCATTGACGAACAAGAACGGTCTAACACTTAAACGGACGTTGTATGGACCTTTGAAATAATCCCCATCCACTAAGACCTCGTAGGAGAACTCGTCCGACTCCGCGAAGAGCTCTCCAACGTTGGGCCACTCCTCGTGATTCTGCATCTGAGGCTGATATGGCACTCGGTCCCCGAAGAACCGCGCACCGGGGCTCAAGTTCGGGTCATAGATCGAGCCCGTCAGGATCCGGATATCAACGTACCGGTCCGTCGGGAGGGATCCATCGTTAATCGTGAGGTCGAGGTGCTGAGGGCAAGCTGGGAGCCTGCCAAAGTAATCATGACCCTGAAGATCGGGGAGCGAGACCAGTTCTGTATGAGGTGCCTCCGAGAAACAAGAAGGGAGGACCAGAAGAAGTAAGAGGTAGAGATGAGAGCTTCTTTGCTTGGACACGCGTGACTCCTTCGCCCACTCGGGGCGGTTTTGCGGCCAAAGCAGAGAGGGGCAATGGGCGCAGAATCGAAGGTCTCGTGTGCATAAAAGTCGCACGCCAAGGCCGCGCTCAAGCGCGCGTGCTGCGAGACACACGCCTCCCAGTGGAGACAAGGGAGAGCCGCCTAGACCGCGCCCGATGTGAGCGCTGGGACGCGCGCAACGAGCGCCCCCCACTCGGCCTCATCGAGGCCAGCAGAGATCCACTGGCAGAGCACCGGTAAGACCTCCGACGGCACACCAACAGCCATGTTTTGGGCGACCGCGACGCGGTCCTCGGCGTCGATGTGGGTGAACCACCAGGGCAGCATCTCCTGCATGAACTCCGGCGGGCAGAGCTCCATGATCCGTCCGTCGAGCGCCCAGATCTCGGCGGCCTCAAAGTGCTCCATCATCGCCGGCATGACGAGCTCCTCTTCCTCTCTGAGGTGAGCCACTAAGAGCTCCTGAAGAGCCCGCAGACGCTCTGAGGGGTCGCCCCCGGAGTCCTCGGCCACGAGCGCAGCGGCGAGGGACTCGATCTCCTGATGCGGAGCTGTCGTCATCGTGGTCGAGCCGGGCGCGCGCTCTTCAAGCGCAGGGAAGAAGAGGGAGTCTTCCAGCTCGGTGTGCTTCGCGAGGATCCGCGCGAAGCGCGGGAAGTCTCGCTCGAAGAGCTCTGCTCCGCCCTCGATGATCCTCGATAGATCTCGGCGTAGCGCGCGGTGAACGTAGACGAAGTTGTCTGCGACTGCCGCGTACTTCTCAGGGTCGTACCTCACCATCAACCGCTCGCCCTTACAGGCTGGCCATCAGAGCAGTCTTGTCCCAGTACGAGCGGACGTTCTGGATCAATCCCTCGGGGCTGATCTCGAACACGGAGACGCCATCAAAGTTGAGCTCGGCGTCCTTGGTGCGGAGCTTCGCCTCTCCCTTCCACCTAACGGCAGCCTCTGTCCCGGCGACGAAGATGTCGTCCTCGGTGAGCGACATCTTCTCGAAGATCTTCGAGAGCGCGCGGAAGTAGTTGGTCGACTTGTCGCGGACACGCATGGGAGGAGTCCCGACCGGGTCCCAGCTCAGCGCGTCCTCGGTGAAGAGCTCGAGGAGCTCGTCTACCTCCATCTGCCGCAGGCAAGAGAAGTACTGGCCGACGACATCGGCGATCTCCTCGTTACTCAATCGCTTAGGCGCCTCTGACTTGGGGCCTTCGGGGGGCGTGTCGCCGAGGTACTCGTCGCGCAGGCGCGCGATCTCCTCATCACCTGCCGGCGGGGCGACGTGCGAGGGCGCGTGCTCTGCGACGTACTCGCGGATGTGCTCCGGGAGGTCTTCATAGGAGTCGATGCGCGCAGCGGTCGTCTGCATGAACCCGTCACCCATCCCGGCAAAGGCGGGCAAGGTGCCGTAGCGATTCATGGTCATGACGTCCGGCGAGGTCGAGCCGTTGTAGGCCTCGTTGAACCAGACCTTGCCGATGGGCGTCTCGACCTCTCCGTAGAGGGTCCAATAAAAGAGCGTCGTGTCGCCCGAGTGATGGGCGAAGACCTTGTCGTTGCTGACCTTCGCGAGCCCGTAGAGCCCGTTCTGGTGCGGACCGCTCAGGCCCTCGGTGTGGATCACCAGGCGGCGATCCTTCCGCTCGAAGCGCGCGATGATGTACGGGTACTCGCGGATGATGTGCTTGCCGTCATCGTCCTTCAGGACCTCGCCGGTCTCAGGGTCACGGTATAGGACGAGGGTCCGGCAGATGGCCTCTGCCTCGTCGCCCTCGAGCCTCACGAGGCGGTTGCTCACGAGCGCCTCGACGTCAGCGATGATCTCGCCGCCGGGCTGGCGATAGAGCTTGCCCACGCTGTGGTAGTAGATGGGCTCTCCGTCACCGACGTCGAATGAGATGAACTTCTTGAAGGTCTCGGCGTCGAAGCCGTGGTCTGCGTCCGTCGCGGCGGTCTCGCCGCCCAGGCTCACGATATCCATAGTCATGCTCTCTTGTTAAAGGGGGCTTATGCCCGCAGACGACTATTGAAGTCGATCGGGATGAAGTTCGCGAGGGTGCGGATCCAGCTGCCCTCCATCTCCTCGAAGAGGTGCTGGTTGAGCGCGAAGACGTGCTTCGCTTCTTCGATGACCTCGAGCGCGCGGATGTCGCTGAGGGGGAGGCTGTCGAGGCGCGCACGGTACTCGCGCTTGAGCGCGTTGCAGTCTTCGACCTCATCAAAGTCGAAGAAGCGCAGGCCGTCTCTGCTGTCAAGATCCAGCGATCTACGAGCGATCTTCTTCACCACTTGACCGCCGGAGAGGTCTCCGAGATAGCGCGTGTAGCTGTGAGCTACGAGGAGCCCCGGATCATTGTCACCCAACCAGTGGATGCGCTCCACGTACGCCTCACGGGCGGGTGTGCTCTGGATCTTGCTCTCCCAGTCCTCTCCATAGAGGAAGCGGAGGTCCTCCTCAAGCACGGCGCGACGGCTGAGCTCGGGGAAGTGGACGCTGCTGACGAGGGGGTGGTCTTTGTGCCGCTCAAGCTCGGTCTCCATCGCGTTGTACACGAGGTACATGCCTGCCTGCATGTTCGCGAAGCTCTCAAGGTCCATCACGCCCCTCAAGACGCCCTTGACGAAGTTCGTCGACTCGACGATGCGGTGAGCCTGGGAGGTCTCGCTCCGGAGTCGCTTGGAGAAGGAGAGGTCTTCCTCTTGCCGCACGACCTCGACGGGTGCATCGACGCGCCCTGTCTTCGGGTCGTCCTTGGCTGAAGAGAGGAAAGGGATCCTGCTGTTACTGAAGATTGAAGTGAGTCTAGCCATTGGATTTCTCTGCGGATGGGGGGTGGGATCTTGCTCGATAAGGGCAATTGCGCCTGTCCGGGGCGGGGAGGACTGAAATCCTGGAGAAAGCCTCGAAACGCCCTATGAAGGGTGCGAATCACCTCACTGACCCTCTAAGGCTGCTCCGCACAGAAAACGAAGCGTGAAACACCCAAGTCACGCCATGAGGACCTCAAAACGTCCCTTTGAGGCCGCGACAGGGGACAATCCCCATCGGACCGGACAAAAAAAAGACGCTGAGGTCCCCCCTCAGGGACCCCAGCGCAGAGCTCTCTATGGGGCCCTCAGCTCGTGGATTCCGCCGGAGAATCCTGGCGGAAGAAGAGGACGAAGAGGACCAAGATCCCAGCCGCCAAGAGCGCAGGGAGCTGCCAGATGGCCGCCCAATCGCTCACATCTCCCGTCGTGTTGGCCGTGACGAGCCGTGAAGCGACCTGAGCTCCGATCCCTAATCCCAAGCCCTGGGTCATGAGCACGAGGAACCCCTGCGCCTGGGCGCGGATCTCCTTGGGTGCAGCCTGATCGACGTAGATCTGCCCAGTCACGAAGAAGAAGTCGTAGCAGATCCCATGGAGCAGGATGCCTCCGAGGATCATCCACTCCACTTGGTCAGGAGCGCCGAAGGAGAAGAGCGCGTAACGGACGACCCACGCGAGCATCCCGACGGCGAGCATCCACTTGACCCCCAACCTCGCGAAGAAGAGCGGCATGATGAGCATGAACACCACCTCTGCCCACTGGCCAAATCCCATGACAAACCCGGGGTTCTCGATCCCCATGGCGTTCACATAGACGGGGGCGAAGGCGTAATAGGCTGCGAGAGGGATGCAGATGAGGAAGGACGCGATCATGAACACGGCGAACTTGGGGTTCGCCATCAACTTGATCGTGCCGAGTCCCATGAGGTCGCCCAGAGAGGTGTTCTGGCCTGCGGCCGCCGGCGGAGTGTGCGGCAGAGCGAAGCTGAAGATCCCCAAGGCGATGGACGCGCCGCCTGTCACCTGAAACATCAGGCCGCTCTCATCGGCGCCGAGGACCTTGCTGACGAGGACCCCTGCGACGATCCAACCGATCGTCCCGAAGACGCGGATGAGGGGGAACTGACGCTCAGGGTTCGTGACGTGGTGGAAGGCGAGCGAGTTCGTCAGCGCGAGGGTCGGCGCATAACAGAGCGTGTAGAGACCCAAGAGCACGATCAGCTTCCCTGACGTATCAGCGAAGACCGGCACAGCCAACATGATCCCTCCGCCGAGGAGGAACAGGAAAGCCAAGACCTTCTCTGTCGGAAAGAACCTGTCAGCGATGAGGCCGACGAAGAAGGGCGAGATCAGCGCCGCTATCGGCATGAGCGTGTAGACGTTGCCGATGGTCGCGCCTGCGTCGTCCCAGCCTTGCGCGCCGATGTAGTTCCCCACCGTGACGTACCAAGCGCCCCAGATGAAGAACTCTAGGAACATCATCACTGAGAGCTTTTTGCTCACTCCACTCGTCTCATTCATCTGGGTCTCCTCAAAGGGGGCTCTCAAGTCAGGGGCCCTCCTTCGTCGAAGCGCCCGCTCTTCCTCAGATCTTATTCTTCGCTGAACGCTGCGTCGAAGGCGCCCATGAAGGGCTTGAAGTCGAGGCGCTTCACGAGCTCCGCCGCTTCGGTCGCGCCGTGCTCGCGGTCCATGCCGCAGTCCTCCCACTCGACGGTCAGCGGACCGTCATAGTTGCAGTGGTTGAGCTGGCGGATGATGCCCTCGAAGTCGATCTTGCCGCGGCCCGGGGAGGCGAACTCCCAGTAGCGACCGTTCGTACCGAAGGCCGCGTGGCCGCCGAAGACGCCGGCGTCAGCGGGCTTATCGGACCACCAGACGTCCTTCACGTGGACGTTGTAGATCTTGTCGGCGAACTCCTGGATGAACCCGAGGTAGTCGGCGTGCTGATAGCCGAAGTGCGAGGGGTCGAAGTTGAAGCCGTAGGCCGGGTGGTTGTCGACGGCCTCCAAGGAGCGGCGCGCGGACGCTGAGTCGAAGGCGATCTCTGTCGGGTGCACCTCGAGGGCGAACTTGCAGCCCTCCTCTTGGAAGACGTCGAAGATCGGGGTCCAGCGCGCGGCGAAGTCCTCGAAGCCGGCCTCGATCTGTCCTTCGGAGAAGGGCGGGAAGCCGTAGAGCGCGTGCCAGATGCTCGACCCGGTGAAGCCGTTCACGACGCAGTAGCTGCGGCGCTCGATGTAGCTCTTCACTCGCTCCGGCGCGCAGTCAAAGAACTTGCGCGTGGCGCGGGCTGTGTCCTTGACCTCTTCGGCGGCGCGCTGACGGACGCCCTCGGGGTCGCCGTCGCCCCAGATCTCTTCTGAGAGGATCGCCTTGTGGCGGTCATCGATCGGGTCGCAGACAGCCTGCCCCACGAGGTGGGTGCTGGTCGCGTAGGAGAGGACGCCCTTCGACTGCAAGAGCTCCCAGTGCTCTTGGCAGTAGCTGTCCTCTTTGAGCGCCCGCTGGACGTCGAAGTGATCGCCCCAGCACGCGAGCTCCAGGCCCTCGTAGCCGAAGGACTGCGCCTTCTCGGCGAGGGTCTCGAGGGGGAGGTCAGCCCACTGACCAGTGAAGAGGCAAAGAGGACGCGCCATGGATTCAGTCTCCGTTCTGCTGAGGTTCTCGTGTGTTCACCCGCACTTGCGGGCCGCTCACTTTACTTAACTTCGGACATCTTCACCGTCTCACGCGCCTTGGCAGCGATGAGGGCGGCCTCCAACACTCGCTGGGTCTGATACGCATCTTCGAAGTCCGGCAGCGGGATGGGGGGCTTCCTGCGACCCATCACGCGGCAGATATCAGCCACCTGGTTCGTGAAGCTGTGCTCGTAGCCGATGATGTGGCCCTCTGGCCACCAGGCCTCTGCGTAAGGGTGCGCGCCGGCGTCCGTCGCCATGATGTTGCTCCAGCCGCGGGTCGTCGCGTCCTCGGAGAGGTCGAAGTACTCGAGCTCATTCAAGCGCTCCAAGGACCAGCGAACTGACCCCTTCGTGCCGTTGATCTCGATCGAGTTGTCGTTGAAGTGCCCTCCGGCGAGACGCGTCGCCTCGAAGGAGGCCGTCGCGCCCTTCTTGAAGGTCGCGAGGAACTGGACGCTGTCGTCGACCGTGCTCTTGCCCTTCCCGGGCCCGTCGAGGCGCTTGCGCTCCTTGACGAAGGTCTTGCAGATGGCGCCGTTGATCTCTTTCACCTCGTCTCCCGTCAGGAAGCGCGCGAGGTCGATGATGTGCGCGTTGAGGTCGCCGTGCGCGCCTGAGCCCGCCGCGCCCTTCTTGAAGCGCCAGAGGAGCGGCGTATCCGGCCCGCCCCAGCCCTGCAGGTAGCTCGCGCGCACGTGGTAGATCTCGCCGATCTTGCCTGAGCGGATCAGCTTGTGGGCGAGCGCCACCGCGGGGCAGCGGCGGTAGTTGTACCAGACGAAGGTCTTGCACTCCTTCGCCTTGCGCGCAGCGTCGCGCATCTCGCGCGCCTCATCGAGGGTCCCGGCCAAGGGCTTCTCACAGGCGACGTGCTTGCCCGCCTCGAGCATCGCGACGGAGAACATTCGATGCGAGTCATTGGGCGTCGAGATGTCGACGAGGTCGATCTCCTCGTTCTTCCCGAGCGCCTTGGCCTTGGTGCTCCAATTGGCCCAACCGAAGCGCTCAGCGAAGGCGGGCAAGGTGTCCGCGTTCCTGGCTGCGACCGTGTGCATGACCGGGTTGACCGGCAGGTCGAAGAAGCGCGGCGCCTGACTCCAGGCGTTCGAGTGAGCCTTACCCATGAAGGCTTGGCCGATGAGGGCGACGTTCAGATCTCTTGCCATCTCGTGTGCGGGGGTGGGGATTTGGGTCCGCGCGCGGGGCGTACGGACTCTCGAGCCGGGAAGGATGACTTAAGCCGACGGATCCTTCAAACAGAGCGGGGTGAGATCAGCCCTCTTCGGCTCCAGCGAGGCGGAACACGGCGAGCACGGGGAAGTGGTCGCTCGGCCACAGACCATCGCGGCCGTAGGTGCAGACCTTCGTAGAGATGGCGCTCAGATCGCCGCGAGAGAGGATCCAGTCGATACGACGATCCCCCTCCTGAGGCGGCCCCCAACCATGGAAGGTCTTGATCGCAGGGCCGCGCTCCAAGGCAGTGTCCCAGGTGTCCTCGTAAGGACCGTCCTCGACGAGCACCCTCCAAGCATCGCTCGCCCCGCCTGAGCAGTTGAAGTCGCCAGTGACGATGACGCGCCGCCTGCCGAAGCGCGCGTCTCTCTTCGCCATGAGCTCGGCGCTCTTCACCCGCGCCGCCTCCACCTGATGATCGAAGTGGGTGTTGATGTGGACGAACTTCTCGCCAGTCTCTCGGTCGAGGAACCTCACCCAGGTCGTCATCCGCACGACGCCGTTCCCCCAGGTCTTTGAGCCGACGACCTCCGGTGTGTCAGAGAGCCAGTAGTGGTCGTACTCCAAGAGCTCCAAGCGCTCTGACAGATAGAAGACCGCCATGAACTCACCGTGGCTGCCTCCCTCTCGGCCCTGCCCCACCCAGCGGTAGCCTTCGAGCTCACGCTCGAGGTCGTCGAGCTGCGAGTAGAGCCCCTCTTGTGTCCCGATGAGGTCAGGCCGCTCGAGCTGGATCTGCTCGACCGCGAGCGGGAGCCTACTCTCCCAGTCGTTAGGCGCCTTGTCTCCGCCCTCGTAGCGCAGGTTGAAGGTCATCACCCGCAGCCCGGGCGCTTGAACCTCAGGGGCAACCGCAGCGTCTTGAGTCGCCGCGCACGCCGCGAGCAGCGCGGAGGCGAACCCTAGCCTCAAACGTTGACCTCGCCCTCGGCACCGAGGCAGTCCGAGAGGCGCTCAAGCACCGGGGTGACCTCTGCCTCGACGAACTCAACGACCTGCTCGGCGGCGCGGCCGACGTGCAGCGAGGGGGTCGAGGATCTCATCCATCTGGTCCTTCACAGAGGCGAGGAGCGGCTCGTTCTTCAGGCGCTCTTTGAGGTCGTTCGGGCGACCCTCCTTGATCTCCTGCGCGGCGGCGTGGCTCGCCATGCGGATCGCCTCGTGGATGTCTTGGCGGTCGCCGCCCTGCTTCACCGCCGCCATCATCAAGGACTCGGAGGCGAGGAAGGGGAGCTCCTCATCGAGGCGAGCGCGAACGATCGCCGGGTTGACCACGAGCCCGTCCGTGACGTCGAGGCAGATGTTCAAGGTCGCGTCTGTGGAGAGGAACATCTCAGGCAACACGATGCGGCGGTTAGCAGAGTCGTCGAGCGTGCGCTCGAGCCACTGCGTCGCGGCGGTCTGGGCGGTCGAGTCTAGGAGGCTGATCGTGAGGCGCGCGAGCGAGCAGATCCGCTCAGAGCGCATCGGGTTCCGCTTCCAAGGCATGGCGGAAGAGCCGATCTGCTTCTCACCGAAGGGCTCCTCGAGCTCGCGGCGGTTGGCGAGGAGCCGGAGGTCCGTCGCGAACTTGTGCGCGGTCTGCGCGATGCTGGAGAGGGCTTGTCCGACACGGAAGTCAAGCTGGCGAGGATAGGTCTGCCCCGTCACGCCGAAGACGCGATCGAAGCCCATCTTCTTCGTGACGAGGTCATCTAGCTCGCGCACCTTCCCGTGGTCCCCATCAAAGAGCTGGAGGAATGAGGTCTGCGTCCCGGTGGTCCCCTTGACGCCGCGGAAGCGGATCATGGTCTGGGCGTGCTCGAGGTCCTCGAGGTCGTGCAGGAAGTCCTGCATCCAGAGGCAGGCGCGCTTGCCGACGGTCGTCGCCTGCGCGGGCTGGAAATGAGTGAACCCCAAGGTCGGGAGCTCGCGCCACTCCATCGCGAAGTCGCGCAGGTTAGCGATGACGCTCACGAGCTGGGTCTTCACGAGCTCGAGCGCGCCGCGCAGGAGGATCAGGTCTGTGTTGTCCGTGACGTAACAAGAGGTCGCGCCGAGGTGCAGGATCGGGCGCGCCTCAGGGCACTGGTCTCCCCAAGCGTGGACGTGCGCCATCACGTCATGGCGGAGCTCGCGCTCGTAGCGGTCGGCGGCGTCGAGGTCGAGGTCCGCGAGGGTCTCGCGCATCTCGGAGAGCTGCGCCTCTGTGATGGGGAGGCCGAGCTCGGCCTCGCTCTCTGCGAGGGCCAGCCACAGCTCGCGCCAGGTCGTGAACTTCTTCTCCGCAGAGAAGAGGTAGCGCATCGCTTTGGATGCGTAGCGGCCCGCGAGGGGGCTCGAGTAGCTGGTGGGATCACTCAAGGGGGGGGCTCTCCGATGGGAATAGAGGCGAACAGGGTGACGTCAATCACTGAGCGTAGCAAGCAGAGCGAACACACAGCAGGCGAGAAGCGCCCGCATGAGGCGTGAGCGCGTCCCCTCCTCGGTCGCGTCAGGCCCGCCGAGGTAACCGGCGACCCACAGGACGCTGGCTACACCGACCACGTCCGTGGCTACATCCCACCCGGACGCACTCCGTCCTGGGATGGAGGCCTGTAGATACTCCGTCGCTGCGCCGCCCGCTAGCGCCAGGGAGAGGAAGCCAAGCCACGCCTTCGGTCCAAACGCCACCCAGTCGCCTCGGCGAGGCAAGAGCGGCAGCATCCAGAGAACCCACAGACCGAAGAGCGGGGCGTGCCCGAGGTCGTTCAAGAAGTTCTTTAGGTTGTTGACGCTCTCAATGTCTTCGCCGGGGAGGGTGACCGCCCAGTACATCAGATAAGACCAACCCGCGATGAGAGCGAGAGCGGCGGTCGTCGGGAGACTGAGGAGCCCCTGTGCCAGCCAACGCAAGGCTGCCCTGAAGCCGCGCTGAGGAGCGCCGAGCTCGCTCAAGCTCCGGACTCCGCGTCGTAGCGTCGCTCGGCCCTGAAGGTGAGGCCGTCCCCCGCCGGGCTCTGGTCCACGGTCAAAGACTCGACGCTCTGCGCGAGGAGGAAGAAGCCGCGGCCGCGCTCATTCTCTAAGTCGGGGAGGCCGTCTGGGTCGAGGAAGGCGCGCAGCTCGTCTGGGTCCCCGCCCCCGCGGTCCGTGACCTCAAGCACCCAGCCTGTCGACTGGATCGTCAGGCGCGCCTTGATCCTTATGTCGATGGTGAGGTCTTTGAAGTCTCTCGCTCCGCCCCCGCCGCCGTGATCGATCGCGTTCGTGAGGAGCTCGCTCGTGACGAGCTGGAGCACGGACTCCTCACCCTCCGGCAGCCCCTCGTCACGTCCATGAGACTCGAGCAACCTGCGACAGAGGATCCCCTGGTCATGCGACGCCGGGAAGGCGACGCCGATCGCCCCCGCTTGACCGCGGTCGATCACGAGACGATTCATCGCGTGACCTCCAGCGCGAGGTCCACCGCCGGGGCCGAATGCGTCAGACCGCCTACAGAGACCCTGTCGACACCGCAGGCCGCGATCCCAGCCATGGTCTCCAAGGTGACGCCACCTGATGCTTCGAACTCGACCTCGCGATCGCCACAGAGCGAGCGCAGCTCCTCGAGCATCGCGCTCATCTCGCTCGGCGCGAGGTTGTCCAAGAGGACGACGTCTGCTCCACCTCTCACAGCAGCCTGAGCCTCCTCAAGGCCTCTCGCTTCAACCGTCACCCTCACATCATCTGAGGTCTTCTCGCGAACCTGGCGGACGACCTCCTCGAGAGGGAGCCCTGAGAGATCTGCGTGGTTGTCCTTGATCATGACTTCGTCCGCGAGAGAGAAGCGGTGGTTCTCGCCGCCCCCACAGCGCACAGCGTAGCGCTCCAAGAGCCTCATCCCAGGGGTCGTCTTCCGAGTGTCAAGCACACGCGCAGCGCCTCCCGCGAGCGACACAAACTGCGCGGTCCGCGTCGCGACCCCGCTCAAGCGCTGGATGAAGTTCAGCGCCGTCCGCTCCGCGGCGAGGAGCGCAGGCCTCTCACAACTAACGACCGCCAAGACCTCACCCTTCACGAAGGCCTCACCATCAGGTTTGTGCACCTCGAGCGTCGCCCCTTTGTCGAGCAATCGGAACGCGGTGACGAACACCTCGAGGCCAGCCAAGAGCCCGTCCTCGCGGGCCACGAGGCTCGCCGAGGCCCGCTGGGAGTCCCCGACACACGCGGCCGTCGTCACGTCCCTTGACGCATCGAGTGCGCCCCCGAGGTCCTCCTCAAGGGCGCGCCGAACGACCTCTGAGACCTCCTTCTCCGGGAGCGGTCCGGGAGGACCGTCCCTCCGGGGGAGCTCTGTTCGGGCGGGATACATCCCTTGAGATTACGGCCCCGGAGACAGTTGCACCAATCCCACCGCGACGGACCGGCGGTGCCAATGTCTCTAGGCATGAATCCCAAGACCCCCCCACCCTGGATCCTGGCTGGCTGGCTCCTCAGCGCGACGCTGATTTGGCCGCACAAACCCGGCGCGCTCCCAGCTCGCGTCGGCCCAGAGACCCCAAAAATTGAGCTCTTGGAGCGAGGCTCGGTGCGGGAGCTCTGCCTCATCCCCGTCCTAGGAGCTAGGCGCGCGCAGTCACTCGTCTCATCGAGGGGTCCCGAAGGGCTCCTCCCGCCGCTTGATGACATCCCTGGGATCGGCCCACAGACGGCCGAGGCTCTCCGCTCCTTCTGTGGCCTAGGCCTAGGTGTGCCTAGTGACGCTGGCCCGCGGCGACATCGCCTCTCCACCACCCACAGCCGACAACGAGCGGCCGAGCCCACGCGGGTTGAGGCACTCGAGCTCAGAGAAGAGCTGCGCGGCGATTCCTGAGAGCGACCTCCCAGCCGGTGCGCTCGGGTCATCGAGGAGGAGCGGCTTGCGACGATTCACTGAGGTGCCGACCGCGGGGTCCTCCGGCAAGAACCCGAGCCACCGAGGCTGGACGCCTAGGAAGCGCTCTGAGACCTCGCGGAAGCGGTCTGCGGTGCTGTACGCCTGCTGCTCGTCGACCGCCCGGTTGACGATGAAGAGCGCCTCTCCCGCTGGACGCACCTGGTTGTGCACCTTGAGGAAGCCATATGCGTCGGTCATCGACGTCACATCAGGAGTCAACACCAAGAGCAAGCGATCAGCAGCCGCGGCGAAGGACATGGTCTGGCTGGAGATGCCAGCGGCTGAGTCGAGGACGAGGAACTTATAGGAGACCTCTAGCTCAGCGAGCTGCTCTGAGAGGCGCGCCCGATCTCCTCGTTGGAGTCCGGCCATGTGTGGGATCCCGGAGCCCCCCGCGAGGAGGTCGAGGCCGTCCCGGCATGGTGTCCGGATGTCCCCGATGCTGTAGTCCCGCTCGATGAAGTCCACCAAGCTCGCCTTTGGCTTGACGCCCTGCAGGATGTGCGCGTTCCCCATCCCGAGGTCTGCGTCGATGAGCAGGGTCCGCCCTCGCGTCGCGCAGTAAGCCGAGATCGAGGCCGAGATCACAGACTTACCCACTCCACCCTTCCCGCTCGCGACGCACAGCGAGGCCGCGCGGACTCCACCGACCGCCCACGCGTGAGCCGCGCTGGCGACGACAGATCGCGAGGACCCGTCTCTTGAGGCGCGATCGCGCCTAAACAGCCTTCGAGCCTGGTTCCAGTTCAAGAGGTCTTGGAGTAGAGAGCTCGGCCAAGCCCAGCGATTCGGAGGACTCGACCTTCGTCAGCTAGGCTGCCGAACTGGAATGGGCTATCCAAGGGAATCAGATAAAGAACCCCCACATCCCCCGGAGATGGGCCTTATGAGCCCCTCAGTCCTGAAAGGCGGCCATCTCCTCAGGCGTGAGGAGAGGCTCAGACGGGTGAGGCATGAGCTCTACATCACGCAGCCCCTCTTGCTCCTCCAGCTCAGAGAGCTCGACGAGATGGGCCAAGACCCAATCAAGGAACACCTCGAGGGCCCTGTCCGAGCCCAAGGAGTGCTGGACGCCATCTGTCCCGATCCTGCCGAACGGGTGTCCATCTGAGTCGATGGCGACACAGCACAGCACCTCGCCGGCATGCGTCCAGCGCGCCTCGTCCTCTTCTACGACGCGCTCCAGCCTGGAGTCGATCCGGTCCACTCGCGCGATGACCTTGTCCCAGGCAGGCTTAGCCGAGGAATCCTCGGAGACCTCCGGGGCGAGCTCTGGGACAGGCGCCTCTGTCTTGAGAGATCGAGGCGCTGAAGGGACGAGCGCTGGCGTGAGCTCCTCGAGGAAGCGAGCGCTGCGCCCCGCGGTCGCGAGGCGGCGCTCTGCAAAGAGCATGACTGGGTCAGGGCACAAAGCCCCGAGCTGCTGCGACAGGCCCTTCGTCTTTCCTTCGACGATGACGACGACCAAGGGCGGAGCATCGACCCCGCTCCTGAACTGCCGGGCCAGGCGTCGCGCGTTGGTCTCTGCGCTCGAGACGCGCTTCAATGTCTCGCCGATGATCTCCACCTTCTTACCCGTGAGGTGGTGCACGAAGACGAGCCGCTCCCCGATCCGGCCGATCAGCTCCGCGACGAGCTCACCGTCTACGCGGATGTCACTGTCGACATATCGCCAGCCAGTCAGGAAACCTGAGAGCTCCTCGCTGAAGCGCTGAACCCGCGCGGGTATCACAGCCACAGTGTCCTCTGTCTTCTCTCTCTTGGTCGCCATCGGCTCAGGCTGTCTCCGCAGAGCGGGCCCCCCGCTCGGGGTTGAGTTGAACCGCTCGATCGTGCTCGTAGATGTGTGCGAGCGCGAGCGCGAGCGCGTCTGAGACATCGAGCGTGCCAGGGATCTCATCCACTCCGAGGATGGCAGCGACCATCTTCGCTACCTGGGTCTTGTCCGCCGCGCCGTTCCCTACGACGCGCTTGCGCGCGGACGCCGGTGAGAGCTGCGCGACCTCGGCTCCGATCGCGGCGGCTGAGGAGAGCACCACGCCGCGACCCTCCCCGATCCGCAGCGCAGACTGGATGTTCTTTTGTGCGAAGGCCTCTTCGACGACCACGACGTCTGGATCGATCCGCTGGAGGAGGTCGTCCAGGTCGGCCCGGATGCCGGCGAGGCGCTGGGGCACAGGGAGACTGGGAGGCTGTCGGAGCTCTCCCGCGGCCACGAGCTTCAGCCCCGCCGCAGTCTGAGCGACGGCGCCATACCCGACCACCAGGGTCCCAGGGTCCATCCCGAGGACGACAGGCACCGTGCGCTCAGACCGCGGCGGGAGCGCGCCAGCGGCTGCAGGATCAGGGGCGTTGGGTTTCTCTTGAGACGAAGCGGGCACGGGCATTCCTAGATGGACGTTCGCAAACTACGCTTTGAGGCGGCGCTGTTGAAGCGCCGCGCGACACACAAGCTCATGAATTCCCCCACCGGAGACTCTCCCGCCCGCGCCGCAGCGGTGATCGTCGCTGCAGGCAGCTCCCGCCGCATGGGCGAGGTAGCCGGCGGCTCCAAGCTCCTCATCCCCTTGGGGGGTGAGCCCGTCCTCGCGCGCACCCTCCGCGCCTTTGAAGAGACACCGGGCGTTGATGAGGTCATCCTCGTCGCGCGCGAGGAGGACATCGATCGCTTCCGCGCGCTCGCCGAAGAGGCCTCGATCAATAAACTCACCGCGGTCGTCTCGGGTGGGGCGACCCGCTCTGAGTCCGTGTGCAACGGCGTCACGCACGCCGCCGACTGCGCATGGGTCGCCGTCCATGACGCAGCGCGCCCGCTGATCTCTCCCGAGATCATCTCGCGCGCGCTCGAGGCCGCCGCAGAGGAGGGCGCGGCGCTCGTCGCCATCCCAGCAAAAGACACGCTGAAGGAGAGCAGCGACGGCGCACACGCCGAGCGTACGATCGACCGCGCGCGGATCTGGATCGCACAGACGCCCCAGGTCTTCCCTCGCTCAGAGCTCCTCGAGCTGCTCGAGCTCGCACGCTCCTCTGAGACCGAGCCCACCGACGAGAGCGTCCTCTGGGAGGAGCAGCGCGGCCCGGTCGCTATCGTCCGAGGCGAGGAGTCCAACGTGAAGATCACTACACCAGGAGACGTCGCCCTAGCAGAGGCCTGGCTCGCCGTGTCCAATCAGGAGACCCCATGACGATTCGCACAGGCCTCGGATTCGATGTTCACCGCTTGGTGGAGGGACGCCCCTGCATCCTGGGCGGTGTCGAGCTCCCTCACCCGAAAGGGCCGGACGGACACTCAGACGGTGACGCTGTCCTGCACGCCATCTGTGACGCTGTCCTCGGCGCAGCTGGCCTCGACGACCTCGGCACCCGCTTCCCTGACACCGACGAAGAGTGGAAGGACGCCGCGAGCGGCGATCTCCTGCGCGCCTCGGTCTCTGCGGTGACAGCTGAGGGCTGGCGGGTCGGAAACGTCGACGTCGTCATCGCGACCGAGGGGCCGCGCATCGCGCCGCACCGCGCTGAGATGCGCGCGAGCATCGCAGGGCTCCTCGGCGTCTCAGCAGACTGCGTGAACGTGAAAGGGAAGACCCTCGAGGGTCTCGGCGCCCTGGCCGGTGGAGCGGGCGTCGCCGTCCAAGCGAGCTGCCTCATCGAGCGCGACTGACTCAGCGCCCTGATAAGAGAAGAGGCGACCGCTTGAGCGGCCGCCTCGTGTCTTTGGAGAGCGCTAGAGGGCGCCTCAGCGTTAGATGCCTTTGACGTCCGCTGACTGGAAGGCCTCTTCGCAGTAGCCGATGAGAGAGAAGGGCACGTAGTCGTCTCTCAGGAGGCCGACGTGGCGCTCGTCGCCGATGTTGAGCGGGCGGGTCGGGGGCATGCGGCGCATGACCTTCGTGAGGTAGTAGCCGTGCGGGCCCTTGAAGGGACCGGCGACAGTGCCGATCTGCTGCTCGAAGAAGACGAAGTCCGTGATGGAGAAGCCGCGCACGAACTGGTGGAAGGGGCTCTCGCCGATCATTTCTTGGAGGTCGTTGCGGTAGCGCTCGCCGAAGCGGCCCTTCTGCTTGTAACCCACGGCTGATCCCGGGCGACCCTTCTCAGGCTGCGGGGGGTCCCAGTAGCCGCAGTACTCATCGATGAGGAGCGACCAGAAGTCGTGCGGGTCCATCGCCTGCGGGGCGTTGTTGGGATCGAGCTCTTCACCGGCGGCGGCAGCTTCCATGCGGAGGCGGCGGTACTCGGCGTAGTTCTGGTTGTTCTTCTCGATCTCTTCCTTGATCCAGGCGGCCTGCTCCTTGGAGGACTCCCAGCCCTTATCGAGCCACTTGTTACCAGGGAAGTCGAAGGCGCTGACGAGCAGCACCTCGCAGTCGACCTTGCCGAGACCCATGATCTGGTTGGCGCGGACGAGGTGCTCGCGGAGGGGCTGAGCGAGGCCACCCTCTTCCGGCGCCTTGATCAAGGGGGTGACCCTGCCGCGGTGCGACTCAAGGATGCGGAAGTAGTCGCCATAAGCTTCGACTGAGGGGAACTGGTGGTTCCCGACGGCGACCATGCCGATGTTGAACTGCGCGCTCTGGAAGCCGGCGCCACCTTCATTGGTCTCGAAGATCGTGCGCGCATCATCCTCCGTGAGGAGGAACTCCTCACCGGCCATGCGTTGACGAGCAGACTCGAGCTTGGCGAGGAAGTGCTTAGCGTCGTTGATCTCTTTCTCGCTGACCGTGTCCTTGACGTCTTCCCAGAGCTCGTCTGTATGCCAGGTGTACTCCACCGTGCCGTCCGAGTTGATATCGAGGGTCATCACGATCTCGTCGGGGAGGCCATCGATTGAGGTCTTCGTGGACGCGGTCTTGAAGAGCATGTCACGCACCATCTGGCGCAGGATGGAGCGATACATCGCGTCCTCCTGGGGGAACGCGGGCTCTTCCCCCGGCTCCTCGGGGCGCGCGGGCTGGTCACCAGTGCGGTGGCCCTCCCACAAGGCGAGCTCGGCCTCGTGGGCCTTCAAGCGATCGGGGTAGGTCGCTTTGGCCTCTTCCCAGAGCGCGAGCTGCTCAGCGTAGTAGTTGGTGCGACGCTCGTAGCTCTGCTTGAAGTCATCGATGAGGATCTCACCGGCCTCTGCACGCAGCGCCTCGAAGGTGACCGCAGGCCACTGCTCTGGGTTGTCCGGGATGTAGATGTTGTCGAACACGAGGTCCATGCGGAGCTCGCGGCGATACCAGTCCATGTTCCTGTAGGCGCGACCCACCTCAGCAGCGAGGTCGAGGGTCGGGAAGCGCTCCTGGAACTCGGAGATCTTCTTGTCGTAGATGGCCGTGAACTGCTCATCAGACGGGTTCAAACCCTCTGTAGGCTCTCCTGCCTCAGTGCGACGTTCGATCTCTGATTGAAGCAGCGCGTCGATCCTGCGCCACTCAAGCGCAGGGCGGCAAGGCCCGTAGATGATGTGGCGCTTGATCGCGGCGTCCGTGATGAGGACCCCGTTCACAGTGACGGCTTCTCCGAAATCGGACTGCGTGGCAACGGGGGCGAGGGGTTGCGGTTGGGCGAAGAGGGCCAGGAGGAGGATGGTATTCATGGTTCAGTTCAACGGGCGGTACGTCGTGTCCTTTATGAGAGGTGAGGTCCTGAGGTTCTTTGGCGACTAGGGGTACGTCGCGGATGGGAGAGAGTTGGTACCTGTGGTGCTTTTCGTGCTAGGAGACGTATCTGCTTGAGTCTGTAGACCCTTTGATTGGCCGAATATCCTAGCATCAGGGTCGTTCGTGGGTCGTTCAGCGACCTCTTCAAGCCTTCGACCCATAATTTTCGTGTACGACACCCGCACAATCGCCTTCATCTGCGAGCTCATGCACCCCCACTCCCAGCCGGACACGGGGGCCGTGCAGCGCGTTCACAACGGCTTCTTCCAAGACGGGGACCCTCCCTACACGAGCTTCGCTATCACCCCCATGGGGCCTGTCCTGACCAACCCCTCGGTGCGCCCGGGGGCGGTCTCACAGGCCGTGTTCCTCCCTGACCGATTCCAGTTCAGGGAAGAGCTAGGGGCCCTCACCTGCGACGACTTTGCCGCGCGCGTGCGTCAAGTGACGGAGGCCGTGACCGCCCAAACGGGGCTGCAAGACTTCAGCGGCCAGCAAGTGACCATCCGCTCTCTCATCAACCCCAGGCACTATCGAGACAGCCGCGATCTCCTGAAGGAGGGCCTCTTTAGGGTGCAAGGGTCGGTCTCCCACTTCGAAAATGACCCCGCAATTTGGGGATTAAGGATGGTCTTCCCTCCGCAAGAGAACGACCCGGAGATCCCTGAGTTCGCCGAAGATCCCCCCACCGCGAACGCCCTCAGGATTGAGTCTTACGCGCAAGATCCGCGCTCGCTCTTCCTCGAAAACCAGGGGAGCTTTGGGCAGATCGCTGTGAACGACGGGCTCGACATCCTTGAGTCGAACATCACCTCGGCGTACGAGTTCCTGACGGAGAGGGGCCTCTCCTTCGTGGCCTCTTTTGATCAGTCCAATTGAAGCGGAGCGGATGAGGCGAGCGAGCCAGCGCAGCTCTCGGGGTCTCACGTGGAGCTTTTCAGGCCTGTTCTTGCTCCTCCTGGGCTGCTCTGGCGCAGGAGACCCTACAGGCACTCTTGAGGTGCCCCGCTGGCCTGAGGGGACGGTGCTCGTATGCGCTGGCGACCCGATTCAGGTGGATGAGGTCGATATGATCGCGGAGGCGCTCAGACCCCTGGGGCCGAAGTTCACCCAGCCGCACCTGCGCCGCCTCGCCCTCACCAACATCCGCCTCCCCCTCGCTGCGGGTCGCGCGCTGGGCGGAAAAGAGCGCAGAGGACAAGCCCTGAGAGACGCTGAGGACTCTTTTCGCTCACTAGAGGAGGTCAATCACCC
>PVBE010926625.1_pt1 | contig 19048 bp, 18 predicted proteins | sample 1631181 | NCBI WGS metagenome assembly PVBE01 (sample SAMN08397723, study PRJNA350692) | Marine metagenome, whole genome shotgun sequencing project. | isolation source: water | place: Pacific Ocean | collected 2012-04 | reverse complement strand
CTTCTCCTTGGCAAGGAGACGTTCTACCACTGAACTACGCCCGCACGGTTTCTTCCCGCCGAGGTGCCGAGGCCCAGACTTGAACTGGGGACCCACGCATTTTCAGTGCGTTGCTCTACCAACTGAGCTACCTCGGCGCTCTGCGTGATTCTAGACTCCCGCCGAATGATTGTCAAGCAACAACGGGACGCGCGGGTGAGTGCTCTCCGCCGACTGGCCTTGACGGGAGGGGCCATCATGGCTTATGCTGCTGGCGGGGATGGTTGAGTCCCGGTGGGCTCCGCGGTCTTCAAAACCGTTGGTGGGTCGCCCGAGCGAGCCACGGTGGGTTCGACACCCATCCATCCCCGCCTCTTTTCGCGCATGCCCTCGCCACTGGGTCGCGCGTGGTAGAATCAATCATTCAAGCGATTGTGGCCTGCCGCGATGACTAAGCAGATTACGGCTCAAAATAACGATTTGCCTACCGAAGAACTCATCAACGCGATCTCACAGGTCATGGACATCCATGACATCACGGTGGGATGGGAGCACTATGCGCTGCGTGTGCGTGGCCGGCTGTCAATTGAATCAGAGCGCGCTTACGAACAACTAGAGCGCAAAATGCTAACGCTAGGTTTTACGCCACTCTTTCGTCTGGAAGGGGACGAACAGGTGGTGTTGGTGACGCCCGGGGTTGTGCAACCAAAGGCGTCGAACCCGGTTGTCAACATCGTTCTCTTTGTGGCCACGCTACTGAGCGTGCTCTATGCCGGCAGCATGCAGGGCGGCGCGGCGGGAGAAATGCCGTTTGCCGAGCCGGCGGAATTTTCAATCTGGTCAGCCGCGCGCGTGCTGTGGACTGGCTGGCCCTTCGCCGCCAGCCTACTCGGCATTTTGCTCGCGCACGAGCTAGGGCATTATTTCGCTGCGCGCTGGCACGGCGCGCCCGTAACGCTTCCGTATTTTATACCGCTTCCCACCGGTTTTCTGGGAACGATGGGCGCGGTCATCCGCATGAAAGCGCCCATCCGCAACCGGCGCGCGCTGCTGGATATTGGCGTGGCCGGGCCGCTCGCTGGCCTTGCGGTTGCGTTGCCAGTGGTGATAGTTGGGCTAGAACTCTCTGAAGTGAGCGTGTTGCCGATGGGCGGCTTCTTGCTGGAAGGAAACTCGATTCTCTATCTGCTGGCCAAATTACTGGTGCACGGGGAATTCTTGCCCCAACCAGCGAACTATGGCGAGATGCCCGCGATGCTGTACTGGGTGGTGTTTTTCTTCACCGGTCAGCCTGCGCCTTTCGGTGGCGTTGATGTGCTCATTCATCCGGTCGCGCTGGCGGGTTGGGCTGGATTACTGGTGACCGGACTGAACCTGATTCCGGCCGGGCAACTGGATGGCGGCCACGTGCTTTACGTGCTCATTGGGCGGTCGGTGCGCAAATGGCAGCCGCTCATTATTGGCGGATTGCTGTTGCTTGGACTTGCATGGCGCGGGTGGTGGTTCTGGGCTGTGTTGATCTACATGTTCGGACGTCAGCACCCGCAGCTGCTGGACGAGATAACGCCGCTGGATCCTGGGCGCAGGACGGTGGCGCTGGCCACGCTGTTCCTGTTTTTTTTGGTGATTGCGCCTATTCCGCTGCAGGCTTATTAGCGTCCTCATGGGCGACCCAGCCCATCTCTTCAATTGAATAACCCGGCAGGGCCGAGACGGCGGCGCGGAAATCGCTGTCGTGCAACAGGTCGAGCAGTGGGCGCAGGAGTGCGCTCTCGTGGTGCTCGTGAGGAATTGCCAGATCGTAGCGCTCGCTGGCAAGCGGAATGAAATCCAATTCCAGTGCCGCTGTGACTGCGCGGATGCCAAGGCCGACGTCGGCGGCGCCGGATGCAACCGCCGCGGCTACGGTGAGATGGGTGTACTCCTCGCGCTCGTAACCGCGCACGTTACCCGGCGTCAGTCCGGTTTGCTCCAGATGGTAGTCCAGCAACACGCGCGTCCCTGCGCCGCGCTGGCGGTTAATGAAGAGCACGTCGGGTCGGGCGAGGTCATGGATGTCTCGGATTCCCATCGGGTTCCCGCGCGCGACAATAAAGCCCTGCTCGCGGCCGACAAGCGTGATCAGAGTGACGGGCACATCCGGCAGGTATTGTTGCACGTAGCTGCGATTGTACTCGCCCGTCTCCGCGTTCAGCAGGTGGCAGCCCGCCAGATGACACTCGCCGCGACGCAGCGCGATGAGACCACTCAGGCTGCCGACGTTGGCGGACACTAATCTCAATCCTTGTCCTTGGGCGGCGAGGTGTTGCGCCAAAAGGTCGAGGGTCAGGTCGTGTGAGCCGATAGCCACAATGCTGCGTTCAATCTGGTCTGGGCGGCAGTAAAGGTCCACGCGCACCTTTTCCTCTGCCAGGTAGCCTTCCGAAAAGCGGGGGATGCGCACGATGCCATCGGCGCGCACCAGCGAGGTGATGACGCCCGCGCCGCGCGAGAGCGGTGTGGCCACCACATTCTCGCCGACCTTGCCGACGGCGACGCGCATGAATTCGTCATCGCCGGCGGGAGATAGCACTTTACGCGCAAGGGTGGCTTGCATCGTCAGCGGCGTTTCATCTGCCAGGCCTTGCCAGCGTGCCAACAAGGGCCGTACGAGAATCTCGCCGGTGAGCGCAGTGCTCACTGGGTAGCCGGGAACGCCAATTACCGGCACAGGGGTTTCTCTCGGGGATGCCGGTGTAGTGTCCAGCAGTCCGAGAATGACGGGGTGGCCAGGGCGCACTGCGATGCCGTGCACGAGCACCGATCCCAGCTCAGCAATGGCCTCGGCGGAGTAATCTTCCGACCCGCGCGATGAGCCGGCGTTAAGCAACACAAGGTCGTGCGTTTCGGCGGCGCTACGCAATGCGGCGAGGATATCCGCTTTGCGATCGGGTACGATATCCCAGCGCCTGGCGTGGGCGCCCCATTGCTCTACCTGCGCTGTCAGCATGAGCGAGTTGTACTCGAGAACTTGGCCAGGTTTTACCGCGCTGCCGGCGGGGACAAGTTCGCTGCCGGTGGGTATTACTGCCACACGGGCGCGGCTGCGCACAGCCACCTGTGCGTGGCCGCCCGCGGCGATAGCGCCGATATCCACGGGTCTCAGGCGATGGTTCGCGGGCAGGACCAATTCGGTGGCCACCATATCTTCCCCCATCGCACGGACGTGGTGCCAAGGGGAAGCGGAGTGATAGAACTGGATGGTGGTGGCAGGGTCTCCCTCCGGCTGCACGTTCTCGATTGGGATGACCGCATTCGCCCATTGTGGCAGAGCGTCACCGGTATCGACGTATGTGGCCTGCTCTGGGACGGTGAGAGTCGCCGGCGCGGTCTCGGTGGCCGTGGTGGTGTCTGCTGCGCGCACCGCGTAGCCGTCCATCGCTGCGGCGTGATAATGGGGCGCGGAAATGCGTGCCCAGATTGGCTCGGCTGTTACGCGGCCACAGGCTTCAGCAAGTGGCACGGTTTCGCCGGGAAGGGCGGAGTACAGGCCGTGCTCTTCGAGCGCATCTTGCCAATGCGCGCGCGCTTCGGCGAGCGGGATGTCCTCCAGGTAAACGCTGCGTTTACGCATGGGTAATAATTAATACAACCGCACGTCCACGATCTCATCCTGACTCAATCCATTGGAGTTGAGCGGCACTGTGACGAAGCCATCGGAGCGCACCAGCGTGAAAATCAGGTTTGACTTGCCGAAAACCGGTTCTGCCAGTGTTTCTCCGTCCCGGTGGAGCATGCGCACGGGTACATGGTCTTCGCGACCGGCGGTGGAAGCCACGTTTCGCGTCAGGCGGGCGGAGACCACGGTTCCGTCGGTGGCAAGGGTTCCCTGCAGGAAATGCAGGGTGGGGAGTAGCAGTATTCTGGCAATCACCATGGCGCTGACCGGGTTTCCCGGCAACCCAAAGGCCGGTTTCCCATTAGCGACCGCGAGAATGGTGGGCTTTCCGGGTTTGACGGCTACCCCGTGCAGCAACACTCCCGGCGCGCCGAGACTATGCAGCACCTGCTCAGTGATGTCGCGCACGCTGGTGGAACTGCCGGCGGATATCGCCAAAACGTCGCACTCGCGCAGCGCCTTCTCGGCGGTGTCTTTCAGGCTGGCTAGATCATCGGGGACAATGCCGTAGCGTTTCGGCAGCGCGCCGGCGCTTGCGACGAGGCCACTCAACGTATAGGAATTGATATCGCGCACCTGACCAGGGCCGGTTGCGGCCTCCGGTGGCATCACCTCGTCTCCGGTGGCAATCAGGGCGACCCTGGGCCTTCGTGCCACTTCTATGTGCGTGATTCCGAGCGCCATAAGTGCGCCCAAGTCTTGCGATCGCAACCGTAGACCGGATGACAATACCTCTGTGCCGCGAGCGACGTCCTCACCCACCTTCAGCACGTTCTCTCCGACCGCGGCGGCTTTGAGTATTTCTATTTCGTTTACGCGGCTGGGCTGCGTGTTCTCGACCATCACGACAGCATCCGCGTTTTCCGGGAGCATGCCGCCAGTGTGGATCAGTGCAGCTTGGGCGGGTTGCAGGCTGATAGCCGGCGCGCTGCCCATGTGGATTTCTCCTGCCACCTTTAAGTATGTGGGCAGGCTCGGGGTTGCTCCGAATGTGTCTTGCGCGTGCACCGCGTAGCCATCCATAGTTGAACGCGGAAACGCGGGTAAATCTGCGGGGGAATCGATGCCGGCCGCCAACACCCTCCCCAGAGCATCTGCAGTGGGGACGCGCTCAGGCGGCAGCGTGCCGGGCAGCTGCTCGAGAAGGCGCTGCAAGGCCGCGGCCGGAGGCAGCAGCGTAAAGAACTCGGTCATGTGCGCGACACCTTGCCGTAGCTAGTCGCGTTGGAGCGCGGCGTGGATTTCACTCGCATGTTGGGCCTCGTGCTCGGCGTATCGGCGCATGAACCCCTCGACTGTGAGCACGTCGCCCAAGGCGTGGCGGCCGCGGCGCTGCAGATGCGCATCGGGAATCTCCTCGAGAAATTGCAGCCACTTCTGGTGGCTGCGCTCGATATTATCGAGGAGTGCCTTTATCGGTACATCGGCCGCTTTCCGCACTTTGCTCTGGTTCCAGCGATGCAAATCGAAATCGGGCGGCACCGGGTCTTCTCCCGCGGCGATTGCTCTGGCATTTTGCAACATACCGGCTGCGGCGGCCCCCAGGTGCGCTATCACGTTGCGCACATGCCACTCATTCTCGTCGTGCCCGCCGTACACCGGCAGGTCGAAATCGGAAGGCTTCAGGCGAGCGACCACATCGAGCAAACGTTGGTGATTAGTCTTGGTGTGGTCGTGAATGTCAGTTTTGCGGGCGTCAGTCATGGGATGTGCTCTTGTGCAATCGGGTTTGCGGCGCGCGCGCGGAGCGCGCGGCGGGTATCGCGTTCGTGGATCTGGTTGTGTCGGTAAATGAGTTTGATAATTTTCGATAGCGGAGCGTTTCCGAGCCATGGATGGCGACCGCGCCGCTGGAGGTCGGGCGCGCTCATGCCTTCCACCAGCGCGACCGTGGCGGCGCGCGCAGCTTTAAAATCAAGCAACAGTTCCTGCGGGTCTCGCCTGCCGAGGCGCTTTACTTCACTTTCGTTGAAGGCATCAATGTCAAAATCCGCCGGAGCGCCCGGATTGCTGCAAAGAATGTCTTGCAGCAATTCCTGCATGGCAGATTCTGCGCTGACGAAATGCGCGAGCACCGCGCGCACTGGCCATTGGCTGCCTCCCCGGTAAACGGTGTGCTGCCAGTCCTGCGGGCGCAGGCCGCCGAAGAAAGCGCGTGTGGCGTCTCCAGATTTCTGCAATCGCGATGCAAGGTGGCGGGTCGCGTTTTTGGCGTTCATTCGTGCAGTTACGTGCCGGCGTGGCGGCGTGTACTAAGCATACCACGTTGGGTGGCTGTGCGCCTAAGGAGCGCTTTGTTTTTCGCTTTCGGCCGGAAGCGTGGCCAGGATTTCGGTGTGGACCCTTCCGTTGCTGGCAACAACCGAAATGCCGCTTAACCACTCATCGCCATTTTCGAAATCGGTGACCTTTCCGCCGGCAGCCTGCACTATCAACCCGCCGGCGGCGACATCCCAAGGATGCAGGCGCAGCTCCCAAAAACCATCCAGACGGCCGCAGGCCGTGTAGCACAGGTCTAGTGCGGCTGCGCCGGCGCGACGTATGCCTTGGGTCCGCAGCGCCATACGATTGAATTCGGTCATGTTGTTGCGCGGGTGTGTGCGCACATCATAGGGGAATCCGGTAGCCAAAAGGGCGCAGTCAAGCTGGTCGGTGCCGGAGACGCGGATGGGTGCGCCGTTCAGTGTGGCGGACGCCCCTGCGATTGCCGCGAAGAGCTCATCCCGTACCGGATCAAATACCGCTGCGACAATGGGGCGTCCAGCTTCCAGTAGCGCAATGGAGATTGCGAAAAACGGAAAGCCGTGCGCGAAATTAGTGGTGCCGTCGAGCGGGTCCACCAGCCACTCGAAAGACGACTCGTCGCGAGAGACGGCGAGGCCGCTTTCTTCCGCGCGGATGGCGTGCTGCGGATAAAGATCTCTCAGCCGCGCGAGGATGTGCGCTTCGGATTCATGGTCGTATTCAGTCACTAGATCCACTGTACCTTTATACTCAATCTGGCCGGCGGATCCAAATCCGGCGTTCAGGATCTCTCCCGCCTCTCTGGCGACTACGCAAGCTGCGTTCAGAAATTCATTCGCACTCATGGCTCATGGTAATATCGCGGCTTGCGCAGGAGAAGTGAAAGCGTGGCGCGACAGACTACGCAAGCACGACGCGGACATTGAAACTGAGATCAACTGGCCAAATGGCGGGCGTTCGATATATTTCCGTCACCCGGCCGGAAACAACCTCGAGACGGCCGCTCCGCAGCCCAGGGGCCATTCGGAGGGCTGGCGGTGAACCCTATCCAAACCATCCCTGCGAAAGCGCCAGCATGCCCGCAAGCACGAACAGCAGCGCTAAAACTGTAGCGGCTAACGTATGACGGAGTTTGGCGGGCGGTTTTGACCAGTGCGCGGCTGCGTGCGCAGCCAGCAGCGCGAAAAGCATCAGGGATGCGTGGGAGAGCATATCGAGGGTGCTCTCGAAAGCTGCAGCTAGCCCTTCATCGTTTCCCAAAAAAACGGCCACGCCGAGTACTGCTTGAACATCCATTACACCGACGAATGTGACCATGAGCGTGCGGTCGGCGCTGGTGATGCCGCCATGCCGATGAGAAGCTAGCGCGAACTTCAGTGCAGTTGCAGCGCCGGCGAGCAGCGCCAACCAGCTCAGGACGGAATGCGGCAGGGCGATGGCTCCCATATTTATTGTGCGGCGACGGGTTGCTGGCGACGCGCCGCTAACCAGGTGAGCAGGAGCACGACTAAAAACCCGACTGCTCCGATTGCAATTGTGATGGTAACCTCGGCATCAAGTATAGCGGGAAGCGCGATCTCGGTGTTGTTGACCGCGTTTTTCCACGGCCAAACTTTGCGCAGCGAACCGAGCATAAGGCCGGTCAGGGCGGCCACGGTGAGATCGTGATATTGGCTGAAAAGCCAGCTCAAAAAGCGCGCGAATGTGGCCAAGCCAAGCGCGGCGCCTGCGAGAACAACCGCGAGGGTGAAAGTGTCACGGTTGTTGACCGCCGCCAGAACGAAGCGATATTTTCCCAGCAATACCAGAATGTACGCCCCGGATATGCCGGGCAGGATCATTGCGACTGTGGCCAGCGCGCCGCTAAGGAAAAGGAACCAAACGGTCTCAGGGGTGTGCGCCGAGGTAGCGCCGACCAGCATATACGCGCCGGCGGAAGCGGCAAGTGCTGTGGTTATTGTGGCAGGGTTCCAGTGAGAGACGTTGCGGCTGACGGTTACCACGGAGGCCAGCACCAGTCCGAAGAAGAAGGCCCAAACGCGGGTGGGGTGTTGTTCCAGCTGCGTCTCCAGAAAATGCGCCAGCGAGAAAATGGCCAAAACAATGCCCGCGGCCAGCGAAAGCAAAAAGCGCCACGGGAGATGGTGCGCCGCTTCGCGGAGCCTGAGGCTGAACAACAGTCGCAGAAATTTCGCATCAAAGGCCTTAATGGAATTGAGCAGCTCATGGTAAATACCCAGGATAAAGGCCATGGTGCCGCCGGAAACGCCCGGCACGATATCGGCCGCGCCCATGCAGAAACCGCGGGCTGCAAGTCCGAGATAGTCCTTGAATGTGCGATCAGGCCGGGATAGATGGGGCATGGGCGTGCGGTTTGACTGCGGGTGCGTGCGCGTCTGGCGCGGAATTATAGCAGGAGGAACCGGTTCGGGGCAGCCGTGGTGCGGGTTACTTTAGTTGGTCGCGCGAGAAGCCGAGCAACCGCCGCGCAACGATGAGCAGGTTTATCTGATAGGTGCCCTCGTAGATGTCGTTTATCTTGGCGTCGCGCATCCATTTTTCCACCAGCAGTTCACGCGAATATCCTAGCGGCCCGAGCAATTCAACAGCCTTCTGGGTGATCCACGTTACAGCGCTGCCGGCCTTAGCCTTGCACATGGAGGCCTGCAGCGCGTTGTGCTGGCGCTGGTCTGCCATCCAGGCGGCGCGCTTTGTCAGCAGCCAGGCCGCCTCGTGTTTTGCGCGCATTTCCATCAGGTCGCGTTCGACCGCGGAAAGTTGGTGGCGAGGCACGTTGTAGCGCGGCTCAATGCCGGCCTTTTTCAATTCTGCGTGAGTGGTCTCGATGGCGGCGCGTGCCACGCCCATAGCGCTTGCGGCCACGGCCGGGCGCGAGGCGTCGAAGGTTTTCATCACCCCTTTGAAGCCGCCCTTTTTCTTGCGGTCGATCACCTCGGGGCTGCCAAGGATATTGTCGTACGGGATGCGGCAATCCTGAAAGACCAGCACTGCCGTGTCGCTGGCGCGGATGCCGAGTTTGTGTTCGGTCTTCGTGACGCTGAATCCGGGCGTTCCCTCCTCGACTACAAATGACTTGATCCCGGCGCGCCCCGCGTTGGCGTCAACGGTGGCCCACACCACCACCAGTCCCCCGGGCCGGCTGCCGGCCATCTTTCCTGCAGTGATGAAGATCTTCTCGCCGTTGAGCACCCATTCATTGGTGGCTGCATCCAGCCGGGCGGTGGTCCTAATGTTGGCGGTGTCCGAGCCAGCGTGCGCCTCGGTGATGGCCATGGCGCCCCATTTGGGTTCGCCTTCGCGAAAGCGGGTCAGGAAACGGTCTTTTTGTTCGGCAGTGCCCACAGAATCGATTGCGAAACCGGCCAACCCGGAGCTAGGCGTGGATAAATATAGGCCGACATCTCCCCACGAGAGCGCCTCATATAGGTGGATCATGACCATATTGGCGATACTTGGTTTGGGAGGTTTCGTTTCGCCCGCCTTTTTGGCGGCAGCTTTTTGCAGGCGCGAAGCCTCCTTTAGCTGCTCCTGCGCGGTTGTCATCTGCCACATGAAATTGACATAGCTAGAAGGCGGCTCGGCTTCGCGTTCGTCGGTCTCGCGTGAAATCGACCGCATCATGCTGGTGGCCATGCCCTGTGCCAGTTTGTATTGCTCTTCGGCGCGTGGAGGGAGCGAGAAATCTATCATTGCGAAAACTTTGTCAAAGGATCGCCATGCCGTCCATTGCGCTAAAGCCACGCGCGTTGCGAAGCCAGAGCTCCACCGGATGCTCGCGGATGTAACCGTGGCCGCCGAGGACCTGCACGGCGCTATCAGCCACCTGCAGCGCCATTTCATCTGCATAGTGGCGCGCCAACACGGAGGCCTCGGTGGCGTCTTCGCCCTGGTCCAACAGCCAGGCGACCTCCCATGTCATCAGTCGCGTGGCGTCTACTTCAATCGCCATTTCGGCAAGCATGAAGGCGATGGACTGGCGCGATGCGATCGGCTCGTTAAAAGCTACGCGCTCCTTGGCGTAATCGCGGGCGTATTCGAGCGCGGCGCGGCCAATCCCCACCGCGAGAGCGGCTAGGGCTACGTTCGAGCGCGCCAGTAGTGCGTCAATTTGTAAACCGAGCCCCTCTCCGAGCTGGGCGCTTTCGGGTAGTTTGCAATCGTCAAGCGTGACTCGAAATGTGGGCAGAGCTTTTAGTCCCATCAGTTTTTCTTTTTCCCCAACTTTGAGGCCGGGGTTGTCGCTGGGAACAAGGAAGGCTTCGGTGCCGGCGTCCTTGCCGGCGGCGTACACCAGAATGGTATCGGCGCCGTCAGCGCATGGCACGAAGGCTTTCTCGCCGTTCAAAACGAAGCCGTCCTTGGCGACTCTGGCAGTGGTTTTGAGCGCGCGTGGGTTAAATTGGTGTACGGGTTCCAGGAGTGCGGCCGTCAGCGCGGGCGGCTGCGCATTGCATAGCTGCGGCAGAAAGATCTCTTTTTGCACCGTGCTTCCGCATTCGCGCACGGCGTATGCCAGCAGGGTGGGCGCGAGCAGATGCAGCGTCGCGGAGAGATCGCCCCAGGCCAGCTCCTCGTATGCGAGCGCCGCGGTTACGGCGGGATGCTCGTCTGCGAAGCCGCCATATCCCTCCGAGATAGCCGCGGGCGCGAAGCCCAACCCCCAGCCAGCGGCAAGCACCTGCTCCGGTACCGCCCCGGTCTCGTCGGCCGGACGCAGGTGCTTGCGCATGTCACTCTGCGCATACCTGTGCACGGTTTTTATGAATGCTTGCTGGTCTTCAGTGGGATCAAAAGAAGTCATCTTCTTCGCCTGTGCCTCTCTTCAAAATTATAGCGCTAAAGGCGAGGGAGTGGGTACGTTTTCGTTTACAATAGATGTTCTCGCGGTGCGGAGAATGGCAATATGCGCTTAGCCACCTGTGCGGTTGATGAAGAGGCAGTCCTAGGAGTGGTGACCACTGATGGGATACAATTGCTTCCGGCTGCCGATGGATGGCCGACCAGCATGCTCGATTGGATAGCGGTCGGGCAGGATGCGGCGGAGCGTTTTCGGCTAGAATCTGCAGGCCTTCGGGTTACTCCACAGGAGCGAGTGTGCTTCCGTGCGCCCATTCCGCGACCGCGCAATAATCTGGTTTACCTCGGCAAGAACTACGCCGCGCATGCGCGCGAGCTATCTGGTGCGGAAAGCGACGCCGGTACCAAACCGCGCCATCCCATGGTGTTTACCAAAACGCCCACAACGGTGAATGGGCCATATGCGAACATTCCGTTTGCCCCCGACGTCTCCCGCGAAATCGATTGGGAGGTTGAACTCGCGGTGGTGATTGGGTGCGAGGGCAAGAACATCTCACGTGAGACATCCCTCGCACATGTGTTTGGGTACATGGTGCTGAACGACATCACGGCGCGTGATATTCAATACAGGCACAAACAATTCTTTCTTGGGAAGAGTCTGGACGGTGCCTGTCCGATGGGTCCTTGGATTGTGACCGCAGATGAGATTCCTGATCCGCAGAACCTGGATTTGCGCTGCTGGGTAAACGGCGTATTGAAACAGGAAGCGAACACTTCTGAGCAGCTTTTTCCCGTTGCGGAGACAATTTCTATTGTCTCGCTGGGGCACACTCTGGAGCCGGGCGACATCATTGCCACTGGCACCCCCGCCGGCGTTGGCTTCGCGCGGAAGCCGCCGGAATTCCTTGGCCCGGACGACGTGGTCGAATGCGAGGTTGAAGGCATCGGCCGGCTGCGAAATGTAGTCGGCAGCTGAAGCAACTCGAGCATGGGACGGATGTCCTTTCCTCTCCGGAAAACCTTATCTCAGTACGATGCCAGATTCCGGGCGGCGGCGGCGATGCTTTCGGCGTCCGGTCGATAGGCTTTTTCGAGAGGCGGGCTGTAGGGCGTCGGCGTATCCGGGGCGGTCAGTCGGGTAATGGGCGCGTCCAGAGATTCGAAGGCGTGCTCGCTGATTGTAGCGCTTATCTCCGCGCCAACACCTGCGGTGCGGCGCGCCTCGTGCACAACCAGCGCGCGTCCGGTTTTGCGCACCGAAACCAGCACTGCTTCCGCATCCATCGGGGCGAGAGTGCGCACATCCACTACTTCGCACGAAATCCCTTCGGCGGCGAGGGTATCCGTGGCCTGAAGTGCGTCCGGCACCATCGCGCCGAAGCAGATGATTGAAAGGTCATCTCCGGTGCGGGGGAGGGCGGCCGGTCCAAGTGGCACAGTGTAGCTCTCCTCCGGAACCTCGCCTTTCTGCCGCCTATACAGGTATTTCGGTTCAAGGAATACAACCGGATTAGGGTCGCGGATTGCGGCGATGAGAAGGCCCTTGGCGTCGTACGGGTTTGAGGGCATGACTACCTTCAGGCCCGCGGTGTGTACGAACCACGCTTCGGGACTCTGTGAGTGAAAAGGGCCGGCGTGCGCGCCGCCGCCACAGGGGGCGCGGAAGACCACCGGAACCGGGTTGCGCTGGCGATAATGTTCGGTTGCCGCGAATTGCACTATCGGGTCGAACGCGGTGGTGATGAAATCCGCGAACTGAAACTCGACTACCGGCCGCAGTCCCATCAGCGCAGCGCCATTGGCGAGGCCGCTGAAGCTGTATTCGCACATCGGCGCGTCAATCACCCGGCGGCGGCCGAATTCCGCATACAGACCGGCGGTGGCTTTGAACGCGCCGCCGAACTCCCCCACGTCCTCGCCGATAACGAACACGCTATCGTCCGCTCGCATTTCCTGAAGCAGCGCCTGAGTGATGGCCTGAAGGAAAGTAATCTCAGGCATAAACGCCATCGGTAACAGTCTCTGCATCGGGCAGTGGGCTGGCCTCTGCCCAGGCCACGCCCTCTTCCACAGCCTGTCGAACTCTGGCATCCATCTCAGTTTCCACGGTGTTATCGAGAACTGCGCTCTCGCGCAGGGATTTGGAGAAAGTGAATATCGGGTCGCGAGCCTCCCATTCTTGCAGTAGTTGGGAGGGGACGTAATCGGCCGGGTCGTGTGCGGCGTGCCCGCGCATGCGCATGGTGTGAGCCTCTATAAGAGTGGGTCCATCACCAGACCGTGCCCGCTCTATCGCCCCCGAAGCGACCTGCCAGACCGCGAGCACGTCGTTGCCGTCCACACTGATGCCGGGCATGCCGAACGCGTCCCCGCGCTGCACTAGCTGCGGGACGGCGTACTGGTGCCGGGTCGGTGTCGAGTACGCGTAGCGATTGTTTTCCAGCACGAAGACTGCCGGTAGTTCAAGTACTGCAGCCAGGTTCAGGCTCTCCGAAAACGCGCCCTCAGACGAAGCGCCGTCGCCTGTGAAGGTGAGTGCTACGCGCGGTTCGTCACGGTATTGGAATGCGAATGCGGCCCCCACGGTGAGCGGCATCGATTGTGGAAGATGGCTTATGTAACCGATAATTCCCAGCGAAAGGTCACCGAAGCTGTGCGTGTTCGCATCGCGGCCGTGGCTGGGGCTTCCGCTGCGCGCCATTGCCTGCGCGAACACCTTCCCCGGAGGCATCCCGCGGAGAAGGTAAGCGCCGAGATCGCGGTGCATCGGGGCGATCACGTCGGATTCCTGCAGCGCGTATGACACGCCAACGGCGATGGCCTCATGTCCGCGTTGGGAGAAAATCATGCCCGGGATTTTCCCCTGTTTGAAAAGGGCATCGGTGCGGTCGTCCACCGCGCGCGTGAGTTTCATCCAATACAGCAATTCGAGTTTGTCTTTGGCCGTGAGCGCTTGCATTAGAGCGATTACCCCGTGCGTGGGCCTGCGTGATGAAAATCCCATGTGCTGAAATCCTTCAGCGCAGAGCCGCCGATGAACTCGCGCAATATCGAATTGCCCGGCACCACGCCGGTCGGGCAGGGGCGAAACCATTGCAGTAGTGCGAGAAGCCTTTTCACCTCGACGTATTCCGGAGTGCGCGGCTGCACCTGCAGCAATAACGGTTCGGCCAGTGAGCGCAAAACCGCGAGTTCATGCACCAGCGCGGAATTAAACATTGTATCCGCGTGTTGTTGATATGGAATTATGTAGCGCTTTTCTCCCCGGCACACGCTTTCCCAGCGCTGGATAGTTTCCCAGGGTGACCAGCCGCGCTGGTGGGCGTCACGCACCAGGCGCCGAATGAGGCGGGTGTCCGTGGTGGATGCGCGATTGTGCCGGTCGAGATTGAGCTGCGTCAGTGCGGAGACAAAAATGCGATAAACGCTTTCAAGGGGCACGCGCGTAATCAGGTCCGGATTTAGGCAGTGGATGCCCTCCAGTAGGATGACGTGGCCCGCGCCCAGCCGCAGGGTCGGGCCGGATTCGCGCTTGCCGGTTTTGAAATTGTAACGCGGGAGCGCCACTTCCTCGCCACCGGCGAGCGCGCGCAGGTCGCGGTTCAAGCGGTGAATATCGATAGCGTTTGGGGATTCGAAATCTAGGTTACCGTTTTCATCCAGCGGCGTTTTTTCGCGGTCAACAAAAAAATCATCCACACCCATATGAAATGGGCGGATGCCGTGCGCCAGCAATTGCACGGTGAGGCGTTTGCTGAATGTGGTCTTACCGGCGCTTGATGGCCCGGCTATGAGAACCAATCGGGAGTGGGGATGCAGCGCCGCGATTTCGGTGGAAATCCTGGCAATTTGCTGTTCATGTAGGGCCTCGGCGACCAGCGATAACTCGTAGATGCGGTCATTTTCTATCGCTTCGTTCAAGCCGCCGACGTTGTGCACGCCGAGCATGCGCAGCCAGCCGCCATATTCCTGAAAAGCGGCAAAAAGAGGGGATGGTGCTGCCGGCGGCTGCAATTTGGTCGGGTCGCGGCGGCGCGGGTACCAGAGGATGAAGCCATCTGCGGCGGTTGTCAGGTCGAAGTAAGGCAGGTAAGCAGTGCTCGGCACCATGTAGCCGTGAAAGTAGTCGTGCATATCGCGCAACGAGTAGATGACTAGGCTGGGTTTCTCGCGGTAGCGCAGCAGACGCACTTTGTCGTCATCGTGGTTCTTCTCGAATATCTTTATTGCCTCTGGCAGAGGCATTTCCCGCCGAGTTATCGGTTCGTCTGCCGAAACGATTTCCCGCATTCTGGTTTTGATGCTGCGTAGCTCATTCTTACTAAAAGGATTTCTGCCGGTGAGATGACAGAAATAACCGCCGCTAGAAACCGAGTGGTCGATAAAGACAGCGACATCGGGGAAGAGCTCGCGCGCCGCGGTGATGAGCAGAAAGGAAAGCGAGCGTCGATAGACGCGCATCCCGTCCGCACTATCCAGGGTGACGGGCTGCAGGACGGCGTCGCGCTGCAGCGAGATGGTGAGCTCAGCGAGCTCCCCGTCCACCAGCGCGGCAACAGTGGGCACCTCGCCAGGAAGCGCTGTCGCCTGGATTATGCTCTCGACGGTGACGCCTTGCGGCGTGCTGAATACACGGCCATCAGGTAGACTAGCGCGGACTTCTACCCGGGCGGAGACCGGTTTTAAGGCTGCGTCCGCAGGTGTGCTCAAGGCGATTAACTGCCGTTGGTGGGCGATGATTTGCGCGTGCGACTCAAGCCCCAGCGCATAATCCGAATGAGAGCTACGCCCAACCCGAAGAAATAGAACGCGAGACCCGCGCCGATGACGGTCCACCTCATTTTCTCGCGGCGTTGCTGGCGGCGCACAAAGGCGGCGCGGGCATTCGCGACGTTGGCATTGAGCTCGTCGGCAAGTCTACTGACAAAGGATGGACGCATATCGACGGGCGGCAGGGCGTGCTTTACGGCATGCGAGGTGGCCAGCAGGTCGACGAACAGAGAGCGTTTAGCTTTCGCAGGCCGGGCTTTGCGCACAATCGGAGATGCTTCGGTTTTGTTATCGGTCATGGGGCATATTCCCGTTCGAGAGTTCCTTGCGCAGCCCCAGGAGGGTGCGATGGTACAGGCTTTTCACCGCTCCCTCGCTTCGCCGCATCATACGCGCAATCTCAGCGTTTGTAAGTCGTTCCACGAATTTCAAGATTAGCAGTTCCTGGCGGTCGCCGGGCAGCGCGCGGATTGCTTCCAGCAGTACCGTCGTCTGTTCGTTGTTTTCGGTGACCTGCTCGGGCTGCGCGGTGTCGGAGTCCGCTGAGATGTGGCCAGCGAGCGGCAACGTCTGTCGGCGCTGGCCGTCGCGGTGCCAATTGGCCACAAGATTATGGGCGATGCGATACAGCCACGCGGAAAAAGGCAGACCACGCTCTTTGTACGCGGGGATATGATTCATTGCGCGCATGAAAACGCGCGCCGTCAAATCTTCGGCGTCGTGTTCGTTGCCGGTACGATAGTACACGTAATTGAAGATTTTCTGGACGTAGCGCTCGTATATCGCGCCGAATTCCTGCGGGTTTTTCTTTGCGCGTTTAACAAGCACGGCGTCTTTCGGGGACGTGTCGTTCAAAGTCAGGATTTCTCCACCGCCCGCCTGCTAGAACACCTTCACGCGGGTGAAGTTGCGTTGCGATAAGGACGGCATAGGCAGTATAACATAAACACCAGCGCGGCCTACTTGACGCTTTCTTGCCGTGCCTGTAGAATGCTGCGTGCGGTGAGCGTAGGCGCTTACCCGAGTTGTGAGGGCTGTTATTTTTACTGAGAATCGAATTTACGGCGGACAGGCGGTGATCGAAGGGGTGATGATGCGTAACGCGCGGGCCATGGCGGTGGCGGTGCGCAACCCGGACGGCAAAATCGAGCTGTTCAAGCAGACCCTTACAGGACCGCTGCGCGGGCGCATTGCTCAAACTCCATTTGTGCGTGGGGTTGTCGGGCTGGTGGACGCATTTGGGCTGGGCGTGCGCAGCCTGATGTACTCGGCTTCTGTCGCGAGCGGCGAAGAAGCCGAGTACGAGGGCCCGCTCGCGTGGGGAACAATGGCGTTCTCGTTGACGTTTGGCATCGGGTTGTTTTTTTTGCTCCCCGCTGCGCTAGGGCAGGCCGGGGAAGAATGGCTTGGTCTGTCAGTCGGAGGGGGGAACCTGCTGGAGGGCGTCGTGCGGATGGGGCTAGTGGTGGGCTACATCTGGGCGATTGGTTTCGTGCCGGATATTGGGCGGATCTACGGCTACCACGGAGCAGAGCATAAGACCGTCCATGCGTTTGAGGCTGACGCTGAGTTGACGCCCGAGGCTGTGGCGCGGTTTCCGCGGGAGCATCCCCGCTGTGGGACGGCATTTCTGCTAGTGGTGGTCGTGTTTTCGGTTTTGATATTTGCCGCTTTTGGTCCTTTGCCATTGCTGTGGCGCTTGGGCACCCGATTGCTGCTGCTGCCGGTGTTGGCCTCGGTAGCGTACGAATACCTGCGACTGACCGCCAGAAACATGCACCTCGGTTTTGTGCGCCTGATAGTGCGTCCGACCCTCGTGTTGCAGCGGCTAACGACGCGCGAGCCGGACGAGGCTATGCTGGCCGTGGCTATCGCTGCGTTCAGGGCTATGCAGGCGGTGGAAGAAGGGGATGTACCGGCGTAGGCCGAAACGGAGAAGCCGCTGACGAAAACAATAACTGCGATCGCCTGAAAGGGTGTTTAACAAATATATGCGCAAGAAGCTGTCAATCATCGGGGCGGGTTTTGTCGGCGCTACGGCCGCTCACTGGGCTGTGGCGAAGGAGCTTGGCGATGTGGTGCTGGTGGACATCGAGCCGCTCCTGGGAAAGACTAGGGGCAAGGCGCTGGACCTGGCCGAGACTACCCCGGTGGAAGGTGTGGACGTGCACGTGACTGGCACCTCGGAATATGATTGTACTGCGGATTCTGATGTAGTGGTGATTGCTGCGGGCATCTCGCGCAAGCCCGGCATGTCGCGCGAGGACCTGATTGGCACGAATGCCAAAATCGCGCGCGAGGTGACTGAGAAAGTGGTGGCGCACTCACCAAAGGGGATCATTATTTACGTCACTAATCCGCTGGACGCCATTGCCTATCTTGGGCACAAAGTGTCGGGTTTCCCGAAAAACCGTGTGATGGGGCATGCCGGTGTGCTTGACACTGCCCGCTACCGAGCGTTTATTGGCATGGAAACAGGGGTCTCGGTGCGTGATGTTCAGGCGATGGTGCTGGGCGGGCACGGAGATGATATGGTGCCGCTGACGCGCTATACATCCATTGGCGGCATTCCTTTGACTGAGTTTCTCGCGCAGGAAAAGATCGAAGCAATCGTGGCGCGCACGCGAAAGGGCGGCGGAGAAATCGTCAAACTGCTCGGCGATGGCTCTGCGCATTACGCCCCCGCCGCCGGCACAATCCAGATGGTGGAGGCCATCCTGAAGGACCAGAAGCGCGTGCTGCCGGTGACTGCTTATCTGGAGGGGGAGTATGGGCTGAGCAATATGTTTATGGGGGTGCCGGTAATTCTCGGCGCTGGGGGGGTGGAGAAGATTATTGAAGTTGAATTGAACGAAGCAGAACGCGGCATGCTGCGGAAATCTGCGGCCTCGGTGCGGGCTACGCTGGATACGCTTAAAAGTATGGGGTTCTGAGGGCAACATGTCTGAAATGAAAGAGAAAAGGAACTGATACTGTGACACGAAGCACACACGGGCTAGACGCTTTCGGATTGGCGCATGCCGAACAACATTGGAACCTGACACCGGCAGCCCTGGTGGAGGCTGCTGTGCGCAACAGCGAGGGAAAACTCACCAACTTGGGCCCATTCCACGCCATCACCACCCCGCATACAGGCCGCTCACCAAATGACCGCTTCCTCGTGCGTGAGGCCAGTACGGCCGAAGATGTCTGGTGGGGGAATGCCAACGTGGCACTGGATGACGTGCAATTTTCTGCGATGCGCGCTGACGTGCAGGACTATCTGGGGCAGCGGACGCTGTACGTCATGGATGTGTATGCTTGCGCTGACCCGGAGCATCGCCTGAAGGTGCGCGTGATCTCCGAAGGCGCATGGCAGTCGCTGTTCGTACACAACATGTTTCTGCAGCCGCACGAGGATGATTTGAAGGACTTTCGCCCTGACGTTACCGTGCTGCATGCTCCACGGATGGATGCGGACAACCAACGCCACGGCACGCGCACTAAAGCGGGGATAGTGCTTAACCTGGGAGAGAGGACCGTGCTGATAGTAGGCACGCGCTACGCGGGCGAGATAAAGAAATCTATCTTTTCCGTACT